>Ga0187893_10000860_pt1 | contig 76407 bp, 52 predicted proteins | sample MA1701074metaG_FD_139574 | JGI IMG/M metagenome (GOLD analysis project Ga0187893, IMG submission 139574) | White microbial mat communities from a basaltic lava cave in the Kipuka Kanohina Cave System on the Island of Hawaii, USA - MA170107-4 metaG ...
CCCCCAGCCCCCACCCCTCACCCGAGACGCCCGCGCCCCGGTGCAGGTCGGCCGTTCGCTTCCGACCGGGGGCCGGCTTCCGCGCTTGACACGGCGCGGCACCTGCGCTACACTTCGCGATTCACGAAGAAGAGCGGGTATGAGGCCTTCAAGGAACCGTCCGTGCCACAGTCCGGCCCCGTCGAGCTCGCCCTTCCGGGCGCGCGCGACACCTCACATGGCATCCCGCACCGCCCCGCGCATCGCCGCGCGGTAGACGCGCACGGCGCCTCCGTCCCCGTCTCCGTCCCCGTCTCTTTCTCCGCCTTCTCCGCCTTCTCCGCCTCTCTCGTCTCCTTCTCCACCTTCTCCCGGTCGACCGATCCGGATCCTCGCGCGCGCCTCCGGGCAGGCGCCGGCGCCCGGTCCGCTTTCCATCCTTCCGGCAAGGAGTGAACGAACGATGGGGAGCCACGAATCGTACGAGGTCATCTCCGTCCACAAGGTCGCCTCGAGCACGGCCGGGCGCGTCCGCGGGCGCGTGGTCCGCGTCGTCGACCAGAGCGACGTGAGGGCGGGCGACATCGTCGTCGTCCTGGCGCTCGAGGAGAAGTCCGTCTACGACCAGCTCGAGCTCGTCGGCGGCCGGATGGCGAAGATCAGCAAGGGCGACGTCATCGCCGGCACGATCGGCGCGCGCCAGGCGCTCAAGGGCTTCGTCGGCCACGCGCCGAGGCTCCTGGCCGCGGGCGACGTCGTCCACATCCTGAACCTCGGCGGCATCGTCGGCCTCTGCACGTCCGCGAACAAGGACTACGGCCAGCCCCTCAAGGTGAAGGTGCTCGGCGTCGCCGTCGGCGAGGACGGCCGGACGCTCTCGATCCGCGACGGCGCCGTCCCGGCGGCCGCCGCGCTCGACCGCGCCGTGCCGCCGCTCGTCGTCGTCGCCGGGAGCTGCATGAACGCGGGCAAGACGCGCGCCGCCTGCGAGATCGTCCACCAGCTCAACCTGCGCGGCGCGAAGCTCGGCGCCCTCAAGGTCTCGGGCGTCGCCTGCCTCCGCGACACGCTCAACATGGAGGACCACGGGGCGGTCGCGGCCCTGAGCTTCCTCGACGCCGGCGAGCCCTCGACGGCCGGGTTCGAGGACCTGGCGCCGCTCGCCAAGGGGCTGCTCAACGCCCTCGCCGCCCGCAACCCGGGGCTCGACGCGATCGTCGTCGAGCTCGGCGACGGCATCGTCGGCGGGTACGGCGTCGGCTCGATCTACGCGGACGCCGAGCTCGTCGCCCGGACGGCGTGTCACGTCATGTGCGCGAACGACCTCGTCGCCGCCTGGGGCGCGAAGGAGCTCTCCGAGCGCCTGGGTCGCGCCGTCGACATCATGAGCGGGCCGGCGACCGACAACGAGGTCGGCGAGCAGTACGTCGAGCGCGACCTCGGCGTGGTCGCCGCGAACGCGCGCACGAGCGGCGCCAAGCTCGCGGACGCGGTCGAGGCGAAGCTCAAGGCCTTCAAGGCGGCGGCGGCCGCCCTGCCCGCCGCCTTCGCGGTCGCGGAGTAGCCCTCGAAATGGCCCTCCGCACCGCGATCGTCGGCGGGAGCGGCTACGGCGCCGCCGAGCTCCTGCGGATCCTGCTCGCTCACCCCGAGGCCCGCGTCGAGGCCGTGCTCTCGCGGGGCGAGGCCGGGAAGCCCGTCGTCTCTCTCCACCGGCAGCTGCGCGGCCTGACGGACCTCGACTTCGCGCCGACCGAGCCCGGGTCGCTCGACCCCGCGCTCGACGCCGTGTTCCTCTCCATGCCGCACGGGGAGGCGCGGAAGCTCGCCCCGGCGATCGCCGAGCGCTGCCCGCGCGCGGTCCTGATCGACCTGTCGCAGGACCACCGCACCGACCCGGCCTGGGTCTACGGGATCGCGGAGTGGTCCCGCGACCGGCTCCGGGACGCGCGCCGCGTCGCCAACCCGGGCTGCTTCGCGACCGGCATGCTCCTCGCGATCCTGCCGGCGCTCGCCGGCGGCCTCATCCCGCGCACGCTGATCGTCGACGCCAAGACGGGCTCCTCCGGCTCGGGCGCCGAGGCGAAGGCCGGCACCCACCACCCGACGCGCGTCTCGACCTTCACGGCCTACAAGGTCTTCGAGCACCAGCACGAGGCCGAGGTGGAGATGGCCATGCGCGGCGTCCTCGCGAGCGTGTCCGGCGCCGCGCCCGAGGCGGTCGCGCCGCCGCCGCTCGCGTTCTGCCCGCAGTCGGCCCCGCTCGTGCGCGGGATCTTCAGCTCCGTCTACCTCGTCTACGAGAAGCCCGTGAGCCTCGCCGCCCTGGCGAGCGCGTACCGCGCCGCCTACGCCGGCTCGCCCTTCGTCCGCCTCGTCGACGAGCCGCCGAACGTCGCCGACGTGCGCGGCACGAACAACGCCGACCTCCACCTCGCCGCCCGCGGCAACGTCCTCCTCGCGCTCTCGACGGTGGACAATCTCGTGAAGGGCATGGCCGGGCAGGCGGTCCAGAACCTGAACCTCGCCCGCGGCCTCCCGGAGGACGCCGGCTTGAAGCTCGCGGGGCTCCGGCCGTGAAGGTGGAGGACGCCCACGCCGCCCTGCGCCGCCGCGAGGACGCGACCCAGCTCGCGGTCTACCCGAAGCTGCCGATCGCGATCGCCCGCGGCGAGGGCTCCCACGTCTTCGACGAGGACGGCCGCCGCTACCTGGACCTCTACGGCGCCCACGCGGTCGCGCTCGTCGGCCACTCCCACCCGCACGTCGTCCAGGCCGTCGCGGCGCAGGCGGCGCGGCTCATCTACTACTCGAACGTCGCCTACTCGCGCGTCCGCGCCGAGGCGAGCGAGCTCCTGCTCCGGCTCGCCGGCTTCGACGGCTGGCGGGTCTTCTTCGGGAACAGCGGCAGCGAGGCCAACGAGACCGCGCTCAAGCTCGCCCGCAAGACGACGGGTCGGCGCAAGGTCGTCTCGTTCGCCGGCGGCTTCCACGGGCGCTCGCTGGCGGCGCTCTCGGCGACCGGGATCGACAGGTACCGGGCGGGCGTCGACCCGCTCGTCGCCCACCACGAGATCGCCCCGTCGCCGCGCGAGGCCGTCGAGCGCGGGACGATCGACGCCGCGACCGCCGCCGTCATCTTCGAGCCGATCCAGTCGCTGGGCGGCATGCGGCGCTGCGACGACACGGCGGCCATGCAGGCGGCGCGGGAGGTCGGCGCCCTCGTCGTCCTCGACGAGGTCCAGACCGGGCTCGGCCGGACGGGCACGTTCCTCTACGCCCACCGGCTCGGCTTCCGCCCGGACCTCGTCACGCTCGCGAAGGGGATGGCCGGCGGGCTCCCTTGCTCGGCCGTCCTCGTCGCCCCCGACGTCGCCGCCAGGGTCGCGCACGGCGACCAGGGGTCGACGTTCGGGGGCGGGCCGGTCGCCATGGCGGCGCTCAAGGCGACGCTCGAGGTCGTCGAGCGCGAGGGCCTGGCCGAGCGGGCGCGCGCGGCCGGCGAGCGGCTGGCCGCGGGCCTCCGCGGCACGAAGGGCGTGCGCGAGGTGCGCGGCGCGGGCCTCCTCCTCGGCGTCGACGTCGGGCCGCACCGCGCCCGCGACGTCCAGGCCGAGCTCTTCGCCCGCGCCATCATCGCCGGCACGTCGGACGACCCCCACACGTTGCGTCTCCTCCCGCCGCTCACGATCGCGGACGCGGACATCGACTCGTTCCTCGCGACGCTCCCGGAGGTCCTAAGGTGAAGGGCAAGCACTTCGTCAGCATCGACCAGCTCTCGCGCGACGACGTCGAGATGCTCCTCGCGAAGACGCGCGAGATGCGCGGCCGGCGCGACCTCGAGGTCATGCGCGGGAGGTCCGCCGTCTTCGTCTTCTTCAACCCGTCGCTCCGGACCCGCGTCTCGATGGAGATCGCGGTCGCAGAGCTCGGCGGGAAGAGCGTCGTCCTCGAGGTCGGCCAGGGCGGGATCTGGGACCTCGAGTGGCGCGACGGCGTGGCCATGGACGCCGGCCCGGCCGAGCACGTGAAGGAGGCGGCGCGCGTGCTCTCGCGCTACGCCGACCTCATCGGCGTGCGCGCGTTCCCGCGCCGCATAAGCCTCGCCGAGGACATGAGCGACCCGATCATCAACGCCTTCGCGCGCCACGCGACCGTGCCGGTCGTGAACCTCGAGTCGTGCCTGCACCACCCCTGCCAGACGCTCGCCGACATCTGCACGATGCGCGAGAAGGTCGGCGAGAACCCGGGCAAGGTCGTGCTCTCGTGGGGCTACCACCCGAAGGCCCTCCCGGTCGCCGTGCCGTCGAGCTTCGCCCTCGGCGTCTCGAAGATGGGCTGGGACCTCACGATCGCCTACCCCGAGGGCTACGACCTCCCGTCCGAGATCATGGAGGCCGTGCGCCGCAACGCGAAGCAGCACGGCGGCAAGGTCGACATCGTCCACGAGCGCGAGAAGGCGTACCGCGGGGCGAAGGTCCTCTACGGCAAGAGCTGGGGGAGCCTCCGCTACTACGGGCGCGAGCGCGACGAGATGGCCGACCGCCGGAGCCGCGGGCTGACGTCCTGGGTGGTGGACGACAAGGCGATGGGGTGGACCGACGGCGCCCGCTTCATGCACTGCCTGCCCGTGCGCCGCAACGTGTACGTGAGCGACGCCGTCCTCGACTCGCCGGCGGCGATCCACGTCGACCAGGCCGAGAACCGGCTGCACGTGCAGAAGGCGCTGCTGGCGGCGATCCTGGGAGGCTGAGGGCGGGCCATGGCCGCCATCGACGTCTCCATCCTCGTCCAGGCGCTTCCCTACATCCGCGCCTTCCGGGACCGGACGTTCGTCGTCAAGTTCGGCGGCGAGCTGACGCGCGACCGCGAGCACCTGGAGGCGATCGCCGAGGACCTGACGCTGCTCGAGGCCGTCGGCATCCGCCTCGTCGCCGTCCACGGCGGCGGGCCGCAGGCGAACGAGCTGAGCGAGCTCCTCGGCTTCAAGCCGCAGATCGTGGACGGGCGCCGGATCACGGACGAGAGGGCGCTCGAGGTCGCGAAGATGGTCTTCGCCGGCAAGATCAACACCGAGGTCCTGTCGGCCCTCCGCAAGCACGGCGGCGCCGGCGTCGGGCTCTCGGGCGTGGACGCCGGGATCGTCAAGGCGAGGAAGCGCGGGGTCGGCGCGATCGACTTCGGGTTCGTGGGCGATGTCGACGGCGTCGACACCGTCCTCATCGACGAGCTCGTGAAGCTCGACTACATCCCCGTGATCTCGTCGCTCGCGGCCGACGACGACGGGACGATCCTGAACGTCAACGCGGACACGATCGCGGCCGAGATCGCGATCGGCTTGAAGGCCGAGAAGCTCCTCAGCATGACGACGGCGAAGGGCGTGCTCGGGACGGACGGCCAGGTGATCTCGGAGATGTCGGCGGCCGAGGCGCGCCAGCTCATCCGCGACAAGGTCGCGACCTCCGGCATGATCCCGAAGCTCGAGGCGTGCGCGCGCGCGGTCGAGGGCGGCGTGAAGAAGGCGCACATCATCGACGGGCTCACGCGGCACGCGCTCCTCGCCGAGGTCTTCACGGAGCGTGGCATAGGGACCATGGTCACGCCGTGACCGATCCGCTCCCGCTCCTCCGGCGCCTGATCGAGGCGAAGAGCCTCTCGCACGAGGAGGGGCCGGCCGCAGAGGTCGTGGAGGCGGCGCTGCGCGACGCAGGCTGCGAGCCGCGCCGCAAGCAGAACAACGTCTGGGCGGCGAAGGGGCGCGGGGGGCGGGCGCTCCTCCTCAACTCGCACATCGACACCGTCCCGGCGGGGCCGGGCTGGACGCGCGACCCGTGGCGGGGCGAGGTCGACGGCGACAGGCTGTACGGACTGGGATCGACCGACGCCAAGAGCTGCGTCGCGGCCATGCTCGCGGCGTTCGTCGAAGCCCCGGACCCGGGCGAGCGCGGCCGCCTCGTCTTCTGCGCGTCGGCGGGCGAGGAGGTGGGCGGCGAGGAGGGGCTCGCGCGCGTCCTCGCCGACGGCGACCTCGGGCCGCTCGAGATGGCGGTGGTCGGCGAGCCCACGGCCTTCGGCGTCTGCCACAGCCAGCGCGGGCGCGTGGTCGCGGTCCTCGTCGCCGAGGGGAAGGCCGGGCACGCGTCGCGCCCCTGGCAAGGAGTGAACGCGATCGACATCGCCGCCCGGGACATCCTGAAGCTGGACGAGCTCCGGATGCAGGCCAGCGGAGGCGGCTTCACGGCGACCCCTTCGCTCGACGAGACCCTGCCCGATCCCGGGCTGCCCGTGACCGTCCAGGCCACGGTCATCTCGGGCGGCACGAGGTCGAACGTGATCCCGGAGCGCTGCGAGGTCACGCTCGACATCCGGACGACGACCCTCCACCCGAACCGCTGGGCGATCGACACCCTGAGGAAGCTCGTGGCGTCGCGCGTCTTGGTGCGCTCGGCCGCCTGCGAGCCCGTATTCACGATGCCGGACGCCCCCATCGTCCGTGCGGGCCTGCGCGCGCCCGGGACGAAGACCGCGTCGTTTTACGGCGTCTCCGACCTCTACCATCTTGCATCCCGCGGCGTTTCGGGGATCATCCTCGGGCCCGGCTCGGGCAAGCAGTCCCACCAGGCGGACGAGTTCGTGTCGATCTCGGCGGTACGGCGCGCGGTGGCGGTCTACGGTTCGATCGTCGAGGAGGTCTTCCGGGCATGAGCGGACTGGACAAGGACCCGGCGCTCGACGCCATCAACATCTCGCTCCCGGTCGACAAGCGGATGTGGCGCGAGGACCTGGACGGGTCGATCGCCCATGCGCGCATGCTCGGGATGTGCCAGATCCTGGGGCTCTACGAGGTCGAGACGATCGTCAAGGGCCTGGAGCAGGTCCGCGAGGAGATCGAGCGCGGCGAGTTCCCCTTCCGGGACGAGCTCGAGGACATCCACCAGAACATCGAGCGGCGGCTGATCGAGCTGGTCGGCCCCGTCGGCGGGAAGCTGCACACGGGCCGGAGCCGCAACGACCAGGTCGCGACCGACATCAAGCTCTGGCTGAAGCGCGCCCTCCCCGACCTCGAGAGGGACATCCGCGCCCTCGCCCTGACGCTCATGGACTCCGCCCAGCAGGAGCTCGACGCCGGGACCGTGATGCCGTTCTACACGCACCTCCAGCGGGCCCAGCCGGTGCTCCTCGCCCACCACCTGCTCGCCTACGTCGAGATGATCGAGCGCGACCGCGACCGCCTGCGCGACGCCCTGAAGCGCCTCGACGAGCTGCCGCTCGGGGCCGCCGCCGGCGCCGGCTCCGGCTGGCCGATCGACCCGTCCGTCTCGGCCGAGCTGCTCGGGTTCGCGCGCCCGTGCCGCAACTCGCTCGACGCCGTCTCGAGCCGCGACTACGCCCTCGAGGTCCTCTCGGCCCTCTCGATCCTGGCGACGAACCTCTCGCGGCTGGCGGACGAGCTGGTCCTCTGGTCCACACGCGAGTTCGGCTTCGTCCGGCTGTCGGCCAAGGTGACGACCGGCAGCTCGATCATGCCCCAGAAGCGCAACCCGGACGCCGCCGAGCTGGTGCGGGCGAAGGCTTCGCGCCTGATCGGGCTCTACGCGGCGCTCGGCGGGATCGTGAAGGGCCTCCCGCTCGCCTACAACAAGGACCTCCAGGAGGCGAAGGAGATGCTCTTCATCGGCGTCGACGACACGCGCCTCTCCGTGCGCGCCGTCGAGGCCTGCCTGAGGGAGGCGACCTTCGACCGCCGGCGCATGCGGGCGGCCGTCGAGGAGCCGGGCGGCTACGTGAACGCGACCGAGCTCGCCGACTACCTCGCCCAGCACGGGGTCCCGTTCCGCGAGGCGCACGGCTCCGTGCGCGCGCTGGTCGACATGGCCTCGAACCGCGGCGTCACGCTCGAGAACCTCCCCTTCGAGGCGTTCTTCGCGATCTCGTCCTCGTTCGAGCCCGACGCGATCGAGTGCTTGAAGACCGACAACGCGATCGCCCGGCGGGCCGCGATCGGCGGCACGGCGCCCGACCGCGTCCGCGAGGCGCTCGCCGCCGCGCGCGGGCGCTGGTAGGAGTCAGCGCGAGAGGTCGATGCGATAGATCGCGCCCGGCCCGGGGACGGGGGAGCCGCGGCCGTCGGCCCCGTCGCCGGTGTCGGCGACGTAGAGCGCGTCGCCTCGAGGCGAGATCGCGAGGAACCGGATCTCGAGGAACGGCGGGCCGGCGACGAGGATGCGCGGCGGCCCGCCCCGCTCGAGGTCGAGCATCCAGATCGCGTTGCCCGCGCCCGGGTCGGAGATGTAGACGGTGCCGTCGGGGCCGATGGCCACGCCCTCGGGCCGGACGAGCGGCGGGCCGAGGTGGAGCCTTCGCGGCTCCCCGCCCGCCGCGGGGATCGCGACCACCTCGGGCCCGAAGCTCGCGACGATCCCCGCGCTCGCCACGACGACGGCGCCGTGCCGCACGTCGATCCCGTTCCGGTGCTCGGTCGCGAAGCCGCCGCCGTATCGCTCGCCGGCGATGCGCGTCAGGTCCGAGCCGTCGAAGCCGAGCCGCCACACGCGGCCGCCGACCTGGTCGACGGCGTAGAGCCAGGTGCCGTCGCTGACGAGACCGCTCACGTCCTCGATCGGCGTTCCGCGGGGCGGGCTCTCGTAGATCACGGTCCGGTCGTGGATGGCATCGCGCCGCGCCCGGTAGACCCGCGACCCGTAATCGGGCGGCGCGGAGTTCATGTCGCACCAGAAGATCGAGTCCCCCGTAAGGACGAGCCCGGTCGCGTAGTCCGGCACCTCGCCTAAGTCGGTGCGCGGCCCGCCTCCGAGCGGCACCGTCGCGAGGACCGCGTGGAAGGGCCGCTCGGTCGCGCCGAAGTAGAGCCGGTCGTCGCCGACGGCGAGCGCGGTGAAGCCCTCGATCGACGGGTCGCGAAGGACGAGGGTCACGCGCGGGGCGGCGGGCGCGGGCGCGGGCGCGGCGGCGGCCGCCGCCGCCGGTCCCGCCGGCGCTCCGGGCGGGCGAGCGCGCCGGGCGGCGACCGCGCCGGCGGTGGCCCAGCCGATGGCCCCGAGCACCGCGACGCCGGCGAGGAGGGAGGCCGCGAGCGCGCGCCGCGACGGCCCGCCCGCCCGCGCCGCGACCCGCTCCCCGGCGAGGAACCGGTCGAGGTCGCCGGCGAGCGCGCCGGCGCTCTCGTAGCGGCGCGCGGGGTCCTTCTCGAGGCAGCGCAGCGCGATCGCCTCGAGCGGCGCCGGCACGTCGGGGGCGAGCGCGCGCGGGCGCGGCGGGGCGTCGCGCAGCACGCGGGCGATCGTCTCGCCGCGCTCCTCGGAGACGAAGGGCGGCCGGCCCGTCAGCAGCTCGAACAGGCAGGCCCCGAGCGCGTAGACGTCCGTGCGCGCGTCGATGCTCGCGCCGCGCCCGCCCCGCGCCTGCTCGGGCGCCATGTACTCCGGGGTCCCGGCGACGACGCCGGTCCCCGTGAGCGTCGATCCGGGGGCGCCCTCCTCGACCGGCCGCGCGAGGCCGAAGTCGAGGACGACGACGCGCCCGTCGCCGCGGACCATCAGGTTCGACGGCTTGAGGTCGCGGTGGACGACGCCTCGGCGGTGGGCGGCGTCGACGGCGCGCGCGGCGTCGCGGATGAGCTCGGCCGCGCGCCGCGGGCCCGCGTCGCGTCCGGCCCGGGCGAGCGTCTCGCCCTCGACGAGCTCCATCGCGATGTACGGCCGCCCCTCGTGCTCGCCGATCTCGTGGATCGCGGCCACGCTCGGGAGGCACAGGCCGGCGGCGAGGCGCGCCTCCCGCTCGAAGCAGGCGCGGGCCCGGTCGTCGTCCATGCGCCGGAGGAGCTTCAGGGCGACGAAGCGGCCGAGCCTCGGGTCCCACGCGCGGAAGACGTCGGCCATCCCCCCCTTCCCGACCGGCTCGACGATGACGAAGCGCGAGACGAGGCGCTTCGGGTCGCGGAGCGCCGCGGCGACCTCGGGCGGCGGCGGCCGCCCGGCGACGAGCGCCGTGCGCTGCGCCTCGAGGAGGCCGAGCCGCGAGATGATCCCGCGGGGGCCGGGCGCCCCGCGGTCGTCGGCGAGGAGCGCCGCCTCGACCTCGGCCTCGGTCGCGAGGCCGAGCTCGACCGCGCGCCGCGCCCGCGCGAACTCGACCTCGGAGGGCGGGTCCTCGGGCTCGGCGGTCGGGGGGCTCACGGGCGCATCACGTCCGGACGTAGCGGAGGAGCCCGATCTCGCGCAGCTCCTCCTTCGGGTCGTCGGCCCGCTCGGCCGCGATCCGGAGCAGCTCGCGGCGGAAGATCCGGCGCGCGGCCGTCAGGCGGTTGCGGACGTCGTAGATGCGGAGGCCGAACCGCTCGGCGAGGGCCGCGTAGTCCTCGGGCCGGGAGCCGTCGAAGCGCGTGCGGGCCTCGAAGATCGCGAGCGTGTCCGGCTTCTCCTGGCGCTGGAGCTCGTCGCGGACGCGCCGCGCGGCCTCGTCGACGTAGGAGCGGCGCAGCTCGTCGTCGATGACGGCGTCGATCTCGCCGTCCGCGCCCGGGGCGCCGGCGGCGGCCGCGGCCGGGACGAGGGCGAGCGCGCGCAGGGCGCGCGTCTTGGCGGCGCGCGCCGCGCGGAAGCTCGCGCAGCGGCGCCGGCAAGCGACCTTCAAGAAGCCGCGGAAGCTCGTCTCGTGGGTCAGGCCGTCCAGGAAGTCGCGCTCGAGCAGGCGGGCGAAGAGGTCGTGCGTGACGTCGCCGGCCTCGTCGGCGCCGAGCCCGAGGACGCGGCGGAAGAAGCGCTCGACCGGCTCGTAGTAGATCTCGAGCAGGCGCTCGAGCGCGGCCCGGTCGCCGCGAACGGCGGCTCCGGCGCGGGCGAGACGGATGATGGTCCACGGTGTCGACGGCCAGTCGCCCGATCCCATTGTCGCACGACGATGGTACACTCTTCGCGGGAGGATTCCAGGCCAAGACCGGAGGGCACGCCATGGCGACCGCAACAGGGTCCATCCGTTCGCTCATCGTCTTTGCAGTCCTCGGCTTGCTGGGTCTCGGGGCAGGGTGCGACGGGGCCTCGAGCACGAGCGGCCCCGAGCGCCTCGTCATCGAGGGCTTCGTCGACATCTCGGGATCGACCGCCAACGAGCTGGCGGTCGATCCCGCCGGGCGATTCGTGTATCTCGCCGGGGGCATGGGGCAGACGGGGATCGTGCGCGTCGACCCATCCGTCACCGCCGCCATGACGGCGTCGCCCTTCGGCCCGCCCGAGTTCGGCGGCGGGATCGCCGTCGACCCGGCGACGGGGCGCGTGGCGACGACCGACGCTTACGGCGCCAACCCGGGCGCCCCGGCCGTCATCGGGATCTTCGACCGCACCGGCGCCCTCGTCGACGTGAAGCCGATCCAGGGTTGCGGCGGGTCGTTCGCCGTGGGGTCGCCCGGCCCGCTCGGCGCCCCCTTCGCGGTCAGCACGCAGTGCGTCGATGCCTTCGCCATCTACGACCCGGCGGCGGGCGCGATCGTCTTCGAGACCGCGACGGGCGGCGTCTCGTCGACCGTCCACTTCGACGCCTCGACCGGCCTCTTCTACCAGAACCGCACGCCGCGCTTCGGCCCGGCGCCGCGACGGAACCAGCCGCTCGTCATCCGCCGCGACCCGGGAAACGGCTTCGTCGCCGCCGACCTCGGGATCGACGGGTTCATCATCGGCATCGACGCCTCCCGTCGCCGGCTCTACTTCGCCGACGAGTACGGCCTCTTCGCGCCGGCGGGCGAGATCGTCATCCTCGACTCGACGACGTACGCCTTCCTCGGGACGACCGGCCTCACGGGCCTGGGCCGCCTGACGCTGTCCGGCGACGGCCGCGTCCTCTTCAACCTGGGCAACGGGCGCCTCCAGCTCCTCGACGCGGTCACGTTGGCGTCGATCGACGACTTCGACTTCGTGTCGGCCTCGGGCGGCTTCACCCCCTCCGTGTACCCGGCCGTGAGCGACGGCCTCCGCTTCTTCGTGGCCGCGCAGCCCCAGGCCGCCCCCGGGACGGCGCTCCGCCTCTACGCCATCGGACGAACGCGGTGATGGTGCTTGGGCTTATGGAAATCCGGGCGCTCCCGAAGCTCGCCTAATACAAGCGCGCCCCACGCCGGATGAGTCCTGGGGCGGACGAGGCGTCCGCCCCGCGAGACTCGATCGAAGGGGGTGCGCATGTCCTTCATCCGTAGACGGAAAAAGCTGTTCGGGGTCCTGGCCGTCGTCCTCTGCGTGGGGTGTCCGCTCGGGAGCGGGGCCTTCTTCCTCGCGAGCGCGATCATAAGCCTCGCGACCGGTCAGGACTTTCAGACGGCCCTCCTGCCCCAGTTCGGGCGGACGGGAGACTCGAACAACGACGGACGGCCGGACGTCGTCACGGCCAACACGGGCGACGACAACCTGACCATCCTCGTCAACAACACGACGGCCGGGTCGCAGACGCTCGACCTCAACACGACGGTCAACGTGCCGGTCGGCGCCGGGTCGGACCCGGTCGCCGTCGTCCTCGCCGACCTGAACGGCGACGGCCTGCTCGACCTCGCGAGCGCGAACATCGGCACGGACGACGTGTCGATCTTCCGGAACGCGTCGAACCCCGGGGATGCCCTGCCGACGTACGTCGCGGCCGGCACGCTCACGCCCGGGGCCGATCCCGTCTCGATCGTCGCCGCCGACTTCAACAAGGACGGGCGGCTCGACCTGGCCGTCGCGAACGCCGGGCCGGACACGGTCTCGGTGTTCCTCAACACGACGACGACCGCGACGAACATCACGTTCTCGGGTCCCGACACGTTCGCGACCGGCGTCGACCCGGCGTCGCTCTTCGCCGCCGACTTCACGGGCGACGGGCGGGCGGACCTCGCGGTCGCCAGCCGCGGCGGGAACATGGTCTCGATCCTCGCGAACCAGACCGCCCCGCTCGCCGCGACGGCGTCGTTCGCGGCCCGGGTCGACTTCGCGACGGGGACGGCGCCCGCCTCGGTCGTCGCCGTCGACCTGAACGGCGACGGCCGCACGGACCTGGCGGTCGCGAACTCGGGCGACAACACGGTGTCGCTGCTCATGAACACGATCGCGGCGGGCGAGGTGCAGCCGGCGTTCGCCGCGAAGACGGACTTCGGCACGGGCGCGACGCCGTCCGACATCGCGGTCGCCGACCTCGACGGCGACGGCCGCATGGACCTTGCCCTCTCGAACTCGGGCGACAACACGGTCTCGGTCTTCGCGAACCAGACGGAGGTCGGCTCGATGACGGCCGCGCTCGCGCCGCCGACGAACGCGGCGACGGGCGCGATGCCGATGGCCGTCGCCGCCGACGACCTGAACGGCGACCTCCGCGCGGACCTCGTGTCGGTGAACACGGGGGCGAGCACGGTGACGGCGATCGTCAACACGACGGCGGTGCCGGCGCCGCCGTCGTCGCTGGCGTTCCGCGCGCCCGCGGTCTTCCCGACCGTCGCCGCCACGCCGACCCAGGGCGACTACACGTTCGCCTTCGGCGACCTCAACCAGGACGGGGCGTTCGACATCGTCGTGACCAACGACGACGAGGACACGATCTCCGTGATCGTCAACACGACGGCGATCGGGGCCACGACGGCGACGGCGGCGGCGACGCTCCGCTTGCCCGCGGGGGACGGGCCCCGGGGCGTGGGCATCGCCGACATGAACGCGGACGGCAAGAACGACATCGTCGTCGTGGCGACCGGCCAGGGCGGCGGGAACGGCGACGAGATGCTCATCGTCTTCTTCAACAACACGCCGGCCGGCCAGACCCCGACCGCGGGGAACTTCGTCGCCGACCCCTCGCCCATCGTCTTCGACCAGAGCCTCGGGATGAGCGATGCGAGCTACCTCGACCTCGGCGACTTCAACGCCGATGGCCGCCTCGACGTCGCCTCGTTCCGCTGCTGCGGCGCGGGCAACGGCGTCACGGTGTTCCTCAACAACACGGCGGGCGGCTCGACGGACTTCACGATCTCGAACGGCCCGGGGGGGACGTCGTTCGCGGTCGCCGGGGCGCCGGGCGACGTCGAGGTCGCCGACTTCAACGCCGACGGGAAGCTGGACCTCGCCGTCATCAGCGTCATGGAGGTCCGCTTCCTGCGCAACACGACGGCGAACGGCGCCGCGACGCCCACGTTCGTCGATGGCGGCGGTCAGGCGGTCCCGACGGCCGACGGGGTCAGCGACGTCGCCGACTTCAACGGCGACGGGTTGCCCGACAGCTTCAACAACAACGAGAACGACGGCTCGACCACGCTCCTGCTGAACACCGTCAACCCGCGGGGCGGCCCGACGTTCTCGTTCGCGCGCCTGGACCTGACGGGCATCGACGCCGACGGGAGCCCGGGAGCCGGCGACATCAACAACGACGGGCGCCTCGACCTCGTCACGATCGTGCGCTCCGGCGACCCGCGCCAGGCCCTCATCCTCATCAACACCACGAGCGCCGGCGCGTCCCAGCCCAGCTTCTCGACCCAGGTCACGCTCGACACGGGCATCGTGCGCAACCCGAGCGGCATGGGGCCCGATATCGGCGAGACGCAGATCGCGGACTTCAACCGGGACAACAAGCCCGACCTGATCATCCTCACCAACAGCGAGGTCCGGGTCTACCTCCAGCAGTAGACGCCGGGCGCTCGCCGGCTCGGGTACGGACGAAGCCGCCCGTCAGTGCCCGAGCTCGGCGAGGACCGGCCCGCCCACCCGCCCGCCCGTCGTCGGTCGGGGGGTGCGGGAGCACGCCTCGCGGCTGCTCGCGGTCGCGACCGGCGGGGCGGGCGGGCCGGATCGTCTCCGCGGGCGTCGCGATCGGGTTGCGCTCCCTCGCCCCGGAGAAAAGGGCGACACCGGCGCGCTCGAGCGCATGCCACATTTCTCCGCGAATGCGCTGTTTCTCTGCATCTCCGGGGCATGGGCGGAGGTCAGCGGAAAACGCCAACGCCTCGTCGCGGATGCGAACCGTCGCTCAGGCCACCGCTCGGCCGCCCATACGCCGCGTCCTGCGCCGGGTGGGTGTCCCCGGCGAGAACCCGGAGACGACCGCGCGCCTCGCGGTGGCTTCCCTTGTGTGGCCCAGGGTTTGCGCAGAGACCATCCGTGGCCCAGGAAGAAGGGAGACCGCCATGGACGTCGCCGCGCTCGAGACCACGTTCAAGACGACCTGGAAGGAACCGTCGTTCTCGAAGCTGGCCCTGCGCTTCATCCACGCCTACCAGTCGACGCTCGACGCCGAGCTCGCGATCGCCGTCGTGAACGAGATGGTGCGAAAGCCCATGACGGTCGAGGCCTTCTTCGAGCGGGCCGCCCGCCGCAAGAGCTGAGGGCCGCGTGGCACGTTCACGTCCCCGGTTCCCCGTTCCCGTTCCCGTGCCTCGCGAGCCTCGTGCGCCCGGATCCTACCGGATCCCCAGCTCCCGCCTGAGCGCCGCCACCTGGCCGTCCGTCACGTACCCGTGGCCGTCGGTCTCGATCGCCCGCGACACCTTCGGGAACGTGACCCCGCGCAGGCCCGCCCGCTCGCCGACGCCGCGCATGATCGCCTCGGCCTCGGCGTTCGTGCAGTACATGTAGGAGAGGTACTCGCCGGTCGCGACGAGCGCGCGCAGCTTGTCGTCGGTCGAGAAGGAGCCGTCCTTCTCCCCGAACTTCTTGAAGATCTCGTACTGGACGAGCGCCCCCAGGGCGTAGTTCCCCTGCCCCGAGAACGCCTTGTTGACCGCGACCTTGTAGACGGGCTTGCCGTCCTTGCCCCGCTCCTCCGCGATCCGCACGGGCTCGCGGGCGGGGTCGCCATCGAACCAGCCGTTGGCGACCAGGCGGTCGCCCTCGATCCTCGCGAGCGCGGACGACCCGGCCCCGTGCTCGACGTGGTACGTGACCAGCGTCCGCGCGAAGTTCACCCCGTCGACGACCTTCTCGCCGTCGATGTCCTGCGGGGCGCGCGGCTCGGGGCGCGGGCGCAGGTCGGTCACGCGCGAGTCGGGCTCGGCCCGGTTGACGTTGAAGAAGCGGTCGCGCCCGCTCGGGTCGAGCTCCATCTTCCCGTCGCGGTCCTGGTCGATGTAGAGGTAGCGGTCCTCCTCGTGCGGCCGGATGAAGTTCTGGGCCTCGACGTCCGAGCGCCGGTCGACCGCCTCCCAGCTCTCGCGCGCCGCCACGCCCTTGATCGTGTTCGAGACGACCGAGGCCATGTTGTGGAAGTAGTGCGGGTCGCGCGACACGGAGAGGTGCGTGTTCGGGTACTTGTTCGCGACCTCGAAGATGTTCTGCTGCCCGCGGCAGAGGCCGAGGTGGACGAGCTTCGTGCCGTTCGCCTCGGGGCCGTTCTTGATCGCCTCGCTGACGTTGCCGCCCAGGTTCGAGTGGCCGGTGTAGAAGACGGCGTGGACCTTCGGGTCGTTCATGTCCCGGAGGATGTCGTCGTGCGTCTTGTAGAGCTTGACGTGCACGGGCTGGTCGGGGTTGCGGCCGTTCGGGTCCTTCACGTTGCCGCTGAACTCCCAGTACTCCTGGCCGTTCTCGGTGCCGTGCTTGGTCTCGCGGAGGCCCATGGCCTTGTACATGCTCACGGGGTCCTGGCCGTACTGCCAGCACTCCTCGTGGGCGTACTGGCGGACCTCGAACGTCCCGCTCGGGTTCTTCGCCCGGTCGAACCACTCGGCGTACGGCGGGGTCTGCGGGTTGACGAGCGTCTTCAGGCGGTCGACCTTGGCCGCGTTCTCGGGCGCGAGCGAGGCCTTGAGCGGCGCGATGTTGCGGTACATCGAGGCGCGCAGGCCCTCGTTCGGCTCCTTCAGCGCCCGGTCGAGGTAGGCGGCGGCGGCGCGGTTCGCGACGGCCGGCGAGTCCGCCCCCTCGACGAGGGCCAGCATCGTCGCCGCCGTGCCCGAGCGCATCTTCTCGGCGTTCGTGTCGCGCACGCGCGAGCGCCGGAACTGCGCCATCGCGCCGTCGTACAGCTCGCCCGCCTTCGCCAGCATCTTCTCCTGCGTGGACGCCCCGATCCCGCGCAGGACGCCGGCCGGGGCGTCGGCGATCGCGTTGCCGGCGCGGTAGACGCGCTCGCTGCCCTCGGCGTCGTTCTTCGGCGCCGCCTGGCCGGCGTTCCCGGCCTCGCGCAGCCAGCCGTCGGCCGTGATCTCGTACTTCTTCCCGGCCATCGGCGGCAGCTTCGCGTTCGCCCGGTCGAGGCCCGGGTTGGCGAGGGCCGCGGGGCGCGTGAGCCGCGAGGCGACGACGCTCCCGGCCAGGTCCGGGCGCACGACGCCGCCGCTCGTGGCGGCCGGCGTCGCGGGCGTGGCCGGCGTCGCGGGCGTGGCCGGCGTCGCGGGCGTGGCCGGCGTCGCGGGCGTGGCCGGCGCGGCCGGCGTGGCCGGGGCCGCGGGCGTCGCCGGCGTGGAAGGTGTCGACGGTGGAATCCCCCGACCGCTGATGGAGCTCATGGTTTCCCCTCCCGGTGGCTCGTTCCGAAGCCAGAAAAGTGTAGCGCCCGAGCGACGCTTCCGGAAGGGGGAGCCGAACTTCGGCTGAGTGCTGGCCTCCGCGGCCGGCGATCGGTAGAATTCGCTCCTCGTCGCCGGAAGAGGTGCCGTGAAGATAAGTCCGCTAAAGGAATACCTCCGCTCGCCCCCCACCCCCGTCCCGTGGATCGCGAAGGCGATGCTCGTCGCCACGACCGGCCTCGTGGCGTACGGCCTCGTCTACCTGAGCCGCGATCCCGTGGCGTTCCGGGTCTGGATCCGCGAGGACGGGCTCGTCGAGTGGCTGACCGTCGCCGTCCTCGGCGCCATGGCCGCCTACTGCGCCGCGCTGGCGATCGTCTTCGGGCGGCGCGGCGAGAAGTCCGCGCGAAGGCTCTGGATCCTCCTCGCCGGCCTCTTCGTCTTCGGCGCCCTCGAGGAGATCTCCTACGGGCAGCGGATCTTCGGGATCCCGAGCCCCGAGTGGTTCGTCGTCCACAACGACCAGCACGAGACGAACCTCCACAACCTGAAGATCGGCAGCCTCAAGATCAACAAGCTCGTCTTCGGGAAGCTCCTCGGGATCGGCCTCGGCCTCCACCTGCTCCTTCTGCCGGTGCTCTACCGGATGAACGAGCGCGTGCGCGCCTTCGTGGACGCGCGCCGCATTCCCGTGCCGCGCCTCTACCAGGTCCTGGTCTTCGGCGTCCTCGCCGGCGCCTGCGAGGCGGGCGTCAGCGTCGTCAAGAAGGCGGCCGAGATCCGCGAGCTCGTCGCGGTCGTGGTCTACCAGGTCATCCTCGTCCACCCGCACAACGACGCGGCCTTCCCCGAGCGCGTCCCCTTCTTCGGCGCGATCGGCGCCGCCTTCGGGCGCCTGCGCGACGCGTTCCGGAGGCTGCCGGCGCTCGTCCGCTTCGCCGCCGCCGTCGCGGCGGTCGACGTCGCCTTCTACACCGCCTTCCGCGGCCTCTTCTCCGCGATCTTCGAGCCGACGGCCCTCCTGCCGTCGTTCGAGGCGCTCGCCCGGTCGTGGTACCTGGGCTTCAAGTTCGACCTGCGCCTCGCCCTCGTCCTCCTCCTCCCGGTCCTGCTCCTGTCGTGGGTCCCCGGGGTGGGGATCCTGCGGGCGCGGGGCGCGCGGCGCCTCTGGCTCGGGTACCTCGTGGCCACGGGCGCGGCCGTCTTCTTCCTCTACGCCGTCGACATCGGTCACTACGCCTACCTCGACGAGCGCCTGAGCCTCGGCATCCTCGAGCACATCCGCGCGCCCGCGATCGCCGCCGAGATGGTGTGGGAGTCCTATCCCGTCGTCTGGATCTTCCTCGGGCTCGGCGCCATCACGCTCGGCTACGCCCTCGCGCTCCGGCGCTTCGCCTTCCGCGAGCTCGACCGCGCCGGGCCGCCGCTCGCGGGCTTCGCGCGGGTCGCCGTGGCGGTCGGGGCCGCGCTCCTCGGCGCGTTCGCCATCTACGGCAAGCTCTCGTGGTACCCGCTGCGCTGGAGCGACGCCTACTTCTCGACGAACTCGTACGCCGCCGCGCTCGCCCTGAACCCCGTGCACCACCTCTACGACACGCTCGACGTGGACCGGAAGGCGTACGACGTGGACGCCGTGCGCCGCCACTACGGGACGGTCGCGGCCTACCTCGACATCGACGATCCGGACGCGCAGGCGCTCCGGTTCCTCCGGCGGGTCGAGGGCGCGCCGCGGCTCCCGCGCCGGCCGAACATCGTGATCGTCTTCATCGAGTCCTTCGCCTCGTTCAAGACGGGCGTCGGCGGCAACCCGCTCGACTCGACGCCCGAGTTCGACGCCCTCGCCCGCCGGTCCCTCTACTTCCCGCACTTCTACGTGCCGTGCGGGCCGACGGCCCCGTCGGTCTTCACGTCGCTCTTCTCGATCCCGGACGTGAGCCGCGCCCAGTCGGCGTCCGAGAACCCGCTCATCGTGCGGCAGCGCACGGTCGTCAACGCCTTCCGGGGATACGACAAGATGTACTTCATCGGCGGCAGCGCGGCCTGGGGCAACATCCGCGCCATGCTCGCCCACAACATCCCGGACCTCAAGCTCTACGAGGAGGGCAGCTACCGCTCGCCGCGCAACGACACCTGGGGGATCTCCGACCTCCACCTCTTCGAGGAGGCGAACCAGGTGCTGCGCGCGCGCCCCAAGGACGCGCCGCCGTTCATCGCCTTCATCCAGACGGCCGGCAACCACGAGCCCTACACGATCCCGGACGACAGGCGCGACTTCCGTTCCGTCGAGGTCGAGCAGAAGCGCCTCACCGAGGGCGGGTTCAAGTCGCTGAGGGCGCTGAACGGGATCCGCTTCATGGACTACGCGATCGGGCACTTCTTCCGCCTGGCGAGCCGCGAGGCGTACTACGAGGACACGGTCTTCCTGCTCTACGGCGACCACGGGACGGCCTCGACGCCGGGCCTTCCGGAGGTCGTGACGCGGCTCCGACGTCACCACGTGCCCTTCGTCATCCACGCCCCCGGGTTCTTCCCGGAGCCGCGCCGGGTCGAGAGCGTCGCCAGCTCGCTCGACGTCCTGCCGACGGCCGCCGGCCTCGCGGGGCTCACGTACGAGACGCAGTGCCTCGGGCGGGACCTGCTCGCCCCGCGATCGCGGGCCGAGCGCTACGCCCTGATCGACGAGGGCTGGCACTACGGCCTCATCGACGACGAGTTCTACTACTCGACCGACTCCCAGGGGCTGACCTCCGGCCTCTACCGCTATCGCTCGGAGACGCCCGCCGACGACGTCTCGAAGCAGTTCCCGGAGCGGGCGGCCCGCATGGCCGAGCTGTCTCTCGGGCTGCACGAGACCGCGCGCTACCTGCTCTTCCACAACCGACCCGAGTGATCGACGCCCGCGACGGTCCACGGGCCGCGGCCCCCGCCTTCACCCGGTCCGACCGCCGGCGCGCCCTCAAGGTCTCGGTCGCCGAGGGCCTCGTCGCCCAGCTCCACGCCTCGCTCACCGGGCTCGGCATGGGCGGCAACGCGTTCACGTACGCCTACGCCCTCCTGCTCGGCGCGTCGAACACGGCGCTCGGGTTCGTGGCCGCGCTCCCGCAGCTCGGGACCGCCTCGCAGCTCCTCTCCGCCTACGCCCTCCAGCGCCTGCCGCGCCGCAAGGGCCTGGTGATCGCGGGGGCGACGGCGGGGCGGCTCCTCTTCCTCGCCATCCCGGTCCTGCCGTTCGTGCTCGCGCGCGGGCCGGCGCTCGCGCTCTTCCTCGTCCTCTGGGGGCTCGGGAACGTCCTCGCGAGCGTCGCCGGCAACGCCTGGACGTCGTGGATGAGCGACGTGATCCCGCGCTCCATGCGCGGGCGCTACATGTCCTGGCGGAACACGCTCGCCGGGCTCGGCGGCATGGTGGTGTTCCTGACGGCCGGGATCCTGCTCGATGCGCGCGCCGGCGCGCCGCCGGGCGCGTCGCCCGAGGCCGACGCGCGGCGCCTGGCGGGGTTCGGGATCGTGTTCGCAACGGCGTGCGCGGCGGCGCTGCTGTCGGCGTTCATGCTGGCGGTGCAGCCGGAGCCGCCGCGGCGCGCGCCGGCGGGCGACGGCGCGCCCGGGACCCCGCTCGCGCCGCTCGCCCTCATCCGCCTCCCCTTCGCCGACCCGGCCTTTCGCCGGCTCCTCCTCTTCTTCGCCGTCTTCAGCGCCGTCAACGGGATCGGCAACCCGTTCTGGACGCCCTACACGGTCGAGGACCTGGGCGGCGACTACTCGTTCTTGACGACGCTCAACGTCGTCGGCGGGCTCGCCGGCCTGCTCGCGCTGCGCCTCTGGGGGCGGGCGATCGACCGCTTCGGCAGCCGCCCGATCATCGCCGTCGCCGTGCTCTTCACGGCCCTCCACCCGCTCTACTACTTCGCCTCGGCGCGCGGCTTCCTCGAGCCGCTCTTCATCGACGCGGTCTCGAGCGGCGTCTTCTGGGGCGGCTTCAACCTCGCCGTCTTCTCGCTCCTCCTCGGCCTCGCCCCGGAGCGCGGCCGCGAGATGTACTACGCCGTCTTCGCGGCCACGGCCGGCCTGGCCATGGCCGCCAGCTCGGTCGTCGCCGGCGCGGTCGCCGAGGCGGTCGAGCCGTTCGCGGCCTTCGGCCGCACCTTCAACGGTCGCGAGGTCCTGTTCGCCTCGGTCTGCGCGCTCCGCCTCGCCTGCCTGCCGCTCGTGCTCCGCCTCGCCGAGCCGCGCGCCCGCGACGTCCGCTTCGTCGTCCAGAGCGTCTTCCAGCTCTTCCGCGGCCGCCTCACGCCGGGCGGCCCGCTCGCCTCCTCGGGACGCGGCGGGCGGCCGTCGCGATAGGCGGCCTCTTCCTCCGTCGCCGTCCCGTCGGTCCGGTCCGTCCGTCCCATGATCGCCGCCCGAGGACTTGGGTGCAGACGCGCCGAGCGGGCCAATGGGTTCGCGCGCTCCCTCCTCGGCCTCCTCGCCCTGTTTCCGCTCGGCAGGGCTCGCCGTGATCGACTTCTCCGATCCGCCGGCCGCGCGCATCCGCTACCAGCTCTTCCCGTTCGCGCTCGGAGAGGGCTCTCGCGGTCGGTCGTGGCGGCCGACGGCATCGGGTACGTCGGGCTCACGAACGCGACGTGGTCGCCATCGACGTCGAGAGCGGGACGCGATCATCCCAACCGGTAAACGCTTACCGTCAACTACGGGGCCTGATCGCCTCAGCGTCTTCCCGGTCGTCGTCCCGCCGCTCCGCGAGCGCCCGGAGGAGCTCGAGACGCTCGTCCCGCACCTTCTCGCCCGCGCGGCGGCACGGCTCGGCCGGCGCAGTCCGCGCCTGCCGTCCGCCACGCTCGCGCGTCTCCGCTCGACACGCTGATCGGCTCTCACGCCGTCTCGCGAGGAATGACGCTCGTCACGAACGACCAGCGGGAGTTCTCGCGGATTCCGGGGCTCGCCCTCGAGAACCGGGCCTCTTGACCGACTGGAGGGACGGCGATTGGACCGTCCACGATGGTGCTCCAGGGCGCGACACAGCCAGTGGGCGATCGGCGTGCCGTCGGGCGGCGGCTCGCCTCGATTCGGCGTCGACGCGTAACGCGGCTGAGGCGGGATGGCCGGCGTTGCGTGCGCGGACCACGCGCCCGCTTGCGGGCCTCAGCGACGCCGGAGTCGAGGCGCTCGCGCGGGTGGGGATCGGGAGCGCTCCGCCTCGACTCTTCATTCCGGCCATCCCCGGCGGCGTTGACGCGGGCGCGCGCCGGCCGTAGCATCGCGCGTCCACGCGTCCACGCGCCCACGCGCCCCGCGAAGGGAGGGATCATGACGACCGCGACCGCCACCGCCGACCTCGAGCGCGACCTCGCGAAGGTGCTCGACCACCTCGACCGGAACGCCGCCGGGCGCGTCGAGGAGCTCTTCGACCTGCTCCGCATCCCGAGCGTCTCGACGCTCCCCGACCGCACGGGGGACGTGCGGCGGGCGGGCGAGCGCGTGCGCGACGCGCTGGCGCGCGCCGGGCTCGAGGCGCGGCTCTTCGAGACGCCGCGGCACCCGATCGTCCACGCCGAGTGGAAGGGCGCGCCCGGGCGGCCGACCGTGCTCGTCTACGGCCACTACGACGTCCAGCCGGCCGAGCCGCTCGAGCTCTGGAAGACGCCCGCGTTCGAGCCGGACGTGCGCGACGGCAACATCTACGCGCGCGGCGCGACCGACGACAAGGGCCAGATGTACGCCTGGGTGAAGGCGGCGGCGGCGTGGATGGAGGCGTGCGGCCGGCTCCCGGTGAACGTCAAGTTCCTGATCGAGGGCGAGGAGGAGATCGGCAGCCCGAACCTCGAGCCGTTCCTGCACGAGCAAAAGGACCTGCTGGCGGCCGACTGCGTCCTCATCTCGGACACGGACCAGTTCGCCGAGGGGATCCCGGCGATCACGTACTCGCTCCGCGGCCTCCTCTACACGGAGATCCGCGTCCACGGGCCGTCGCGCGACCTCCACTCGGGGCAGTTCGGCGGGTCGCTCAGGAACCCGGCGAACGCGCTCTGCGAGATCATCGCCGGCTTGAAGGACCCGAAGACGGGGCGCGTGCTCGTCGACGGCTTCTACGACCGCGTCCGCCCGATCGAGGCGTGGGAGCGCGAGCAGCTCGCGAAGCTGCCGTTCGACGAGCCGCACTATCGCGCCGACCTGGCCGTCCCGGAGCTTTACGGCGAGGAGGGCTTCTCGACGCTCGAGCGCCGCTGGTGCCGGCCGACGCTCGACGTCAACGGGATCTTCGGCGGCTTCCAGGGGCCCGGCGCGAAGACGATCATCCCGGCGTGGGCGGGAGCGAAGGTGAGCATGCGCCTCGTCGCCGACCAGAAGGCGAGCGAGATCGCGAAGGGGTTCGAGCGGACGGTGATGCGCCTCGCTCAAGAGGGCGTGCGGGTCGAGGTCAAGGGGATCGGCGACGGCTCCGACCCCGTCCTCGTGCCGATCGACACGCCGTGGGTCCAGGCGGCGAAGCGGGCCGTGCGGCGCGGCTTCGGGGCCGACCCCATCTTCAAGCGGGAGGGGGGGTCGATCCCGATCGCCATCACCTTCAAGAGGCTGCTCGGGATGGACTCCGTCTTCGTGGGGTACGGGTTGCCGGATGATGGAGCGCACTCGCCGAACGAGAAGATGAAGCTCGAGGACTACCATCGCGGGACGCGGACGTCGGCGATCCTGCTGGCCGAGGTGGCCGGGTCTCGCGACTGAGGTCTCTTCGTGTCTCGAAACCCTGGTCTCTCATGCGTGAGACGACCCGCCTTCACCTGGTCCTGGCCTTCACCGCCGTCTGCTTCGGCGCGTTCCCCGTCGTCGGCAAGCTCGCCCTCGCCGAGATCCCGCCCCACGTGCTGGCGGCGTTGCGCGTCACGGCCGCGGCCACGATCTTCCAGACGCTCCGCCACGTCACGACCGGCGAGCGCATCGCCGGCGGACGCGAGCTCTCCCTCTTCGCGCTCGCCGCCCTGCTCGGCGTCGTCTTGAACCAGGGCTTCTTCCTGCTCGGGCTCTCCCGCACGAGCGCCATCCACACGGTCCTCCTCGTCGCCACGATCCCCGCCTTCTCCTACGCGGCGGGCGTGGTCCTCGGGCGCGAGGCCCTGCTCCGCGGGAAGGTCCTCGGCATCGCGCTCGCGTTCGCGGGCGTCGCCGTCCTGCTCGCGGCCCGCGACCTGGGCGGCGCGGTCGGCCCGCAGGCGTCGCTCCTCGGCGACCTCCTCGTCGCCGCGAACTCGCTCTCTTACGGGGTCTACCTCGTCGTCTCGCGTCCGCTGGCGCGGACGTACCAGCCGACGACGGTCGTCGCCTGGATCTTCACCTTCGGCGTGGTCGTGTTCGTCCCGCTCGCGCTCGCCGTCCCGGTCGCCGGCCGCACCCTCGCGACCCTTGCCTGGGGCTCGCTCTCGCTCAAGGCGTGGGCGGCGCTCGCCTGGATCATCGTCTTCCCGACGGGGATCGCGTACTACCTGTCGTCGTGGGCGCTGCGCCGCGCCGACGCGAGCCTCGTCGCGGCCTACGTCTTCCTCCAGCCGGTCGTGACGACGGTCCTCGCGATCCCGGTCCTGGGCGAGCGCCCGGGCTGGCTCGCGCTCGTCGCCGCGGCGGCGATCTTCGGCGGCGTGACGGCGATCGCGCGGGCGAAGCCGCGGCCGGAGCCTGGGGGGTCCGGACCGTCGCCCCGGGGGGTTTGAACTCTCCCTCGTCGCGCAGCAGGAGGATGTGCGTCTCGCCGTCCTCCCGGGCCTCGGTGACGACGACGGTCGTGTGGGACGCACCCGTTTCGCTCGCCGTAGCAGGCCACGCGGGCGCCGCGCGGGGTCGTCCTGTCGCTCTTCGCCGAGTCGGCGATCGCGAAGGCGGCGTCCGCGCCGCTCCCGCCGCCGCCACCCGAGACCGAGGCGGCGGACGGGTCGACGCCATGCCCGAACTTGCCGTTGTAGTGCGCGACGACCTTCTCGTACGAGTCGGACGTCGCGTACGCGCCGGCGAGGCCGTACACGCGCTCCCGGCCCTCCACCTCGACGCGCGATCCCTCGACCGTGAACGGCACCCGGCTGCCGGGGTACACGTAGTCGGCCCAGCCGCTCGCCGCTGCGGGCGCCGGAGGACCGCCGCCGAAGAGCTCGATCTTGACCGACGGGCCGCCGTGCTTGCGCCCGACGAAGTAGCCCGTCGCCAGGCACGCGGCGGCGAGCGAGACGACGAGAAGGGCCCGCTTCATGGCGCTTCCTTCAGGGCTCGGCGCTTCCCCGGGCCGTTCTCGGTCGATGTGGCCGCACCGGCCGTCCACGGCCGGCGGCGGGTCCTCGAGGAGCGACGCGACGCCCCGCCGCAGAAGCGTGCGCCTCCTCGGCCGATCGCGCGCCGCTACCCCCCGATCTCCGGGCTCTCCGGGCCGGCCGGCTCGAAGTGCTCGAACCGGATCACGCCGCTCTCGTCGACGAAGAACGAGCGCTGGCCGGTCTTGCCCGGCTCGAGCGGCTCGGCGGTCGCCTGGAAGGTGAAGTCGGTCACGCCCTTCACCGTGAAGCGATAGCCGGCCTTCTCGCCGGAGCCGAGGACGGGATCCACGAGCTTGAACTCCGCGAGCTCTTCGAGCGTGCCGTAGTCGAGCTTGCCGTCGCCGTCCTTGTCGCCCTCGCGGAACATGGCCTGGGCGACGGCGATCGTGCGCAGCGACCCGATGGCCGACTCCTCGCTCGCGCTCTTCCGCGCCTCGATGAGGCCCGGGACGGCGACGGCGGCGACCACGCTCACGGCCGCGACACCGACGGCGCCCGGCAGGATCGCCGTGCCCTCGGCGTGGATCGTGAGGCCGTCCTTGTCGAACACGTACGTCGCCTGGCCGGGCGTGAGATGCCTGCCGACGTCGCGCGCCCGCGGGAGCAGCGACGTCTCGACCGGGACGCCGGCCGCCCGCACCAGGCCCTCGACGAGGTGCAGGATCTTCGCGAGCGTCGCGTACGCGCCCGGGCCGGGGCCGCGCGGGTCGACGTAGGTGAAGAGGCTCGCGCCCTTCGGGGCGCGCCCGACCTCGGCCTGGAACGCCGGGTCCTGATCGAGCGTCCCCTTCGCGAGGGCCTCGAAGTAGGCCTCGAACGTCTGCGGCAGGTCGGCGACGTAGAAGCGGTCGCCGTCGATGCAGTAGCACGAGCCGACGTAGCCGAGGCTGCTGGCGACGACGGCGCCCACCATCACCCTGTCGCCGCCCGGCCCGCCCGGCGGCTCGCCCAGACGCCCGAGCGGCGCCATGAGATAGACGAGCTTCCGCCCGCCGGCCGCCTCGATCGTCTTCGTCTTCAGGCCGCCGCGGGCGACCAGCTTCTCGAGGGCCGCCCGGAAGGCGGCCGGGTCGCGGAGCGAGACGACGGACACGGACTCGGCGAAGAGCGGGCCGGCGTCCCCCGCGAACGCGAACGACGTCCAGTCGGGGCCGATCGAGGCGAGCAGCTCGTCCTTGAGCCGCACGCCGAGGTCCGCCTCGACGCGCATGAGCTCCGCCTTGAACTCCTCGACCTCCTTCGGCGCCAGCGCCGCCGCCAGCTCGAGGGCCCGGTCGGCCTCGGCCTTGAGGTCGAGGCGCGCGGCCGAGAACAGGGTCGAGCCCGAAGGCGCGAGGCGCGCGGTCGAGAGGTCGGCCGGCCCGAGGTCGAGGAGGGCCACGGCGCCGCGCCGCTCACCCGGGAGCCGCGCCACGAGCGTCATCTCGAGGCCGCCGCGCTCGCCGAGCCCGATCCCGAGCGAGACGGCGCGCAGCTCGCGGAACCCGAGCTGGTGGATGACCTTCGCCGCCTGCTCGTCGCCGCGGGTGACGAGGCCGAGGAGCTGGGCGGCGTTCGCGTGGAGGAGGAGGATCGGCCGCCTGGACGCGACCTTCGCCCGCGCCGCCTGGAAGTCGGCGTCGGCGGCGAGCGTCGCCGGCAGGGCGCCGCTAGCGGCGGCGAGCACGTCCGACGCGACCTTGTCGGTCGTGGCGAAGACGAACGCGTCGCCGAGCCGGAAGTGCTTGAGCGGCATGCCGGCGACCGGGACGGTGTCGACCATCTTCCCGTGGACGGCGGCGGCGGCCGGGAGCGGGGGGCCGCCCTGGTCGGCGTGGTGCTTCTTCAGCGCCGCGACGAGGAAGGCGACCCTCTCCTCGCGCCCCTTCGCGTGAAGCGCGACGAGCGCGCCCGGCGGCCCGCCGCGCTCGCGGTCGGGCTCGGGGTCGACGAGGGCGACGGTGAAGCCGCCGGCGAACGCGTCCAGGGCGTCGTAGAGCTCGAGGCCCGTCATGCCCTTGAACTGCTCGCGTCCCTTGGCGATGGGCTCCTCGAAGCCCGCGATCAGCGCGTCGGCGAAGGGCCGGAACTCGCCCAGGAGCTTCCCGAGGTCGCCCGACTCGAGGGCCGCGCGGGCGGCCGCGATGTCGGGGACGGTGAGGACGGCGACCGTGCGCGACGGCAGCCAGGTCTCGGGGGCGCCGCCGGCGGCCTCCTTGAGACCCTGGGCGGCGGCGGGCGAGGCGGCGAGGACCGAGACGGCCGCGACGGCGGCAACCAGGGTTCGGATCGCGCGCGCGGTCATGGCTTCTTCCTCATCTCCTCGAAGTTGCCGGCGTCGCGAAGGCGGCTGGCCGGACGGTCGTTCTCGCGCGGGAGCTCGATCCGCGGCTCCGCCGCCCGCGGTTCGGGCGGCGGTTCGGGCGGCGGCATGGGCGGCGGCGGGCCCCTGGGCATCGGCGCCGGCTCGGGCCGCCGCGGCTCGACCGGGATGCGCGGGCCCTCGTCCCGACCCTCCTCGAAGCGCCGCATCTCCTCCTCCATCGCCCGCATGCGCTCCTCCGCCTCGAACGCCCGCCCGCGCGCCTCGGCGCGGCTCACGAAGAAGAGCGACGACAGGAACCCGAGGACGAACCCGGTGCTGGCGATGCTCGGGCTCGTCGGGATCGGCCCGAGCGACGAGCGCGACGAGAAGGCGATCCCCTCGGCGTCGGCGACGCCGAACGAGATCCCCGGGCGCGCGTGCGGCGCCAGGGCCTTGGCGCGCGGGAGGAGCGAGGCGTCGATCGGCACGCCCGCGAGCCGCGCCATGGGCTCGACCGCGTGGACGATCTTGGGAAGGAGGTAAGCGAGGATCGGCGATGAGCCCCGCGGGTCGTCGTAGGAGACGAGGAACGCGCCCTTCGGCGCGCGCGCCGCCTCGGCCTTGAACTCGGGGACGTCCGCGAGCGAGCCCGCCGCCTGGCGGTCGAGGAGGTCGGCGATCGCCTGCGGGCGGTCGGCGATGTAGAGCCACTCGCCGTCGAAGCACCAGGCGCCGGCGAAGGCGGAGAGGGCGGTCGCGATGCCCTTCTTGAGCGCGTCGCGCTTCTGCTCGGCGCGCTTCCGCTCGCGCTCCTCCGCGCGGCGCTCCCGCTCGGCCCGGCGCTCGGCCTCGGCGCGCTCGCGGGCGGCGCGGGCGGCGGGGCCCTCGTCCGGCGGCGGGAAGGCGCGGGCCTCCGGGGCCTCGAACGGCTCGAAGTCGATCCTCGGCGCGAACCACGGGTCCTGGCCGAGCTTCCCGAGCGGGGCGGCGAGCGCGAGCGCCTTCTTCCCGCCGCCGACGTCGATCTCGCGGACCTTCATGCCGAGCGTCTCCGCGAGCTTCCGGAGCCCGGCCTCGAGCCGCTTCGGGTCGCGCGGGCGGACGATGTTGACGCTCTCGGGGAGGAGCCCGCCGCCCTCGGCGACGAGCGTGACCGCCGAGAAGTCGGCGCCGAGCGGCGCCAGCAGGTCCTCGCGCACGCTCACGCCGACGAAGGCGTTCAGGTCCGCGTAGCCCTTCTCCATCTCCTTGGCGACGTCCGGGTCGACTCCGCGCGCGATGGCCAGGATGCGGTCCATCGTCGCCGCCAGGTCGAGCTTCAAGGCCGTGAAGGCGATGGCGTCGCGCGGGGCCTTCCGCGCGAGCGAGACGTCCGCCGCCCCGTCGGCGCCGAGGAGCGCCAGGACGCCGCGGCGCGGGCCCGGGGCGCGGACCGCGAGCGAGAGGTCGACGAGCTTGCCGTCGAGGCCGATGGCCACGGCGTAAGACCTCGCCCCGTCGAGGCCGACCTTGCGCAGCTCGGGGGCGGCCATGATGGGCTCGGGCAGCACCGCGCCCAGATCGCGCCCGCGCCCGATGTGGTCGTCGGCGATCTCGAAGTAGCGGTCGAATCGGAAGTAGCTGAAGACGACCGTCGTCCCGCGCGCGACCTTCGCCTTCGCCGCCAGGAACTCGGCGTCGCGGGCGAGGACCTCGCCCCGCGGCAGGCCCTTCGCCGCCGCCAGGACCTCCTCCATGAGCGGGCGCGAGGTGGTGACGAGCAGCCGCTCGCCGACCCAGGCGGCGTGGACGCTCGGGCGCTGGGCGAAGACCTCGACCGAGACCCCCTCGACGGGGTACGTCGCGGGCTCGCCGGGCGGAAGCGGCGGCGCCTTCGCCTTCAGGCCGGCGAGGACGGCGGCGATCGACGAGGCGCGCCCGCCCGAGCCGTCGACGGCGAGCGCGAGGACGGGCATCGACCTTCCGTCGGCCTCGAGCGGCCAGTCGACCACGGCCAGCGCGACCCCGCTCGACATGGCCTTCAGCAGCTCGCGCGGCGGGACGCCCGTCTCGTGCTCGAAGTCGCCGAGGACGGCGCCGGCCTGGTCCTCGAGGCCGCGCCGCAGCTCGGTCGCGAACGGCTCGAAGGCCCGAAAGACGCCGCCCAGGTCGGACGCCTCGAAGGCGGTGTGGGCCGCCTTCAGGTCCGGCGCCTCGACGAGCAGGAGGGTCCGTGCGGGCAGCCACTCCTCGAAGCGGAGCGGCTCCGACTCCTGGCCGGCCGTCGCGGGGCGGGCGAGGAGGGCGAGAAGAGCGAGCGCGACGAGCGGCGGCGCCGCCCGCCCAGGGCTGAGTCTCGGCATTGCGAGGGCCTCCGAGGTAACGCCTTCACCCGGGGTGACCGGGAAAAGAGCCTTCTACCACGGGAGGCGCCCGCGGGGCAAGAAGCGGGTCGGAGGCCGGGGCGGCTCGGGTGCGGGCTAGCGCCGCGCGACCGCCTTCCCGAGCCCCATCTCCTCCTCGTAGCGCTGCGCGAGCCCGAGGATCGAGGGCACGTAGCGCTGCGCGGACGTCGCCGCGCTCGCGTCGAGGCCGCGCTTGAGCACGCGCTCGACGCCGCCGATCCCGGCGTTGTACGCGGCGACGGCCTTTCGCGCGTCGCCGCCGAAGTGCCTAAGGTTCGCGGCGAGCACGTCCGCGCCGTAGTCGATCTGGGCCTTCGGCGCGAGGGGGTCCTTCGTCCGCGCGAAGAAGTCCGGGTGCGCGTCGCCGTTGATCTGCATGAGGCCGCGGTCGTTCGTCCGGCTCGCGGCCTTCGGGTTCCCGCCCGACTCGACGTGCATGACGGCGGCGATGAGGCCGGCCGGCACGCCCGTGCGGCGAGCCGCGTCCTGGATGAGGTCGCGGAAGCGGCGCACGCTCCCGCTCGGGGCCGCGGCCCCGGCCGCATCGGCGCCCGGCGCGACGCTCGCGACCGTCGGCGTCTCGCCCGCCTCGGCCTCGCGCTCGGCGAAGACGCGGGCCGCGTCGGCGCGCGAGACCGCCGCCCGGGCCTTCGTCTGCCCGACCGTGGCGCCGGTCTCGTCGACCGTCCCGCCCGGCGTCACGGCCGGCTTGCGGGCCGCCCCGCTCGACGTCGCCGGCGTGCCGGCCTGCCGCGCCTGAAGCTTCTGGCGCCCCTTGGCGGCGCGGGTCGTCGACGTCTCCTCCGGGTCGCGGCCGAAGAGGTGGTCCTCGAGCGTGCGCGACTGCTGGAGGGTGTTGGCGCACTGCCTGAGCCAGTCGGTGAGCGGCGAGAACATGCGGTACGAGAAGAAGCTGAAGAGCTCCCCGAAGAGGAAGAAGCTGATCACCTTGAAGTAGAAGAGGTGGGTCTCGGCCTCCTGGACGATCGCCTCGACGTTGACCTTCTGGCCTTCCTTCAGGTCGGCGGTCGCGGCCTCGTAGGCGGCCTCGGCGAGCACCTTCTCCTGCGGTGTCGGCGGGCGCTGCTTCTTCTCCTGGAGGCGCTGGAGGACCATCTCCCTCAGCTCCGAGCGGCGTCCGCGATGGAACGTCACGCGCGCCTGCCGGTAGGCGGCCCGGGCGGCCGCGTGCTCCTCGTCGCCGAAGCCGGCGCCCCACCGCCGGCCGGGGCGCAGCTTCTCCGCCGTGCGCTGGGCGAGCGGGTCGTTCTGGCGCTCGAGGAGCGCCGAGCCCGACGACGTGCTCGGCTTCGACGGCGCCGGCGCCGGCGCCGCCTCCTCGCCGGCCGGCGCGGCCTCGCCGGCCGCCTTCTCCTCGCCGACGTAGGCTTCGCCTTGCAGCGACGTGATCCGCGAGCTCGAGTCGGGCCGTCCCCCAACCTGCGACATGGCGTGTCTCCCGCTTCTCTCTGCCGCCTGAACCGGCTACCGTTCCGTCCCCTTCGCCTCGCGCAGGATCGCGATGAGCTTCGGGATTCCGTGTGCCTGCTCGCCTTCCTCCGGCGCGTCCTCGTCGACGAGGCGGACGACGCGGTCGTCGCCGCGCGTCGCCGCGACGACCCGGAGCCGGCCCCCGCCGTACTCGAGCGTCTCGCCCGCCCCCAGGACCTCGCCCTGCGCCAGGTTCTCGGCGATGTCGCGGAGCAGCCCCTCGACGACGGCGGAGAGCTCCGCCGGGACGTCCACGACCTCGAGGTCGGGGCTGCCGAACTTGCGGAGCCCGTGCGTCCGGAGCGTCCCGCTCGCGCGCTGAACGTCGACGTGGTTCAGCACCGTGAACGGCTCCTCCATGACGCGCTGCCGCCACTCGGTCTGGCCCCAGACGACCCGCATGGGCACGTCCCAGACGACGCCGTCGAGGAGGGACGCGATCGCGTCGGTCACGTGGACCATCGTCTCGACGTAGTCGTTGTTCTCGGGCGAGGCGATCGTCGCCCGCAGGACGACGCAGAGCCGCGGTCCGGCGAGCACCGCCCGGTCGTGGTCCTCGAGGCCGCGCCCTTGCCCCTCGGCCACGGCCCGCTCGACCGAGTCGAAGAGGTCCGGGGCCTCCTCGCGCAGGTAGCCCATGACGAAGTGGTCGGCGCTCGCCCCGAGCGCGTCCTGGAGGCGGCGCAGCCCGCGCCCCGGCGGGAAGATGAAGCCGCCGGGCGGGTTGTACGGGTTGCCGCTCGTCAGCCGGGCGAGGAGCTTCTCGAGGGGCGGCATCTCCGCCGACTGGGCGTAGACGCGGTAGAGGAGGTCGACGCCCGGGGCCGCCTCGGGCGCCGGCTCTGGCTGTCCCTTGTCGGGCTGCGACATGCGGTCACAAAGGGTACCACGGGCGGGGGCGGGAGGCAATCGCGGCCTGCCGGCGGTAGGGGGTCGGTCGAGCTGACCCACGACCGGACGTCGGGGCTACTTCTCCGCCCGCCCGAGCCGGCGCAGGAACTCCTCGACCAGGTTCTGCGAGACGCGGCGCCGGTACTCGGCGGTCGAGCGGATGTCGTCGATCGGCGCGATCTCGGCGAGCACCTCGGCGCGCGCCGCCCCGATCGACGACGGCGCCAGCGGCACGGGCTGGCCCCGCACGACCGCCTCCGTCCTCGGGCAGCGCACGGTCGTCGGGGCGACGCTCCCGAGCGCGATCGCGACCTCGCGGACGCGGCCGGCGGCGCCGTCGACGTCCGCCCACCCCGCGAGCACGACCTTCGAGATCGCCTGGGCGAGCCGCGTCCCGACCTTCCGGTAGTGGTGGACGCCGCGGGCCCGCCCCCGCGGGACGCGGATGCGCGCGATCAGCTCGTCGTCGCGCATGACCGTCTTCTTGTAGCCCGTGTGGAAGGTCGCGTAGGGCACGCGGCGCGTGCCCGAGGCCGAGATCAGCTCGATCTCGGCCTCGTAGACGAGGAGGGCGGGCGGGGAGTCGGCCGCGGGCGAGGCGTTCGCGATGTTCCCGCCGAGCGTCCCCCGGTTCTGGATGGCGACCGCCCCCGTCTCCTCCGCGGCCCGGCGCAGGTTCGGCAGGTCGCGGGCGACGACGCGGCTCTCGAGGAGCTCGCGGTACGTCGTCAGGGCGCCGAACGAGATGTGCTCCTTCTCCTCCCGGATGCCGCGGAGCTCGGAGAGGTTCCAGAGGCTCACGTAGCGCCGGTGGGCGAGCTTCCCGGCCTCGAGCAGGACCATGAGGTCCGTGCCGCCCGCGAAGGGCCGCCAGGCCCCGGGCTCGTGGGCGAGGAGGTCGAGCGCCTCGGCGAGCGAGACCGGGGCGCGCAGCTCGTACTCGGGGATCGGGGCCCTCACCTCGGCTTCTCCGCCGCCGGCGTCGCCGGCGCCGGCCGGGCCGCCTCCGCGACCGCCTCGAAGATCCTGGTGTAGCCCGTGCACCGGCAAAGGTTTCCGGCGAGCCCGGTGCGGATCTCCTTCTCGCCCGGCCGCGGGCAGCGCGCGAGCAGGTCCACCGCCGCCAGCACCATGCCCGGCGTGCAGATCCCGCACTGCGCCGCCCCGCACCGGAGGAACGCCTCCTGGACCGGGTGCAGCCGCGGCCCCTCCGCGACCCCCTCGATCGTCTTGACCTCGGCCCCGTAGGCGTGGAGCGCCGGCACGAGGCAGGCGTTGACGAGCCGGCCGTCGAGCAGGACGGCGCAGGCGCCGCACTCGCCCTCGCCGCAGCCCTCCTTGGTCCCGGTCAGGCCCAGGTCCTCGCGCAGGACGTCGAGGAGCCGCTTCATGGGCCAGGTCTCGACCTGGACGCCCCGGCCGTTCACGGTCAGGCGGATCGAGATCTTCATGGGCGGACGGCCCCCAGGATCGTCTCGGGCAGGAGCGGCACCAGGTTCAGGTCCGGCGCCCCGATCGCCGCCGCGATCGCGTTGACGACGGCCGGCGCCGGCCCGTCCATGGGCAGCTCGCCGATCCCCTTGGCGCCGCCCGGGCCGTGGGCGTACGGCACCTCCGCGAAGATCGTGCGGATGCGCGGCGCGTCCGCGGTCGTCGGCAGGATGTAGTTCGTCAGCTGGCCGTTCGCCATCCGGCCTTCCTTCAGGATCACGCTCTCGTAAAGCGCGAAGCCCACGCCCTGCGCGACCCCGCCCTCGATCTGGCCGGACGCGAGCACGGGGTTCACGACCCTTCCGACCTCCTGGACGGCGACGAAGTCGTCGACCCGCGCCTCGCCGGTCGTCGTGTCGACGCTCGCCTCGGCGACGTAGACGGCCCACGCGTACGTCCCGTAGGCGTCGCCCTGGTAGCTCTCCTCGTCCCAGTGGATGTCCGGCGGCTGCTTGTACTTCGCGTACGCGACGACCGGGAGCTTGGGCCCCGGCTCGGCGGAGAGCCTCCCCTTCAGCTCGAGCGCCGCCTCCTCGACGAGCTTGCCGACGACCATGCACGTGCGCGACGCGACGGTCGGCCCGCTGTTCGGCACGGTGGCCGTGTCGGGCGGCGCGACGACCACCCGCTCGACCTCGACGCCGAGGGCGTCGGCGGCGATCTGGCAGAGGATCGTGTTCGTCCCCTGGCCGATCTCGGTCGAGGCCACGAGGACGCGGAAGCGGCCATCGGCCGCGGCCTCGACGCCGGCGACCGAGGACAGGAGCTTCTCGCCCGAGCCCGTGAAGCCCGCGCCGTGCATGAAGCAGGCGAGCCCGATCCCCTTCTTCACGAGCCGCGCGGGGTCGCGGTTCTCGGCGGCGAAGCGCCGCCGCTTCTCGCGGAGGTCGCTCTCCGCCAGCGCCCGGTCGAGGAGGCCCGGAAGGTCGAGGCGCTCGCGGATCGTCTGGCTCGTCGCCGTCGTCCCCCCTTCCGCGAGGAAGTTGCGCCGCCTGAGCTCCTCCGGCTCGAGGTCGAGCCGCGCGGCCACGCGGTCCAGGTGGCGCTCGAGCGCGAACGTGCTCTGGGGCGCGCCGAAGCCGCGGAAGGCGCCGTGCGGCGGGGCGTTCGTGGCCACGGCCCGGCTCAGGATGCGGACGTTCGGGCAGGCGTACGGCCCGGCCGCGTGGATCGTCCCCCGCGAGAGCACGACCGGCGACAGGGTCGCGTAGGCCCCGCCGTCGATCGTGAACTCGATGTCCATGGCCACGAGCTTCCCGTCCGGCGTGAGGGCCGTGCGGTGCCGCGTCCGCGACGGGTGCCGCTTGGTCGTCGCGACCATGTCCTCGGCCCGGTCGTAGACGATCTTCACGGGCTTGCGCGCCTTCCAGGACAGCAGGGCGGCGTGCCCGGCGACGAGCGTCGGGTACTCCTCCTTGCCGCCGAAGCCGCCCCCCGTCTCGGCCTGGATCACGCGGACCTTCGCCTCGGGCAGCCCGAAGAGCGGCACGAGCCCCTTGTGGACGTAGTACGGGCACTGCATGGAGCCCTGGACCGTGACCCCGCCGGGGCCGGCGTCGGCGAGCATGCCCTGCGGCTCGATGTAGAGCTGCTCCTGGGCCCCGGTCCGGTACTCGCCCTCGACGACGACGAGGTCCGGCCGGGCGAAGATCGCCTCGAACGGCTCGCCCGTGGCCGCGGCCGCCGCCTCGCCCTTCCGGACGCGGTACGTCTTGAAGACGTTGTCCTCGCCCCAGACGACGGTCTTCGCGGCGAGCGCGTCGTCGATCGTGTGGACGGCCGGCAGCGGCTCGACCTCGAGCTTCACGCGCCGGCGCGCCTCCTCCAGCACGTGGCGGTTCGCGTGGGCGAGGAGGACGACCGCTTCCTCGGGGTGGTTGATCGCTTCGTCGGCGAGGAACGGCTGGTCGTTCAGGATCAGGTGGACGGCGTTCTCGCCCGGGATGTCCTTGGCCGTGACGACGACGATGTCGTCCCAGGGGACGCCCGGCTCGTAGACGATGCGGCGCAGGCGCCCGCGCGCGCAGGAGCTGCGGACCGTGACCCCGTGCAGGAGGCCGGGCGGGGCGGGGAGGTCGTCGACGTAGCGGGCGGCCCCCGTCACCTTGTCGCGCCCTTCCCTGCGGGCGACGGGGCGTCCGAGGTAGGTCGTCATGGCCGGAGATTGTCCGCGCCGGGCCGAAAATTTCCACCCCGCCGGGCCGCGGTGTATGATGAGGGCGCCATGCGCGTGCCCACGCAGACCGTGGCGCAGGCCCTCCTGCCGCACCACATAGGCGAGTACCGCGTCGTCCGGGAGATCGGGCGCGGCAGCATGGGCGTCGTCTACGAGGCCGTGCAGCAGTCCCTCGAGCGGCGGGTCGCGCTCAAGGTGTTGCCCACGCAGGGCCGGACGCCCGACGCCATCGAGCGCTTCAAGCGCGAGTCGGCGGCCATCGCCCGCTTCGACCACCCCGGGATCATCAAGATCTACGGGGTCGGCGAGGAGGAGGGCTACCACTACTACGCGATGCAGCTCGTCGAGGGACGATCGCTCCGCGACCAGATCTACGCCGACCGGATCTCGCACGACCGGGCGGCCCGGATCGGGAAGAAGATCGCCGAGGCGCTCGAGTACGCGCACCAGCGCGGGATCATCCACCGCGACCTGAAGCCCGCGAACGTCCTCATGCCGACGGGCACGGACGAGCCGATCATCACCGACTTCGGGCTCGCGCGGACGCTCGGGGCGAGCAAGCTCACCCAGGTGGGCGTGCTCCTCGGGACGCCGACCCACATGTCGCCCGAGCAGGCCGTGGGCGGCGCGGCGACGGTGGACCACCGGGCGGACATCTACAGCCTCGGCGCGATCCTCTACGAGATGCTGACGTTCCGGCTCCCGTTCTACGGCCAGAACCTCGAGGAGCTGCTGCACAAGGTCGTCGGCGAGGAGCCCGTGCCGCCGCGCCGGATCGCGAAGTCGATCCCGCGGGCCCTCGAGACGATCACCCTCACCTGTCTCGCCAAGTCGCGCGACCAGCGCTACCAGAGCGCCAAGGAGCTGGCCGACGACCTCGAGCGGCACCTCGCCGGGAAGTCGATCGGGGCGCGGCGCCCGCCGCTCCTCGAGCGCCTGAAGCCCGTGCTGCGCGCCAACGGGCGGAGGATCGCCGCCGGCTTCGCCCTCCTCGCCGTCGCCGGCGCCGTCGTCCTCGCCCTCTCGCTCCGGGCCGAGTCGCAGCGGCGGACGGCGGCGCGCCTCGCCCGCGAGATGCAGGAGGCGCTCGGGCGCGACGCGCTCGACGTCGCCCTCGCGCGGGCGGCGTCGGTCCTCGAGGTCGACCCGGCCCACCCCGAGGCGGTGCGCGTCCGGGCGGCCGTCGAGGCGCGCCGCGAGGCGCTCGAGGAGCGGCGGCAGCGGGCGCGCAAGCGCGAGGCGGCCGCCGTCCACGTCGCCTCGGCCGAGGAGGCGCGGGCGCGGGCCGAGGCGGCGGCGGCCTCGCTCGCCCTGGCGGTCGGCGGGAGCGACCTCGAGCGCCCGGGCGAGGCGGAGCTGAGGGAGCGGGCCGAGCGCTGGCGCCTCATCGAGAAGGAGCGCGAGCGGGCGCTGGCCGAGTACGGCATGGCGCTCGGGCTCGACCCGGAGAGCGAGGCGGCGCGGACCGGCAAGGCCGCGATCTACCTGGCGCGCGCGGCCGAGGCCGAGCGCCGCGGGCAGCTCGACCTGGCCGACCTCTACCTCGCGCTCGTGCGCGACAACAACGTCTCCGGCCGCTTCGACCGGGAGCTCAGGCGCGAGGGGACGATCGCCATCGAGGTCGTGGTCGACCCGGGCGGGGCGGCCCGGGTGCCCGCGCCGGCCGAGACCTTCGCCATCGCGGTCGAGTCGCTCGAGCCGCCGCCGCTCGACGCGCTCGCCGAGGGCCGGACGGCGCCGCCGCGGGCGCCCGTGCTGCCGATCGCGCGCGGGCGGCTCGAGGCCTCGCCGCTCCCGGTGGGCCGCTACGTGGTCCGGATCACCGGACCCGAGTCGCACCCGCCGGTCCTCGTCCCGGTCGTGATCCAGCGGGCGCGCGAGGCGCGCCTGCGCGTGCCGGCGGTCGCGGGGGCGGAGATGCCGCCCGGGTTCGCCTACATCGCGCCGGGGCCGGCGCTGCAGGGCGGCGACGCGATGGCCGTGCGGTCGCTGCCCCGCGGGACGGCGGACGTCCCGGGCTTCTTCATCGCCTCGAAGGAGACGACCTGCGGGGAGTACGCGGCCTTCCTGTCGGCGATCCCGGCGGACGAGGCGCGGGCGCTCGTCCCGAAGTGGCGGGGACGCGGGGTCTTCTGGCGCGAGGGACCGGAGGCGCCGTACCGCCTGCCGCCCGAGTGGCCGCCCGAGCGCCCGGTGACGGGCGTCACGCACGAGGCCGCGGTCCGGTACGCGCGCTGGAAGGCCGAGACGGAGGGGCGGCCCTACCGGCTGCCGACCGAGTCGGAGTGGGAGAAGGCGGCCCGGGCGGCCGGGGCCTACCTCTTCCCGTGGGGCGACGACTTCGACCCGAAGGGGACGCCGCGCCTCGCGAACGTCGGGTTCGCGGGGGCCGGGGAGCAGGAGCTCCGGCCGGCGACGGTCGGCTCGCGGCCCATGGACCGCTCGCTCCACGGGGTCCTCGACCTCATGGGGAACGCCGCCGAGTGGACGGCGTCGCGGTACGCGGCGGACTCGCGGTACGTCGTCGTCCGCGGCGGGGCGTGGCTCGAGTATCCGGATCCGCCGCGGGCGGCGTCGCGCTACCCGACGGACCCCGCGGAGGCGAACGACCACGTAGGGTTCCGGCTCGCGTGCGACGCCGTCCCGAGATAGTCGGCTTCCTCGGAGAGAGTGGAGGGGATCATGCGGCTGACACAGGCGTTTCTCCTCGTCGTCCTCGTCCTCGGGCTCGCCGTCGTCGTGGCCACCCTGCCGGCCCCGGCGCCCGCCGCCCACGCGGATGACCTGAAGGCGGGCGAGGTCGTGACCCTCAAGGGCGAGCTCCTGGACCTCGCCTGTTACCTCGGCAGCGGCAAGACCGGCCCGTCGCACCGCAAGTGCGCCGCCATGTGCGCGAAGGGCGGCCAGCCCATGGGTCTGCTCACGGTGGACGGCAAGGTCCTCGTCTTGGTGTCGTCGCACGAGAGCGAGAAGGCCTACAACCAGGCGAAGGAGCTCTGCGGGGCGACGGTCGAGCTCAAGGGCAAGCTCATGGAGCAGAAGGGGGTCTGGGGGATCGAGGTCCACGAGGTGAAGGAGGTGAAGGGCTGAGCGGCGCGGCCCCGGCCCCGAGCCCGAGCCCGAGCCCGAGCCCGAGCCCGAGCCCGAGCCCGAGCCCGGCGCCGACGCCGACGCCGACGCCGCCGGCGACGCCGAGGCGGCGGCGTCTTCTCCTCGCGGTCGCTCTCGTCCCGGCGCTCGCGGTCCTCGGCCTCGTCGCCCTCGAGGCTTACGCCTTCCTCGGCCCGTCCGCCGACGCCCCGAGCCTCATCCGCCGCTACTGGCGGGCGCGCGAGAGCAACCCGGTCCGCGACGGCGGGGAGATCGCCGCGCGCGTCGGCTGCTTCTCCTGCCACGGACCGGGCGGCCGCGGCGGCGCGCCCAACCCCGGGGCGACGGGCGGCACGGTCCCGGGCTGGGAAGGCGCCCCGGCCATGATGGTGCCGCGGGCGGAGGTCCGCGACTACGTGCGGCAGTACATCCGCGACGGGATCGCGGAGCGCCTCGCGCGGAAGGAGGGCTACCGGGCCGAGGTCGCCCGCGCCCTCATCCCCATGCCCGCCTACCGGGACGTCCTCTCCGAGGCCGAGATCGAGGCCGTCGTCGAGTACGTGATCGCCGTCGCCGGCCTGCTCGGTCCGGACGAGACGGCGCACGCGGACGCGGCGCGCGGGCGGCGCATCGCCCGCGATCGCGGCTGCTTCGCCTGCCACGGGCCGGACGGGGCGGGCGGCGTCCCGAACCCGGGGTCGTTCAAGGGCTACATCCCGGGCTGGCGCGGCCCGGACTTCGACGACCTCGTGCGCGACGACGACGAGCTGCGGCGCTGGATCCTCGAGGGCGGCGTCCCGCGGTTGACCGAGGACCCGCGCGCCCAGCGGTTCATCGAGCGCCAGCGCGCCCAGATGCCTCCCTACCGGCGCGTCCTCGAGCCGGGCGAGCTCGAGGCGCTCGTGGCCTACATCCGCTGGCTGCGCGGCCCGTCCGGCGCCCGCTACTGAGGCGGCGGCGGGACGGGCGCGTTTCGCTCCCCCTGCTATTCGTCGGATCGGACCGCCCGGAGAGCCAGGCCCCGTCCGGGTGCGCGGGCGATCGGCGCCGGATCGGGCTTTGACGCGGCGCGGCGCCGGACTACAGTGACCGGGAACGCAAACGCAGGGCGCGCCGTCGGCGCGTCCTCTCTCGCGGCCCCGGGCCGCGACCTTCTGGAAGGAGAGAGACAACCCATGACCAAGACGAAGGCACTCGTCGTCCTCGTCGCCCTCGCCGGTCTGGCGGTCGCCGGGTTCGCGGCCCCCGTGCAGGCGCAGGAGACGAAGGACCTCAAGGCGGGGCAGGTCGTCACCATCAAGGGACAGATCTGCAACCTCGACCAGTTCCTCCGCACCGGCAGGATCGACGCCGGCTTCGGCGTCACCGGCCCCGACGACATGGGCAAGACCGGCGAGCACGGCAAGGCCGACGAGTACGGCAAGAAGACCGGCGAGCCGGGCCGCGGCGAGCTCGGCCGGGCGGGCGAGTACGGCCAGACGGGCGCCGGCCACGGGCGGGGCTTCGGCCACTGCTTCGCCGTCGTCACGACGGACAACAAGGTGATCGTCCTGCTGAAGCCGGAGACGGGCGTCGGCCCCGCCGGCGACGTGGGCCGCGACCGCGGGACCGCCGGCGCCGAGGACGAGGGCTTCGGCGAGGACAAGGGCGTCATGGGCGACCGCGCGGGCGTCGGCCAGGACGACAAGCTCCAGAAGTGCCACGAGCTCATCGGCCAGAACGTCGAGATCAAGGGCAAGCTCTTCGAGCAGAAGGGCCTCTTCGGCATCGAGATCCAGGAGGTCAAGAAGCTCGACGAGAAGCCCGGGACGACCGGCCGCGAGCCGAGCCGCCCGTAACACCCGCAGCCCGCAGCCCGCAGCAGGCAGCCCGCAGCACGCAACGCCGGCGCCAGCCGGTGGGGGCCGGGGCGGCACGGCAGGGCCGTCCCGGCCCTCGTCCCTTCCCCGTTCCTCGCGGATCGTGACCCCGGAAAGTGAGCGCTTCCTGCTCACTTCGGGCCTCCTCGCGCTCGGGAGGGCCGGAAGTGAGCGGGATTCGCTCACTTCGGGTGGGGCTCAGCCGGCGGCGGGCTTGTCGGGCTTCGCCGCGTCGGGCTTGGCGGGGGCCGCGCCGCCGCCCGCCTTCGCGGCGGCCGCGGCGGCCGCCGCCTGCTTCCGCTTCTCGACGGGCGAGAGCTCCTTCTTCTCCTCGATCCCGAGGAACTTGAGGAGCTCGGGCGGGGCCGTCTCGGCGTCCGTCTGGATCACGACCGGGAAGACCTCGTCGCCCCGGATGACGATCGGATGCCGGAGCAACGTCGGGTCGCGGAACATGAGCTCGACGGCGAGGTCGAGCGTGGGCGTCCGCTCCTTCATGTTGCGGTCGCGGTACTCGGACGACCGCGGGTTCAGGAAGGGCCGGATGTCGTGGCCCTCGAGGAGGAGGCGGATCTCCTCGCGGGCGAGCGGCAGGGCGTAGATGTCGCGCCCGACGAAGGGGATCTTCCGCTTCTCGAAGACCTCCTTCACGATGATGTTGCACTCCGAGCAGGCCCCGTGGTGGGCGAGGAGGACCGGACTGCCTCCGGTCGCGCTCGTGCCGGGGCTCGCGCTGGTGCTGCCGATCGACTCCGCCGTGCCCGCCATGGTCCCCTCCGCGGTTTGATCTCTGAGGAGGCCCTTATACCTCGAAGCGCTCCCCGCGGGAAGGCACCGCCGCCTCGACCCCGAGCCCCTCGCGGAGCCGCGCCGAGAGCGCCAGCGCCTGGGGCTCCTCGCCGTGCACCAGGAACGCGCGCGTCGCCGCCGGCCGCGCGAGCCGCCGGAACACGTCGAGCAAGCCCTCGCGGTCGGCGTGGGCCGAGAGCCCGTTCATCTTCGCGACCTCGGCCCGCACGGCGTGCTCCTCGCCGTAGATCCGCACCTTGGGCGCGCGCTCGACGAAGCGGCGCCCGAGCGTGTTCTCGGCCTGGAAGCCGACGATGAGGATCGTGTTCCGCGCGTCCCCGACGCCGTGCTTCAGGTGGTGCAGGATCCGCCCGGCCTCGCACATGCCGGACGAGGCGACGATCACGCACGGCTCCTTCACGTCGTTCAGCGCCTTGCTGTGCTCGACCGACGTCACGTACGTGAGGCGCGAGAAGCCGAACGGGTCGCGCCGCTCGCTCAAGAACGCCTCGCCCGTCTCCCGGTCGTAGCACTCCGGGTGCGCCCGGTAGACCATCGTCGCCTTCGTCGAGAGCGGGCTGTCGACGTAGATGCGGAGCGGCGGCAGCGACCCCTCCACGAACAGCTTGTGCAGGACGTAGACGAGGTTCTGGGTCCGCCCGACGCTGAACGCCGGGACGATCACGCGGCCGCCGCGCTTCGCCGTGCGCCCGACGATCTCGCGGAGCCTCGCCGCCTGGTCCTCGACCGGGTCGTGGAGCCGGTCGCCGTAGGTGGACTCCGAGATCACGACCTCGCTCTCGGGCGGGATCGGCTCGGGGTCGCGGATGATCGGCATCCGCGACCGGCCGACGTCCCCCGTGAACGTGATCCGGCGCGCGGGTCCGCCGCCGCGCGGCTCGACCTCGAGCCCGACCCAGGCCGACCCGAGGATGTGACCGGCGTCGCCGAAGGTCACGCGGACGCCGCGCGCGACCTCGACGGTCGTGTGGTAGGGCACCCCGCGCAGCCGGTCCTCGACCGAGCGCGCGTCCTCGACCGTGTAGAGCGGCTCGACGGGCGGCTCGCCCCGCCGGTCGAGCTTGCGGTTCAGGTACTCGGCGTCCTTCTCCTGGATGTAGGCCGAGTCCTCGAGCATGATCTCGGCCAGGTCGCGCGTCGCCGACGTGCAGACGATGTCGCCCTTGAACCCCTGCTTCACGAGGTTCGGCAGGTTCCCGGAGTGGTCGATGTGGGCGTGCGAGAGGACGACCGTCGTCAGCTCGCGCGGCTCGAAGGGGAACGTCCGGTTCCGCTCGCGGGCCTCCGACCGCTTGCCCTGGAAGAGGCCGCAGTCGAGGAGGACCTTGTCGCCGTTCGCCTCGAGGAGGTGCATCGACCCGGTGACCGTGCGGGCGGCCCCGAGGAACCGGAGCGCGATGCCGCTCGACCCGGTCGCTCCCATCTCAGTCGCGGGACTTCGCTTCGGCCGCGCGCCCGAGCGACCGGTAGAGGGCGAGGACGTCGTCCGTGGTCAAGGGCGGGACGGCGACGCGCGGGTCCTCTCCCTCCTCGCGGATCACGTCGATCGCCTCGTTGACGCGGTCGGCGACGATCTGGAGGGCGGCGTCGAGGTCGGCGACGCGGTCGCGGCGCACGAAGACCATGAGGGTCTCGACCCCGCGCCTCAGGAGGTGGCGGACGTACTTCTGCTTCGCGGCGCGGATGCGCCCGAGCGTCTCCTCGAAGCGCTCGACCTCCGAGGCCGTGAACTCCTCGATGTGGAGGAAGACGAGCCGCTCCTCATCGGGCTCGAGGCCGGTCGTGGACGGCAGCAGCAGGTCCGTCAGGTTGCCCTGGTCGTCCACCTCGACGACCGCGTGGCCGTCCTGCTCCAGGGCCTCGATCGTCGAGAGGTAGATCGTCTCGGCGCCCACGCGGTAGCGGCGCGAGAGGTCGCGGACGAGCGGCAGGGCCGTGAACTCGGACTCGGGGAGCCCGACGACGTAGCCCGCCCCGACCTCCGGGAACACCTTGTGCTTGCGGGCGAGGACCTCGCGCGTGATCCCCTCGACGAGCTCGAGCTGGAGGCGGAGGAGCTGGGCGGAGGTCTCCTTGAAGACCTCGGCGTGCTCGACCTTGAGGACGCCGTAGCGCTCCTCGAACCGGCTCATGAGGCAGAGCGAGAGCTCCATCCAGAGGCGCCAGGGCGGCCCGCCCTTGTCGGCGGACTCGCGCGCGAGCTCGTACTCGTCGCGGAGCTGCGGGTAGCGCTCGAAGTGGCGCTCGCGCAGCTCCGGCGTCTCGTCCTGGGTCGCGACCTCGAGCAGCTCCTGGACCATGGCGCGCTGGTACTGGAGCGCCTCCTTGATCGACGGGCGCACGGCCGAGGCGCGGTGGACGCCGTCCGGATCGCGGTTCAGGAAGTGACAGTGGCGCTCGCCGCGGCGGCGGACGATCTCGATGAGGCCGCGCTGCTCGAGGTCGACGAGCGTCTCCTCGAGGTCCGCGACGCCGCCCGGGAGGCCGATCGCGCGGTGGAGGTCGGCCGGCTCGTGGTAGGTGCGCGTCGGCGCGACGCGGGCGAGCCCGATGTAGGCCTTGAGCACGCGCTCGGGCAGCTCGGGGACGAGGCGCGCGACGAAGTCGGCGCCGAGGGTCACGTCGGCGGGCGGCGCCTCGCGCGCCTCCCGCGCCTGTCCGGCCGATCGGGCGCGTCCTTCGGATCTCGCCATGCGGCGGCGATTCTAATAAAGGAGCGCCGCGAAGTCCAGAGCGCCGGGCCTCGCCTCGCGGGAAGCACCGGGCTCAGATAGCGAGACTCAGGGGGCGCCCTCGGGGACGACCCGCACCTTCGGGTTCGCCGGGTCGTAGGCGTACCGCCAGCCGGGCGGGAGCGGCGCGAGCGCGCCCATCCCCGCCTCGAGCTGCTCGAGCGATGCCGGGCTCTCGCCGTACTTCGCCTGGTACTGGCCGAGCTTCGCCGCCGCCTCGGTCTCGGCCCGCACGATCATGGCGTCGTCGCGGGCCTGGAGCGACCCCTTGGTGTACGTGCCGATGTCGTCGCCGCCGCAGCCGGCCGGCCCGAGCCCGATCGTGAGTCCGAGCCCGAGCGCGAGCCCGAGCCCGGCGGCCGCCGCCGGGGCCCTCATATCTCGGAGGCCACCGGCTTCGACGCCGCCGCGACCGGCGGGTGGCCCCCGACCGCCGCGAGCGTCGCGTCGAGCGTGCGCGCGAAGTCGTCGATCTCGCGCCCGAGCGTGTCGACGAGGAAGAGGAGGCGGATCCCCGAGACCTCGCCCGCGTTGCCGCAGCCGAGGAGCTTCAGGCCCCGCCTCCACGCCTCGCGCACGATCTCCTCGCGCCGTCGCACCGAGATCCCGTGCATGAGCCCGAGCCCGCGGTGCGAGACGAGGAGCGCGGGGTGCCGCTCCGCAAGGCGCCCCAGCACCCAGGCGAGGTAGGCCCCCTTCACGCGGGAGTTCTCGAAGTAGCCGAGCCCGCCGAGCACGGGGTCGCGGAAGCGCGCGACCGCGTCGACCGACGCGTACGCGAGCTGGGTGTCGAAGACCTTGCCGCCGCCCCAGGTGTTCGAGTGCCAGCCGGGGTGCAGGTGCCGCTCCCAGTCGGCGCGCGCGATCGTCGCCCCGACCCACGCGCCCTTGGCGATGGCGATGATGTCGGCGCCGTCCACGAAGTGCGAGGCCGCGAAGGCGCGCCCCGTGCGGGCGAACGTCTGGACCTCGTCGGCGAAGAAGGGGATGTCGAGGCGCCGGAGCGTGGCGACGAGGTCGCGGAACGCCGCCGCATCCGGGATGCGGTAGCCGCCCTCGCCCTGGAACGGCTCGGAGATGAAGGCGGCCACGAGGTCCGCGGGGACGCGCCCGGCCTCGAGCAGCCGCTTGACGCCGCCCTCGGCCGCGAGGACCTCGGGGAGCGGCCGCGCGTCCACGATCTCGGCGAGGCGCGCGGCCGCCCCGTCCCACGGGAAGTGGCGCACCCACTGGAGCTTCGAGTAGCCGTACTGGTGGGCGCGCTTGCTCTGGGTGAGGGAGAGCGACCCCATCGTGCGCCCGTGGAACGCGCCCTCGAAGGCGAAGACGAAGAACGGGTAGTCGCGGTAGACGGGCTCGTCGCGCGTCCGGTCGAACCCCTCGATCACGGGGTTCCGGGCGATCCCGAGCTGGCGCATGAGCGTCTCGAACGTCTCGCGCCCATGCCGCTCGAGGAGCCGCCGGTAGCGGACGATCTGCGAGAGCTTGATCCCGGCCTCGATCGCCTCCGTGCCGCTGTTCGAGAAGAAGGTCTTGAACGCCGGCACGGCCGGGAACGCCTCGCGCGCGAGCCCGTTCAGGAGCGACGCCAGCTCCTGCGGCAGCCGGATCTCGCCGCGGGCCCCGGGCGCCGCCGCGAAGAAGTCGTCCGTGTTGATCTCGCGCCGGAGGAGGGCGCGGTGCTTGACGAGCGCGTCGACCGCCCGCGCGAACGCCGGGTGGTTCTCGTCGAGGAGCTTCTGGGCGACGCCGAGCTGGCAGTCGAAGTAGACGCCGGCCGGGCAGGCGACGTACGGGCCGGCGACGGGGAAGCCGAGCTCGACGACCGGCGAGTCGTCGGCGTGCGTCGTCACAAAGATCTCGCGCTGGTGCTCCTCGCGGATGCGCTCGTTCGCGGGCGGCTCCATCTCGCCGCGCACGTCGATCCGGGCGGTGCGGCGGTTGATGGTCACGCCGCCGACCGTCACGTCCTTGAAGTCGAGGCGCTGCGACTCGGCGGCGAGGTCGTACCCCTCGATCCGCGCGGGCGCGCCCTTGAGGATGTCGGCCATGGAAGGTCTCCGGGACGAAGGACTGGGGGCCGGAGGATGATAGCGGGGCGGGCGCGGCGTGGCAAGGCTCGCCGGGTCGGGCCCTGTCCCCCGGGGAGCGCCTTTGCTACCATGACCCGACGCTCTCCTCCCAGGACCGGCGGCGGCCGCGCCGGTCGCGCGGGTGACGCCCATGACGATCGAGATCGCCCTCGTCCTCGCCATCGTGATCGGGGCCCTCGTCGTCTTCGCCCTCGAGCTCTACCGCCCCGACTTCGTCGCCTTCGCCATCCTGGCGCTGATCCTCGTCCTCGCGCCGGTCTTCGGGCTCACGCCGGAGGAGGCCGTCTCGGGCTTCAGCAACCCGGCGACGGTCACGGTCCTCGCCATGTTCATCCTGAGCGGGGCCGTGCACCGCACGGGCGTGATCCGCATCCTCGCCCGGCTCGCGATCCGCCTCGCCGGGGAGACCGAGGTCGGCTCGCTCCTCGCCCTCCTCATCATCGTCGCGCCCATCTCGGCCTTCGTGAACAACACGGCGGCCGTCGCGATCCTGATCCCCATGGTCCTCCGGCTCGCCCGCGAGCACGGGCACGCCCCGTCGAAGCTCCTGATCCCGCTCTCGTACTTCTCCCAGCTCGCCGGCGTGACCACCCTGATCGGGACCTCGAGCAACATCCTCGCGAGCGCCCTCTCCGCCGACCACGGCTACGGTCCCTTCGGCATGTTCGCCTTCACGAAGATCGGGCTGCTCGTCTTCGCGACCGGGGCCGTCTACCTCCTGCTCGTCGGGAGGCGGCTCCTCCCCGACCGGCGGACGGAGGAGAGCGCGCCGGCGCGGTACGGCGTCGAGGACTACCTGACGGAGGTGGTCGTCCTCGAGGGCTCGCCGCTCGTGGGAAAGACGCTGATCGAGAGCAAGCTGACGGAGAAGCTCGACATCCAGGTCCTCGAGATCATCCGCAAGGGGGAGCGCTACACCTTCCTCGTGGGCGACCGCAAGCTCGAGGCCGGCGACATCCTGAGCGTCCGCGCGCGCACCGAGCTCCTCCTCCGGATCACGGAGCTCGAGGGGCTCGCCCTCGAGCCGGAGGTGCGCTTTCGCGCCCGGACGGGCGGCGCCGGCGACAGGCCGAAGGGCGAGGCCATCGGTCTCCTCGAGGTCGTCGTCGGCCCGAGCTCGGACCTCGTCGGCCGGACGCTCGAGACGGCGGGCTTCCGGAGGCGCTACAACTGCACGGTCGTCGCCCTTCGCAAGCACGGGAAGCTCGTGCGGGAGCGGCTCGGCAAGGTCCGGCTCGGCTTCGGCGACTCGCTCCTCCTGAGCGGCCCGCAGTTCGCGCTCGACCAGGTCCGGCGGAGCGCCGGGTTCATCGTGACCGAGGAGCTCGAGCAGGAGGCCTTCCGGCCCGAGAAGATCCCCGCCGTCCTCGCCATCGTCGCGGGCGTGGTCGTCGTGGCCGCCCTCGGGGTCCCGATCCTCGTCACGGCCATGGCCGGCTGCGTCCTCGTGGTCCTCGCCGGGGGCCTCAAGATCCACGAGCTCCACGAGTCGATCCGGTGGGACGTGATCATCCTCCTGGCCGGCGTCATCCCGCTCGGGCTGGCGCTCGAGAGGACGGGAGGCGCGGCCCTCCTGGCCGGCCTCGCCGAGCGCGCCGCCCACCACGTGCACCCGATCTTCGTCCTCGGCCTCTTCTACGCGATCAGCATGCTCCTGACGGAGCTCATCTCCAACAACGCGACCGTGGTCGTCATGGTCCCGGTCGCGGCGGCGACGGCCGCCTCGCTCGGCTACGACCCGCGCGCCCTGATCCTCGCCATCATGTTCGCCGCCTCGACGAGCTTCTCGACGCCGGTCGGCTACCAGACGAACACGATGGTCTTCGGCCCCGGAAACTACCGGTTCCTCGACTTCCTGAAGGTGGGCGGGCCCCTGAACCTGATCCTCGCCGTCGTCACCCCGGTCGCCATCTACTTCCTGTGGGGCCTCTGAGCCCGCGCCTCCGCCCCCGTCGCCCCCGATCCGCGTCGTCCTCGCGCTCCTGCCGCTTGCCCGACTCGGTCTTGCGCGCGCTCCGTTCAGCGCTGCGGACTGAGGGAGATGCCTCCGCTTCCCACGAAGCCGAGCGGACGGTCGGCCGGGAGGAGCTGCCACCCCACCTCGAGGCCCCGGCGGACCACCAGGGAACGGGCCTTGCGGAAGGCGACGAAGGAGTCGGGGCGGACGTAGAAGAACGCGAAGCCGGCCTCCGGGTCGATCCGCTCGAGCTCGGTCAAGAACTCCTCCTCCGGGACGTCGAGGCGTCCCTCCGGAGTGCCGTGCGGGCCGGTCTTCGGCTCGAGCGCGAGGTGAGTTTGCGGGTCGAGCTTGACCGCGGCGACGTAGTGGGCCACCTCGAAGCGGCGGGCCGCGAGCCGCTTGAAGCCCTCCTCCGGGACGAACCCCGGCTCGCTTTCGATCTCCGCGGCGGCGCTCCGGACCTGCGCCTGGAGCGCCTCGAGATCGACCGGGATGACGGCCGCCGCCCGACACTCGAAGATGAGGACCTTCTTCCCCGGCTGCGGCTCTCTCAGCGGGCTGCGGACGGCGACGGCCATGAGGCGCTCGAACTCGACCTCGGTCTCGGGGACGGGGTCGAAGCCGAGCTGGACCCCACCGCGGCCGGCCGACTCCTCCGCCTGATTGAAGAAGGCGAGAAGCTCGAACAGGCCCGTGTAAGCTTCGACGCCGCTCGGCCACACGAGGAGGACGAGCGAGTGGGTCGCGCGGCGCTCGTAGGCGCTCACGAGCAACGTCCTGAGCGGCCCGTCGGCGAGGCGGCCGAGGATCGTCGCTTCGAGCTCCCCGCCGGCGGCGAGAAGCTCCTCAAGCCGGGAAAACGCCGCCTTGACGTCGCGGGCCGGGATCGGCGTCACCGCCGGCCCTCCTCCCGCGGTGGCCCCGGACGCGTAAACGACGAACCCCTCGCCGTTGCACTCGACGAACGTCGGCCGCTTGAGGGGTTCCGGTAGCCGCTCGTGGGCGAGCTCCTGGACGTACTCCTCCATGCGCGACCGGAAGCTCGCGAGGGTCCGACTGAGGCGGCGCCGCTCGGCCCCGCCGTGAACCTCGACCGGCGCGTCGAGGGTCTTCGTGAAGAAGCCCTCGAGACCGAACGAGACGACGTAGACGCCCTCGTCGAGCTCCACGGTGCCCGGCGTGGTCGTCGTCGCGACGACCTCCCCCGTCCCGACCGCGCTCACCTCGACCCTCGCACCCGGTGGCTGGGAGTCGAACGTGCACGTGGCGAACGTGGGCGAGAGCGTCACCGGGGACACGTCGCCCTTCACGCGCCCCCAGGCGATCTCCACGCGACGGACCGCGGCCCGGTGGCGAGGGAGCTCGACGCGGATGTCGTGGACGCCGGGACGCATCCGCAACGCGAGCGGCGTCGCGCCGGAGACGGCCGCTCCGTCGACGATCACGGCGGCTCCCGGCGGGCGGGTCTCCAGGACGACCTCGGCCCCCATCCGGTGCACGCCGTAAACGGCGGCGCCCGCGGCCGCGAGAAGCGCGGCGAGAACGAGGGTCAGGGCGGCGACGTGCCGGCGAGCCCATCTCGCGGCCCGCCCGAGCCTGCCGAGGCGAAGGACGGCCGCCAGGTCCTCGGCGAACGCGCGCGCGCTCGCGTACCCGGCGGAGAGGGCGCGAGCGACGATGGGCGCGAGATCGGGGCCGGCGGCGCCGGCATCGTCCGGGGATCTCGGGTCCCGGCCGGCGACCAGGCGGAAGAGGACGGCGCCGAGACCCCTGACGTCGTCGGGCCCGGTCGCACGCCCCGCCCTCAGGGCGATCGGCCCGAGGCACGCGCGCGGGCCGGACGGCTCGTCGAACGGCGCGGCGACGGTGCCGGCGCCGGCCGCCGCCGGCGAGCGCCGCGCCGAGTCCTCCACGAACACGTTCTCGGGGGCGATCCTCCCGTGGTGAAGGCCGATCTCGTGCAGGGCGGAGACGGCGGCCGCGAGCTCGAGGACGAGACGGATCGCCTCCTTCTCGGGCGCGGGCCCCACCTCGACGGCCGGCCGCCCGACGGGGCGGTCCGTGACGACGTAGGTGTAGCCGTGGTCCTCGTCCACCTCGCGGAACGCGAGGAGCGCGGGATGCCTCACGCGCGGGAGCGTGCGGACCCGCGCCAGCGCCTGGGCCCTGGCGACCGCGTCGCCCTCGAGCGCCGCGCCGAGGACGCGCACGAGAACGGGCTCGCCGGTCTTCTCGTCGACGGCGGCGTACAGGGTCGCGTCGAGGTCGCGCGTCCGCTCCTGCCCGAGCTCCCACGAGCCGAGGCGGAAGCCCGGCCCGAGGCCGGTCGTCTCCGGCTCGGTCTCCCTCACGGGATCGGACTCGGGCTGCTCCTCGACGCGGCGGAGGTCGCGATAGAGGTCGGACGCCGTGCGATAGCGCGTCCTGGGATCCTTGCGGAGGCACTTCATGACGATCCGGGCGAGGCCTTCCGAGACCGCCGGCGCGCGCCGGGCGATCCACTCCGGGTTGCGCTTGGCATGGAGGTACGCCGTCTCGAGCGGCGTCCCGCCCCGGAAGGGAACGTCGCCCGCCAGCATCTCGTAGAGCACGACGCCGAGCGAGTAGATGTCCGACTCCGGGCTCGCCTGCGCGCCGTGCGCGCGTCCCGCCACCTGCTCGGGGGCCATGTACTCGGGCGTGCCGACGGTGAATCCGGTGAGCGTCACGGTCTCGCCGCCCCGCTCCCGGCTCACGCCGAAGTCGGCGATCTTGGCGCGCCGCGTGGGGCCCTCGTCGAACAGCAGGATGTTCCCGGGCTTCAGGTCGCGATGGACGATTCCCTTCTCGTGGATCGCGTGCAAGCCATCGGAGACGTCGAGCCCCACGGCGCGGACGATCGGCTCCGGGAGCGGCGCCCCGGAGGGGCTCCTCGCGACCCCGCGCAGCAGCTCGGCAAGGTCGTGGGCGCGGCCGCCGCTCGAGCCGACGACCATGCCGTCGAGCGGCCAGCCCGTCGCCAGCTCGAGGACGAGGTACTGGTCGCCCCGGTCCTCGCCGTGGTCGATGTAGCGGACGACGTTGCGGTGGTCTACCTCGCGGGCCTGCTTGATCTCCCCGTAGAAGCGACGCAGCGCCTCCTCGGAGCGCGCGAGCTCGATCGGGAGCATCTTGAGGGCGACCGCCCGCCCGCCGGGGGTCGGCTCGCGCGCCTCGTAGACATCGGCCATCCCGCCCGAGGCGATGAAGCGCTCGACGCGGTACCGGCCCCCGACGACGTCGCCGGAAGCCAGGCGACGCCGGGCGACGAGCGTGTCGCCGCCCACGTCGAAGCGGTGCGTGGACAGGCGCCCCGACCGCTTCTCGACCCGATCGATGAGCTGGCCGAGAGCCTGACCCGCCGCGCGGGCGGCAGGCTCGGCGAGCCCGTGCCCGGTGACCGGCGACAGCGCCCGGATCGAGCCGCGCTCGCGCTGGGCGAGGAAGAAGAGGTCCCGCTCGCCGCCGCACGCCTCGCACGTCTCCTCGACGACGCAGGGGAAGAGCGCGAGGACCTCCCCTCGACCGGCGCGGGAGAGGTACATGCGTCCGGTGTCGAGCGCGACGTCCGTCTCCACCGTGACCGCGGGATACGGCATCGCGTGGCCGCGGTAGAGCGTGGCCCGGTAGCGCGCGATCGCGCCGCCGCGCCCGTCGGCCGTGCGCGGCGCGAGGAGCCGGTGGAAGCGCAGCCAGGAGAGATCGCAGAGGACGGAGACGAGGAGCCGCTTGAGGTCGGGCAGAAGTCCGCGCGCTCCGTCGTGGACGATCTTGTTCCGGACCGAGACCAGCTCGCCCAGACGGGTATCGAGCCCGAGATCGAGGAAGGACTTCGCCAGGTCGGGCTCGAACGCGGGCGACGCGGATGGGGGAGCGTCGATCGAGGCGGGGCGGGCCTTGAGAGCGTGCCGCAGGATCTCGAGCCACTTCCCATCCGAGAGCGGCCTCTTGAGCGCCGCGAGCGCTTCGGGTGTGTCCGGCGCCCAGTCGGCGGGCCGCGCGAGAAGGTCTCGCAGCGAGACGAGCGCCAGGTAGCGGATCAGCACGCTCACGAGGTCGGTGACGGCGGGGGCGGCCTCCTCGACGTCGGAGGTGGCCCGGGCGAAGGCCCGAGCGATGGGAGCGGGGTAGAACTCCGAGATGAGCGACCGGAGGCGCGATGACTCGTGAGGTTCCTGGTCGTCGGCCATGCGGTTTCCCGCCCCGAGGTCCGTCGCGGTCGTCGCCTTGCGGGCGCCGGGCGTCCCCGCGCGCGGGCGGAGGCATCCCCGCTCTTGCTTCTTGCCCCCCATCGAGCGCGCGGGCCTCCCGCCCGCGCGTCAGGCCTTCTTCTTGCCCCGGGGCGGCTTCTTCGCGGGCGTCTTCTTCGCCGCCTCGCGCGCGGCCATCTTCAGGATGTACGTCGTCGCGTCGGGCGTCTTGCAATCCGTGTCGCCGTGGTCGACCTCGACCTTGCCGATGCGCTTCGCCGCGGCGAGCGCGCGCTCGCGCAGGGCGGGCGACCCGCCGCCGATCGCTATGAGCGCGCCGTTCATCGCGTAGCGCGCGCGGTTCGGGGTGTCGTGGATCTCGCGCTCGATCGTCTCCAGGACGGACGCGCAGAAGTCGTCCGGGGGCGGCGCCTTCAGCCGGAAGAGCGAGCCGAGGACGGCGTAGCCCGCCGTCTGCACGATCTCCGACCTCGCCCGCGTCCACTTCCTCATGACCGCGTCCGCGACCGGGCTCGCGGCCACGAGCTCGGCGACGAAGTAGCCGGCCTGCGCGTGGCGCACGTCGCCGATCAGCCGGTCCGCGAGCGCCGCCGTGACCTGCGCCGGGTCGGCGACCATCGTCGCGATCACGCGCGCCTCGAACCGGCCACTCTTCCAGAGCGCGAGCGCGAGCTCGTGGTCCCGCTTGATCTCCTTCCGGATCTTCTCGATGTCCGCGAAGCTCACGCCGAAGGCGTCGACGTCCTTCCGCCCGGCGTGACGCTCGTAGATCGCGCGCGTCCCCGGCTTCCCGAGCTTCTCGAGCCGGGCGAGGATCTCCGGCGCCGTCGCCCGCTTCGCCGTCGTCCTCGCCATCCCCGTCCGCGTTTCCGTCGCCATGTTCGATCGCTCCCTCGCCGGGTCTCGACGAGCCATTGTACCGTCGCAGCGGCCTCCCTGCTCGACGAGGGGCGGGGAGCCGCGCGGTCGCAGTCGCGTGGGCGAAGACCGTTCGAGCCCTCTGGCGAAGGAGTATCGGCGGCGCCCCCCCGGAAGACGAGGGCGTCAGGTCGGGTTCAGCGTGTATCCGGGCTTTCCGCCGACCTCGAGCCACTGGAGCTTCACGGGACCCGTGAGGTCCTTCGACGCCCGGGCGAAGTCGATCACGCTCACGCCGCCGTCCGGGCGCCGGTAGGCCAGGGCGTCGAGCGAAAGCGGACCGTTCCCGCGCTTCATGTTCCAGGCGACGTCGATCCCCTTCTCCCGGGCGCGACGGATGATCGCGTCGCGCACGCGGACGAGCGCCTGCTCGCGCTCCTCCTTCGAGGCGCCGGCCCGGAGCCCGGGGTCGCCGGCCAGGTCCGCGAAGATGTCGGCGATCCCGGCGGGCATGCGGGCGCCCCCGACCGGACCGCCGCCGGCTCCCTGGGCCGCGCCCGCTCCCGCGGCGCCGCCCTTTCCGGCCGCCCCGGCGCCGTCCTCCGGCTGCCAGGCGAGCGCGGTGTAGTTCGGATCGCCGCTCCCGGCGCCGCGCACGAAGTCGATGACCTCGCCCTCGGGGTGCTCGCGCGTCGAGATCAGGGCCTTGTCGCCCTTCACCCACCCGACCTTGAACCCCGCGGCCTCCATGCCCGGCCGGATCGACTCGTTGAACCAGCGCTCGGCCTCGGCCTTGCTCTGCGGAGTGGACCCGGACGCCTGCGCGAGCTTCGCGAACGTGTACTTCGCGCTCTTCGGCTGCCCGTCGGCCTGCAGCTTGAGCGGGGCTGCAAGCTTCGCGTCGTCGAAGCCCGTGAAGACGGGCGGTCGCGCGCCGGGCGCCGCCGCCGGGGCCGGGCCCGCCTTCGCCGTGGCGCCGGACCGGGCAGCGCCCTGCGCCAGGAGCTGCGCGCCCACGTCCGCCTGGTGCGCGGCCCCGGCCGCGCGCGACGACTGCTCCGTCGCGCCGGGCGGCGCGGCCGCCTCGGGCGCCTCGGCCGGCTTGGATCTCGTCGCCTCGGGCGGCGCCGACACCGGCCCGCAGACGTCCTTGAGCGGACGGCCCTCGACTCCGCGCACCTTCCACCTCCCGATCCTCGGTCGTTCGAGCCGCGACCGGGACCCGAACGATCTCAAAGCGTATCCAGGAACTCCGGTGAGCGCAACGGCGCGCCGGGTGCGCGAGCGACCCCGGCCCGGCGGCGCGTCTTGATGCGCCGGCGACGGCCGTGGTATGCGTGCTCGGGCGCAGGGCGTCTCCCCGGCGCGCGCGTGGAGGGCGTCCGCCGCGCGCATCCGGGCGCGGCTCGGGTGGAGGACACCCATGGGCGAGCAGACCGAGGGCGCGGGGCGGCCGCTCCCGGGCCGGTTCGGGCTTCCGATCCTGGGCGAGACGCTCTCCTTCGCGCGCGACCCGTTCGGGTTCTTCGACGAGCGGGCGCGGCGCTACGGGCCCGTGTTCAAGACGAGCCTCCTCGGCGCCAGGGTCGTCTGCTTCGTCGGCCCCGACGCCTTCTCCGCCTTCATGGACCCGGACCGCTTCGAGCGCGAGGGGGCGTCGCCGTCGGGCCTCCGCGAGCTGCTGGGGGAGGGCGCCGTGCCGTTCCTCGACGGCCGGGCGCATCTCGTGCGCAAGCGCCTGCTCCTGTCGGCGCTGGACCGGGCCTCGGTCGCCCGCTACGTGCCGGCGATGGAGAGGATCGTCGGGGCGAGGCTCCGCGCGTGGGCGGCGCGCGGCGAGGTGCGGCTCGCGGACGAGGTCGCCGAGCTGGCGTTCGCCGCGACCGACCACCTCTTCGCGGGCGGCGACCCCGAGCGCGCGAACCCCGAGGTGCGCGCGGCGTTCGACGCCTTCAACCAGGGGGCGTTCGCGCCGCCGATCCGCCTCCCGTTCACGGCCTTCGGCCGGGCGCTGCGGGCGCGACGCACGCTCATGCGCTACTTCGAGGAGGCGGTCGCGCGACGCCGCGAGGAGCCGGGCGACGACGTCCTGTCGGGGCTCATCGCCGCGCGCGACGCCGATGACCATCGCCTCGACGACGCCCAGATCGCCGGCGAGACGCTCCACTTCTTCTTCGCCGCGTACGGCGGCATGTGGGCTTTCCTCACGGACACGGCGCACGCGCTCGTCACCCAGTCGGGACCGGCGGCGCGGGTGCGCGACGAGGTGCGCGCGCAGGCCGCGGACGGGCCGCTCACGGACGAGACGCTCGCCCGGCTCGCGCACGTCGAGCGCTTCTGCCTCGAGGTGAAGCGGTTCTACCCCGTGATCCCGTTCACCCTCTTCGCGCGCGCGAGGCGCGACTCGACCGTGAACGGGTTCGCGATCCCGGCCGGGATGCGGGCGGTCGGCTGCACCTACGCGACCTCGCGCGACAAGGCGACGTTCGCCGACCCCGAGCGCTTCGACCCCGATCGCTTCGGCCCCGAGCGCGCCGAGCACCTGAAGCACCCGTTCGGCTTCGTCGTCCAGGGCGGGGGGTCGCTCGAGGGCCACCGCTGCGCGGGCGAGCACTTCTCGCTCGTCCTCATGAAGGTCTTCGCCGCGCTCCTCGCGCGCGACTACGCCTGGGAGGCGCCGCCGCAGGACCTGTCGATCGATCGCGCGAAGCTCCCGCCGGTCCCGCGCGACGGCCTGCGCCTGGTGCTTCGCCCCGCTTCTGCGTGAGCGCCCGACGTTCCTCGCTTGAGCCCGGCGAACTCCGCGGTAGAGATAGACCAGGTAGCTAGGGTGCGAAGCACCCTCGAATCGCGCGGAGCTTCTCCGGCGCGCTCCGCACGAGCAGCTTCGCCGCCCGTCGCAGATCGTCGCACTCGTCATCCGTGAGGCTGAGGGCGGTCGGGATCCGGTTGACGCGGGCGTGGAGGTTCCCGTCGAGCGCCCCAAGGTCGGCGAACGTGATGTGCCAGGTGATGAGGCGAGCCCCGAGGTGGTGCGGCTGCCAGGCGGTGAAGCGCGCCGTCGGCGGCTCGTTCAGGCGCTGCTGCGCCAAGCCCGGCCAGCCTTCGGCCACGGGCGCCGTCCGCGCGAGCGCGAACGTCTCCTCGGTCGACAGGAACGACGCGAGCACGTTCGAGCGGTTGACGAGCAGGAGCATGTCGAACGTGTCGAGGAAGTTCGGGTCGAGCCCCACGAGGAACTCCCAGAGGGCCGAGCGCGGGTCCGGCGCCATCGCGGACTTCCCCACGGGTTGGGTGGCCGCGTCGACCGAGATCACGACGTAGCGCCGCGGACGCTCCTCCGGCGCGCCGGCCTCCGCCGTCCGGATGACATCGCGAAGGCTCAGCAGACCGAGGTTGTCCGAGTTCCCGCCGTCGAAGAGGTGCACGTACTCCTCGCGCTCCGGGTCGTGATGGTTCCGCAGCGTCATGTAGTTGAAGACGGCGGGGAACGCCGCCGACGCCGCGACCGCGCGCCCGAGCGAGTACGAGCTCAGGTCGGACGCGAGCGCGCCGGCAAACTCCTCGTCCGTGAAGGTGAACCGCCGTCCGTAGGCCTGGCTCCGATCTCCCTTGCGCCAGTCCACGCGATCGCCGCTCGTCCCCTCGGTCGCGTTGATGATCAGGTAGGGCCGCTCCGGGCTGAGGTCGGCGAAGGTCAGGTCGAAACCGCTCCGGCTCCGGTCGTAGAGGTTGTCGGCGAGCGTCTGGGCCAGGACGTCCGTCCGGTCGTAGGCCGTGAACCAGCGGAGAGCGACGTTCCACGGCCAGAGGCAGTTGCCCAGCCAGCGAAACCGGAAGTCGCGGGCGAAGAGCTCCTCGACCTCCTCGCGCGACCACGGCCGGCCGGAGCGCACCTTCAGGGACAGCGCGCGCAGGCGCTCGAGCGCGCGCACGTCGGCGGGCCCGGCCGGCGCGAGGTGCGCCTTCAGCGCGGTCACGTCGTCCGCGGTGAGCGGGCGCCTCGGACGCAGCGTGAGTCGAGATGGGTCGCTCGCGTCGACGTCGACGGCCTCCGCCAGGGTTGCGGGGACGGACCGAACGGCGGTCCGGATGCTCACCATGGGTGAGGCATCCTGGGATATGCAGTAGTACGCGGCCGGAAACGACCCGCCGGAGACGGCCGAGATGACATCGACCTCGTGGAGCAGGTTGAACCCATCGTCCCGTAGGATCTCTTCGAGCTCCAGCATCACGGCCGCCGAGAACCAAGCGGCGCGGCTGCCGCCCCCCGACAGGGCCAGGAGGACGAGCACGCCGGGATCGCCCCGCGGCTCGCGCGGATGGAGGGTCGCGCGCGTGGCCGGAGGCGCCCCGCCGGACGGGCTCAGGGGCTCGTTCGTGTGAGACCAGGCCGCACAACCGGCGGCCGCCGGCGCCGACAGGAAGCAGGCGATGATGAGCCGCAAGAGTCGGCGCATGGCCGCGGCCCTCCGGCGACGGCGACAGGACTCTCCATCCTGAAGGACGCGGGCATTCTATCATCCACGATCCTGGGTAGGAGCGAGCCATCGACACCGGGCCGGCGCGCGTCCCGGCCGCGCGCAGATGGCAGCCACTGCCGCGCGCGCGCTGTCGCCGGCGCCGCCGAGCGCGACCGCGAGCAGGACCAGGACGAGCGTCCACGTCTTCATGCCGGAAGCGATGTCACCCGGAACCCGGGCGGCCCGGCGCGGGTTTCAGGGTTCATGGTGGAGAGAGCGACGATCGCCGCCCTCGCCGTCCTCGAGCTCTTCGCCGTCGCGCGCGCTCGCGCCCTGCGCGGACCGGCGGAGCGCGCGCTCGCGGTGGTCCTCGCGGGACGGCGTCGCGACGGCTCGTTCGAGGACGCCGCCACGGCCGGGCTCGCCGCTCTCGCCGTCGCGAGCGCGCGCGCCTCGGAGCTGCCGATCCCCGAAGGCGCCGACGCGGCGATCGCGGCGGCGTACGAGGAGATGCTCCGCGAGCCCGATCCCGGCCCGCTCGACCCCGCGCTGCGAGCCGTCGTGGGCGTCGTCGCCCGGCGGACGACCGTGAGGTCGCGGCCGTGGCCGCGCTCCTGCCGGGCGAGCGCGACGCACGAGCCCGACGAACTGCGAGAGCGCGAGAGGCAGGAAGCCGACGGACTCGGCGCAGGCCGTCACGAACATGGGGAGGCTCGTCTCGCGGAGGGTCGCGATCGCGGCGGCCTCGTGGGCGTCGGCGGCGCCGCGCGCGACGGCGGCCGCGAGCTGGCGCCGGACGCGGGCGAGGAACTGGATCGTGTCGTCGTCGGCGATCGTGAGCGTCAGGGAGAAGGCGATCGCCGTCGAGGGCTTGAGCGGGATCCCGGTGAGACCCATGAACGCGAGCGTAGCGCGAGCGGCATGAGGTTCGGCACGAGGCCGGTGAGCCCGAGGCGCCACGAGCGCAGGACGGCGGGAAGTTGATCGCCAGGCCTCATGCCACGGGCATCTCCGGGTCCCGGTCGAGGTCGTCCCAGCGCTCGGGAACCTGGGAGAAGTCCCCCTCGCTCCAGGGCTGCACCTGGCAGTGGCCCCAGCAAGGTTGTTTGGAGGGGCCAATCCTCGACCGCGGCGGCTTGCGGGCTTTGGCCGGCAAGGCCCCAAGCCGCTGCCGACCGCGGCTTGGGCGGTTCTCGGGCGGCGGCCACATGCACCCGCCGCGGCGTGACGGCGCGCGGCGCGGACTTCCGCCCGAGGCCGACCTCCGAGAACAGGGCGAAGGCGGCGAGGATCGGCGAGGCGTCGAGCGGCTCGTCCCCGACCGTCAGAGCGCCCACCCGGTGCCCGACCGACGGTGAGCGCGAGCGGTGCCGCGTCCCGAGGATCGAGTCCGGCTAATCGGGCGCCGGCGGCGGAGGAGAGCCGAGGCTCACGAGGGCTTCGAGGGACTTCTCGGCATCCTCCTTCTTCGCGAACCACAGGCAGTTCTCGGCGAGGGTGGCGGGGCTGTAGACGCTTCCCGGCAGCCCCAGGGAGGCGATCTCGCCATCGAGCTTGACGACGATGCGATCGCCGCCGGCGCTGACGTAGGCGTGCGGGCGAAGGGACCGGTAGGCGTACTCTCGGCTGATGCCGCGCGGGCTCGACCGCACGGCGAAGCCCGCCGCATCGACGCGGAGCACCTCGCAGGGGCCGGCGGCAGGCCCGGCCCCTGCGATCGCGAGCAGGCCGCGCAGCTCGGCGATGGCGAGGCTCGTCGGGATGGCCGCCATGAGCTTGCGGTCGGGCTGGTAGAGCACGGGCGAGGGGCAGCCGGCGGCGAGCGGCGCGATCAGGATCGCCAGCGTCGGTGTCAGCGCGGGCGTGAACGGTCTCAGGGTCATTGCGCCTCCGTCTCGAATATACCGCACGCCCCGCGGCTCCAGGTAGTGGGTCAGCTTCAGGGCCGGGGCAGGGCAGGTTGAGGGGGGAGGGGGAAGGGGGTGGGAAGGGGATGGGGAGAGGCGACCCGCGTCAAGCGGCTGCCCGCCGGCGTAGCCGCCGGGTCCCTGCTTCCCCCTCCCCCTGCCCTTGCCCCTGCCCCGCCCCTGCCCCGAAGCCCCGAACCCCCTCGCTCGGCCCGACCGCTCCTGACCGGGGCGCCGCGCCCGAGCTTGACGTTCGGGGCCGTCGCGCCGTAGAATGGACGTCCTAAGCATCACGGCGCGAACACCCTCAGACTGCACAGGAGGTGGCGGCCGAGTGACCCTGTCGTTCCCTTCCGAGCCCCGCCTTCCCCGCCTCCGCCCCCGGTCGACCCCGATCCTCGTCGTCCTCGCGCTCCTGCCGCTCGGCCTGCTCTCCGTCCTCGCCCCCGCGCCCGTCGCGGCCCAGGCCCCGCCGCCGCCGCGGGCGGGCGAGCGCCCGGCTCCGGCGCCCGCCGCCCCCCCGGACGAGGAGGCGCCGCCACTCGCGCCCGAAGCGCCCGGCGAGGCCCCGGCCGCGCCGCCGGCCCCGGCGCCCGTCCCCGCCCTCGCGCTCGGCGGGGCCATCGACCTGAGCCCGAAGGGGCTCGAGGCCGAGATCGCGGCGGTCGCGGCGAGCCTCGAGAAGACGACCGACGCGAAGGAGAAGGAGCGGCAAGAGCACGAGCTCAAGGTCCTGCGGGCCGCGGAGGACGCCCTGAAGCTCCGGGCGGGGCTCGAGGCCGAGGAGAAGGCCCTCGCCGAGCGGGGGAGGCGGGCGGACGAGGAGGCGGCCAGGGTCGCCGAGGAGCTGAAGCGGCCGATCGACGTCCCCACGCCCTTCCCGCCGAAGGCGCTCGACGAGGCGCGCGAGCAGGAGCGCAAGCTCCGCACGGCCCTCGACGCGGTCGAGGCGGGGCTGAAGACGGTGGAGGCGGCGCCCGAGCGGATCCGGACCGAGCTCAAGAGCCTCGAGGATCGGCTGAAGGAGCTCGAGGCCGGGAAGCGCGAGCTGGCCGCCGACCTCGCGGCCGCGAAGACCGACGAGGAGAGGTCGGCGCGGCGGCGGCGCGTGGCCATCCGCGACGTCGACGTCCGCCAGCACGAGGTCCGGAGCGCCTACCTGCGCGACTCCATCGAGCTCGTCCGCAAGGACCTGCCGATCCGCCGCACGGAGCGCGAGACCCTCGCCCGCCGCCTCGCGATCGCCGCGGAGCGGGTGAAGGAGTACGCGAAGGCGGACGAGCAGCGGCTGGCGAGAGAGCGCGAGGCGGCCGAGGCCGAGGCCCGGGCGGCCGAGGTCCTGAGGAAGTACGGCACGCCGTACGAGAAGACGCTCAGCACGCTCAACGCCGACCTCGCCCGGGAGAAGCTGCTCCACCAGGAGGAGAAGGAGCTCTCGAGCCGCTGGGCGCAGCGGGTCCACGACCTCGAGACGAGGATCGGCGCGGCGGTCAGGACGGCCGCGGAGCTCATCGAGCGCCTCGACGACCCGAAGGTCGTCGAGGCGCGGCTGGCGGTCCTGCTCGCCCGCCTCGACGAGGCGACGGCGGGCGCGCGCCGCTTCCGCGAGACGGTCCTCCGCCCCGCCCGCGATGAGGCGCGGGCCGTGCTCGCCCGCCTGAACGCGGCCAAGGAGGACCTCCGCGACCTCCGGGCGAGGGCCGGCCCGGAGCACGAGGCGCGGCTCGCGCGGGCGCGCGGCCAGTTCGACGAGCTGCACGCGAAGTTCCCCTGGTTCTACACCGACGAGAAGTGGGCGCAGCAGCTCGAGGCGTGGGCCGCCCTGAAGGAGCAGCGGACCTCGCTGATCGCCGAGCGCGAGGGCACGATCGACAAGGCGATCGACAGCCTGCTCCGGGTCGAGGAGCTGGCGGAGGGCGAGGCGACGCGCCTCGATGAGGTCGAGAGCCTGGTCCGGAGCCGCTCCTTCTGGCTCCGGCAGGACCCCGTCATCGACGCGCGGAAGCTGCGCCGGGCGGCGGCCGCGGTCGTCGCGGCCGGGCGATCGGCGCTCGACGGGGCGCGGCGCGCGCGGCTGCGCGAGCGGGTCGCCGCCCCGGGCGTGGCCCTGCGCCTCGCCGCCGCGGTCGCGGGCGCGATCCTCATCCTCGGCGTAAGCCGCCGGCGGGTCGTGCGCCGCCTCGAGGCGCTCCTGCGCGTCGAGGAGACGCCGCCGATCCCGCTCGGGCGGCGCCTCCGGCGCTCCGGGCTAAGGCTCCTGCGGGCGCCGGCGCAGGGCGCGCACCTGGCGCTCGCGGCCCTGCTGGCGTTCCTCCTGCAGGGCGGCGAGGCGACGAGGATCGCGCTCCTCGCCTCGCTCCTCCTCACCGGTCACGGGCTGGCGTCGGCCCTCGTGCGCGTCGTCCTCCGGCCCTACGAGGCGGCCTGGCGCCTGGTCCCTCTCGGCGACGACACGGCGCTCCTCCTCTACCGCCTGATGCGCCGGGCCATCGTCGTCACCTCCGGCTTCCTCGCCCTCTGGATCGCGACCGTCCCCTTCGAGCCCGGCCTCCGGGCGGACCTCCGGGCGATGATCGGGCTCGCGTACCGCGACCTGCTCGTCCTCATCGCCCTCCTCTCGGCGGCGAGCCCCGTCGTCACCGGCCGCATCCTCGGTCTCTTCTCGCAGGCCGCGGCCGCGCGGCTCCGGCGCGTCCTCGTCCTCGTCGGGCTCTTCTTCGGGGCCGGGATCTTCGCCGTCTTCGCGCTCGAGGCCCTGGGGTACCGCAACGCCGCCGACTCGGTCACCCGCTCGCTCGCGGCCTGCGCCGCGATCGTCGCGGCGGCGATCGTCCTCGACCGGATCCTCTACCGCCTCGTGCTCTCCCGCCTCGATCCCCAGGGCGTCGAGGACGACGCGACCGGGGCCGCGGCCGCCGGCCCGGCCTCCGGCACGACCGCCGCGCCCCCGGTGGGCGGCGCGACCCGCCGCGAGGACCCGGACGGCGCCCGGCACCGGTTCCTGGGCGAGCTCGCCGGCACGGTCGTCGGCGGAACGGTCGTCGTCTCCGTGCTCTTCGGCTTCCTGCTCGTGTTCGAGGTCGAACGGACGACGGTCGACCGCCTCCTCTCGACCGCGATCGTCACGGAGCTGACGGCGGTCGGGACGCGGGCCCTCGTCACCGTGAAGGACGTGCTCCTCGCCCTCGTGACGCTCGCCGTGACGATCATCGTCTACCGCTACTTCCGCCGGGCCGTCTCCCTCTACGTCCTCACCCGGGTGGGCCTCTCGAAGGGGGCGCAGTTCGCCGTCACGAGCGTCGCCGGCTACACGATCGTCGGCTTCGGCGTCGTCCTCGCCCTGAACCGGCTGAACATCCACATAAGCGACCTCGACTGGTTCCTGGCGGCGGCCGGCGTGGGCATAGGCTTCGGCCTTCAGGAGATCCTCTCGAACTTCGTCTCCGGCCTGATCATCCTGATCGAGCGGCCGATCGAGGTGGGCGACATCGTCACGATCGGCGAGCTCGAGGGCGAGATCACGCGCATAACGATCCGGGCGACGACCGTGACCACGCGCGACAACGTCTCGATCATCGTCCCGAACAAGGAGTTCATCACGTCGAGCGTGACGAACTGGTCGCACGGCGACCCGAAGGTGCGCCTCAAGGTCCCGATCGGCGTCGCCTACGGCTCCGACGTCTCCCTCGTCCGGCAGACGCTCCTCCAGGTCGCCGACTCCTACGGTCGGATCCTCAAGCGTCCCGAGCCCCAGGTCCGCTTCCGGGCCTTCGGCGCGAGCTCCCTCGACTTCGAGCTGCTCGTCTGGCTCGCCTCGCCCGACCCGAGCCTGCGCCAGCAGGTGAACTCCGACCTCTGCGCGGCGATCGACGCCGCCTTCCGCCGGAGCCACATCGAGATCGCCTTCCCCCAGCTCGACGTCCACGTCCGCCAGGGCGAGCCGCTCGAGCTTGCGCCGGTCGCGGGCGGCTTCCTGCCGGCGCCCGCGCCCGCGTCCGCGCCCGCGCCTGTGCCCGGGCCCGCGCCCGAGCCGGCCTCCACGGGTGGCGCGGCCGAGGCGAAGCCGGAGAGGACGGCGACCGGCGACCCGGAGAGGGCGGGGGCGAAGCGCGCGATCGCGAGCCCGCGGTAAGAAGAGCCCGCGGCCGCGAGCCGGCGGGAGTCGGGGTGGAGGCGCGGCATGAAACCCTTCGAGTCCATCGCCCGGGCGTTCGCGGAGATCAACCCCGAGGGCGTCGCCCGGACGCTCGAGGGCTTCGAGCCCGAGGACGCCGCCCGCGTCCTCGACGAGCTGCCGGCGGAGATCGTGGGGCCCGTCGTCGCCCGGCTCGTCCCCTACGCGGCGGCCACGATCCTCGGGCACGTCGCCCCGGAGAGGCGGACGCACCTCCTCGCGTCGATCACCGCCCGCCAGGCGGCCGCCGTCCTCCGCAGCCTCGACGAGGAGAAGCGCGAGGCGGCGCTCGCCGCGCTGCCCGAGCCGGTCGCCCGGTCGCTGCGCCGCCTGCTGAAGCACCGGCCGGACTCGGCCGGCGGGATGATGGACACGGAGGTGACGTCGATCGCCATCGACCTCACGGCGGGCGAGGCGATCGCAGTGCTGCGCAAGGCCCCGCGCCAGACCCTCTTCTACCTCTACGTCACCGACCGCGACGGGAAGCTGGGCGGCGTCCTCACCATGCGCGACCTGCTGCTCGCGAAGCCGCAGGACCCGGTCGAGCCGATCGTGCGGCGCGAGGTGACGTCGGTGCCGGCGTCGATGGACCGCGAGGAGGTCGCGACGCTCATGCGCCAGCGGCGCTTCATCGCCCTCCCGGTGGTGGACGAGGCGGGGCTCCTCCTCGGCGTCGTCCGGCACGACCGGGTGATCGACGCCGCCCAGCAGGAGGCGTTCGAGGACCTCCAGCGGATGGTGGGCGCGGGCGGCGACGAGCGCGCCCTCTCGTCGGTCGGGACCGTCGTCCGCAAGCGGCTCCCGTGGCTCTGCGTCAACCTCGCGACCGCCTTCATCGCGGCCGGCGTGGTCGCGCTCTTCGAGGGGATCATCGCCCAGGTGACCGCGCTCGCCGTCCTCCTCCCGATCGTCGCCGGGCAGGGCGGCAACACGGGCGCCCAGGCGCTCGCCGTCGTCATGCGCGGGCTGGCGCTCCGCGAGATCGTGCCGGGGGCCGTGAGGCGCGTCGTCATCAAGGAGGGGCTCGGCGGGGTCCTGAACGGCATCGTCATCGCGGCGCTCTGCGCGGCCGCCGCCGGGTCCTGGTACGCGAGCCCCGGGCTCGGGGTCGTCATCGGCCTCGCCATGATCGTCAACATGGCGGCGGCGACGCTCGCCGGGGCGACGATCCCGCTCGTCCTGCGGGCCCTGGGGCGCGACCCGGCCCAGTCGTCGTCGATCTTCCTGACGACGGTGACGGACGTGGTCGGCCTCGGCTCGTTCCTCGGCTTCGCCGTCGTCTTCAAGCCGATGCTGGTCTGAGGGCCCGGGCTAGAACGCGGGCGTCCCGCCCTCCGCCGCCGACCCGGCCGCCGGGAGGAGCGCCTCCATCATGGCGACGTTCCCGTAGCAGACGAGCAGGTCGCCCGGGTAGAGCCGCGTCTTGCCGCTCGGGACGGGGATCGTCAGCTCTCCGCGCCGGATGGCGAGGACGCGGATCTCGCGCTCGGTGAAGTCGACGTCCTTCAGGCGCTTGCGGTGGTACTGCGGGAGGTGGGCGAGCGGCAGGGAGGCGACGGCGTAGCCCTCGCGCAGCCGCAGCATCTCCTCGAGGCGCGTCTCGCCCTCGCCGAAGCGGACGCGGCTCTCGACGAGCTTGACGATCTCCCCGGCGACGTCGACGCCCGTCGCCGCCTCGATCCCCTCGAGCCCGGGCGACGAGTTGACCTCCATGACCATCGGGCCCGAGCTCGACTCGAGGAGGTCCACGCCGGCGACGCTCAGGTTGAAGATCCGGGCCGCCAGGATGGCCGCGCGCCGGTAGCGGGGCTCGAGGGCGACGGGCTCGACCGAGGCGCCCTTGTGGACGTTCGAGCGGAACTCGCCCGACTTGGCCACGCGCCGCATGGCGGCGATGACCCGGTCGCCGACGACGAAGGCGCGGATGTCGGTGCCGCGCGACTCCGAGATGAAGCGCTGGATCAGGATGTTCTGGCGCGCCCCGTGGAGCGTCTCGATGACGGCCTCGGCCGTCTTCAGCGACTCGGCGAGGATGACGCCGACCCCCTGCGTCCCCTCGAGCACCTTGACGATGACCGGCACGCCGCCCACCTTCTCGATTGCGGGGACGATGTCCTCCGGCTGGCGGGCGAAGGCGGTCGGCGGGATGCCGATCTCGTGGCGCGACAGGATCTGGTGGGCGCGGAGCTTGTCGCGCGAGCGCGCGATCCCCTGCGACTCGTTGATGACGCAGACGCCCATCTGCTCGAACTGGCGGAGGACGGCGAGGCCGTAGAACGTGACCGACGCCCCGATCCGCGGGATCACGGCGTCGTAGCGGGCGATCGGCTTGCCCCCGTAGGCGAGCTCGGGGCGGTGCGTCGAGACGAAGATCGCCATCCGCAGGGGGTCGAAGACCTTCACGCGGTGGCCGCGGGCCTCGGCCGCCTCGACGAGGCGGCGAGTGCTGTAGCAGCGGCGCGACCTCGAGAGGATGGCGAGGCGCATGGCGTCGAAGACCCCCTATAACGTCGCCGCGCCGGCAGGGCAAGCCCCCCGGGGGGGCCGGAGCGCCCCGGGTGACGGAACGCGACAGTCCGGTGGTAACGCCAGACAAACAGTCGCCGGGCGCAGACAATCTGACGGGGACCGCGAGCCCCGCCCGGGCCCGAAGAACCGCGAGAACAGCGCATCCACGACCGCGAGTCGCGTTCGGCCCGCCCCTTGCTGAGGGTGTGGACGCCGGCCGCCGCGGCCGGGTCGGGCGACGCCGGGGGGTCCGGCGCGACGCGCCGATCCGCGGCGGACCGCGCGGGTCGGGGGCCAGGATGATGCGGCGCGTCGAGGCCGTTCGCAGGGCGTCTTGGTTCGCGGTGGTCCTCGGGCTGGCGCTCCTCGCCGGGCGGCCGGCCGCCGCCGGCGGCGACCTCGACCTGCCCATCGCGCCCGGGCTCGACCCGCTCGACATCACCGTCGAAGCGAACATCCGCCCGGTCGACCCGGAGGCCGACGCGATCCCGTTCGAGGAGGACCCCGCCGTCGTCCTCTACGACGAGGAGATCCCGGTCGAGGCGAGGTCCATCATCTTCGTGATCGACACGTCGGGCTCCATGTGCGAGCCCGTGGGCTACTTCGCCGGCCTCGACGGCACCCCGACCACGGGCACGCGCCTCGACCGGGCGAAGGTCGAGCTGGTCCGGGCCATCCTGGCCCTGGGCGAGAGCTACGCGTTCACGGTCCACGCGTACAGCTGTACCTTCGCGCGCTGGAGCCCGAGCCGCCGGCCGGCGACGCCCGAGAACAAGGCCTCGGCGGTCCGCTGGGTCCTTGGCCTTCAGGCCCTGGGCGGGACCGGGACGGGCCCGGCCCTGGCGGTCGCGCTCGCGGACCGCGAGAACAAGACGATCGTCCTCCTCACGGACGGCGCGCCGGGCTGCGGCGGGAACGGGGACACGATCGCCGACCACCTCGCCACGATCCAGGCGAACAACGTCCAGCGTGCCTCGATCCACGGCTTCGGCATCGGCGCGACGGGGGTCTTCGAGCAGTTCCTGCGCGACGTCGCGGCCGCCTCGGGCGGGACCTACCACCCCGTCCGCTGATCGGCGGCGGCCCCCGGGTCCCCCTCTCTTCCGGCCTGTCCTGAGTACGCGGTCGCGGGCACTCCTCCTTTCTAAGAGGTGGAGAGGGGAGGGAACCATCGTGCCCAGGGCCGTGCTCGCGCTCCCGCTCGTCGCGCTGGCGACGGCGATCCTCGTCGGCGCCGGCCCCGGCTGCGGCGGCGGCGGGGCCGGAAAGGGCCTCGGGGCGGCGCTCGGGCCGGGCTCGGGCGGTGCTCCCACCCCCACCCCGTCCACCGCCCCGGCCCCGGCCCCGGCCCCGGCCCCCGCTCCCGCTCCCGCTCCCGCTCCCGCCCCCGCCGGCCCGGTGCGCGTCGAGGCCCGGGCGCCGGCCTTCCCGCGGCCCTTCGCGGTCGCGGGGGCCGCGGGCGTGGAGGCCCTCGCCGTCTCCGTCGAGGCCCCCGCCGGCGAGGACGTCGACCTCTCGGAGCTTCGCGTGGCCGCCTCCGGCTCGCTCGACGACGCCGCCGACCTCCGCGGCGTCCGCGTGGCCCTCGATGCCGACGGCGACGGCCGCTTCGAGCCGGCCCGCGGCGATCGCCTCCTCACGCCGCGTCCGGAGCCGTTCCCGGCCGACGACGGCACGGCCGCGATCGCCCTCGCCGAGCGCCTTCCGGGCGGGTCCGTCGCCCGCTTCCTCGTCCTCGCCGACCTCGCGCCGGGCGCCCGTCCCGGAGGCGGCGTGACCCTCGCCCTCCCGGTCGCCGCGCCGGTCGTCGCCCGCGGCCGCGCCTCCGGCGCCGTCCTCGCCGTGGCGGGCGCGGGCGGCGCGGGCGCGCGCCTCGAGGTGCTCCGCCCCGCCCCGGTGGACCTCGCCTCGGGGCCGGCCTTCCGGGCGAGGCGGCCCGCCGTCGCCCGCGACGGCCGCGGCGTCCTCCACGCCGCCTTCGACGCCGAGGGCGGCGGCGGCACGCAGGTCCTGTACGCCCGCTTCGACGGGACCGCCTTGAGCGGGCCGGTCGCCATCGCGGGCGGCGCCGATCGGGCCTACCGGCCGGCGCTCGCCGCCGACGCCGCCGGGAACGTCCACGTCGCCTACGAGCAGCAGCTCCCGGGCGGCGACTTCGAGGTCCTGCACGTTCGCCGCGACGCCGCGACCGGCGCCTGGTCCGCGCCCGAGAACATCTCGGGAACGCCGGCCGGGGGCTCGTTCAAGCCCTGGATCGCCCTCGACGGCGCCGGCCGCCCGCACGTCGTCTGGGAGGACGCGGGCGTCGCGCCCGGCGACACGGAGGTCTACCACCGCGCCTTCGACGGGGCGGGCTTCGGCCCGGCCGTTCGCGCCTCCGCGGGGACCGGCGGCGCCCGCGCCCCGCGCCTGGCCGTCTCCGCCGCCGGGGAGGCGTGCGTCGCCTGGACCGAGGTGTCGGCGACGGGCGCCGCGGCCCGGGTCCTCCTGGCCCGCGGGCCGGGGAACGGGGCCGGGGCGGGGATCGCCTTCTCCGCCCCCGTCGACCTCTCGATCCCGGGCGGCGACAGCTTCGAGCCGGCGCCGGCGATCGACGACGCGCGCCCGGGCGGGGCCGTCCACGTCGTCTTCCTCACGAACGCGAGCCCGGCCGGCGACATCGAGCTCGTCCGGGCGATCGTGCCGGTCGCGGGCGGACCGGGCGCCGCGACCCCGCCGGTCCTCGTCGCCGGCGGCCCCGCCCCCAAGCGGGATCCGGCCGTCGCGATCGACGCGTCCGGCCGGCTCCACGTCGCGTTCTCCGAGCTCGACGCCGCCTCCGCGACGCTCTCCGTTCGATACGCGCACGCGGCCGGCGACGGGTTCTCCCCGGCGATCGCCGTCGCGAGCGGCGGGGTCGACGCGACCTTCCCGTGGATCGTCGCCGCCCCCGGCGGCGACGCGGTCGACATCCTCTTCGAGGCCGGACCGACGCTCGACTGGACGGTCCGCCACGTGGCCCTCCGGGCCCCGACCTTCGACGCGCCCGCGCCCGCCGGCTTGCCGCCGAGCCCGTACCTCTCGGACCCCGTCGCGGCGGCCGGCCCGGACGGGCGGCTCCACGTCGCCTGGGCGGCGCCGGACGCCGCCGCGGGCGGCGCGTTCGACGTCTTCCACGCCGTGCGGGACCCGGCCGGCGTCTTCTCGCCGCCCGAGAACCTCTCGCAGTCGGCGGACGGCTCCTACAAGCCGGCCATCGCCGTCGACCCGGGCGGCCGCGTCCTCGTGGCCTGGGAGGAGGCGACCGGCGCGGGCTTCGAGATCCGGCTGCGGGCGCGGGACCCGGCGCCGGGCGCCGGCGGCGCGGCGCCGACCTTCGGCCCGGTCGAGGACGTCTCGCAGAGCCCGGGCGTGGCCTCCTACGGGCCGGCGCTCGCCGCCTCGGCCGCCGGCCTGCACGTCGTCTGGTCGGAGGAGCGGCCCGCCGCCCGGGGCGGCGGCTTCGCGATCGTCCGCCGCCGGCGCGACGCGGCGCGCGGCCTCGCGGCCTCGATCGACGTCGTCTCGGCGGGTGCCGGCCCGGCGTACCGGCCGGCGGCGACGGTCGATGCGTCCGGCGCCCTCCACGTGGCCTGGGAGGACTTCGGCGGCGGCGCGGCCGACGTCCTCTACTCGACCGACGCGACCGCGAGCGGGTTCTCGGTCCCGGAGAACGTCTCGGCGTCGCCCGGCGCCTCGTACCGCCCGGCGATCGCCGTCTCGCCGGGCGGCCTCGTCCACGTCGCCTGGGCCGAGGAGCCGGCGCCGGGGGAGCTCGAGATCCTCCTGAAGACGCGCGGCCAGGCGGCCTTCCCGGCCGCGCCCGTCGCCGTCTCCGAGCGCCCGGGCGACGACCTCGCCCCGGCCCTCGCGGTCCTCGCCGACGGCCGCGTCGCCGTTTTCTGGGAGCGGGCGGCGACCGGCCGCCTCGCCTTCCGCCTCTTCGACCCCCTGACCGGCGCCGCCACTGCGACCGCGCCCGTCGCCGCCGCGCTCGCCGGCCCGGGCCGCGCCGCCTCGCCCTCGGCCGCCGTCGCTCCCGGCGCCGGCTTCGCGGTCCACGTCGTCTGGCGGGAGCGGACGGCGGGCGGCGAGGACGTGCGCCACGCGACAATGCGGTAGGGCCCGCCATCACCTTGGAGCCATTCCGCGGGTCCCGTGCCGTCGTCCCGCCGCGTCCCCCGCTGCCACTCCGGGCGACGAGGAGATGAACCGGAGCGTGCGCCTCGTCGTCCCACGAAGGACCCGACGGAGGGATCGAGAATGTCGAGAAACCGCAGCCGACTGGCGCTCTGCGCGCTCGTCGTCGCGCTGACGCTTTCGGCAGTGGGATACGAGGCCGCACGCGGCCAGGAGGTGCCGGGGGAAGGGGAACCGACGGTCGAGGAGCTGCTGCTCGGCCTCGTGCTCGAGACCCGGGGCGTGCGCGACGCCATCGGAGCCGGCCATCGCGGGCAGAGCGACCTCGGAGCGGACCTTCGCGCGATCCGCGAGGCGCTGAAGCCGGGCGAGATCGCCGTGGTCGCACTTCCGGTCGGCGCCGGCGGAAGCCCGGCGGAGGCGGCGGCCCATCGGCTCGCGCTCGCCGAGTACGCCGAGCGGGGATACCGTCTCGTCGCCGTCAGCGACGGATACGCATACCTCCAGAAGTAGAGGTCGCGGCGCGCGCGGACATGGGGCCGAGGGACACTGCCGCCAGCTCGAGAGAGACGGAGAGGAACCGCATGGTCCGCCACGTCGCGAGCATCGCCGAGATCGTCGAGGACGTCGACGCGGCGGTGCGCTTCTACAGGGACGTACTCGGCTTCGAGGTGAAGCGGGACGCGGGCGCTCCCTACGCGCTCGTCCACGTCCCCGGCATCCTCCACTTCGGCATCTGGGAGCGGACGGCCGCGGCAGAGAGTGTCTACGGCGATCCCGCCCAGGCGCACCGCGTCCCGCTCGGCTTCTCCGTCGGGTTCGAGGTCGACGCGGTCCGCGCGGCCGTCGAGCGCTTGCAGGCCGGCGGGGCGAACGTCCTCCACCCGCCGCGGCAGGAGCCGTGGGGCCAGACGACCGCTCGGCTGCTCTCGCCGGGCGGCGCCGTCCTCGAGGTCGCCGAGACGCCCTGGGCGCGCACCGTCGTATCCGACGTCGCGGCCGCCGGCGAGAGCGCTTAGGCTCGTCCGTGCGGAGGTCCTGGATCGCGATGAAGGGCTCGATGCCGCGGGCCCGAGGTCGAAGATGGCGAGCGCCGGGTCGTCCTCCTCGAGCCGCTTCGCGAGCTGCTCGTCAGCGCGAGCCGGGATGGACCTCGCGCACGCGCGTCAGGCTCGACTCGTGGTCGCGGTAGATCGGATACGGGGCCTCGACGGCGTCCTCGGGGCTCCGGAAGACGACGAACGCCTCGTGGCGCGGCCAGCGGGGGTCGGCCCGCGCCGCCCACCGCTTGTTCGCCGGCACCGAGAGCGTGACGCGGTGGAAGTCGTTCTCGAGGCGATCCGGCGTGGCGACCGCCGTGCGGGTCGTGGCGATCGCGTCCGGGAGCGGGAAGCGAAGGCCCGCGCGCCGCACGTTCTCCGAGGCGGCGATCGCGTCCGCCTCGGCGAGCAGCTCGGCGAAGGTCGCGGCGTAGCGGCCCTTCCAGGCGCGGTAGGTGGTCTGGCTCTCGGCGATCGCCGCGAGCAGGTGGAGGGCGTCCTCGTCGGCCTCGAGCGCGAGCAGGCGGGCCACGAGCCAGCGGCCGTTGACGCGCACGGCCGTCAGGCGGAAGCGCTCGCCGCCCGAGACGAGCTCGACGTCGCGAACCGCCCCCGCCCACGCCGCGGCCGGGAGCAGGTTCGCCCGCTCGAGCGGCCTCGCCCGGAACAGGCGCTCGGCCCGCGCGAGCGCCGCCGCGAGCGCGTCGCGCGCCGGCAGCGGCGCCTCGGGGTCGCCCGTCACATGGCGCCACACCTTCTCCGGGACGACGAAGTCGACGCGACCGTACGCGAGGTAGTCCTCGGCCGCGCCCGCGCCGTGCTCGGAGATGGCGTGCTGGAGGAGACGCGCCAGCTCGGTCGGGCTCTCGGCGCCGAGGCCGGCCGTCGGAAAGCCGCGGACGTAGACGCCGAGCGCGTCCGTCACGTGCCCGTCGGGCGCGAGCGGCGGCTCGGCGCCGTGGGCCCTGGCGAGAAGCTCCTCGAGCGCCTCGAGGCGCCGGCGCAGCTCGGCCGCGTCGGCCTTCAGGACCTCGACCTCGGCGCGGAGCCGCTCGACCTCCTCCGGGTCGAGCGGCCCGTCGACCGGCTGGGCGCGGGCGGGGGCGGGCGCGGCGACGGCCGCGACCGCGAGGACGATCGCCGCCGCGGCGGCGAGCCGGTGCGTTAGAGCCATTCGAGGTCCTCCTCGCTCGCCTGAAGGAACGTCAGGCGGACGCCCACGTCGGAGATCGACGTGAACCGGAGCGGCCACGTCAGGACCTGGAAGCGCCAGGCGTCGCGGTAGTCGGACGTCTCCAGCCGGAAGAGGGAGAAGATCCCGAAGAGCGGGATGATGTCGACGTCGCGGTAGAGGAGGAGCGGCTCCTTGAGCTCGACGCCCGCGTACTCGCGGACCATCTGCGGGCTCACCTCCAGGCGCTGGTAGTCGAAGAGGAGCGGGATCGAGAGGGTCGACTCGTACGTCTTCGCGTGCGAGGCGAAGTGCTCGCCGATGAAGCGCTTCTGCCGGCCCCACGAGATCAGCGTCGTCCGGTGCTTCCGCTCCTCGCCCTCGCGGGCGACGACGACCTCGACCTCCTGCCCGTCGCGGCAGCCCTTGAGCGCGTCGTCGAGGTCCCGGGACGAGCGGACGCTCGCGCCCGCGACCGCGCGGACCTCGTCGCCCTCGCGGAGCCCGGCCCGGTCGGCGGGGCCGTCGCGCAGGACGCGCTCGAGCTTGACGCCGAGGGCGAGCGGCGGCGCCTTCTTGGCGACGGCCACTCCGAGGCCGGGCCGCGCCTCGATCTCGAGCTCGGCCTTGGTCTTCGGGTACTCCGAGATGTCCCTGAGCAGGTTCCCCTTGCAGCCTTGCGCGGCCGCGCCGGCGAGCGCGATCAGGCCGGCCGCGAGAAGTGGACGAAGCATGGTCCGGGCTTCCCTCCGTCTTGTTCCCCATCGGTACGCGCCGGGTCGCGCTCGGGCGCGCTTTCTTATAATGTCTTCGCCCATGGGGAGCTACTGGTTCACGACGCTCTCGGGGGTGCGGCGCGCCGACCCCGACTGGGGCGAGATCGCCCGCTACGAGGAGCCGGTGCGGCGCTTCCTCGGGGCCCGCTTCCCCGCGATCCCCGAGGGGGACCGCGACGACGTCGTCCAGGAGGTGCTCGTCGCGCTCAAGACGGACCTCGTCGCCCGCTACGACCGCGCGCGCGGGCCGTTCCGGCCGTACCTGCGGACGGCCATCCTGAACCGGGTGCGCGACCGGCTGCGGCGCCGCCGCCCCCGCCCGCTCGACGAGGAGGCGGCGGCCGCCGTCGACGTGCCCGACGACGCCCTCACGGCCGAGGAGGCCGAGGCGATCGACCTCGAGGCCGAGCTCTCGGCCGCGATCCGCGCCTTCCACGACCGGCGCGCGGCCGGGCCCGGGCGCGACCTCCGGCTCGTCTACGTCTTCTCCGGCGCCCTCGTCGACGGCCTCTCGAACGACGCGATCGCCCGCCGCGAGGGTCTGTCGGCCGACCAGGTGAAGCGGTTGCTCCAGCAGGCTCGCCACGAGGTCCTGGTGGAGCTGCTGCGCCCGCACGCGGCCGGCGCCGCGCCCGCCGAGCGCGCCGCCGACCTCGCCCGCCGCTGGCTGCGCGCGCCGCGCGAGCGGGCGCGGCTCCTCGAGGCCGAGCCCGACCGGGCCGTGGCCGCCGCCGTCGAGGCCCTCCTCGACCGCGTGGAGCGCGGCCTCCCGCACCTCCCGGGCCTCGACACCGACGCCGGCCGCGACTTCCTCCGGGGCGTCGGCGCCATCCTCGACCCCGGCCCCGCCGCCGAGGGGGCGTAGATGCAAGGAATCCTTGCATCCGGGGGCCTCTCGACGTCGACGAGGCCCTAGATGCAAGGAAACCCTGCATCCGGAGGGCAGGGGGACCGGGGCGCGACCGGCGAGCGCGCGCCGCCGGGGCCCGATACGCCCACGACCAGGGCGGCCCCGCCCGACGGGGTGACGCCGGAGGTCCCCGGCTACCGCATGATCGGCCTCCTCGGCGAGGGCGGCTTCGGGCGCGTGCAGCTCGCCGAGTCGACGGACGGGCTCGCGAAGCGCGTGGCCTTGAAGGTGTTCGCGCCGGCGCCGGGGGCGGCGGCGGGCGGCGCCGAGGCCGCGTTCCGCGCCGAGCTCGAGTCGTGGCGGCGGGTCGAGGCCGTGCGTCGCGAGTCCGGGACGCCGCACCTCGTCGAGGGGTACGCCGCCGGGCCGCTCGCGGGCGGCGGCGGCTACATCGCCATGGCCTACGCGGAGCGGGGGACGCTCGCCGACCGCGTCCGCGAGGGCGGGCCGCTCGAAGCCGGCGAGGCCGTCCGGTACGCGGGTCACGCGCTCGCCGCCCTCGCCTGCCTGCACCGCGGCGGTCTCTTCCATCGCGACGTCAAGCCGGCGAACGTCCTCGTCGGCGCCGACGGCGTCGCCCGGCTCGGCGACTTCGGCCTCTCCCGGTCGCTCGACGCCTCGGTCTCCGCCGCCGGCACGCCCGCGTTCGCGGCGCCGGAGCAGATCGCGGGCGAGACGTCGGCCCGGAGCGGGGTCGCGATCGACGTCTACGGCGCGGGGGCGACGCTCCATTACCTCCTCACCGGGAGGCCGCCCGTTCCCGGGCGGGCGGACATCTTCCTCCTCGAGCGCCGCCGCGTGCCGCGGGCGCTCCAGGCCGCGCTGCTGCGCGCGCTGGAGCCCGACCCGGCGGCGCGCTTTGCCTCGGCCGAGGCGTTCGCGGCGGCGCTCGCGGCCGGCGACGATCCCGCCCCCGCCCCGCCGCCTCCGGCCGTGCGGCCGTCCGCCTGGCGGCTGCCGGCGACCTCCGCGCTCATCGCCGTCGTGGCCATCGCCGGCTGGGTCGCGTTCCGCTCCGGGCTCGACCGGTCCGCGCCCGGGACCTCGCGCCCCACCCCCCACCCCCCCCCCCGCCCCCCCCCCCCCCCCCCCCCCCCACCCCCCCCCCCCCTCCCCCCCCCCCCCCCCCCCACCCCCCCCCCCCCCCCCCCCCCCCCCCCCCCCCCCCCCCCCCCCCCCCCCCCCCCCCCCCCCCCCCCCCCCCCCCCCCCCCCC
>Ga0187893_10000861_pt1 | contig 76380 bp, 50 predicted proteins | sample MA1701074metaG_FD_139574 | JGI IMG/M metagenome (GOLD analysis project Ga0187893, IMG submission 139574) | White microbial mat communities from a basaltic lava cave in the Kipuka Kanohina Cave System on the Island of Hawaii, USA - MA170107-4 metaG ...
GGGAGCGGCGGGGGCGGCTCCGGCGGTCCGCGGCTGCGCCATTGCTCGCCGCTCCCGTCGCGCCTCGATCTCGACGATCCGGGCGCTCCCTGGCTCGTCAGAAAGTGCAAAACTCGAACTTAGAACCTCGGCTTCGAGAACGCGCCGCGGCTGCCGGCAAGGATGTCTCTACCTACGCACTTGAGGCCGTCAAAGAGAAGTTGCGCGGCCCTCGTACGTTTGCGGAGATCCTCGGTCCCCTCCACAAGGAGGTCGGCGAATCAGGAATCTCCGATGAAGACTTCGATAGCCTTCTCGAGTCTGCCCTCGAAGAGTCGCGCCGCGGACGAACGAAGAAGGAGGAGTACCTCGTGAGCTGGAACGAGCGCCACCTGAACTATCACATGAAGGTCGACACGCCCGAATGGAGAGAGTTTCGCTCGCGTTTCCCCAATCTCCTGATTGTTACTCCGCCCCAGTTTCTTGAGGCGGTACGCATTGAACTCGGCTGACCTGGACTTTCCGAATCCGTCTCCCCGCCGGACGAAATGGATAGCCGCTCGCATGGCCATTCCGGACTTGAACCTTGACAACCTGACCACCGAGGAGCGCCTTGAGCTTCTCGAGAGGATCTGGGAAAGCCTCTGCCGTACGCCCGACGCGGTCCCTCTGACCACGGCGCAGCGTGAGGAGCTCGACCGGCGCCTGGATGATCTCGAGCGAGACGGTCCCGTGGGAGTTTCGCGGGAAGAAGTCATGCGCAAGATCCACACGAAGAGCTCTTGATCTCCCGCTTCCGATCGCACCGACTGCCGATCCCTCACCCCCTCACCTCAAACCTCACCCTTGCCTCCTCGCCCTGCTTCACGGCGACGACGCGGTCGATCTCTCCGCTTCCGGGGATGCTCGCGATAACCCGGAATTTCCCGGGCTCGACGAAGCCGCGGAATTCCTCGGCCCGCAGGCCCGTCGGGCGCCGGTCGAGCGATGCGGTGCCGTTCAGCCCGTGGGCCGACACGCTGACGCCTCGAACGGGCAGCCCGTCGGGGCGGGCGATCTCGGCCCAGAGCGGGACGAGAGGGGAGGGCCATGAATGTCCCCCTGCCGCGGCCGCAGCGACACGGCCCGACCTACTCGCACGCCTGCGGCGGGCTGTCACGTCGGAGCGCCGCGTCCGAGGGGCTGCTCGCTTCGCCACAGTTCCGAAATGGCGCGAGCGGTCCCTGAACCGCCCCGAGCCCGAGGCCGAAGCGAGGCCTCCCGCGAGCACCGGCACCAACGGCGCGGAGGGTTTGGAACGCATGAAAGTCATCGGTGGGTCAAGAGGCCAACCGGCCAACCGGACCTTGGAGTGACGTTTCGGAGCTTTCTCTGGTAGAAGTAGCGGCGCCGGAGAACGGTGCGACCGCCTCCGGCTGGGTTCATCTTGTTAAAGGGTCTAAAGAGATGCGTCGAGAAATGAAGGACAGCAAGACTTCCCGCAGGAGCTTCCTCGCTGGTCTCACCGGCTTCGCCGGGGCTACAGTGTTGGGCGCGCCGGCCCTCGCACTGGCCGCCGGCCGGAGGAAGATCGCCTTTCTGGGGACGGAGGTGCGAACGCATTCCCACGCCCAGCACTTCCTCGACAGGTTGGCCCTTGGCTACGGCTGGCGGGGCGGCTGGCAGGAGCCTCGCGTCGACATCGCCTCTATCTTCATCGATCAGTTCCCCGATGGAGACCTGGGCCGCGAACGCGTCGAGAAGTACGGCTTGAAGATCTACCCGAGCATCACCGAGGCCCTGACCCTCGGGACGAATAAGCTCGCGGTCGATGGCGTCGTCATCATCGCCGAGCACGGCAAGTACCCGACGAACGAGAAGGGCCAGCGGCTCTACCCGCGCTACGAGTGGTTCAAGGAGTGCGTCAGGGTGTTTGAGGCGAGCGGCCGGGCTGTGCCCGTCTTCAACGACAAGCACCTGTCGACGACCTGGACGCGCTGCGCCGAGATGGTCGCGGACTCGAAGCGGCTGGGCTTTCCCTTCTTCGCGGGCTCCTCCCTGCCCGTCACGCGCCGCATGCCCGCGATCGACATGCCCCACAATGCGCCGCTTGCGGAGAGCGTGTGCGTGGCGTACGGCGGCGTCGACAGCTACGACATCCACGCGCTCGAGACCGCCCAGTGCATGTCCGAGCGGCGCCGGGGCGGCGAGGTGGGTATCCGCAGCGTCCACGCCCTGCGTGGCGCGCGGATGTGGGAGAGGCTCGCCGAGCCGCAGCACGAGACCACGCGCAGGCTCATGGTTTCGGCGTTGACGCGCAGCCACAACTTGCCGGTCGAGGGCGGCTACTACACGGACCGCATCTCGTTCGAGTGGGCGCGGAGGGTCTTCCCCGAAGGGCTCGGGTACTTCATCGAGCATCTCGATGGCTTCCGCACGGGGATGTTCCTCGTCGGCATCCAGGACTTCAAATACGCGGGCCTCCGCTCCGACACGGGCGAGACCATCTCCTGCCAGATGTACTTGCCCATGCCGACCCACGGCTCCACGACCGCGGACTTTTTTCATCCCCTCGCGCGTCACATCGAGGACCTGGTCCTGACAGGCAAAGCTCCCTACCCGGCCGAGCGCACCCTCCTCACATCGGGCATGACCCTGGCGGCCGTCGACTCGCTCCACCGCGGCCAGGTAAAGGTGGAGACGCCGGAGATGAACGTGCGCTACGAGGTGGGGCCGGAGTCGACGTTCTGGCGAGACTGAGTTGAGAGTAGAATTCCCCGAACCGGCCAGCTTGATGGAGGTTTCCGAGTGTCTTCTTGCCGCGCCGCCCCGATCCTCGCGCTCGTCGCTTCGGCCACGCTGGCCGCGGCGGAGCGAACACCTCCCTTGCCCCGCGCGCCTGTCCGAAAGCCCCTCGATGACAAGACGCTCAAAGAATACGGCCGGGATTGCCTGAGGTCGGGCTGACATGCCCGCATCAACGAGGGCGCCTGGGTGCACGGGCCTTCGGCGACGGGAGCGTGCAACGTCTGCCACCTCGCCCAGGAGGGGGCCGAGCACCGCTTCAAGGCCGCGCGCCCCAAAGAGGAGGGGTGCACGTTCTGCCACACGATGCCTCCCGCCCAGGCGGTCGCGCATGCGCCGTACTCCAAGGGCGAGTGCTGGGTCTGCCATGATCCGCACCGCGGCGAGACGCGCCAGTTCTTGAAGGCCAAGACCGCCCAGGATCTCTGCAGCCGGTGCCACGACGGCCGCCGCGATCCGGACAGCGGCAAGGTCCTGCGCGACATTGGCAAGGAGATCTCCCGTGCTCCGATCAAGCACGGGCCCGTGGCCCTGGGCGACTGCGCCGCGTGCCACTTCTCGCACTCGGCCCCCAACGGGCACCTTCTCGCCGGGAAGTTCGAGGAGTCTTTCTACGTCAAGTGGAGCGAGGAAGCCTTTGAGTTCTGCTTCCGCTGCCACGACCGCCGTCTCGCCGAAGAGGAGCGCGGCACCTCCACAGGTTTTCGCGACGGCGACCGCAACCTCCACTTCGTTCACGTCCGCCGCGAGAAGGGGCGAAGCTGCGCGGTCTGCCACGAGACCCACGCCGCCGAGCACGAGAAGCTCCCGCGCGACTTCGTTCCTTTCGGCCGAGGGGAGTGGAAGCTGCCGATCGGCCACCGCCCCGGCCCGAGCGGTGGGAGCTGCCAATCGGGATGCCATCAAGAGTTCGCCTATGACAACTCGACCCCCCCTCCGCCCCAGGAACGCAGGCCGACGCCGCGCTCGGCGAAGTAGGAACGACGAGAGGAGCGAATGAAGACACGATTCCTGCGGCTCTTGTCGCACCCGGTCTGCCTCGCAGGCCATCTCCTTGCGGTTCTGGGGCTCGTCACGAGCGTCGTGCTGCTGGTGCAGGACATCCTGGCCGAGAGAAGGGCCTCGCGGGCTGACGCTCGACCCCCAAACGGGAGAGATTCACTGGCTCCCCGTGCCCGACCAGCTCGGAGCGCATCTCTACAGGGTGGAGGCCGCGGACTCGAAGGGCGCGAAAGCGACGCGCGATGTCGCCGTGACCGTGAAGCCTGCGCTGCCGGACTCGGAGCCGCCGCAGGTGAAGCTCGCGGTGCCCGCCGAAGCGGCGGCGGGCGAGCCGATCCCCATCTCCGCCGTGGCCTCGGACAACGTTGGCGTTTCGGCCGTCGAGTTTCTCCTCGACGGCGCGCTCGTCGCGAGCCTCCCCCGGCCGCCGTACGAGACGACCGTCGTGTTCCCCTCCGAGAAGGTGGGGGTCAAGGTCCCCGTTTCCGCCCGGGCCCTGGATGCGGCTGGGAACTCGACCGAGGAGAGCATCCTGGTCCTCGTTCTTCCGCCTCCCGACCGCACGCCGCCGTCGGTCGAGCTGCGCGTTCCTGCCACGGCCGGCGCGGGAACGGGTCTCCTGATCGAAGTCGACGCCCGCGACGCCCGCGACGTCGATCGCGTGGAGATCCTCATCGACGGCCGACTGGTTGCGACGCTCCGCTCTCCGCCCTTCGCCGCGGAGAGCGTTGTGCCGGCGGACCCGAGCAAGGAGTCGATCGCGATCGAAGCCGTGGCCCGCGACTCGGCCGGCAACGAGGCGCGAGACACGGAGACGGTTCGGATCGACTTCAGCATTCCGGACGTTCCGCCCCGCGTGACGCTTTCCGCACCCCTCTCGGCAGCCGCCGGCGATCTCGTACGTCTGATCGCAGAGGCGACCGACGAGAGCGGCATCGCCCTCGTCCGCTTCCAGCTCGAAGGGGTTTCGATCGGCGAGGACACCGAGCCCCCCTTCGAGGCGCGGTTCGCGATCGCGGACGGGGCCGCGGTCGGGTCGCGCCTCGTGTTCACTGCGGTCGCCCGCGATCCGGCGGGCCACGAAACCGCCGCGCAGGCCGTCCTCGTGGTTTCGGAGGGTGCGGACACGACGGCTCCCGAGCTTCTCGATGTGGCCGCTCCGGACGAGGCCGCCGAAGTCCTTGGGGAGGATTCGGTCGAGCCGTACTCCTTCGCGCTGGCGGCTCCGGAGACCTTGGGGCCCCTCTCTTTGACCGTGCGGGCGCGCGATGCGGCTGATAACACCGTGACGCGCGAGGCGATCGTGCAGATCGTCGCGGAGACTCCGGGCGGAGTTCCGGCGGTTCGCTTGTCGGCGCCCGGGCAGGCCGTCGCCGGAACCAAGATCGTTCTCGTCGCCGAAGTGCAAGATCCGGCCGGAATCGAGTCGGTGACGTTCTTTCAGGCGCTCGCCGTCTTCAATGTGGTCGCGGCGGAGCCGTTCCGCGCCGAATTCGCGGTCCCGGAGGACGCTCCGGCCGGAATGGTCCTCGGTTTCCGCGCGCGAGCGCGGAACCTCCTCGGCGGTACGGCCGAGGCTTCCGCCGCGGTGCGCGTCATCCCGCGGCGGTTGAGTCCGGCTCTGGGCGAGGTCTACGCGCTTGAGAACGGCCACCCGATCACCGGCGCGGCGATCGCGGTGTCGGGAGGCGGCCCGAGCGGTTCCAGCGACGCGAATGGCCGGTTCACTCTGCTCCTCCCCGACGGCGAAGCGCGCCTTCGGATCTCGGCTCCCGGTCGACAGACGGCCTGGCGGCGCATCAAGGCCGAGGGCGGCGCGCCGATCGACATCGTCTCCATCCAATTGCCGCGCTCCTTGCATGGCGAGCCGCTCTCGGCGATCGGAGGCGGCATGGTGCGCGACGGAGCCAGTGGCGTCACGCTGGAGCTTGCCCCCGCCAGCCTGGCTGAGGATGCACCGGTCGCGATCGGCTCGCTCCACCCGCAGCGGATGGGAGCCTCGACCAGGCGGGGGGGGAGGGGGAGGATCTGGTGGTGCGATCTGGCTTGTGGGGGAGGTGGTGGATCTAGCGGGGCAGGTGAGTGCGGTGTGAGGTGGGATTGGGCAGACGCCGAACCTATTCAATGGGCGAGGGGGAGGGTTGTGCCGGATCCGTGTGGACGCGACGACGCTCGAGCGCGACGGCGTGCCGACCGATCCAACGAGCTTCGCGACCGCCACCACGCCCGCCGTCGGGTTCTTCGGGGCGCCGTAGGGGCGTTCAATCGTCACGCGGAAGAAGTCCGTCAAAGACTCCCTACTGAAAAACCTCCTTGCCTTCGAATGGGCCGAATTGAAGGATGTCGAGGCCGCGGAAATTCTCGGCGTCGAAAGGAACGGTCCATTGAAGACGGCCCTCCACACGATCAGCTACTCGGGCTCGTGGGGTCAAGCGCAGCTCTCCCTGGAGGAGACCATCGAGCGCGCGGGATCTCTCGGCTTCGATGGCATCATGCTGGCTGCGAAGCGCCCCCACGCCTCGCTCCTCGACATGGGCCCCGAAGCGCGCCGCCGTCTGAAGGGCAAGATGGAGGATTGCGGCGTCAGCCTGGAGTGCTTGGCGGCCTACACCAACTTCACCGCGGACGCGGAGCACGAGGAGATCCCGCAACGGGAGATGCAGATCCACGCCGTGGGAGACCTCTGCCGGCTCGCCGTGGACCTGGGAGGGCGCATCGTCCGGATCTTCACGGGCTACGAGCATCCATCGCTCCCCTACTCGCGAGCGTGGGATGCGACCGTGAGCGCCGTCAAGGAGTGCGCCCGGCGCGCCGCGGATGCCGGGGCCGTGATCGCCGTCCAGAACCACCACGACATCGCCGCGCACTCGGATGCGTTCCTTCAGTTCATCCGCGCGGTCGGCGAGCCGGCCTGCCGCGCGGCCTTCGACGCGTGGGCGGCGGCGCTCCAAGGGGACGAAGTGACCCAAGCCGCGAAGAAGCTGGCCCCCTGGACCATCTTCACGACGGTCGCGGACTACGTCCGCCAGCCGCGCTTTCGCTACCGGCCGGAGCTGGTCAACTACGCCCGCGAGACGGACTCGGTCCAGGCGGTGCCCGTCGGGGAGGGGATCATCGACTACCGGGGATTCCTTGCTGCCCTCCGCGAGGGAGGCTTCGACGGCTGCGTCGCCTACGAGATGTGCTCGCCCCTCAGGGACGGCCGCGACCTCCAGACCCTGGACCGCTACGCGAGCCGGTTCCTGGAGTTCATGCGGCCGGTGGCGAGCGAGCGTCCGCCCCTTTCCAGCCCCCCCTCCGGCCGCTACCATGCTCGCCCGTGAGGGGGGTGTAGGAGAGAAGCGAAGGAGACCGACCCGGATGAAGATCTTGATGGCGCTCGTGGTTCTCGTCGTCGCCGCCGGATGCCGCTCGGGGCCGAAGCCGGAGGATCTCATGCCGCAGCGCGATTTTCGCGGCTGGCGGCGCGTCGTTCTCCCGACGGATCCGCCGCTGCGTGCAGAATCGCCCTGGACCCTCTCCGCCGACCGGAAGATCCTCTCCTGTAAGGGCGAGGGCACGATCAAGGAGCTGTTCCTCCACGAGACGCCGCGCGGCGACGGCGTCTTTCACGTCGAGTGGCGCGTCGTTAACCTCGAGCCGGGCAAGAAGGACTACAACGGCGGCGTCTATGTACGCACCTCGCTCGACGGGATGGTCTGGACGCAGGCGCAAGTGGCCGATTCCGAGAAGCGCCCCATCGTGGGGGACCTCTTCGCCGATGTCCCCGACCCTGTCACCGGGAAGCCGAAGCGGGTGCAGACCCTGAGTCCCGGACCTCCGCGCGCCAAGCCGCCGGGCGAGTGGAACGTCTTCGAGGTCGCCTGTCACGGCACCCAGATCATCCTCTCGGTCAACGGCGCCATCACCGCGGAGTGGAACGAATGCCCGCTCCTCGAGGGACACCTGGGGCTGCAGGTCGAGTTCTACGACCTCGAGTTCCGGAACATGAGGTTCAAGAAGCTCTGATTGATTTCAGAGCCCCCATCCCTTTCGATATTCCTTGTCCACGTACTGCGCCGCCTCCGCGCAGTTTGTGACGCGGCCGCCCTCCATGTCCCACTCGAGCTTCTTCCCGGCCCTCAGGGCGACGTTGCCGAGGAGCACCGACTCGGCGAGGGCGCCGGAGTAGTCGAAGTTGCACGTCGTTCTTCCGCCCGAGCGGATCGCCTCGATCCACTCGCGGTGGTGGCCCACCGAATCGGCGATCGTCTTGGGAGGCGCGGCCGGCTCGGCGCGGCCATCGTCGAAGTAGAACTTCCGCGAGCCGTAGTCCGCGACGAGGCGCCCCTTCTCGCCCTCGAAGAGCACCGCGGAGTCCTTCCCGAACTTCTCGGCGCCCTTGGGCCTGAGCCCTCCCGAATACCACGTCAGGTGGACGGGCGGCAGATCCCCGCGCGCCGGGTAGCGGTACTCGACCTGCTGCTTGCCGGGCACATCGTTGTCGCCCTCGTAGTCCTTGACGCCCGTGGCCTCCACGCTCGCAGGAGCGCGGAGGTCCAGCGCCCAGTGGGGGAGGTCCATGAAGTGGCAGCCGAAGTCGGCCAGGATGCCTCCACCAAAATCGAACCAGTAGCGCCAGTTGTAGTGGAAGTGGCTCGGGTGATACGGGCGATAGGGAGCCGGTCCGAGCCAGAGGTCGTAATCGACGTGCTCGGGCGGCGTTCCCTCGGCGACGCGCTTGCCCGGTATCGGGCGGCCGCCCATCCAGACGTGGACGCGGCGGATCTCGCCGAGCTGGCCTGACTTGACGATCTCGACGACGCGGCGGTAGTTCTCGCCGGCGTGGATCTGGGTGCCCATCTGCGTCGCACACCTGGACTCCGCCGCCGCTTTGCGGAGCGCCCGGACCTCGGCGACCGTGTGGGCCAGCGGCTTCTCGCAGTAGACGTGGAGGCCCAGCTTCAGCGCCCGGTAGGCCGGGATCGCGTGCATGTGGTCGGGCGTCGAGACCACGATCGCGTCCAGCTCGGTGTGGTCGAGGAGCCGGCGGAAATCGGTGTAGGCGTGCGCCTGCGGATGGACCTTCTTCGCCTCGGCGAGGCGCGAGCGGTCGACGTCGCACAGGACGACTATGTTCTGGCTCGAAACCTCATGGAGGTTCTCGCCGCCGCGGCCCGCGACGCCGATGATCCCGAGATTGAGCCGCTCGGAGGGGGCGTCCTGCTTCACGGGGCGGTTCCTGCGGGCCTCGCGCCGCTTCTTCCTGGCATCCTCCTGCGCAAGAAGCCCCCCGGCGGGCAGCAGGACTCCCGCCGCGATCGCACGATGAAGAAAACTGCGACGGCTCTGTACGTCGGACATCTTCGATCTCTCCTTTCCTTCATTACCACACTGGGCCGGTGACCCTGTCAAGAGTGGACGGGAACCGCGGAGGACGCAGAGGATATCGCGGAGGACGCAGAGGTGGTCATTGCCTGCGAATCGGTCCCTCTGCGCTCCTCCGCGTCCTCTGCGGTTAACCGTCTCTCTCTTGATTTCGCCGTTGCGAATGCCTACCTTCTCCTACTGGGAGGAGCGCCGCTCTTGAGTTGGTCATCGCTCGTCATCTTCGCAGCCTGTTTGTGGGGTGCCGACTTGCCGAGTTCGCCCGCGGAGCGGGTCGGATTCCGCCGCGACATCCGGCCGATCCTCTCGGAGAACTGCTTCTTCTGCCACGGGCCGGACGCCGCCCACCGCGAGGCCGACCTCAGGCTCGATGAGCGCGAGGGCGCGTTTCGCACGCGGAAGGGGAAGACGCCTGTGGCCCCGGGCCGGAGCGGCTCGAGCGAGCTGCTGCGGCGGATCACCCATACCGATGTCGATGAACGGATGCCCCCGGCCGAGTCGGGGAAGAAGCTCGCCGCGCGGCAGGTTGAGCTGATCCGCCTCTGGATCGACCAGGGGGCTCCCTGGGAGGATCACTGGGCCTACACGAAGCTCGAGCGGCCGGCGGTGCCCGAGGTCTCGGACCCGAACTGGCCGGTCAACGCCATCGACCGCTTCATCCTCGCGCGCCTCGATCGCGCGGGGCTTCGCTCCTCTCCGGAGGCCGGCGTGCGGCCCCTCATCCGCCGCGTCCACTTCGATCTCACCGGCCTGCCGCCCTCTTCCGCCGACGTGAAGGCCCTCGCGGCTCTCGCCGACCCCGAAACGCTCCGCCTCCCCGACCGCGAGTACGAGAAGCTGGTCGATCTGCTACTCGAGAGCCCGCACTACGGCGAAAGGATGGCGGTCCACTGGCTCGACCTCGTCCGCTACGCCGACACGGTCGGCTACCACGGCGACCAGGAGCACGCCATCTCGCCCTACCGCGACTACGTGATCCAGGCGTTCAACGAGAACATGCCGTTCGATCGGTTCACGATCGAGCAGATCGCGGGCGACCTCCTCCCCGACTCCACGATCGACCAGAAGATCGCCTCGGGCTACAACCGGCTCCTCCAGACGTCGCACGAAGGCGGCGTGCAAGTGAAGGAGTACCTCGCCAAGTACTCGGCCGATCGCGTGCGCAACCTCGGCTCCGTCTGGCTCGGGTCGACTCTGGGCTGCGCCGAATGCCACAACCACAAGTTCGACCCCTTCACGCAGCGCGATTTCTACCGCCTGGCCGCCTTCTTCGCCGATGTCGACGACCTGAAGACCTTCAAGGGCGGCGACACGAGCCCGACGAGGCGCGAGCCGGAGCTGGAGGTGCTCTCGGGGATCGACCGAGACCGGATCCGCAAGCTCGAGGAGGATCTGGGACGGATGGGAGCGGCGAGCCAGGCCGCCGCCGATCTCCAAGCGACGATCCGGGACCTCCAGCGCCGAAAGCGTCGGACGATGGTGACGGCGTCGATCGCGCCCCGCCCGATCCGCGTCCTCGCGCGCGGCGACTGGATGGACGAGACGGGCGAGGTCGTCGAGCCCGGCGTGCCCGGGGCGCTCCCGCAGATTCTCCGGGAAGGCCGCGCGACGCGCCTCGACCTCGCTCGATGGCTCGTCGAGAAGCGGAACCCGCTGACCAGCCGTGTTTTCGCCAACCGCATCTGGAGGCTCTTTTTCGGAAAGGGGATTTCGAGCCGGCTCGACGACCTGGGCGCCCAGGGGGAGCCGCCGGTCCACCCCGAGCTGCTCGATTGGCTCGCGGTGGAGTTCATGGAGAGCGGTTGGGACGTGAAGCGGTTGGTCAAGCTCATCGCGACCTCTCGGACCTACAGGCAGACATCGACGGAGACGGGAGAGCATCGCCTCCTCGACCCGCAGAACCGGCTCGTGGCCCGCCAGAACCGCATGCGGCTCGAGGCGGAGCTGGTTCGCGACGGCGCGCTGGCGGTGAGCGGCCTCCTCGTGCGGGAGATCTGTGGTTCGAGTGTGCGCCCCTATCAGCCCGACGGCTACTACCAGCACTTGAACTTCCCCAAGCGGTCCTACAAGAGCGATTCGGGCCCGCAGCAGTACCGACGGTCGGTCTACACGCACTGGCAACGGAGCCTCCTCCACCCGATGCTCAAGGCGTTCGATGCACCCAGCCGTGAGGAGTGCACGGCCGAACGCGCCGTGTCGAACACTCCGCAGGCGGCCCTTGTCCTCCTCAACGATCCGACGTTCGTCGAGGCCGCGCGCACCTTCGCCGCGCGGATCCTGCGGGAGGGCGGGGCGACCCCGATCGAGCGCGTGCGCTGGGGATGGCACGAAGCCCTTTCGCGCTATCCTTCAGAGCGCGAGGCGGTGGCGCTCGTGCGTCTTTACGAGCAGGACCGGGAGGAATTCCTTGCCGACCCGAAGGCGGCCGCGAGCCTCTTCGAGAACGGCATCGCGCCCGTGCCGGACGGGATCGATCCCACCGAGCTCGCCGCGTGGACTTCTGTCGCGAGGGCGCTCTTGAACCTCGATGAGACGATCACGAGGCCCTGATGGAAGAGCAAGAGCCGATGACACCCTCGCCGGAACATGCGCTCCAGCTCACGCGGCGCACGTTTCTCGGACGGACCGCGGCGGGGCTCGGCGGCGTGGCGCTCGCTAGCCTCCTGAGACCCGAGCTTCTGCGCGCGGCTCCGGGCTCGCATCCGGCGTCGCGGCCGGCCATGGCGGCCGGCGCCGCGGGCTTCCCTAACCTCCCGGCTCGCGCCAAGCGCGTCATCTTCCTCTACATGTCCGGCGGGCCATCTCAGTTTGAGACCTTCGACCACAAGCCGAAGCTCCTCGAGCTGGATGGAAAGCCGATGCCGGAGTCTTTCACCAGCGGGCAGCCGATCGCGCAGCTCCAGGGCCAGGAGCTGAAGTGCCTGGCGCCCCAGGCGAAGTTCGCGAGGTACGGGCGGTCGGGGCAGGAGATCAGCGATTTCCTCCCCTGGACCGCGAAGCTGGCCGACGACATTGCGATCGTCCGCTCGATGACGACGGATCAGATCAACCACGACCCGGCGCACACCGTCATGAACACCGGCACATCGATTTCGGGCCGGCCGAGCATCGGCTCGTGGGTGACGTACGGACTCGGGAGCGACACCGCCGAGCTGCCGGGCTTCGTCGTCCTGGCGAGCCAGGGCGGGCGCAACCCTCAGCCGATCTCATCGAGACAATGGCATTCGGGCTTTCTGCCGAGCCGCTTCCAGGGGGTCGAGTTCTTCTCGAGCGGAGACCCGGTGCACTACGTGGGGAACCCGCGAGGGGTCTCGCGGGAGAGGCAGAGGCGGCTCGTGGACACGGTCAAGGCGCTCAACGCCGTCTCGAACGAATCGATCCGCGACCCGGAGATCGAGACGCGCATCGCGGCGTATGAGACCGCGTTCCACATGCAGGCCAGCGTGCCGGGCCTGATGGACATCTCGGACGAGCCGCCCGAGGTGCTGGAGATGTACGGCACGAAGGGCGGCGACGGCAGCTTCGCGTCGAATTGCCTCCTCGCCCGGAGGCTCGCCGAGCGCGGCGTGCGCTTCATCCAGCTCTACCACCGAGGCTGGGACCACCACGGGGACCTTGTGCCCTACATGACGACCTGCTGCCGCCTCACCGACCGGCCGACGTGGGCGCTCATCACCGACCTCAAGCGGCGCGGGATGCTCGACGACACGCTCGTCATCTGGGGAGGCGAGTTCGGCCGCACGCCGATGTTCCAAGGAAAGGGAGAGAAGCCCGGCCGCGACCACCACATCCGCGGCTTCTCCATGTGGCTCGCCGGCGGCGGCGTGAAGGGCGGGATCACGTACGGAGCGACCGACGAGCTGGGCTACTACGCGGTGGAGAGCGTGAGCCATGTCCGAGACCTGCACGCCACGCTCCTCCACCTACTGGGGATCGACCACCGCCTCTTCAGCGTCAAACACCGGGGGCTCGACTTCCGCCTGACGGGCGTACAGCAGGCGAACGTGCTCCGGGAGATCCTGGTCTGAGAGGGCCTTTGTGTGAAACCGAAAGGGAGGTCAGCTATGAAACGCAGGACGTTTATCCGGAGAGCCGTGCAGACCACCGCTCTCGCCGCCGGGTTCCCGGCCGTTCTCCACGGGCTTGGCGGAGCCGCAGGGGCGCCGCCGTCGGAGCGCGTCGGCGTGGCCGTGGCGGGTGTCCGTGGGCGGGGGAATAACCTCCTCAGGACGTTCGCAGCCATCGACGAAGTCGAAATCCGATCCATCATCGACATCGACGTGAACGTCCTCCGCGAGAGAACGGAGGAGATCGTCAAGGAGACGCGCCACCGCCCGCAGGCCCTCTCCGACTTTCGGCGGGCTCTCGATGACCGCGGCGTCGACGCGCTCGTGCTCGGCACCCCCGACCACTGGCACGCCATCCCGACGATCCTCGCCTGTCAGGCGGAAAAGGACGTCTACACGGAGAAGCCCGACGGCCACAACATCCTCGAAAGCCACGCCATGGTCGCCGCGGCGCGCCGCCACAAGCGCGTCATCCAGCTCGGGACCCAGTCTCGCAGCGCCTCCCCGCATCTCGAGACGATAGATTGGATCCGCAAGGGCAACCTCGGCAAGGTGCGGCGCGCGCTCGCCTGGGAGAGCGCCCGCCAGTCGAACCTCGGACGGCCGCCCGATGGCGAGCCGCCGGCCGGGGTGGACTACGACTTCTGGCTCGGGCCGGCCCCGAAGCGCCCCTTCAACCCGCTCCGGTTCCATGGGAACTGGCGGTGGTTCTTCGACTACGGCACGGGCGATGTCGGGAACGACGGCGTCCACCGGCTCGACTACGCGCGGTGGGGGCTCGAAGCGGCGCTCGAAGCCCAGGGGGAGAAGCTCCCGCGATTCCCGCTGGCGGTCTCCGCGCACGGCGGGAAGTACTACTTCGACGACGCTCAGGAGTGGCCTGACACGCTCCACGTCGCCTTCGACTACGGAAACTGCCTCCTCGGCTACGAGATGAGACTCTGGTGCCCACAGCCGATCCACGGCATCGGCGAGGGGGCCGTCGTCTACGGCGACCGCGGCTATGCCGTCTTGTCGAACGGCCCCTGCAGGGTTCACGGCGCGGATGGCAAGGTCATCTTCGAGAGGGACGGACGGAACCTCGACGCCACGGACCAGCACGCCAGGAACTTCCTTGCGTGTATGCGCACGCGCGGGCGGCCGGCGGCCGACCTTGAGACCGTCGGCCACATCTCGAGCCTCCTCTGCCACGTCGGCAACGTCGCGTGGAGGGTTGGCCGAACTGTCCGCTACGACATCGAGAAGCGGACGTTCCCTGGCGATGGCGAAGCGAACCGCTTCCTTACGCGGAGCGAGTACCGAAAACCCTGGGAGCTTCCGAAGGTGGTGGAAGGGTGAAGAGCCCTCTGACGAAGGGCACAAGGCGCAATTTCAGGAGATGATTTCGCTGATCGCCGGCAGATGCGACGGACTGTAGCGGTCGACGGCGACCTTCGTGAGCGGGCTCGGCGTTTCGGGAAATGTCTTCACGAGCGCGACCCGGCCGGGGGCTTCGTACTCGACGTAGACCACTTCGCCCGACTGGCCGTTGGAGAGGCGCACTCGCTTGCCGATGAGCTGCATCCGATCGAGCAGCTCGGCCTTAAGCGGAGCACAGCCGGGCCCTGGAGAGTCGCTTGCGGGGGCAGGCACGGCGGGGATTATAGATGGGCCGAGTGTTGAAGCCAACACGTACGTGCGATCGGACCGTGGAGCCATCCATCAGGACGGGAAGCCCATCGTGAATGACGGCGCGGGCGGGATTCTTTGCGCCTACAACCTCCGCTCGCGGCGGGGGAAGCACGTATGGCGCTCTCTCTCCGCTCATCTCGAACGAGAGGGGCTCGCGGAACGGGTCCGCGGCATTCCGATCGATGCGCTCCCGCGCGGCCTCTCCGAGGACTGGCGGCCCGAGAGGGTCGTAGCGGTCGGCGGGGATGGGACCGTGAATGCCCTTGCTTCGTGGCTTCTCGAACGGGGGCAGGGTGCGTGCGGAACTCCGCTCGGCATCGTTCCCGCCGGGACGGGGAACAACCTCGCGCGCACACTGGGCATCCCGCGCGATGCCGAGCGGGCGACGGCCATCGCCCTGCAGGGATCCAGGCATCGCCGCATCGATGCCATCCGTTGCAGGCCTCTGGGCTCCGAGGACCCTTCGACGCCCGGTGAGGCGAGCGGCGCGGGCTCTCCCGTCCACTACATGGTCCAGGCCGGGGCTTGGGGTTTTCCCGCAGCGACGGCCGCCCGTTTCGCCGAGCTTCGCCGCGGCCGGCTCTTTCGGATCCTCGCACGCCCGTTCGGCAAGCTCGTCTACCTCGCCCTCGCCTGGCAAGGACTCGGGAGGCTGGAAGAATCGCTCCGATCCGGCCGCCGCGGCGGTGTTCTGGAGGTCGAGGCCGTTCTTCCCGGCGAGGTGGTCCAGACCGAAGCCCTCGCCGTCTTCGCCGGCAACGATCCCACTCTGGGAGGCGGATTCCGCCCTTGCCCGCGGGCGCGCCTCGACGACGGACGCTTCGACCTCTGCATCGTGAAGGCCCGCGGCCGCCAGACGCTGGAGAATCTCCTCCGGCGGGTCTTGCGAGGGGACCACCTCCCGCTCGCGGATCAAGTCCTTTACCGCCAGTGCGCCGGCCCCGTGGAGCTGCGGTTCCGCTCCCCGGCCGAGATTCTTGTCGACGGAGAGATCGCAAGCCCCGTCCGCCGCTGTCGTCTGGAGACTCTGCCTTCCGCCTTGACGGTGATCGTCGGCTAGTTCGTCTCAGCGAATCTTGAGCGGCAAGCGGACGTGGGCTTTCTGCCGGCTTTCGAGGTCGGAGGCCTCGATGTCGAGCCGGTACTCGCCGGGCCGCGCATCACGCGGGACCGGATAGCGGCCCCAGAAATGGACCGGTTTCTCCGGATCGACCACTACCTCGACCGCTTGACCCGCGCGGAGCAAGTCTCGGCGGTCGATTTCCTCCCCGTTTTCAGACTTCAGGACAAGCTGCGCGGTGAACGACCGCCGGTAGCCCGCCGCGCCCCCCCCCTGGGCGGTCGGGGAGTTCTTGAACCCGTCGAATTCCCCGTAGAGGAGAATCTCCTCGCCGGGAGCGAACTCGGCCGCCTCGATTCGGGTGAAATTGCGATAACCTCGGATCTCGCGGGCGAAGGCCGCTTGTTCCAGGCGAAAATTCATCTCCGCTCCCAGGACGGAGGTCCGCAGGCGCGAAAGGGTGCGGTCCCTCAGGTCCGGCTGGCCGATTTTTTGGTAGAGGGCGGCCCGCAAGAGGTCGAGCTCCACAGGAACGGGATCCCCTTCGCGGTGCGAGCGGATGAGGTCGCGGTATTCTTCGAGGTCTCTCCGGTCGCGGAGAAAGAAGAGCGCGATGAGCTTGGCCTCCAGCTCCCCGCGCTCCACGACGGCGTAGTCATCCTCCGTGGGGCGCGAGCTTGCGGCCCGATAGCGCTCGAGGGTCCCTCGGAATATCTCCTCCAGCGGATCGGATTCGGTCCCACGAATCCGCGCCGGCCTCGTGTTGAGCCCGCCGCGGGGTGGGCTCCCCGGCGTGGGAGGGTTCGCGCTGTCCGCCGCCGTGGGCGGCCGCCGTCCAAGCGGCGCCGCCCTTGGAGGGGGAGAATCCGGAACGGGTCCTTGTTCGGCGGTGCGGGCCGCGGCGGGAGACGGCATCGCTGCGGCGGGGGATCTGGACGTCGCCGCCGCAGCGGATCCCGGAGGCGGAACGTCTCGAGCTTCCTCCCCGAAGATCGGCACGGGTGCCCTGCTGTAATCCTCGTTGGCCGGCGGAGGGCGGCTCTCCCCGAGGGAAGCCGGCATCACGCAGCCCGTCAGCCCGGCGAGGAGTATCCCCCAGAAGGCGGCGCGCCCACGCGACGACAGGAAACGAGGACGGCCCTCTCGGGACCCGCCGCCGAAGGCGATTCGTTTCTTCGAGCGAGACTTCATGAAGCCCTCTCCTCCAACTCTCTATGAGATCGAGACTCGTTCCCGCGTCACCGCGAGAGCCGGTTGAAGTACCGGTCCTTCCACAGGCGGTACAGTTTCCGCAGGCGTTGCGACTCCTCTCGGTCCTGGTCGGCGATCTCGACGAGCCGCGTCCAGGAAATAGACTCGAAAACGTCTTCAGCCTCCCGCCGGAGCGGCCCGTTCGGTTCCCCGCCGGCGCTCTCGGCTCGCTTGAGGAGCGCGGCGACCAGGCTGAAAGCGTAGCGCGGCTCGCGGGAGGAGGCCGTGTATGCGAGGCGGTAGAGCGCAATCGGATCCTCCGCCGCTCTGGTGCCCGGGATCGCCGGCGTGGCAGGCTGGAGCTGCTCCAGCGCCGCCGCCAGGTCGTGGTTCGCGGCGGCATGGTCGGGAACGTAGATCAAGGCGCGGCGGAAGCTCGCGATCGACCGCAGTCGCTCGCTCGGGTCGGTGGAGTTGAACTGCACCACGCCGCGACGGTAGATCTCCTCGGCTTTCTCGCTCGGGTTTTCCTGACCACTCCGGATCGTGATCGCGTGCTGGAGGTCCGTTTGCGCTTCCGTCGTGTTTCCCGCGCGGTCGGCCGCCGTGACGCGGATGAGGAAGCTCTCGCTCGAAATCCGCGGGAGGTTCATCGGAAAGACCCCGCGGCGGCGCCAGCCGCTGTCGAGCACCTCCTCGGGATGGAGCCCCTCGGCCAGGGCGACCCAGTTGCGGCCACCGTCGAGCGATGACGCGATCGAGACCGAATCGGGCTGCAGGTTCGCGTCTTCGACCGTGTACGCGATGGAAAACGGCTGCCCCGCTTCGACCCAGGCGCCGCCGGCGGGGGACTCGATCGTCACGACCGGCTCCTTCGTGTCGACCTGGCAGCGCGCGTGGGCAGCCAGATTGTGGTCCGGCCGCCCGTCCAGCCCGGGTGCCGCCTCGACCGGGATCGTGCGGCCCTGGCGGTCGACCGCCACGACCAGGAGGTCGAAATTCCCGTCCCGCTGAGCGTGGAAGCTCATAGGCGATGTGCGGTCGTCATCCTCGCTTCCCTTGACCCACTGGATTCCGCTCTCACGATACCAGACCTGTACCTTCCGCAGGTCCGCGGCGGCGAGCGGCTTTCCCTCCGGATCGGGTTGCAGCCGATAGAAGATCGGGACTCGCCGCGAGCGGGAGTAAGGAGGAGTGGCGACGTGTTTGGACTGGAAGGAACGGTCCGCGAGGACGCGGTAGACGTCGGGCGTGATCGTGACCGTGGAGTTTCCGGCTAGGTCCTTCGCTCGAAACCGCAAGCGAACCTCCCCCGGCATGAGCGGCGCGTTCCAGTCGCGGCGGCCCTGAGGCGAGAGGTCGCTCCAGATCGTCTCCCAGGGTCCGCGGTCGAGCGAAGAGGACACTTCGAGGGGCGTCGCCCCGAGGTTTTCATCGCGCACCTCCCATTCGATCTCGACGCGGCCGTCGGAAGCAACGCTTTCGAGCCGGTTGGGCCGGATCACGCGAACCGTCGGCCCCGTGGTGTCGACGATCACTTCCAGGTCCGGCTTCTCGCCTGCGACCGGAACGGAAGACGCGGCTCCTACGGCATCCACCGCGGAGATCCGGATCCCGTAGCGTCCGTCTTGCGGAGCGCGGAAAGAGACCCACGGCCCTTCGGACCAAGCCTCTGCCGAACTCCAGGTCCTTCCTCCATCCAAGGTGAAATGGAGGAGGAACTTCGCAATGGCGGCGGCCCCTTGATCTTCAACGCGGAAGCGGAGCCGCAGATCCCTCGTCGAGAGGATAGGCACATCCGAGGGACGAGAATCCGCCGGCTCAGCGGTCTCCAACCCCCGCATGGGAAGGCAAGCGACCGCCATCAGCCAGGACAGCCGGAAAAGGGGAACCTGATTCACCAACGACCGACCCGCCCAGAGGCGGGACCTCCAAGGGATTTATCGGCATTTCCTCGGCAAAGGTTTGGCCCGAAGGGAAGCCGATTTGATGCAGACAAGGAGGGACCGGAGGGAGAGACGTGGATTCGCACCAACTTCAGACCTGTCAGCGCTGCTTTTGCAGGGAGCCCATTCCCACCCACCAGTTCGTGAAGTTCGACCTCAAGGTCTACTACCTCTGCCAGCGGTGCTGGGAGAAATTCCGCTCATGGTTCCACTGGGGACGCCTCCCTGCCGGCAATTCGACGGAAAGCCAGTGACCGAGTGCTGGTGATCGCGACCCCTTACCGGGGGATCCGGGCCCGGTGAGCCCGGAGATCATCGAGGAGCCGCGCCATGTCGGCCGGCAGCGGGGCCTCGAATCGGAGCCGCTCGCCGCCGACCGGGTGGACGAACTCGATGCTCCGAGCGTGCAGCGCCTGACGGGCGATGACCGGCTCCTCGAGCGCCTCACGTGGCCCTCTGGTGATCTCACTGTGGAGGATTCTCTTCTCCTTGCCGTACAAGCTGTCGCAAGCCACCGGCAGGCGGATCTTGGCCATGTGGACACGGATCTGATGCGTCCGCCCCGTCTTCGGTTGGACCTCCACGAGCGCGTAGCCATCGAACGATTCGAGGACCCGGTAGTCGGTAACAGCCTCCCGACTCCCTCGATCGGCTCGGACCATCATCTTCTTTCGATGGTAGTAGCTCCTTCCGATGGGGAGGTCGAGCCGACCTTCCGCTGCCAGCGGTTCGCCGCGCACGATCGCCCAGTAGGTCTTCTGGATCGTGCGCGACTTAAACTGAGTGGAGAGTTGATGGTGCGCGCGATCGGTTTTGGCAACCAGTAGGACCCCCGAGGTGTCCCGGTCGAGCCGGTGAACGATTCCGGGCCTCTCCTCTCCGCCGATGCCGGAAAGGTCCTTTAGGTGAAAAAGGAGAGCGTGAACCAGAGTGTTCTCGTCCTGATTGGGGGAGGGGTGGACGACAAGGCCCGGAGGCTTGTTGACGACCACGACGTCGGGATCCTGGTAGAGGATCTCGATCGGAATATCCCGAGGCTCGAGATCGAGCTTGCGCGGCGGCGGGATCGTCACCCTCACCACGGCGCCCGGAGGGACGAGGAACGACGCTTTCAAGCCCCGAGGACCCTGCTCGCCCTCGATGGAGACGTTCTTCTCCTCGATCAGCTTCTGGATGAATGCCCGAGACCGGCCGGGGAGCTGCGAGCAAAGGAAAAGATCAAGTCGCTGTCGCTCCGCATGATGTCTGAATTCCAGGACCAGCTCTTGGTGCTCGCCGGAGGGCTCACTTGCCTGCGGGGTTGGGGGGAACACTGGTCGGCTGAGGGGCGGGAGCGGGGGCCGGGGCCGCCGGGAGCGTCGGGCCGGATAGGGGCGCAGGAGGAACCGTTCCTGCTCCTGCGGCGGATGGTGCCGGGTCGGCTGCGGGCTTCGCCGGATCGGGGATCTTGAACTCACGCTCTCCCTTCGTGCGAGCCAGGACCGCTTCAGACCATGCCTTGATGTCGGCGTCGTTCGGGTAACGGAGCGCTCCTTCGCGCGCGAGATCTTCGATCCGCCTGACCAGCTCGGGGTTCTTGGTTTTACCGCCTCCGGGCAAGGGGTCCGACGGGCTCGCCGAGAAACCTGGATCCTCGGGGTAAGCCTTCCCGAGTAGGAACCCGACGAGCGACTTTAGAACGAGACGTTCGCTCGCCTCTCCCCGCGAATCCTGGGCGAGCCGGTCGATCTCGCCCAGAAGGCTCTCGACGTTCGCCGCTCGTGCGCTTTCGGCATCGACGAGTCGATGCAGCCGCGTGAGGAGGTCGTCCTGTCGGGCTTCATGGACCAAGCCCACGACTTGGTAGATGAGGAAGATGATGATGAGGAGGGCAAGTACAAAGGCTACCTGAATGCGGAACTTCTGAATGAAGGTCACGCCTTTCGTGACGGACCGCGTGATTGCGGTATCGAGGTGCGGCGCTTCGGGCGCCTTTGGAGAGGCTGAGGCGGTGGTTTTGTGCGGCTTGCTCACGATTCGGCTATCTAATCCAAGTTCCTATCCCTGTGAGGGAATTCCGTTGGTTGAACCGGGTGGCAACCTACTCTTCATCATCCGGAGTCAATTCAGCCCCGGAAGCGGCTTCTTCGTTGCCCTCGCCGAGGTCGTTCTCAATTTCGGAGGCGGTCTTCCCTGCGGGAGAGGCCGGAACTCGCTCGCGACGACCTGTCCCCGGACCGGTCGCGCCTTCCTGCGAATTCGGCATGGTCCCCTGCTTCGGGCCTGCTCTGCTCTCGATGGGCCTCACGGTTTCAGAGGATAATGCGGCCGGCTCGATTCGCCCCACGGGGATCGCGGGAGTGTTCAGTGCTTCCTCCGGCTCCATATCCTCCGCCCGGGTCGGAGAGATTTCCGCTTCGACGACTGTCTGATATCGATCGGCCTTGTGAGAGAATTCGCGGTAGATGCGGACGATGGCCGTCTCGTCACCCTTCGTGAATAGGAGATTGTTCTTCTCCAACTCCACGCTGCTGTCCTTGAAGCCCCAGCCATCCCGAGCCATCTGGTTCTTGTACCAAGGCACGAGGACAGCGGGCTGATGCTCTCCGTAGTAGTAGCTCTTCGAGGAACGGAACCGGCCCACGCTCATCCGAGTGTAGGCAATGTAGGAATAGCTCCTCTCCTTGTCGAAGCGGAAGTCGATGGGGACAGGGATGTCGTCCTCCTGAACCCCCGAGACAAAGGTCGGGTCCGCCTCGAGGCGACTGTACGTGAGGCACCCAGGCAGCGACAGGACCGCCGGAAACAAAACGAGCAAGGCCATGAAGACCGAGTTTGGACCTTTCTTCGCCGTCATCTTCTCTTCCATCTTCTCTTCACTCCTCCCATTTGAATGCCGTTGGGGATACAACCCAACTCGAACGTTCGTCTAAAGTTATTTCACTCAATAAGTTTAGAGAACGGAGCCGATATTCTATTCATCCGTAAGGGTGCTGCAAGCACTTTCCATGCCCGGGAGCCGCCGCGTTGGCCAGTCCGGGGAGGGGGTTGTAGCCTTCATCCGGGTTTGTGTTCCGATGTTTCGCCTGACAATTCTCCCTACACGATCCGGTTTCCAAGGCGCGGCCGGGATTCCATCGGGGGTCGCGAGATCGGGTGCCGCACGGAGAAGGTGGATTGCCCTCAAATTCCTGGTCTTCCTGCTGACCTTTCTGGCGGCGTGGCTCCTCAACTCCAGTGTGGCGTCATCGGCGGCTCCCCAGGAATCTCCGGCTGCTCCTGGCAAGGTCAAGGACGGTCCGGCCGAATCTCTCTACCGCGACCTGGCGATGGCTGTCGCAGAGCGGTGGCATTCACGGCCCGATGCGCCCCAAACGGGAACCGCCTCGGATGGGGAGTGGATCCGCTCCCGCATCTACGACTTGGCCCTTGCGGCTTCAGCAATCGCCGGAAATAGCGACGACCCGCGGCGCCGCATGGAAGCGATCATGACGGAGACGTTTCAGAGGCAAGGGTTCCAGATCCTCGGACCCTTTGAGGATGGATACACCGCGGACCACCTCCTGGTCGGGCCGGTGCTCGCACGGCGGGGTGGGTCGCCGATAGGACTCGCGGTGCTGTACCTTGCCGTCGCCGAGGTCCTAACGCCTCCTCTCTCCCTGGAGCTGATGACGCTTCCAGCAGGGGCTGTTGTTCGCCACGCGGACGGAGATCTCGCCGTCAACGTTCTCTTCGAACCGCGCGAGCAGGTGCAGGTGCTGCGAGACCCTCAACTCCGAACGCGCCTCGGAGCCAAGGCCGATTCCCTTGAGGGGCACATGCAGCCTTTGACGCGGGCCCAGTGTCGTGGAGTCCTTCTTTCCGAATTGAGCCGCGCCGCCATGGCGCGGAATGAGATCCCTGCAGCGTTCGCCCTCCAGAAGGAAGCGATTGAACTTTCCCCCGGGAGATTCGCGCTCCTTGTCGAACACGCGGCCCTGGCTCGCGATCTGGGCGACTTCCCGGCCGCCAAGGCCGCCCTCGACCGCGCCATCGAGCTTCGTCCGGAGCATCCGGGGGCTCTCTTGAGCCGTGGCATCCTCCTTCGCTCGCTGGGGGAGAAGTCGGCCGCCCTCCAGGATCTGCAACTCGCGGCCCGGCTCGCTACGAAGCGGACGCCAGAGACGCTCCTCGAGATCGCCGCGATTGAAACCGACCTGGGCCACCCGCAATCTGCTCTCGAAGCTTATCGCAAGTACCTCGAAGTCGAACCCGACGGCCAGAGTCGCGCCATGGTGAAGATGCTCGTCCGAGAGCTGGAGCAGCTCCCCGATCTCGAGATCCTCCAGCATAGCGCCAACGAAGGAGCGAGATTCGACGCCTTGCGGCGGGTCACTGCCGCTCCGACCCACAGGGCGGTCGAGATCCTGATCCGCCGACTGCGCGATCCAAATCTCCGGTTCGCGCGCCTGACGTGGAAGTGTCTCCGGCAGATTACGCGTCAGGAGATCGAATTCGATCCCGACGCTTGGGAGCGCTGGTGGGCCGGGACCCGCTCCGACGTGGCCCTACACGGCCCCCCGCGATCCTGATCGCCTGCGTCGCCGGACTTCATCCCGTCCGCCGGGATCAAGAAGATTTCCCGGGCTTCTGTCCCACGGGGGCGGTGCCCGGCGAGCCAGGCGCTTCTTTCAGGATCTTGTTTGCCTCCCTCTCTTGGAGAACCGGGGTTGGAGTCCTTGTCGCGGCCTGGAAGGCGATCCATACGCCGAGAATGAGCAGAGCGGCCAATGAGAGGGCAGGAATCATCCATTCCAGAGGCCGCCGCACGGGCCGCATCCTGACGGACTCCGGCCGAGACTGGACCTTACCCCAGACTTTCTCCCATTCGGCCGGGGAGACGGGGGCAGGCCGCTCCCACCCTTGGGCGAGGCGATCGAAGGCGCGAAAGTCGTCTGCGAGGCGGCGGCAGGATTCACACTCCCGAAGATGGTTCTCGACCGTTTCGGTTTCCGCCGCCGGCAACTCGCCATCAACCAGAGGACCTACCATCCATTCGACTTTCTGACAGCCGCTCTTGCCGTTCATCGTTTCACCGTTCCCGCGTCCGCAAGAATCTGCTGGAGCTTCCTGCGAGCGTAAAAGAGCCTCGACATGACTGTGCCCAAGGTGCATCCGACGACTTCTGCGATCTCTTTGTACGAGAGGTTCTCGATTGCGTGTAGAACGAACACCATACGGTGCTTGGCCGAGAGGGACTCCACCGCGTTGAAGAGGCTTTCCGACAGCTCCTTTCGGACGAGTAGATCGGAAGGATTCGAGCTCTGGGGGTCGGGCAGCACCTCGCCGAGAGGTCTTCCGCCCTCCACCGCTCCTTCCAAAGGGACCGTCCTGCGGCTCTTCCTGGATCGAACAAGGTCAATGGCACGGTTCACCGTGATCCGATAAATCCACGTGAAGAACTTCGAGTCCGTCTTGAAACTGCCGAGCCCCTGGTGGACACGCAGAAAGACTTCCTGGGTGATCTCCAGGGCGTCTTCCTTGTTATGAACGAAGCGAAACGCAACGGTATAGACCTTCTCACGATACTTTCCGAAGAGGTACTCAAAGGCCCGGCTTTCTCCTGCCAGGTACTCTTCGACCTTTCGCAGGTCTTCCTCATCCGACGGGTCCCGAGACATCCCGCGCTTCATCACGTTTGACGGTCCTGTAGCCCTCGTATTCACTCAGCTTGATGCGGTCCTTACCCTAACCGAAGGATGCGGTGGGGCCAATACCGGAGACCGCCTGGATCAGGGCAGTCCAGGAGTTTGACATCCCGCCGGCTGTCGCAATCGCGAAGGCGATACACTTCGCCCCAAGTCCGGTCGTTACAGTTCTTAATTTAATAAGGAGCTTTTGCCCGGCAGGGAGGCCTCCGATTTTTCCCTTGCAATCCAATCCACTAGCCTGTATGGTGCGCACCCGCGCCAGAGAGGCGGAATCGCAAATCGCATTGGTCGGGCTGTGGAGGGGGCTCCTTTAGGAGGGTCCCTGCAGCTTCGGGGAAAGAAGAAGAGAATGGCCGGAGGGTAAGCCTCGGCCGATTCTGAAACAGAAGGGGAATGTGAGAGGAGCTTCTGGCGGGAAGAGATTTGTCCGGCTCCAAGCCGGCCGAGTCCTTCGATCGCGGGGGTATCCTCTGAATTCGATCAGCGGTGGAAGAGGGGGCGTTCGGAGAAATGATCCGCGCCTTCTCAGCAGCGGAGAGTAAGTCTCGCTGGAGTGGTTGGTGTAATCCCTCCGGGCCCGCGAGGAAGAGCGGCTGAGCTTCCAGTGAGGGGAATGAAATAAGAATCCATCAGACTCCAATAGAAAACCTACCTATCCCTACGCTCATACGGTAGGTTCCTCCTTTTTCCTCGTTTATTTCAGACCCAAACAACCTCCTCATCGAGTAGGGACGATGGGGAGGCTTTATTGGGCACCGGAGATGGATGTGCAGATCGGCCACCTCCGGTGCGGTCGCAAGGGGGACTATGCCTGAAGGCCTGGCTGGTGGGGTAGTGCAAGATCAGCCGCGAGACCCACTCACTCACTCGGGTTCCGCCGGAGGGGAGCAATCCGGCGGCCTTCGGTGGGTGATTCGGACGTTCGTGACGGCCTACCGTGAGTTCTTGCGGAATCTCTGCTGGGAACGCGCCGGGACACTCTCGTTCGTCACCATCGCCTCCTTGATCCCCCTCTCCGTGCTGTTTCTGAGCTTCATCGGGATCTTCTGGACGAACGAGCAGGTGCACAGGTTCATGGAGCAGAAGCTCTTGGCCTACCTGATCCCGGACCCCGCCATGCGCAACTCGTTCTGGGAAATCCTCAGCAAACAGATCTCTCCGACGGCATTTCAATTTCAGGCCGGCGTGAACATCGCCGCTGTCCTGGGGCTATTGATCGCCTCTCTCGCGCTCCTTGTGACCGCAGAGCGCGTCTTCAATTTGCTCTGGGACGTGGAAGTCTCACGAAACTACTTCCAGAAACTCCGGATTTTCTGGGTGATCCTCACTACGAGTCCCGTAGCGCTGACGATTTCGCTCTACTTCGATACGCTGCTCGGGCAAGGTACGCCGCTCGGGAACTTGGCCCAGACAAGCGCCCTCGTGGCGGTGCTCTACGAGTTTTTGATCCCGGTCATGATTTCCTTCGTCGCATTCACCATTCTGAACATCTTCCTTCCAAACACTCCGGTGAGGTTCTGGCCCGCCTTGGTCGGAGCGTTGACGACCGCCCTTCTGTGGGAGGGAGCCAAGCGTGGCTTCTACGTTTATGTTGAGCGGGCTTCGACCTTCTCGACCTTTTATGCCTCGTTGGCCATCTTCCCTGTTTTCTTCTTTTGGGTTTACCTCACTTGGTTGATTGTCCTCTTCGGGGTGGAAGTGACGAGGTCGGCTCAGGACGGCCGGCGGCTTGCTCGCCGAAGTCGACTTGGGGAGTTGGAAAGCTCGCTACATTCCGCGCCATTCCTGGCTGTCTATGCCCTGAACCGCATCTACGCGGCGTTCTCGGTGGGAGCACCCCTCCCGACGATAGACGTCATGGCGACGGGGATAGGTCTGTCGGGAGCCGCCTTGGAGGCAGTGGTGAATCGCTTGGCCGCGAGCGGGCTTCTCATCGAGGATGCCAAGGTGCCGGGAAGGTATGCTCCAACGCGCTCGCCGGACCTCGTCCGGGTGCGCGAGGTAGTCGAGACCAATCCAGAGCCCCTTATTAATCCCGAAGTCCTCTTCGGGGATGGTTCTCGGTGGGAAGGGGCCGAGCAGACGATTGGAGCCTTCAGGAAGGCTCGCGTTGCCTTCCTGGGGTCCTTCGGCGAGGTAACCTTCAGAGATCTCGCCTCAAACAACTGAAATAAAACGACTTGAATTGTCGTATCGAATGATTACGGGGGTGTTTTGTTCTTTGTGGCGTAGGAAAAATGTTCGTTGATTCTGCTGGGGGTTGACTTACGATGCCGCGCTCGCATGGTTGAAACGCATGCAAGCACCAGGCGCGTACCTCCGACCGTGAGGAACCGAAGGTCAAGAGGAGCGGAAGGTGATGGTGAAGGTAATGCGCCGCGACGCGAAGGCACGCCGCAAGGAGGGGGGAGCTGATTGATCAGCCAAACTCCGGGTGAAGGTGACCTACTTCCGTTTTCCCAGAACATCCAGTTCCTTACGGACGACGTGGTCGGTCTGAATGCCCTGTTTGAGAGGGTGTTCTATGGATCCCAGTACTCCTCCGATGCACTGGCGGCGCTCTCACGGATCCGGTTTCGGTCGAAACCTCTTACCAGCGCTCCTCAAGCCGTCTCTCCGGAATCCACGCGTTACATTTTGCTCAACCGAGGAGAGAGTGGGATCGGAAAGACGCGGGTTTTCCGTCAGTTTCGCCAGAAGGCCGCCGAGAGGCGCATTCCTGTCTACGAAATCCACTGCTACGACGTGGAGGGGATTCCGTTCAAGCCATTCCTCCGCGTGATCCGGGAGATCCTGCGCGACTTCGAGCTGAGCGAAACTCTGCGGCAGAAGTACCGGCACGCCCTCGAAAACCTGCTCCCGGACATCTATCGATTGACTCCGCTCGGTCCGCCGGCTGCGTCGACGTCCTCGTGGTCGGGAGAACGGAGGGATTCCGGCGAGGAGGAGGCGGAGCGGATCCGGATTTTCGATTCCCTGACCCAGTTGCTCTTCGAGATCACCGCCCTGAAGCCCGTGGTCGTCCTCGTCCACGATCTCCATTGTGGAGACCAGAGCACGATCGATCTCCTCCGGTACATCGGGAGGAACCTTCAGCTGCGCAATTCGCTTTTCTCCGGGGCAGGCCCGCGGCGGCGCGACTCGGCTTCCGAGCCGCTCGCTCGACCGCGGCCCCTGGAGGCGGCCGACGAAGACGGCGAGTGGCGTGAGCTGGCTTCGCGAGCCTGGTCTGGTCCGGGCTCATTCCTCGATGCCGGCCCTGATGATCAGTCGCTTGAGAGTTCGCCGGAGCCCATCGACGACCGGCCCGTCCGGCTCATGATCCTCGCCAACTACTGCGGTTTCGCGGAGGAGGGGCATTACCTCGAGCGAGCGCTCCGGAGTCTCGGGGAGGAGCCTTTCGCTTTTCACAGCGAGATCAGGACGCTCAGTCGAGAGGAGGCGGGGACATTCATCGAACGGTCTCTTGAAGCGAACCCGAAGGGCGATCCGCCCGTCGGATGCCGTCCCGAAGCGGTGGACGTCCTTTTCGAATTGAGTCAGGGATTCCCCAGCTACATCCACGAGATCTTCCGTCTGCTCCACTTCTCGGGAGCCTGGCCTGCCGCAGCGCAGCATGCGGGCATCCTCGACTCGGCGCTCATTTCCACCGCGGTCGGAGCCGTCACCACCAGCCCCCCACGATTCCAGATCTTGAAGAGCCGCCTCCGCCACACAACTCCCCTCGAAAGGGATGTTCTGGCTGTTTTGGCCCTGGCGCGGAAGCCTCTCACGGCCGAGTTCCTTTCGCTCGTCCTCTCCGCAGACGGCAGGCCGCTCGACGGCATTCATGAGGTGCTCGACCGCCTCGAGCATCATTCCTTCATCGAGCGGGTACGACACGAATTCCCCTTGCGGCGCGAGGAATCCGGTTACTACTTCCGGATTGCGGACTACACCGCCGTTGCGGCCGAGGACGTCACACCCGAAGCGCAGCGGCGGATCCATCAGAGGATCGGAGAGGAGTACCGCAAGCTCCTCGAAGAAGACGGCGACGAGCGGGCGTTCGAGATCTTCCATCACTTGAGGCGGGGAGAGGACCCCGCCGCGGCTGTGACATTCGGGATCCTCGCCGCGCAGCGGCTGGCTCGCTCCTTTTCCCTCCAGAAGGCGGTTCAGGTCTGCGATGAGGTCCTGGAGATCCTGGCTCCCACCGGCGGGCAGCCTGCCGCGCCTGCGAGCCGCAAGGGCGAGACGCCGGCGGCCTCGAGCTCCGCGCTTCTCCGCTGGGAAGTCCTGGGACGGAAGGCGACGCTCCACCTGCGGCTCAAGGAGTACTCCCTGGCGGAAGCGGCGGTTTCTCAGATTCTCAAGGAAGGAGGGACCGTCTTGGGGGACCGCGAGCGGTTCGCGCTCACACTGCGGCTTGGAGAGATCGCAAATTCGGCGGGAGAACCCAACCGCAGCCTCAAAGTGCTCTCGAAAGCCTTCCGCTGGGTGAAAGAGGACGAGCCGACCCTCGCCGCGCGGCTCCACATCGCCGTCGCTCAGGCGCATCTGGACCGCCAGGACCCGAAGCGAGCGATCAACTTCTGCCTCAACGGCCTCAAGATCGCCGCGAAGCTCCAGGCCGGAGGAGCCGCCGGCGAACCGGCCCCGGAGCTGGGGGGCGAAGAGGTACCACGGCTCAATCGGCTCCTGGCCTGGGCTCACACCCGGCGCGGCGACGCCTCGCACGCCGTCGATCATTTTCAGCGGGGCCTCGACGGGCTCGAACGCCTGGGTAAGAAGGATTCGGCCGCCGAGTTGCTCGACGACCTGGGCCGCGTCTACATGGAGCGGGGGAATTACTTTCGCGCCGCGCGTTACCTCTACAAATCTCTCGAGATCAAGCGCCGGCGGCAGGACATCCTCGCGCTCTCTCGCTCCTACGAAGAGCTCGGTCGCGTATACCTGCGCACCGGCGATGAGCTGAAGACCATCGAGTACCTGAACCGAAGCCTCTACCTGAAGGAGCGCGTGGGGGACCTGGCGGGTTTGAACCCCACCCTGGGGACGCTCGGGGACCTCTATTCGCGCCTGGGCCAGTTCCAGCGCGCCACGCGGTACTTCAAGCGTGAAGTCGACAACAGCCAGCTCCTCGCCGACACGCGCGGCTTGGTAGAGGGGTTCCTGCACCTCGGCTGGCTCTACTACGAGGTCGGAGAGCTGAAACAGGCCGAAAGCCTCTGCCGGCAGATCGCGATCCTATCCGGGGAGTTCAAGCTCCGGGTCCAGGAAGCGGAGGGGGCGCGGCTCCGTGGTTCGCTGGAGGCGCTCGGGAGGGACTGGAACTCCTCCGAGAAGCATCTGCGACAGGCGATCGAGATCCACACCAAGCTCGGGGACCGCCGGCGCGAAGCGGAATCTCTCCTCGGGCTCGCCGAGATCAAGTTCCACCGGGAGCTATACGACGAGTCGCTCAAGCTGGCTTCGAAGGCACAGGTGATCGCGGAAGGACTCCACGCGGTGGATCTCCAGGCCCGCTCCCAGATCGCCAAAGGCAACGTCTATCGTTTCCTCAAGGGAGGAACGCCGGAGCGAGCCAAGGAGCTGCTGCGCCGAGCCCTCGACCTCGGCCAGCCGCTCAACGACGTGCGGCTGCTTTTCGATCTCTTCTACTCCCTCGCCAAGGTCTATCACTACGACCGGGAGTTCGCCGAAGCCGGGAATTTCTACGGGAAAGCGGAGGCGATCCTGCGCCGCATCGCCGACGGACTCGCCGAGGACGTGGCGGCCACGTATTTCGAGGACCGCCGGCGCAAGCTCTTCTTCGAGGACGCGGCCCGCTTTCGAAAGGAAGTCCAGAGCCGCACGGCATCGGGCAGCGCCATCGACCTGCGCGAGCGAACGAGCGTCGTGGACCTCAAGGAGAAGCCCGCCGGGCTTCCCGATTACAAGGACCTCACCCTCCGCCTCCTCAGGGTACACGCCGCGGTCCCCAACGTCGATTTCTGCTCTCGGCTCCTGGCGGAAGGACTCGAGCTCGTCAAGGCGGAGAGAGGCTTCGTACTCCGCGTCCAGAACCGCCAGTACGGCCTCGCGGCAGCATCCGGCTTCGGCGACGATCCGCTTGCCCATCCGGAGTACTCATCGGCCCAAACTCTCGCCGAGGAGGCGGTCCGGCGCGGGCGGTTGATCATCTGCGGCGGTACGGAAGAGGATGAGAAGCAGGGCAAAGTGCTGCGTCCGAGCGGACCGAGCCATCGGTCGGTTCTCGCCGCTCCGCTCATGACCGCCGAGAGGGTGTTCGGCGTCCTCTACCTGGACCGGCCTCTCTCGCTCGGACGGTTCAGCTCCCGCGACCAGGTGATGGCGGAGGCCTTTTCCGCCCACGGAGGCTGTGCCCTCGAGAATCGGCGCCAGTACGAGTCCGCGATCCGAGAGCCGGTCACGGGATTCCTGACCCCGACCTACTTCCTCGACCAGTTGAAGGATGCCTTCCGCCTCTATAACCTGCATGGACGGACCTTCCATCTCCTCGGCTTCTTCGTCCCCACGCTCGAAGCCTCCATCAGCGGAACCGGAGGGCTCGGGGAAAAGGTCTACCGGGAGGTGTTCGAGGTTCTTCCTCGTGGAGTGGCCGCAAGCTGGTGGAATCCGATCTTCTCGGTCCTTCTCCTCGAGACCGACCTCTCCCGCGCCCAGGGCGTGCAGATGAAGATCGCCGAGAAACTCCGGGACCTGCTCAAGGAGGAAGTCGAGGCGGCGTCGATCGTCCCCGAGGCCCGCTTCCCCGACGGCGCCAGGCTCTACGCCGAGCTGCGCCGCGTCCTCCTGCCCGAAGAGTGCGACACGCAGACTCTCACCGAGATCCGCCGGCTCCTCGCGCAGGACCTATCGCTCAAGGATGCGAAGAAGGTCCTCGAGAAGCACATCATCGAGTCGACCCTTCGCAAGACCGGCGGAAACATCACCCATGCGGCGCGGGAGCTGGGCATCCACCGCCCACAGCTTTCGAACCTCCTCAAGAAGTACGCCCTGAAGCGCGAGCTGTTCGAGCGCGAGTTCGACATCCGGCTCAATGCGCTCGATAACTGAGGCCGACCGTTCGGGCTGCTCAGTTGGTCCCCGGGGGGACTTCGAGTTCCTTGTCCGAGTCACCCGTCACTTCAAACGGGGAAATGGAGAGGGTGATATTGCCTGTCCGCGTGTAGATTTCGACCTCCGCGGCGTACTTTCCCTCCCGGAGGAACGGGCACGCGAAGCGCCAACCCCAATCCTTGTACGTCTTGAGGAGGAATTCCGGGCCAGCGGCTCCCGAGATCGGCCTTAGCAGGATGTTCGCCCAGACGGACTCGCGCCCTTCCATGCCAACGAGCTGCCCGCGGAGGGTCAAGCTTCCGATTCCCTCCCCGAGATCGACGCGGGCTCCCTCGCCCGTTTCTTCTCGGGCGTGGACCAGGACCCGCCGGCGGACCTTCACCGTGAAATCCGGCCTCGGCTCGCTGGCCTTCTTCTCGAACTCGACGAGATACGCGCCCGGGGCAAGCTCGCTCCAGCCGAAAGCGCCGTCGGCGCCGGTCCTCACCGGTCCGGGGACCTCGACCGCGGGCCGCTCCGGCGCTTCATCCGCTTCCTTCAAACGCGCCAGATGCACGTCGACACCGGCCAAGGGCTTTCCGGACTCACGGAGGTGGCCGCTCAAGCTTTCGCCCCGATCGAGCGGGATCCGCAGCGTGCCGCCGCGGCCCGCGTACGCGGAGCGGCTTTCCGGTGGGACGAAGAGCCTCCGGCGGCCGGGTGCACGGAGGAGCAGGCTCCCCCGCTCGCCCTCGAGGAACCGGAATGATCCGTCCGCGCCCGTGACCGCCCTCTCGACCTTGAAGGCGAGGTAGTCCTGGAACGAGTCCCAGTCCATCGAAAGCAGCTCCTTGCCCTGCTCATGGGCCGTGAAGCCCACTTGAACACCCTCGATGGGCGCTCCCGTCGCCGCATCGACCGCGACCCCTTCCAGCGGTCGGCCGTGGAGAAGGTCGATGACGTGCTCTTCGGCCCCCAACTCACCCTGAGCTGCGACATCGTCAAGCGCGGCGGGAAGGTACCCGGCGGCCTCGACGAAGAAGTCGAAGGTTCCTTCCTGCTCAAGGCGCTTCAAAGTGAAACGGCCATCGACGGCCGTGAACGACTCGCCGGGCTTCCACCGTTCCGTGGAGCTGCCCTGAAGCCGGATCGTAAAGCGAGGGAGAGCGTCCCCCGAGCCGCCATCGACGACGCGGCCGCGGATGACCCCCCAGCCCTTGAAAACGAGATCGATCTCCCGGTCGATGGCGACCTCGAGTCGCCTGTCGGGCCTGTCGTCGCCCCGCGCCCGCCTGAGGAGCACCGCCGCCGTCGGACCGGCCAGCTCATCGAGCCGGTAGCGGCCCCCGGAGTCGGTCTCGGCCGTGCGCCGGACGGCTGGGTACGCGACCGCCTCATTGAGGAGGCCCATCCGCGGCATCGCCTCGATCCTGACGCCGGCGAGAGGGCGCCCGCCTTCATCCACGACGCGTCCTCCGAGCCAGTGTGCGGGTTCCAAGGTGAAGTTCAGCTCTTCGGGATGCTCCGGAGTTCCCGGCCGAACGCTCGCCATCACGACCGGCGCCCAGCCCTTTGCAGCCACCCCGAGGTTGCAACGGTCGGATTCGTCGGTGAATTCGAGCCGATACGCGCCCGCGCGGTCCGTCGTCGCGCGGAACTGGCCGTACTCTTCGCCCGCGCCGAAGCGGGTGCCTTTCCCATCCTTCCACTCGATCGTGGCGCCGGGGATTCCCCGTCCCCGCGGATCGGTGACGCGTCCGGTGATCGCCCGGTCGCGCGCCTCGATGCGCTCGAGGACGACCTTCACGACAGACTCGCCGGCATCGGGCTCGATGAATGGGCGAACGTAGACCGTCTTATACTCCTCCTTCGCCACCTGAATGCTCGGCGGAAGCAACTTGTTGATCCTCGAAAGGCGGGCCGCTCCGGTGTCATCGGTCTTGACGGTCTCGTCCCCGTGGAAGATTCCGTCGGACCCGAAAACGGACGGAGTGACCGACGCATCGGAGACCGGCTTCCCTTCCCCATCGACGACGGTGACGAGGACCGAGGCCGCGGGATCGAGGGGGAAATCCTGGATGGACTTGCCCTGGCCGCGGGCCACGAGGGCGGGGCGGTCGATGTAGCCATCGGCGGAGGCGACCAGCTCCAGCGTCTCTCCGCGGATGTGAGCGGTCAGCTCCCTGCCGATCGAATACGCTCCCGCATCGTCGGCGACGACGCTGCGGCCGCCGAGGCGCACGGCGGCTCCCGGGATCGGTTCCTTCGTCTGGGAGTCGACCACGACCCCCGTGATCGCCTCCGCGGCGGCCTCGATCGGTGCGACCGCGACGGGGGCGGTCGTTTCGGGCCGCGGAGCGGCCTTCGCCGCTTCCGTCGCCGGTTCGGCCGGCAGGACTCGCGTCCTGGGCGCCTCGACGGTGGCCGCAGGCGCAGGATCGGGCCTCGACCCGGGCATCCGGATCTTCTGGTCGACGAGGAACCCCGCCAGTAGGAGAAGGACCGCGAGAATGGATGCATAGATCAGTTTTTTCATAGTGATGACACTCCCCAGAATCAGCGTGGTGGAAACGAACGACGAGCCGCCCGCGGCGGCGGCGAGCGAGGCAGCCGCGGCCTCCGCCCGACCGAAGACGACGGCGGCCGAGAGCGGCGGATCGAACAGCCCCCCCAGGGCGGCGATGCCTGACAGCGTGCCGGCCGCTCGGCCGAGACCCGCCCTTCGAAAGGCCGGCTCGAGCATTCGCAAGGCGGTCTGGATCCGTCCGGTGACGGTGCTCAGCGGCCGGCCGAGGGCCCGCGCGACCTCGCGCAGTGGGAGGCCGTGGAAGAAGTGGAGCTGGACGGGGAGGCGGAACCGCTCCGGAAGCCCCTTGACGATGGCTTCCACTTGCTCGCGGGTCTCCCGCCGCACGGCCGCTTCATCGACGGGGGCCCAGTCATCCTGCATGGCATGCTCCTCGAGTGGCTTCTCGCGCCTTGCGCGCCGGGTGCGGCGCTTCCTGAGGCGGTCCGCCTCGCGGATGGCGAGCCGGCAGACGGCGGCCCCGACGTCGCTCACTTCGGCGGACAAGGACGGGTCCCGCGCGAGGGCGAGGAGTCGGGCGTACGCCCCCTGGAGGGCGTCGCTCGCTTCCGCGTGGTCCCCCAGGATCCGCATGCACAAGGTCCATACGAGCCCTTTCGTGCCCTCGTAGATCGGGAGGAACCGCTCCTCGCACGGCTCGCGCGTGAACGACTTCCAGACTTCGTGTGGTATCTCGCTCATGAACTCCGTCGACCCCTCCAAGGGGTCTCTATCCTACCTGGACCCCCGAGGGGCCGGGTGTACTGACTTTTTCGCCGGGAATCCCTTCATTTCTGCATCGCCCATTTCTGCATCGCCGATTCTCACCACGGAGGCACAGAGACACGGAGAACGGCTCGCCATCGTCTCCGAACCGATGGACACCGCCGGGAACCGGATCCGGCCGAATGTGGTTCCAGGCAGGGAATCCGTAAGGTAGTTCCTCCGTCTTGACTCCGTGCCTCCGTGTCTCCGTGTTGGATCCCTTTCCTTTCGTCCTCCTGTTAATGCAGGCGCATGGCCTGCGGTTCTCGAGTTGGAGGAAACGAGCATGAAGATCGCCATCACCGGCGGAACGGGGTTTGTCGGCGGGTATGCGGCGAGGGAATTGACGGCCCTGGGGCACGAAGTCGTGCTCCTGGCCCGGGGCGTCGACCGGAGGGATCTCGCGATGCGCAATCTCCCGGGCGCGCGGTTCGTCGCTGCCGGACTCGGCGATGTCGCGGCCCTCGCGGCGGCCTTCGCGGGATGCCACGCCGTTGCGCACTGTGCCGGCGTCAACCGAGAACGGGGAGCGGAAACGTTCCGGAAGGTCCACATCGACGGAACGCGGAACGTCGTCGAGGCGGCGTGCCGCGCCGGAGTGAAGAAGGTCCTGCTTCTCAGCTTCCTGCGCGCGAGGCCGCGGTGCGGCTCGGCTTACCACGAGACCAAGTTTGAGGCCGAAGAGATCATCCGCGGCTCCGGTCTCGACTTCACGGTCCTCAAAGCGGGGGTCATCTATGGCCGCGGCGACCACATGCTCGACCACCTGAGCCATGGGCTCCACACGTTCCCTTTCTTCCCGCTCGTGGGGGTCCGAACGAGACGGTTTCGCCCCATGGCCGCGGAGGACGTCGCCCGCCTCATCCGAGTCTCTCTCGTGGATGGGAAGCTCAGCCGCAAGACCGTGTGGGCCGTCGGGCCGGAGGAGATGCCGCTCCGCGAAGGGATCGCGCGGGTGGCGCGTGCGATCGGCCGGAGTCCGGTGATCTTCCCGTGCCCGGTGTTTCCTCACCGAATCCTCGCCTTCTTCTTCGAAAAGCTGATGGTGATGCCCCTCATCGCCCGAGCGCAGGTGCAGATCCTTGCAGAGGGGCTGGCGGAGGCCTCGCAGCCCTGCGAGGACCTTCCGTCGGAACTCCGGCCGAGCACCCGCTTCACTCAGGAGCAGATCAAGAAGGGTCTCCCGCCGCCCGGAGGCTTCGGGCTGAGGGACCTGCGACTTTGCGCGCCGCGCGGTACGTGATCGAAGTGCGATTCGAGTCGGAACGTCACTGCGCGCCGGCGGCGGCGGCGAGCTCGCGGAACTTGGCGATGATCATCTCCTCGATCCGTCCCTGGAGGGGGCCGTAGATCCCGTAGTAGATGAGGGAGCTTTCGGCCTCGTAGCCCCCCTCCTTCAAGATCCGGGCGCTCGGAATGTAGCAAGGCACCTCGAACGCATATCCGATCGTCCAGGGGTTCAGGCGGGCGAACTCGCGCTTGAGCCTGAGCGAGTAGTCCACGACGACCTCGCCCCCCATGCAGAAGAGCGTGAGGTCGTCTCCGAAGCGGATCACGGAGAGGGGCAGGCTCACGGACGAGGGGAGCGGCTTCCCGGCCTCGATGATGGCGAGCCAAGCTCGCGCGCGGGCGGTCACATAGGGGTCCTTGCTTGCCCCATCGGCGTCGAGCCGCGCGCGGTCCGGCGCCGGCGCAAGGGGGAGGTCGATCCGGGCGAAGGCGCGGCGGATGGGACCACGGACCGGCCGCAGCGGTCGGGCGAGGACGCCCGCGACGGCGCCGGCGAGCTCGAGGCCGTGGCGCCGGGCGAGGGCGAGGCTCCCGCGGGGCGAAGGGTTCGCGTCGCCGCCGAATCCCGTCATGTACAGGGCCCGCGCTCCTGGAAAGGCGGCCTCGATGTCCTCGCGGGCGTGCCCCATGTAGTCGGCGGAGACCGCGTAAAAGTCGGATGGGGAGGTCGCACCGCCTACGGTCGTGCCGTGGCAGGCGTAGCCGAAGAAGATCGCGCGGATCTCTCCCGGTCCCTGGTCCTTCCCTTCGCCGGGAGGGGCGGAGACTCGAAGGACGGGGACCTCTTCGTCGACGGGTCCCTCGGGGTTCTCGCCGAACTCGACGCGGTCGTTGCGGAAAACGCGGCGGTTCATGGCGAACCCCGCCCACCCCTTCCCGAAATCGAACTGCGCCGGCTTCAGGTCCGCGACGGCGGCCGCGATGACCTCGACCAGGGTCTCGCGGAGCTTCTTTGAATAGCCCTCGACGCGCTCGTTCTCCAGGTCCTGGAACCGGAACATCGCGGGGAGCACCTGCGCGAGACAGGGGCCCGAGTGCGTGTGCGAGGAGATGATGATGACCTGGTCGGGCGACAGGCCAAGCTGGGTCTTGAGTGCTGCAAGAACCGGCTCGTTGAATGCTCGATTGACCTCGCAGTTATCGAGGGCGACGAGCACGAACCGCTCTCCCGCATCGTCGGCGAAGGCCGCGGCCGTGGCCAGGAGTCGCTGGGCGACACGCTCCGAGGCATGATCGCGAGCCGCATACCCGCTGAGCCAGATCGGTCCCTCCGGCGTCACATCGCGCGAAGCAAGGCCGACGCGAAGTTCCTGGCCGGCGAATGCAACCCCGGTGAGTAGAGGAGCCAGCGCCAGCGAGAGAATCGCCATGCCGACCCGAACGCTGCGCGCACACCTCGATCCCATCTCTCTGACCTCTCTTTCGCAACCTGGAACCCGCGCAGCCACGGATACCAGGATCCACGACTAACTACAAGGCCAAGCCTCTTCCAGGCGCGCCAGAATGTCGCGAGACATTCCCTCTGCGCACCTCTGCGTCCTCTGCGGTTAATTTTCCGTCGTTCCGTCCCTGAATTGCCCAACTGAAGCTCACTCGCCGCCGCATTCCATCCCCGTCGCGAGCTTCAAGCCGCCCTTCCAGCGGGCACTCCCGCGTAGCGTCACGCACGGGTGCTTGATCCCGAAGTAGGGCGAGTACCACCCCGCCGGCTCAATTTCGTCGCCGCGCAGGAGCCGGACCGCCAGGGCGGGATCGAGCGTCACGACGAGCTTGCGCCCGTCGCGTTCGGCCTGGAAGCGGTTCGATCCTTCGGGAGTGACGGCGACCTCGGGATGAAAATGCAGGTTCAGCTCGACGGTGTGCTCGCCGCGGGCTTCGAGCCGATCGATGGCCTCGATTCGCCCGCGAACCTTGTCGAGCTTGATCGCCCGCCGGTGCGAGACCGGGTCGCGGAGCCGGCGGTAGCCGCCGTGCTCCGCGGCCACGAACGCCTCGCGGGGATCATCGCGCCAATCGAGCGCCGTCCCGTGAGCTTTCGCCAGCCACATCATGTTGCCGCCGCTCCGGGCTTGATCGAGGCCGTCGACCGTAAGCGTGTTGTGGGCGCGCGTCCCGCGGAAGTAGCTCCGCCACCTCTCGCCCATGACGTAGTAGCCGTACGTGCCTGGGTCGATCAGGAACTGCCGCCCCCGCACGCTGAGCGTGAACGCGAGCTGGTCCGCATGGGCGTGCGCACACAGCGAGAGATAGCCCATCGGCCCCGCCCGAAACGTCAAGCAGGTCTCTTCCTCGAACGGCCGTCCGTCGCGGAGGAAGTAGAACCCGCTCTCCGAGTACGCGCGGCTCTCTCGGACGATCGGGCCGTTCTCTGCGAGAGGCGGCCCTTCCGGGGCGGGCGACATCCAGACGACGCGCGCGTCCTCGCCTCCGATGGCGCTTAGGATCCTGTCTCGATGGATCCCCAGGCGGGCCGCAAGCCTGAGGAGCGACTGGTAGCAGTTCGTGGTCCAGAAGGACTGGTAGTGCGTATCCACCGTCGACTCGTGCCCATGGTCGCCGAGAAACGGGACCTCGCCGGCCGAGTTCAGCGCCTGGGCGACATAGGCGACGCCGTTGCGGATGCGTTCCTCGCACTCGGCGCTCAAGGGAAGGCCCCGGCGGCGACAGGCGGCCCAGAGGAGGACGAGCGGCTCAAGGAGCCATCGCTGGTAGCTCAGGCTCCCCTCGCGATGGACGCCATCCGCGGTCCACTGCCGCCGGATTTCCGTTTCGAGCCCGCGCCGGCCGATCTCGCTCCAGCGGCGGGCGCGCGGCAGCTCCGGGAAACAGAGACCGGCCACCAGGAGGCCGAGGTATTCGCCCACGACGTGGTTATTGGCGCTCGAGAAGCGGGAGAGGTGCTCTTCGATGAACGTCGCTTGCTCCGCGACGCTTTCGGCGACCTTCCGGCCGGCCTCGCCCGGCGGGATCGAGCCGCTGAAGGTGAAAGCCAACGACCAGTGGAGGATCCGCATCGCGACGTCGAGCGGATCCGACCAGTTGATCCCTTCGAGGTATGGGTTACTCTCGATCCACGAGCGGATCTGCGCCGAGAGTTCATCGCCCCCGCGGCCGCGGACGGCTTGCCCCTTTGCAAGATGGACGAGGTGGTAGTGCCGGTTGAAGGTCCGCAGGTAGACCATGTTCGCCGCGCGGTACATCCGCAGGAAGAGGTACTTCCGGCCGTGGATGAGCGGCACGCGGACGCCGGTGGTCGGATCGAAGTTCCAGTCGATCGTCTCGCCGAGATCGTGGGGCTCGTGGGCGCACCGGAAGCGATGGCGCAGCGATTCGTCAAGGACACGCTCGTGCCAGGGCTCGCTCTCCCATGCGCGCCGGCATGCGGCGAGATCCATGTCGCCGGGGCCGAAAAGCGGCTCGAACGCCGCCTCGCACCGGAGAACACGCGGGCGGCGCGCGCGCCGGAGCCAGTAACGCAACCGCGAGCGGGGGAAGTCGGAAAGCCGCCAGAGGATCTCCCCCGGCGACATGAGCTGCAGGCGGTGGATGGTGCTCACTTCCCGCTGTTGAAGGTGATGGCGGCCATCCCGGTGTGGGCCCGTGTCTGCAGGTTGAAGACCCGGGACACGACGTTCTTGATCGACGCCCCGAGCTTGTTCGTCGCCACGAACCGGCGGAGCTTGTTGAAGTAGAGCGGGTTGTAGAAGACCCGTGATGCGGGCGAAGCGATGATGCGCGGCGTGCCGTTCCGGACCATGCGCTCGACGGCGTAGAGGCGCCGCACCTCGGCGTCGACCGCGTAGGCGCGGCGCAGGTAGCGGCGATGCTCGGAGAGGGACATACCCTTGCAGTCGAAAACGATCTGCCCGTCGTGGTAGCTGAAGTCGTTCAAGTAGACCTCCGGACGTACGTACCACGTGCTGTTCGCGTCGACCCACGCGGCCAGCTCGGTTCCCGGGTACGGGACGCAGGCGTGGAAGCGCGCGTACATGACAGGGTGCCGGAAGGCGAATGCGAAGCTCTTCTCGACATCCTCCGCGGTCTCGTTCGGCATCCCGATGATGAAGAAGAGGCCGACCTCAAACCCGACTTTGCAGGCGTTCGAGATCGCGGCGTCGATCTCATCGAGCGTCTCGCCCTTCTTGATCGTCCGGAGCATCCTCTCGGAGCCCGACTCGACGCCGAAGCCGAGGAACTCGAAGCCGACGTCCTTCATCTTCTCGAGCATCTCGAGGTCGCAGGCGTCGGCGCGCATCCCCTGCGTGCAGGAGAACGTCACTCCTTCGAACCGCTCCCTCCGGATCCGGTCGAGGACTTCGTGGAATCGGCTCTTGTTCACCGTCAGGATGTCGTCTATGAAGTTGAAGAGCCGGATGCCGCGGTCGTACCAGTAGCGCAGCTCCTGGACGACGTTCTCGGGAGTGCGTGTGCGGAAGCGCCGTCCCTGGGTGAGCGCGACCGAGCAAAACGTGCAAAGGAACGGGCAGCCGCGCGACGTGAGGACGTCGACCTGCCCCACGTGAGCGAAGCGCTCGAGGTCGTAGCCTGGGTACCGCGGCCAGGGCAAGGAATCGAGCTCTCCCACGTATCCGAGGAGCGGCGTCTCGATCACGAGGTTTCCTTGGCGGATCCAGAGGTTCGGAATCCGCTCGAGCGGAACTCCCTTCAGGATCGCGAGGAGAGGATATTCCCCCTCCTTCTGCACGGCGGCGAGGACTTTGGGCGCTTCCTCGAGGATGTTGTGGCCTCGGATGGTGAGATGCGCGCCGCCGATGACGATCGGGAGGTCCGTCGCGCGGCGGATCTGATGGAGGAACTCCATGCAGCGCTTCGCGCCGATCGTGAACTGGAACGTGTAGCCGATCACGTCGGGCCGGAATTCGCGGATGGCGGCGCGGACCTCGTTCAGCCCGCCCCCCAGGCGGAGGTCGAGGAGCCGCCATTCGAATCCGTGACCGCTGATCGCCTCGCCAAGGTAGCCGAAGGAGGGCGTCGGGGCGGGCGGGACGTCGTAGCCGTGAGGCCGGGGCGCGATGAAGAGGATCCTGCGGAACCGCGGCCGGTCCGAGAGGAAGGCGAGGATCTCCTCGACGGTGAGCGGCTTCTCCCGCGCGGGAACCTTCACGAGCGAGCCGAGCTTGATCCATTCCGAGGCGGGGAGGCGATCGCGGGTGTAGACCACCCCCGTAGGAGGCCTGGGTGCTGCTGTGGAAGGAGGCTGAGCGACGGCGTTCAGTTCCATCATGCTTCACATCCCGTCGGTGAAGGCGATCTCGGTCGTCCCCGTGTGCGCCTTGCTCTGGAGATTGAAGAGGCGCGCCACGCCGTTCTTGATGCGCGCCCCCAGGGCCGTCTTAGCGAGCTTGCGAACCCTCCGGAACGTGACGACGTTGTAGAAAAGGTGCGAAGCGGGCACCGCGATGGGGCGGGGTATGCCGCTTGAGACCATGCGGCGGAGCGCATAGCGGCGGCGGACCTCCACGTCGACAGCCATCGCCCGCCGGATGAACTCCCGGTGCTCTTCGTAGGTCATCCCCTTGTTGTCGAAGACGATCACATCGTCGTGGTAGCTGAACTTCTGGAGGTAGACGTCGGGCCGCACGTACCAGTTGCTGTTCTCGTCGACCCAGCGAGCCAGCTCCGTACCCGGGTAGGGGAGGCAAATATGGAACTTCGCGTACATGACCGGGTGCTTCACGGCGAGCGCGAAGCTCTTCTCGACGTCCTCGGCGGTCTCCGTCGGCGAGCCGATGATGAAGAAAAGGCCGACTTCGAAGCCCACCCTGCACGCGTTGGCGATCGCTTCGTCGATCTCGGCGACCGTCTCCCCTTTCTTGATGACCTGGAGGATGCGGTCGCTTCCCGATTCCACGCCGAAGCCGAGAAACTCGAAGCCGACGGCCCTCATCTTCTCGAGGAGGTCCATGTCGCAGGCGTCGGCGCGCATGCCCTGGATGCACGAGAAAGTCGCCCCCTCGAGCTTCTCCTTGAGGATCCGGTCGAGGATCGTATGAAACCGCCGTTTGTTGACGGTCAAGATGTCGTCGATGAAGTTGAAGATGCGGATGCCGCGGCGGTACCAGTAGCGCAGCTCGTCCACGACGTCCTCGGGCGAGCGGGTGCGAAACCTCCGTCCCTGCGTCAGCGCCACCGAGCAGAAGGTGCAGAGAAAGGGGCACCCGCGCGAGGTCAGGACGTCCACCTGGCCCACACGAGCGAACCGCTTCATGTCGGATCCGGGGAAGCGAGGCCAAGGCAGCGCATCCAGCTCGTCCACGTAGCTCAATGGCGCGTTTTCGATGACGGCGTCCCCTCGCGGGATCCAGAGGTTCGGGATCCGCTCGATCTCCATCCCCTTCAGGATGGCGAGGAGCGGATACTCGCCCTCTTTCTGGACCGCCAGGGACACCCCGTGGCAGTCCTCGAGGATGTTGTGGCCGCGGAGCGTCAGATGGGCGCCGCCGATGATCACCGGGATGTCCGTGGCAGCCTGGATCCGCCGCAGGAACTCGACGCAGTGGGCCGCGCCGATCGTGAACTGGAACGTGTAGCCGATCACGTCGGGGCGGAAGCTCTCGATCGTGCGCCGCACATCCTCGATGCCTCCGCCCAGGCGGAGGTCGAGGAGGCTCCAATCGAATCCCTGGCGCGTCAGGATCTCCCCCAGGTAGCCGAAGGACGGCGTCGGAGCCGGCGGGACATCATAGCCATGCGGCCGCGGGGCGATGAAGAGGATCCTGCGGTAGCGCGGGGAGCTGGATGGGTGCTTCAAGATCTCCTCGATCGTGAAGCATTTCTCCGCGGAACGGATCAAGCGGAGGGAGCCGAGCTTGATCATCTCCGAGGGAGGCACCCTCGCGCGCGGCCTTGCGAAGGGCGGCGCCGCGGTCTCGACCCGAGAGATCTGGTCAATCGGAGGCATCGGCGATCCCCCGCAGCGTCCCCCGCAAGCCCACCCAGGCCGCTCCGCCGTGCAGTCGGGCGAGCGCGCCGGCGCCGGTCAGGATCCCGAGGAGGATCTGGACGGCGCTCATGAGCCGTGGATGCCTCGAGAGTCGGACCATCGCGAAGGCCCGGTTGCGCGAGAACCGCCGGATCCGATCGAGGCTCGGCCGCGAGTCGTGGTAGTGCGTCACCGCCGCGCCGTCTACGTAGCGGACCCGGCCTCCCGCATCGCGGACACAGATGCAGAAGAAGGTGTCCTCGAAGTAAAAGCTCAGCTCCTCGCTGAACCCCCCGATGGCCCGCGCCAGCTCCACGGGTGCGATGAGGTTGTTGCTGCTTCCGGCGTCGGCTTCCTCGGGGCCGCAGGATGTGCTGCCGCCCCAGAATCGCGTCCGCCGAGGGCCCCACTCCATCGTCCCATCCGGACGGTCGACGCGGCAGGCGAGCACGGTGAAGGGATCGAGGGCCGCGAGGACGGTCTCGTACCACCCGCGTTTCATCTCGACGTCGGAATCGAAGAATGCCACGTAGGGGGTCTCGACGGATTCCAGGGCCCGGTTGCGCGCGGCGGCCGGCCCGCAGTTCTTCTCGAGGCGGATGCACGCGGCCCATGGGTAGCGCTCGGCGATCATCTGCGCCGTGCCGTCGCTGCTTCCGTCGTCGATGACGAGGACGGGCAGCCCCGGCGCCTCCCGGGCCACGCTCCGGAGGCAGCGTTCCAGCTCCGCGCGCCGGTTGTAGCTCGGGACCGCCAGCGTCAAGAGGGCTCTCGCATCGCCCATGAGGTTCAATCCTCGATCTCGTCGCGTGGCATGAGGTAAGTCGGATTCGAGACCCGCGCCCCTTCGTAGGCGACCAGCTCGCCCGCGCCATAGCGTTCGACGTACTCGCGATCGAGGCCATCGCAGATCCTGTCGAGCGCGCAGCTCCGGCACTCGGTGCCCTTCTTGCGCATCTGCAGGATGCGGGCGCGCTGGATGGCCATGTGCTTCTTGTTGTCGAAGTCGGCCCGCCAGAAATACGGGTTCGTGAGGCTCAGCATTGTTCCCAGGGCGAGTCCGGAGGCGTAGAACCGCCGCCGGCGCTTGAACAGGACATCCAAGCAGTAGTCCCACTCCGCGGTTTCATACTGGAGCTGGTAGAGCGGTTTGACGTGCCGCTCGTAGCCCCGCATGAGGCAGTAGGGAACATCGCGGACGTTGATGTGGGGGACCGAGTGCCGGTGCTTGTCGATCGCCCTCTTCACCGGAGCCGTGGCCTCGCGGTAGTCTCGGAATTTGATCTTCTCGTCCGCCCGCTTGGCGTCGCGAGTCGGGTGGAAGAGGATGAAGTTCATGGCGAAGGGCTCGAATGAGGCCATGACGTCAGCCGCGGCCTCGACCTCGTCGTAATTCTCCTGACAGACGACGTAGTTGAACCGCCGCCGGAGCGACGGGAACTCCCGGGCGAGCCCCGCGGCCTTCAGGACCCCATCGAAGGAGTACTTCAGCTTCGTCAGGCCGTCGTGCGTCTCGGCGGTCGCACCGTGGAGCGACATGAGGATGTCGTTCAGCCCCAGCTCGACCAGCTTTGCCAGGTATCCGCGCTGGCGGGCAACGCGGACGCAGTTCGTGATGATGCAGACCTGCCGGTAGCCGATTTCGCGCGCGTAGGCGACGATCTCCTCGAGATCCTTGCGGATCGTGGGCTCGCCGCCGGTCAGATCGACGCGGATCTTGCCCCACTGGCGGCCCACCCGGAGCCTCCGCTTCACTTCGTCTGTGCTCAAATCCTGCGTCGTGCCGCGGACGATGTCCTCCAGGTAGTAGCAGAAGGAGCAACGCTCGTTGCAGGCGAAGCCCATGTTCACATCGAGACGGCGCGTCACGGTGTTGCGGTGGTGCTCGCGCTCCCAATCGAACGCCACTTGGCCCTGGGCATCAATCAGCTCGGGCTCGGGGGAGAGGCGGGAGGAAGGGACAGGAGCGCCGGGGGAAGTCGCAGCGCGTTCGGAGAGAAGACCCGGGAGGGCGATTTCCGTCTCAGGAGCGCTCATGGACGTGGACTTTCACTCTGAAAGGCGAAACAGGGAACGGTCGCCCGCCCCACACTGCCCGCCGGATAACACTTCGGCAGAAATTGTATGAACTCAGTAGTTTCCGGTCAATCGGGCGGAGCCGTGATGTGACTTCTCCTCTAAAAATGGCCGATTCGGCCTCATACAGATCGTTCCTGTAATGTCACAAGGAAACCTTCCGTTAAGGTCATTCGGGAGATGGTTAACGTTTTCTTCGTTCCTGGAGCGTAAGACTCGTCAGAGTTTCTCGGGCGGATTGGAGGGCGGCTTCGTGGTCGGCGCGGTCGAGGTCGTCCGGACCGTAGCGGGCTCGCTCGTAGATGGTGGTGAGGGTCTGAGCGGGCGCCGGCAGCCGGATGGCGATCTCGCGCGGCGTCCAGTCGGGGCGGACCCGCAATCCGCGCCGGCGGGCCTTGTCGAGGAAGTTCCCGTAGAGCTGGATGACCCGCCCGCGCCAGCCTTCGGCGGTGTAGAGATGGCGCGCGATCGGCGGCGGCTCGGCGGGGCGCTCTTCGGACGGGATCGCGATGGCCTTCCGCTTCGCTTCCGTGCGGGAGGCTCGCCAGAGGTAGAGCGCGGCCATCGAGAGGCCGATCGCGACGGAGAAGAGAAGGAGAAGCTGGAAGGCTGATGGACCTTGTACGAGGCCCGATACGGGTCCGACGGCGGCTCCCGGGGTGCGGGAGCCGGCGATGGGACGGGGCGGTGCGGCCAACAGAAGGGCGCTCAGAAGAAAGAAGAGCATGGCTGCGCTCGGAATCGCAGTCGCGAGCGCGTGGCGCAGTCTCGTTCCGGTCCGCAGGGCCTGATCGATAGTGAACCAGACCGCCAGGATCGGGCCGTAGCCGAGGAGCGCTGCAGCGGCGGTCTTGCCACCTGGGATGAGGGCGACGGCGACCAGCGCGGCGGCATTGGCGTGTCCCCCCACCCAGCCGCGGCTCGCGCCCGCGCAAAGAAGAAGCCCGACCTGGAATGGGATCAGGGCCCCCAAGGCGAGCCGCAGGGCCGGATCGGGATCGTAGGGGAGGACGGAGAGCACGACGATGATGAAGAGCCCGTGAAAGCAGCGGAGGGCCACGAAGAGCTTTCTCGGAGAGAACTGAGAGAGGTTCTCTTCGAGGTGGGGGCCGATCCAGTGGCCCGTGAGGGCGGTGATGGCCAGCGCAATCGTCATCCCTGGGATGGCGGCGGGCTCGATCGCCGCAAGCGCGAAGCCGACCGCATGGGCCGAGACGAGGAAGTTGAGAAGCGCCTGGATCCGACTCACAGGGTCGCTCCCTGGCGTCCGCCGAAGGCCGCCAGCTCGACGGCGAGGTCTTCGACCTTCTCGAGGAAGAGATGGGGGCAGGCGTGCGCGGAAAGGACGGCCTCCATTTCCGCGCGGTTCTTCTCGAATGCTTCGGGTCGAAGCCGCCAGCGGGTTACGGCCGTGAATGCCTGGTCGTTGATGAAGATCGCCAACGGTCGAGCCGGCCTTGCCACAAGCCGCGTCAACAGCTCCCGAAGGGACGCCAACTCGGGCACGGCGGTGGCGAAGATCATAGCGACGACCGAGCCGGGGGCGATCCGCTCGATGTGGAGGTCCACCAGGTCGAGGAGGTGCGTTTCCCCCTGCTGCTCGATGCGGATCAGCTCGTGCAGCGCGGTCATGAAATGCCCCATGCCGCGACCCGCCGGGATGGAGATCGGGCGGCCATCATCGGCGAGGATCTCGAGGAACTGCCCCTGGACGGCGGCCGTCCAGAGGAGCGACGCCGCGGTCCGCACGACCAGCTCCCGGGTGGACCTCCGGCCCGTTCCGGCCCGGTGGTCCGCATGCAGATCGAGGAAGAGCGTGAAGGTCGGCTGCAGATCGTCCTCATGCTCCTTGACCATGAGCGCGCCCCGCCGGGCCGAAGCACGCCAGTGGATGCGCCGGAAGTCGTCGCCGGTTCGGTATTCGCGCGACGAGAGAAAAATCTGGCTCTGCCCAGTCCGCCGCGAGGCGGAGTCCTGCGGGACGAGGCTCTGCCGCCCGCCGGGACGGGGCAGGGACGGCACCTCCTGGACTCGAGGGAAGAGATCGAACGAAACGGGAGGAGCGGCACGCCGTGTCAGCCAGCGAATCCCCATCGGATCAGCCGTGCTGAACTCGAGTGGTCCGACGTCGTGGATCCCCCAGCCGCGCAGGCAAGAGCCGCGGTAGTGGGCCGACACCGCAGCGCCCGGGCGAAGGGGGTCCGGGAGCGAAAGGATCCGCCGCTTGCTCATGTCGGGACCGAACGAGTCGACGATCTCGACGAACGGCACGCGACCGACGCCGTGGTTCTCGACGATCAGCTCGATCTCCACCGAATCTTCTTCGAAGGCACTGGGGGTCATGCGGCGCGTCGCGCGCAGCCCCTTCATGGCCCGGCGCGCAAGAAAGTCCGCCTGGATCAAGAGAAACGCGGCCGTCACCGCCATCCACGCGAACCCGTGCGACCCGCTCAGCGTCCAGAGGACTGCGGATGCTGCGACCAGCCCAAGGAGGAAGCCTCGGTAGAGGGAAGTGCGGGAGGGCTCGACCACGCTTGAGTCCTCGTTGATATCCTACGCGCGAGTCCCCGGCTCGAATTCAACCGGCACCTCGATCTGCGGCAGGATGCGCGCGACGATCTTGCGTCCCGTGATTCCCCGCACCTGCGAGCGCGGCGTGACCACGATGCGGTGCCCGAGGACATCGGGTGCGAGGTGCTTGATCTGGTCGGGGGCGACGAAGCTCTGTCCGCGGAGGGCGGCGAGCGCCTTCGAGGTCTGCATGAGGGCGAGGGCGCCGCGGGGGCTCGCCCCGTACGCCACGTCCTCCGCTCCTCGCGTCGCGGCCACGATCCTCTGCACGTAGCGGAGGAGGGAGGGATGGATGAAGGTCTGCGCGGCCCGCTCCTGCGCTTCGAGGAACTTCTCCCGCCCGAGGCACGGCTTGAGATCGGCGATCGGGTGCGCCCGGTTGACCGCCTCGAGGACCTCCACCTCGACATCGTCGCGCGGATAGCCGACCGAAACCTTCACGAGGAACCGGTCGAGCTGCGCCTCCGGCAGAGGAAACGTTCCCGCCAGCTCGATGGGGTTTTGCGTGGCGATGAGGAAGAAGGGGTTCTCGAGAGGAAATGTACCGCCGTCCGCAGACACCTGCCGCTCCTCCATGGCTTCGAGGAGGGCGGACTGCGTCCGCGGCGTCGCGCGGTTGATCTCATCGGTCAACAGGATGTGCGTGAAGACCGGTCCGCGGCGGAACTCGAACGTCTGATCCTGCGGCCGGAAAACGGAGACGCCGGTGATATCGGAGGGCAAGAGGTCGGGTGTGCACTGGATGCGCCGGAAGGTCATTGCGAGAGAGCGGGCCAGCGCCCGCGCGAGCATGGTCTTCCCGACACCCGGGACGTCTTCGATGAGGACGTGGCCGCCGGCAAGAAAGGCGGCGAGAACGGTCTCGATCACCTCGGGCTTCCCGCGGATGACGTGTTCGATGTTGCGGATGACGGAGTCGAGTGGGCTGGCCATGCGGACAGGATAACCGCACGGGGGCGGAAAGGTTAACCTCGGGGATTGCAGCCCTCCGCTCGGTGACGGGGTCTGTAGACGGGTCGGCATCCGGAGCCGCGTCCGCGATCCGCTGCCGCTGCCGTGACGCGCGACCGCAACCGCTCCCGCAATCCGCAACCGGAACCGCTCAGCCCCTGCTGACTCCAATCGCATTCGAGCGTGGACTCCCTGTTCCTTCCCCTTTTTTCGGGCCTCAGCTTGGGCGAAGGCCCGAAAAAAAGAACGGAGGCCTCAACCAAATGTTCGATGCGCTTGAGTCAGCTTGGAGCTGGTTCGGTCACTCCGGCAGCCGCTCTCCGTCATCCGCGGCCGCAATCCGCAGCTCTTCGATCAGATCCGGCGAGCGGCCACATCCGTGGCATTGAACCTGGCGGAGAGCCGCCAGAGAGCCGGTCGAGCGCGCCTCAACCACTGGCGGATCGCCTCGGGCAGCCTCGAAGAGGTCCCTGCGGCCCTCCGAGTGGCCGAAGCTTGGGGCGATCTCGAGCCCGACCGCTGCGAGAATTCCTTCCTTCTTGCCGACCGCGTCGCGGCGATGCTCTATAGGCTTACGCACTGACCGGCGCCCTCGGTTACGGCTGCGGTCGCGGATATCGGCTGTGGCTCCGGATGCCGCTGCGGCTGCGGCCGCGTTCATGATCGCCCCGGCCCGATGTCCTCCGGCTCCGGGTCCGGGGGCCTGGGGCGCGAGAAGTAGTCGCTCACGTCCCAGTTGGGGTCCTTCGCGAGCCCGAGGCGCTCCCGCAGCTCGGGCGTGAGGGCCGGCGGAAGCTTCGGCGGTCGTGAGTTCCGGTCCGTTGACTTGTCGGATCGCTTCTCGGCCGCGAACTCTTCGGGCATTTCGTCGCGGTCGGAGCTGTGGCGTTCGTGGGTCCCTTCCTTCACGGCCTTGAGGTAGCGGCTCCGCATCGCCTCGTATTCCTCGGGGGGAACGCTCTCGGCCTCGGGCGTCCCGCCGGCGAGGACCTCGCGGTGGATCTTCCGCAGAAACGGGATGCACCAGCCGCACCCGGTGCCGGCGCCGAAGCACTGTGAGATGAACGACGCCCGCGGAGGCATCGTCTGCTTGACGAAGTTCACGACCTTTCGTCGCGAAACGCGGAAGCAGAAGCAAAGCGTGCGATCAGGCTCCATCTGCGAGGAAGCATACCGACCCGGGAAGCCGGCGCAAAGCCGGCATCTGCCTTGCGGGGAGCGTCAGTCCTCCCGAACGCGGAGCTTTTTTCTAAACCAAGACAGGCTCAGCTCACGAATTCTCCCGCGGGAGTCCGCGAAAGCTGCGTTGTGGCCTAGCCCTTCGACCTCGATGAACTCGACAAGGTACGTCGCTCCGTCGTGGATCTCCCGTGAATGCTCCGGCGGAACGAGGAAGTCGCGGTCGCCGTGGATGAGGAGGGCTGGGAAATCTCTCGATCGGATCGCAGCGTTCGGATTGGCGTCGTCGGGGCTGAAACCGCTAACGCGGCCCGCCTCGTCGAGGAGGTTCTGGATCCTCGCGTCACTGACGATCCAGCCCCAAACCGGGAGACTCATCCTCACGTACCGGGGCACCGCTTTGCGCAGGCTGCTGAAGCTCGCCACCGCCACCGCAGCCTGCACTCGTCCGTCTCGCGCCGCCCACTGCAGCGCTACCGCCGCACCATAGGAGATTCCGAACACACCAATCGACTCCTGCACGAGGGACTTCTCCTTGAGGGTGTCCATAACAGCGACAAGGTCCCGAGTTTCATGAACGCCGTATGTCAGCCAATCCCCCGAGGAGTTTCCGTTACCCCGCAAATCTACGAGAACGACCTGATAGCCGTCTCTGAGGAAGCACTCGGCGAATTTCTCCATGTCGAGCCCACGTTTGCGCCAGCCATGAAGGAGGACGATCGTCGCCGTTCTCGGTTGGGAAATTCGCGGATTGAGTACTGCCACCCAGATCCGCTCGGGCGCGGGCATCATCGAAATCCGCATCTGTCGAGCCGAGGCGATCTCAAGGATGGGCTGTGGGATCGCGACGGACACCTGAAACTCGCTGCGTCCGTGGTTGGGAGCTCGGACAATCGTGCGTACGATCATCCCGGCGCATCCGCCGGCGGTCAGAGTCAGCGCGCAGGCGCCCGCGGCCAGAGGACGAAGCACTTTCAGGGTTCCTCGCAAGGCGGATAGCTCGCGCAGGTTTCCCCATCGACCGTCCCGCAGCTCGGGAACGGAGCCGAAGGCGGCACGCCGCCGCCAAAGAGATAGCGGAGGAGGAAGACCCAGTCGGAGAGGTCGCCTCGGGAGTCGCCGTTACAGTCTTCCAGGGCCGCGCAGCAGGCTTCACGCCCGCCGCTGAAGAGGTACCCGAGCCCCGCGATCGCGTCGGAGATGTCCGTTTGGGCATCGCAGTTGAAGTCGCACCGCCGCCAGCGACCTTCTCCAGCCGGCGGCCCGCAATCCGGCGGCGGGCCCGAGATCGGGATCGTGTAGGCGACCCGCAGCTCGGCGGGGGCGCCGGCCTGGAAGTTCCGCACGCACCGCCAGGAGCCGCTCGGGCTCGTGGAGCCGTCGATGACGATGCCGAAGTAGTTCCCGGGCGACCAGTCGGGCCGCGCGAGCACCTCTTCGAGGAGCGGCGTCAGGTCGGGGGAGTCGTAGCGGCCGTCGGGGCTGAAGGCCGGGAAGTCCCACCCGATCGCGGCATCGGTGAGCGTGTGGTGACCCGTGAGAGCGTGCGTGTGGCCGCGATCGAAGACCGCTGCGCTGGCGACGTCGTAGCCGCGGATCGTCGCCGCGGGCGAGCCCGACTGGTCGTTCGTCGCCACCACCTGGAGCCGGACGGCGAAGAGGAGCGCGTCCTCCGGGACGTCGAGCCGGAAGGAGAATGCACTTTGGTACGGGCCGACATTGTCGCGGCCGATGCAGGTCGCCCGGGCATCGAAGGCGTTGCCGAACTCCTCCCCGGAGTCGGGCCAGTAGTCGGCGTTGCGGTTCATGGCCTCGACCGGCACGCGGACGACGACCTCTTCCTCGCTCGCGCGGAATCGGGCGGTGAGGGCCGCGCCTTCCTCCGGAGCGGAGAATTCGTGTACGCGCTCCCCGCCGTCGGACCAGCAATGAAAGAGATGGCGCATGCCGCCGTGGACCTGGACGGCCGGAGCCTCGATCGTGTGCCGGAACCCCTCGAGGCCCGCGTAGCTCCGCGGAGTCGAGACCGCGGCGCCGTCGAGGAAGATCGGGATCCCCGCCGGCTCGGTGCGGACCTCGATGATCGAAGTGAGCGGTACGAGAGGGCGGCTCAACGCGTGCGTGAGCCCGTGGGAGTCGGTCGCGGTCAGCTCGACCTCGTAGCGCGTCCCCTCCGGTCCGTGGCCGGTCGTAGGCACGGTGAAGCTGCCGTTCGACCGGCCGGCGATGGGGCCGAGGAAGGGATGGGCGTGATCGGCGTGGCGGAGAAGGACCCGCCACGTCAAGGCTGCCGCGCCGAGCGTGCCATCCTCGGCGTCGCTCGCCCGCCCGGCAAAGCTGATGCTGTCGCCGGCGCGGTAACTCGTCCCCTCGGGCGGCTCGAGGATCTCCGCGATGGGCGGGTTGCCGGCGACGATCTCGAGCGGATCGGCGGCGACTTCGCTCTCGCCGTCCGAGACGAAGAGGCGCGCTTCGAACCGGCCGGGGCTCGTGTACGTGTGGAGCGGCTCCGCCTCCGTCGAAGCGCCGCCGTCTCCGAACGTCCAACGGTAGCGGATCGACTCGGGTCCGTCGTCGGGGTCGATCGATCCCGCGCTGCGGAACTGGACGGCGAGCGGGACCGGTCCCGCGAGAGGCACCGCGCTCGAGCGGGCGATGGGCGGCTGGTTCCCGCCGCCGGTGAAAGATACTCGGTGGACGGCCGCGGGGTCGGGCGCGCCGCTGATCCAGGTGGGTTTTCCGTACGTGAGGAAGTAGAGCGCGCCGTCGGGGCCGACCTTCAAGTCGACAACGGTCCCTCCATCCGGCGGGCCGGCGAAGACCGGGTCGCCGGCCACCTCCCCGGTCGGTCCGAAGTTGAGCCTGCGGATCCAGCGGTTGGCGAAATCGCCCACGAAAAGGCTCCCGCGCAATTCGAGAGGAAACGATGTCGCTCGATAGACCGGGCCGAGCGTGATCGAGGCCTGCGGCTGCGTGATGAAGTAGCGGGGGTCGTTGTGCCTGTAAGAGTAGACCGGGAACGTGAACGGTCCGCATTCGCCGGTGAAGCAGCGGGGCCCTTCCTGGAGCGGCCATCCGTAGTCCGCGCCGGCGATCCCGCGGTTGACCTCTTCGTAAGAGTCGCTGTTATTGCCGCCGACGTCGCCGATCCAGAGGGTCGGACCGTCGAAGACGATGCGAAAAGGGTTCCGGAGCCCGCGCGCCCAGACGGGCCGCTCCGCGCCCGCGACGCCGAGGAATGGATTGTCCGCCGGGACGCTGCCATCCGGGCGGATGCGAAGGATCTTCCCGTGCTGCGTCGAGAGGTCGCGGGACAGCGTGGGGTCCCCCTGATCGCCGGTGGCGATGTAGAGGTTGCCGTCAGGGCCGAAGGCGAGCCCGCCCCCGTGGTGGTAAGCAGCAGCGCGGTCGGCGTTCTCCCAGACGGTGAACGCGGAGGCTGGATCGGCGGTGTTCCCGTCGGCACGGTATCGCTCGACGCGGTTTCGCGGCTCGCGCGTCGTGTAGAAGACGTAGATGAAGCCGTTCGAATCGAAGCTCGGGTCGAGCGTCATGCCGAAGAAGCCGCGCTCTTCGTTGCCGGCGTCCGTGGAGAACTGAACGAGCGGCTGCGCCAAGAGCGTGCCACCCTCGACGACACGGATCCGCCCGGCCCGCTCGCCGATGAAGAGCCGTCCGTCGGACGCGAATTCCATGACCGTCGGCTCGTCGAGCCCCGAGACGACCATGGACGTCCGAAATCGGCCCGCCGCGGGGCCGAAAGGAGCGTCGGTAGACCAGAGCGGGCCCGTGGGGCTGCCGCCGACCCTCACGTTGCCGTCCGAAGGTCCTCCGAGGGCTCCGGACGAGTCGCGGAGGACGTTTCCCGCTCCCTCATCGAAGTGATAGAGGGCCACCGTGGCCGCATCCGCAACGAACGGGGAAGTCGGCGCGGCGAAGCTCGCGCCATAGCGCACGAAAGTCGAGAGGCGGACCTCGTCGATCCAGCCGCTGAAAGACGGATACGCAGACCCCGCGTCGTGTTTTTCGGCCCCGATCACGAGAAACGGGTCGTTCGGCGCGCCCGGGCGGCCGTTTCGATAGCTCAAGTCGCCCGTGGGGCCGATCGCGGAGCCATCGAGCCGCCCATCGACGTAGAGCCGCATCGTCCCATCCGAGGCGCGGCGCGTCACCGCGACGTGATGCCAGCCCCCGTCCGCCACGTCGGCGCTCCCGCAGAGGCCCGCGCCGCTGGAGGACCGTCCCACCCCGAAGGAGAGGCCGCTTTCGAAAAGCGATAGGCCGAAGTCCCCGTAGTCGCCGTTTCCGTAGATGTCGCGATCGAAGATGATGTTCCCGGTGATCCACCCGATCTCCCCCGCAGCGCAGCCGCTGGCCGTATTCTCCCCCGGAGCGGCTTTCATCCAGAACTCGAGCGTGAAGTCGCCCGCGCCAATGTCGGCCGGAACTTCGGGGGCATCGATCCGGATCTTGACGCGGTCGATGTCGCCGACCCCGTTCCCAAAAAACCGAAGCGACCCCCCGGCAGTCTGAGCACCGACCGTTTCCGCGGAAAGGAAGACGGCTGCGATCAATCCAGCATCGAGCGAGATTGAAAGCAATCTCTTGAACCCATTCCCAATCATACGAACCCTAACCGCAGAGGACGCGGAGGACGCAGAGTAGCGCAGAGGAGTCGGCTCGCACCCCGCAATCTTGTCTGCGTCCTCTGCGGTTCCCGACCGGTACCAGCCTTACCGATTGAAGAGGAAGGCCGGGCTGTTGATCAGCGCCCAGGCGAGGTCCTGCGCCGTACTCAGCCGGAGCTTCTGCGCGATTTCAGGGTCCTGCGCGATGAAGTGGCGGTACAGATCGGCTTTCTGCTGCGGCGTTCGCTTCGCCGCCTCGGTGAGGAGGACGTCGATGATGGGCTGCGGCAGCTCGCTGCCCCTCACCGGTCGCTTCGACGTCGTGGCCATGATCCGCAAACGGCCGAAGGTATGCTGTCCTCCAAGGTTCTGGTCCAGGGTGAAGGTGAGGATCGTTCCGCCGTCGGGTCCACCGTCCTCTTTCGACTCGAAGTACGCCTTGTGGTTCTTCCCCATCGCCGGGGCGATCGCCCAGCCGGTGTCGGGCTTACCGTCGATCGCGTTCCCGGCCGGGTAGCCGTCCTGCGCGAAGGTGGCGCTCGCGTTCTGGAGGGCGAGGGGCTTCGTCGCGGCCGGTTCCTTGACCGGGGCTTGCGCGACGCTCAGCTCGCTGAGAACGAAATTGCCGCTTCCGGAGCGGCCGGGCCCCTTCTTCGGCAGCGAATTGTCGGCCAGCGCTTCGACCCGGAAGCCTGTGATGCCCTTCAAGTCCGTGTAGGCGGCGAGCGTGTACGAATCCTTGTCGGGGCTCACGCCGCTCGCGAGGATCGATCCGTCGCCGAGCGCGCTCAGCGTAGCGCCTCCGGCGGACCTGCGGATCTCGAAGTCGAGCGGTTTCCACTCCACGATGTTCTGGGACTTCTCCCAGCTCGCGAACCGATCGGCGAGGAGCTTGGCCTCCTCCTGGTTCAACGAATCCGCGTTGGCGGGGTCGCTCACCTGCACGGTCCGCTCGAACTTCTTGCGTTCTTCGTCGGTCGGCATGCGGCAGAGGATCGAGACGAACAGCTCCTCGACGATGCGCCCCGGATCGTGCTCGACCGAGACGAGATCCGCGATCGCGTTTTGCGGGTCGCGGATGGCCCCCGCGACGGTCGGGCCGTTGACCAGGTTGAGCGCGTGGCCGAGGGACATGCCGCTCGCACGCTCGCACTCGCAGGCGCTCTCCCGCGGAGGCCGCCCGAAGAGGGCGAGGAACCCGTCGCCGACGTCCATGGCTGGCCGGTGCAGCTCGGCGGCCCGAGTGCCGAACCGCTTCCCCGGAAGGCGGGGGACGGAGCCCGTCGCCTGGTGGATCACGTCGAAGAGGGTCTCCGCCGGCAGGCGCCGTGCCAGCGCGCGCGAAAAATTGCTCGTGTCGTCCTCGTTCCAACGGTTCGCCACGTAGGAATGCTGATAGACCCGCGAAGTGACGATGGTGCGCATCAGCTTGCGCACGTCGAAGCCGCTCTCGATGAAGTCGTGCGTCAACCGGTCGAGCAGCTCCGGATTCGACGGAGGGTTTCCGGCGCGGATGTCATCGACCGGATCGATGAGGCCGATGCCGAGGAAGTAGCTCCAGATCCGGTTGACGTAGCTGCGGGCGAAGTACGGGTTGTCGCGGGACGTGATCCACGCCGTGAGCGCCTCGCGGCGGCTCCCCTTCGGCGGGCTTCCGGTCACGAGACGGAACGGGAAGGCCGGAGCGACGGTCTTGCCGCTGTAGGGGGCCGTCACCTCGCCCTTGTCGAGGTCGGAGATGATCTCGTCGAAGGCCGGCGGCTGGCCATCGAGCTGATTCTCCGCGTTGACGGGCATGATGGGGGAGTTGGGGGCGTTCGTCCGCCCGACCTGCGCGAAGTAGGCCGCCATCTCCCAGTGATTGTGCTGCGTCCAGCGCTCGAACGGGTGGTCGTGGCACTTGTTGCAGTTGAAGCGGACACCGAGGAAGAGCTGGGTCGTGTTCTCCATGACCAGATCGGGCTGTCGGAGGACCTTGAAGTACGCCGCGGCCGGGTTTTGGAGGGTCGACCCGCTCGAGTTGAGGACCGATTGGACGAATTTGTCGTAGGGCATGTTGCTCGCGACCGCCTGGCGGATCCAACGCGTCGTCGCCTCGGTGCCGGGCTCGCCGAGGAACTTCGGGTTCACCTGGAGGAGGTCGGCCCACTTGTTCGTCCAGTGCTCGATGAACTCAGTGCTTCCAATCAACCTGTCGACCATCTCCTCGCGCTTCTTGCGCGAATCGCGCCCGTCCAGGAGGAAGGCGCGGACCTGTTTCGGACTCGGCTGGAGCCCCGCGAGGTCCAAGCTGGCGCGGCGGAGGAACTCCGCGTCGGTGGCCACATCGCTCGGGAGCGTCTTCAGCGTCTTGAGCTTCTTGTAGACGAGCGCGTCGACGTGGTTGTACACCGGCGCGTCGGTCCAGGCGAAGCCGGCGCGGTCCCCCATCACGAAGAGCTGGGTCGCCGCGTAATTGCCTTCATAGCGGGCCAGGATCGCGGCCTCTCCGCGGCGCAGCGCGGTTACGACTCCGCCGCGCTCGACGCCGGTGATCTCGCTGCTGGAGGTCTCGATGAAGGCCTCCTGCGTGACGTCGCGCACCGTTCCGTCCGCGTAGGTCGCCAGGACCGCCATCTGCTGCTTCATCCCTGGGAGCGGAATGACGAAGTTTCGGGGGAGCACCTCGATCTTGGCGGCGCGAGTGACATCCCCATCAAGCTTGACGCCTTGCGCGACCCAGGTCCGCAGGATCTCGTAGTACGGTTCCCCCGTCCGGGCGACGACCCCGCCCTCGTGGGGGACCGTCCCCGAGATCTTCATGAGGAAGAGGCTCTGATCGGGAGCCGCGCGGTTGAACCGCCGGCCGGCAAGGTCATCCGTCAGCGCGATGTGGTCGAGGACGGGATCGTTGCCCCTGAGGGAAAGCTTGAAGCCGTTTTTCCCCTGGGCCGAGCCGTGACAGGTGCCCGCGTTGCAGCCGACGCGCGAGATGACGGGCTCCACGTCCCGAATGAAGCTCGGATGGAAGGGCGCTTCGTAGCCGGCAACCGCGACCGGGATCGAGACCGAACGGCCCAGGAATTCGAGCCGGATCTCTCCCGACCCGTCTTTCAGGGGCCGGACGATGCCGCGAGGGGAGACCTCCACGAGCCCCGCGGCTGGACGTACCTCGGCCAACCGCGTCAGATCGACCTGCTCGCCGGCCTCGGTGCGGCCGCTCAGGAGGATCTGGGAGTAGTCGATGCGGCCCCTCAATTCGATGCGGGGGGGATGGACCTCGAGAGCGGCGATCTGAATCCCCGCGGGCAGGGTCTCCCGGGCGGTATCCTCGCCGGCCCGCGCACCGGCGGCGGCGCCGACGAAAAGGAAAGACGCTACCGAAGCGCCAAAGACGTCACAAACCTTCATGAGCTGAACCCTCCGGGACGACTGTCGGCGAAAAGAAAACTAGAATCGTCTGGGAAACTTCGAACCGCCCGCGATCGGGGCGGGCATGAACTCCAGCGCGACCGTCCCCTGCTCCGCGTCGATGATCCTCACAAAACCGTCGAATCCCCCGGCGGCGACCGTCTTCCCATCCGGGCCGAAGGAGACGGTGTAGATCGGCGAGGCCGGCTTAAACGATCCGAGCCGCTTGCCATCGGCCGCCTGGTACACGCGTACTTCGCCTTGTCCGTCGGCGCTCGCGCCGACGGCGATCCGCTCGCCGTCGCGGCTGAACTCGACGGCGAAGATGCGACCGGGCAGCGGTTCGAACTGGCGGATCAAGTTGAAGTCGTCGCCGATCACCCGCTTCTTCTCGCGGTGCATGCGGAAGATCTTCGGGATCCCGTCCGCCCCCCCGGCGAGCAATTCGTCCTTCGATGGGTGGCGGTCGACGGACATCAGTCCGCCCTTCAAGGCACCCGGCGTGATGCTGGTGATGTTGTCGATGAATTGCTGCGTGGCGACCTGGATGAGCTTCATCGAGCGGTCGCGGCTCACCGAGACGAGGTGCGACGAGTCCTTCGAGAAGACCGTGTCGAGGACCCAATCGTTGTGCGCTCCCTGGAAGAGGACCTGCTTGCCGGTCGACGCCTCGATGGCCCGAAGCGTGTTGTCGGCGCACCCGAAGCCGACGAGCTTCCCGTCGTGCGACCAACTCACCCCGTAGATGGTGTCGTACGTGAACGGCTGGGAGAGCGCCAGCTTCTTGCCGTCGAGCTCCCAGACCTGCACTTCGCCCATGCGGCCCGGTGACCCGCCGGCCACCGCGAGAAGCTTCCCGTCCGGAGAAAAAGAGACCGACTCGATGCGCTCCGAGAGCCCGACGAGCCGAGCCACGAGGCCGGTGCCATCCGCCTTGTGGATGAGCACCTCATGGTAGCCGGACACCGCGAGGAACTGTCCATCCGGCGAGTGGTCGACCGCCGTCACGACCGGCGGGCTCTCGTAGACCGGGGGAGCGTCCATGGAGATGAGGCTCTTGACGGCCATGGGAGTGTCGTCGGAAGCCCCATCAAGAATCCAGCGGCGGATCAGCTCGACGCGCTCTTTCGAAAGGGGGTCGCTCCGCTTGGGCATCTCGGGCGGCTTGCCCTCCTGCGGAGTGATGGCCTGAAACAGGAGGCTCTCATCGGGCTTACCCGCCACGAGGATCGGGGTCTCGCTCTGCGACTTTCCGCCCTTCTGCAGCTCCGAGTAATCCGTGATGACGAACTTGCCGCCCGCCTTGGCCGGCTGGTGACACCCCTGGCACTCCGCCTGGAAGATCGGCCTCACTTGCCGGAAGAAGCTTACTTTCGACGGCGGCCTCTCCAACTTGGCGAGGGGCGGGTCCTCGGCGGCTCCGAGGGGCGTGCGGGCGGCTGCCGCCGCGGCGGCGAGAACGAGGCAGCGAGAGACGAGCCTTCGGATTCTCGGAGCCATCGCTCGGGCCATCACGCGAAGAGATCCATCACGGGCTCGCCCTGCACCAACTCCCGTGGCTGGTTCAGGTGGTTGTAGACGATCGTGTGCGGAGCGATCCCCACCGCATGGTAGATCGAAGCGAGGAGCTGCTGCGGATGGACCGGGTTCTCAATCGGCGCCGAGCCTGTCGCATCGGATCTCCCGTGGACGTAGCCGCGCTTGACGCCGCCGCCCGCGATGACCGCCGTGAAGCAGTAAGGCCAGTGGTCGCGGCCGTCGGCGGTGTTGTCGTTCCCCGACGTGCTGAGTCCGCGCTTGGGGCTGCGGCCGAATTCGCCGACCGCGACCACGAGCGTGTCCTTGAGGAGCCCGCGCTGATCGAGATCCTCGATCAGGGTCGCGAGGCCCGGGTCGAGCATCGGCCCGGAGAGCTTGCGCATCCGGTCCGGCAGCCCCGAGTGCACATCCCAGGAGTGGAGGTCCGAGTTGGCGATCTTGGGCCAGTTGACCTCGACGAAACGCGTTCCGGCCTCGATGAGGCGCCGCGCTAGGAGGCAGCACTGACCGAAGGTCGTTCGACCGTACCGGTCTCGCAGGGCATCCGGCTCCTTCGAAAGGTCGAAGGCCTCGCGGGCGCGGCCGGAACTGACCAGGGACAGCGCACGCTGCGTGTACTCGTTCAGGTCGTAGCGGGCGACCGCCCTCTCCAGTTCGGGCATTCCGCCGTTGACCAAGTCGCGCAGCCGCGCGCGCCGCTCCATGCGGGGCGAGGAGAGCTCGGGGCGCATGACCAGGTCGTCGACCTTTACCTTTTCCATCTTCGTATTGTCAGTGTCGTCGCCCGGCGGATAGAGGAAGAAAGGGTCGTAGGCGCGGCCGAGGAAGCCGGCTGTGCCGCCCTTGCCGACCACGTTACTTTCCTGGAGCGGGCGGGGCATCATGACGAACGGCAGCATGGGAGCCGTCGGCGGCTTCAGTCGGATGATGTTCGAGCCGAGGTGCGGGAAATCCTTCGGCGTGGGAGGCTCGAGCTGGCCCGATGGGCTCACCTTGTCGGTGGTGTAGCCGGTCAACATCTGGTAGATGGCGGCGGTGTGATTGAAAAGACCGACCGGCGTGTAGCTCATCGAGCGGATGAGGGTCAGCTTGTCCGTCGCCTGGGCCAGGCGCGGGAGCAACTCGGTGAACTGGGCGCCGTCGGTCTTCGTCGGGATCGGCTTGAAGACGCTCTTGACGTCGTCCGGCACGTTCTCCTTCGGGTCCCAGAGGTCGAGATGGCTCGGTCCCCCCTGCAGGTAGATCAAGATGACGCTCTTGGCCTTCCCCCAGCCGGGGCCTCCCCCTCCCGCGGCGGCGATGGAGGTTTCCGCCCCGGCGGCGCTCTGGAGCTGGAGGATCTGCGAGAGGCTGATGCCCATGAGCGCGGAACCGCCCACGCGCAGGAGCTCGCGGCGGGAGAGCCCGTCGCATGTCACTCGACTCTGGTCGCCGGGAATAATGAGCATAAGACCTCCTCCGCCATGCCGTTAGCTGCCCGTCGCCGGTACTTCACAGAGAGCGGATTTTAGCCGGCAAGAAGGGGTGATTGCCAGCCTCTTATCCGCCAGAAGCACACGGAGGAGAATGCGGAAGACCCTGAGCGCGGAAGGGGAGCTTTGGACCGAAGGGGGTGTTTTGACCATGAAGGAGACGGAGGATCCCAGAGAGAGAAGGAGAAAGGCCCGCGGCTGCCGAAGCGGTGGCGATGTCGGCAGGGGCTGCGGCAGCGGCTCCGCTTGCAGTTGCGGTTGCGGACTGCGGCTCCAGCTGCGGCAGCGACTGCGGCTGCCGTTGCGGTGTGGTCTCCTACTCCTGTGTCTCGCTCCCTCATGCGCCGCTCCGCGGGTCAGGACTGGCCTCGAGATCCTCGCCGCGGATGGCTTCCGATCGTTGAAGGGAATGCGCGTCGGGCTCATCACAAACTCGGCCGCCGTCGACAGCCGGCTGCGGCCCACCGCGCAGCTCCTCTCGGGCGCGGAGGGGGTCCACTTCGCGGCGCTATTCGCTCCGGAGCACGGCCTCGCGGGCTCCCTGGCCGCCGGGGAGAGAGTCGAGGACCGCCGCGACCCCGTCACCGGCGTTCCGGTGCACAGCCTCTACGGTAAGAACCGACGGCCGACCGCGGAGATGCTGCGCGGAATCGACATCCTCATCTACGATCTCCAGGACGTCGGGGCGCGGCCGTACACCTACCTCAGTACGCTCGTCGGCGCGCTCGAGTCCGTGCGGGCCGCCGGGATCGAGCTGTGGGTGCTCGACAGACCCGACCCGCTCGGCGGCAGCGCCATCGATGGCCCCGTCCTCGACCGGAGGTTCGAGTCCTTCGTAGGGGCGCACCCGATTCCGTTGCGCCACGCCATGACGCCGGGCGAGTTCGCGCGGCTCGTCAACGAAGAGCGAGGGATCGGCGCCCGGCTGCGCGTCGTGGCGATGGAAGGCTGGCGGCGCGGGATGGCGTGGGATGAAACGGGGCTCCCGTGGATCGCCCCCTCGCCCAACATCCCGACGCCGGCGACCTGCCACCTCTATCCAGGCTTCGTCCTCATCGAGGGGACGAACTTGAGCGAAGGGAGAGGAACGACGCGGCCGTTCCATCTCTTCGGTGCCCCCTGGCTCGACGGCCGCGCCGTCGCGGAGTGGCTCAACCTTTCGGGTCTTGCGGGCGTCGCCTTTCGGGCCGTGGAGTTCACGCCGACCGACTCGAAGCACCGCGGAGCCCTCTGCAGCGGGGTCGAAGTCCACGTCCTCGATCCGGCGGCGTTTCGGGCCTCCGCTGCGGTCGTCGAGGTCATCCGCGCCGTCATGACCCGCCATCCGGCGGAGTTCAAGTTCCTTCCGGAGAGCTTCGATCGGCTTGCGGGATCCGACTCCCTGCGCCGGGCGCTCGAGGAGAAAGCGCGCCCGGAAGTGATTACCGGAAGCTGGGCCCCGGGACAGGAGGAGTTCCTCCGCCGGCGCGCGCGTTTCCTCCTCTACCGTTAGGGATTGCTCCGGCGGTCGCCGCGGAAGCTCCCTGGATGATATCTTTCCCGGGGAAGGCAGCCGCTCTCCCCCTCCATCCCAACCCCTGCGGAGAGAGACTCAGGTGCCTGATACCGCGACCGTTCGATCCGGGGAGGATCTCAGTGATCTCCTCGCCTACGTGAGTCAAGGCGAGGAGACCGCCGGCCTCTCGGTGGACTGGCTGACGATGGTCGAGACGGAGCGGACGAGGATCAACCTCCACTGCTTGAAAAAGTCGACTCGAAACCTCAAGCGCTGCCTCGACGTCGTCGGCGCCGCCGCCGGGCTCGTGGTCCTGGCTCCGGTGTTCTTGATCGTCGGGCTCCTCGTGCGCCTCACGTCGCGCGGCCCGGTCATCTACAGGCAGGTCCGCGTCGGGCTCAACCTGCGGACCGGCTCCGCCGACCGCCGCTGGCGGGCCGCGGGAGTCGGGCCGGAGCCCTGGGAAACGGTCGATCATGATCTCGCCCCGGAAGTCGACGGCGGCCACGAGCCGCGCGGTGCGGACCGGCGCAAGAACGCCGCCTTCGGCCGGCCGTTCGTCATCTACAAGTTCCGGACGATGGCGGCCGACGCGGAGCGCGGAGGCGCGCAGCTCGCCCGAGCGAACGACGCCCGGATCACGCCGGTGGGGCGCTTCCTCCGCCGCACGCGGCTCGATGAGATCCCTCAGCTCGTCAATGTACTGAGGGGCGACATGAGCCTCGTGGGCCCGCGGCCCGAGAGGCCGGAGTTCATCGAAAAGCTCTCGCGGGACATCCCCGGCTATCTGAACCGCCTCGGGCTCAGGCCCGGACTGACGGGCGTGGCGCAGATCCTGAACGGCTACGACGAGGACGTTGCCTCCGTCCGCCGCAAGGTCTGGTTCGATCTTCTGTATCTGCAGAACTGCAGCCTCTGGAACGACGCGAAGATCCTCCTGCGGACGGTGAAGGTCGTCCTCACCGGCTCCGGCGCGCGTTGAACGTGTCGCGCCTTCAAAGGATGACGATCGTGTCCCGTGTGATCAGCTCATCGTCGCCGGCGGTGAGTCGGTCCTTGATCTCCGGCGTGCGCTTGCCGACGAGCGGCTCGGCCTCGCCCCGCGAGTAGTTGGCGATCCCCCTCGCGAACTCGCGGCCGTCCTCGCCTTCGATGCTGACGACGTCGTCGCGGCGGAAATCTCCGTCCAGCGAGAGCACTCCCGCGAAGAGCAGGCTCGCCTGGCGGTGGATGAGCGCCTCGCGCGCCCCCGAATTGACCCGCACCCGCCCCGATACGTTGGTGGCGAACGCGATCCAGCGCTTCTTGCCCGAGAGGCCGGGCAGGGGGAGAAACACTGTGCCGGCGTCCTCTCCGCGCAGAAGGCGACGGAGAATTCCAGGGGCCGCTCCGCAGGCGATGACGGTCAAGACTCCGCTTCGCGCGGCGATCCGGGCCGCGTGGACCTTGGTCCGCATTCCTCCTCTCCCGCGGGCGGAGCCTCCCCCCGCGGCGGCCTCAATCTCGGGCGTGATCTTTTCGACGACGCGCAGAAGAACGGCGGCCGGATCGTCCGGCGGCGCGCTGTAGAGCCCGTCGATGTCGGTGAGGAGGACAAGGACGTGCACATCGAGCTTGGCCGCCACGAGGGCGGAGAGCGTGTCGTTGTCCCCGAAGATGGGGGCGTGGGGCACGCCGCCCCAGCGGTCGAAGAACGTTTCGATCTCGCTGGTCGAGATCGTGTCGTTCTCGTTCACGATCGGAATCACGCGGAGCTGGAGGAGCCGCTGGAGGGTGTTGCGGAGATTGAGATAGCGCTCGCGCACGGCGAAATCCTCCTCCGTCAGGAGGATCTGTGCCGTAGCGATCCCGTAGCGGTCGAAGGCCTCCTGGTAGACTGCCATGAGACGCGTCTGGCCGACGGCGGCGCAGGCCTGCTTGTCCGGGAGGAGCTGCGGGCGCTCGCCGATGCCGAGCCGCTGCATCCCCAGGCTGATGGCTCCGCTTGCTACGACAATGACCTGCCGGCCGGCGCGGTGGAGGTCCACCATCTCCTCGATGAGCGTGTGGACCCGCCCGAGGGCCAGCTCGCCGCTGTCGCGGCTGATCACGTTCGTGCCCAGCTTGATCACGATGCGGCGCGCTTCTCGGATCTGCGCCCGCCAGTCGCCGGCCGTGGAGCGGGGCAGTGGCGGGACGGGATTTGCGGGCAGCTCGCTTTTCATGCTGGAATCCTTGCAGGGATTCCTGAGTTTAGCGGAAATCCCGCCAAGGACACCGGGCATTTCTGACCGCTCGGCGGGCATCCAAACCGGTGCTGAAGCGCCGCACTCCAACCGAGCCGCACTCCCCGCCGCCGCCATCGTTTATCGGACCGTGACAGAACGATGACAGGCTCGTGGGTAAGATCCCGCGGCCTTTCCGGAAACTGAAGCAAGTTTTCATCGAATCGGGGACGCCCGCGGGCGTCCCCGTCTGCTTTCGAGAGTGCAGTAGAGCCGAACGCGCGGTCGCTCAGATTGGGGCTTTTCCGGTCGATACCTGTAGGGTGTAATCTCTCGTTTCCTTGGCGGGGGTCCCGTTCCCCCGCCGCCCTTGCAATAGGCCATCAACTACAGAGAAGCGCCGGAGACGAACCTTGAAGCTCACCCTGATGGGAACCGGATACGTGGGGCTGGTCACGGGTGCGTGTTTCGCTGACCTCGGCAACGACGTCCAGTGCGTCGACGTGGACAAGGAGAAGGTCGAGAAGCTCCGAAAAGGGCAGCTCACGATCTACGAGCCGGGCCTCGAGGAGCTCGTCAAGCGCAACGCCGCGGAAGGGCGCCTGCAGTTCACGACCGACGGGGCCGCAGCGGCCGCCTGGGCCGACGTCATCTTCGTCTGCGTCGGGACCCCGCAGCGGGCCGACGGCAAGGCGAACATGAACTACGTCTTCCAGGCGGCGGAGACCATCGGCAAGAACATCAAGAAGTACACGGTCATAGTTGACAAGAGCACGGTCCCGGTGGGCACGGCGGAGCGGGTCACCCGCCTCCTCAAGGAGATCACCACGGTAGAGTTCGATGTGATCTCGAACCCCGAGTTCCTGAAGGAGGGGGCGGCCATCAAGGACTTTCAGAACCCGGACCGCATCGTCATCGGCACGGAAAGCCCGCGCGCGCAGGAGGTGATGAACCACCTCTACGGCCCGCATACGCGCGTCAACCGCCCGATCCTCTTCGTCAAGCCGCAGACGGCCGAGCTGATCAAGTACGCGGCCAACGCGATGCTGGCGAGCCGGATCTCGTTCATGAACGCGCTGGTGCCCCTTTGCGAAAGGATGGGCGCCGACATCAAGGACGTCTCCCGCGGCATCGGCCTCGACACCCGGATCGGCCCGAGGTTCCTCCAGGCCTCGCCCGGCTACGGCGGGTCGTGCTTCCCGAAAGACGTGCGCGCGCTCGTGGACGTCATGGAGAGCCTCCAGCTCAACGCGAACTTCTTCCGGGCGATCGACCAGGTGAACGAGCTGCACAAAAAGAGCCACATCGCCCGCCTCCTCAAGTTCCACCCCCGGCTCGCCGGTCTGACGATCGGTGTGTGGGGGCTTTCCTTCAAGCCCCGTACCGACGACATCCGCGAGTCCGCCTCGCTCACCCTCATCGAACAGCTCATCGAGGCGGGGGCGAAGGTGATCGCCTACGACCCGGAGGCGATCGAGAACACGCGGAAGATCTTTCCGAAGATCGACTACGCGCACACGCCGTATGACGCGGTCCGCGGCGCCAGCGCCGTGGTCGTGATGACCGAGTGGGACGTCTTCCGGAACCTGGACCTCGACCGCGTGAAGTCCCTCATGGCGGATCCCGTGATCGTCGACTGCCGGAACGTCTACGATCCGCCGGAGATGACCCGGATGGGCTTCAAGTTCAGCGGGATGGGACGAGGGTAGGTCACCGCCCGTCCCTCACCGCAGCACCACCTTGAAGTCGTGGTCGACGGCGACGTTCTCATCGTCGGTCACGCGCAGCCGCATGCTCCGGCGGCAGAGCGCGCTCTGGCCGGGCCCGAGCTGAAACGGCGGGCAGTCGTACTCAACCTCCACCGTCGTCCGCGGATCGCCCAGGCTCGCGCGGTCGCATTGGCCGTCGGCGTTGAAGTCCCAGCGGAAGCGGAGCGGGCCGCCGTCGGGGTCGTAGGACGCCGAGGCGTCGAGGTGCGCCTCATAGCGACCTCCCGGGAGCGGCACCAGGTAGTAGCTGACGCGGGCCACGGGCGGCTTCTTGCAGCCGTATCGTCCGCCTACAAGGTCGAGCGCCTCCTCATCGATGACGCCGATCGTCTCGTCGAATAGGTCCTTGCCGAAGAATTGGATCTCGGGGACCATCGTCAGTTGCATTCCAGCATCGATGCCCCAGTCGAAGCAGGGCACCGGTTGCGTCGTTCCAGCGGCGTGGAACCTCGCGAACGCCTCGCCTCTCATGCCAATGTCCGCCGTCAAGCCGCGGAAGAGGATCCCGGCGAAAAGGTGCGTTTCGGGGCGTACGTAGCCCTTCACGGCCAGCGACCCGCTCAGGTTGAGCTCCGTCGTATTGGGAATCTCGGCGAGCGTCGGCGGATCGATGCCGCTCAGGTTCTCGATCCGTCTGCCGTCGTAGCGGATGCCCGCCCCCATCTTGAAATGGGCCTTGGCTCCCGCGACGGCGTTGAGATTCGCCTCGGCATCAATTTCAACGCCCGCGAAGAGGTCGCCGGTGGCCGCGAAGTGAATGGGGACCCCGTAGACGACCACGATGTGATCCTTGCGCAGGCTCAGCACCTTCTTTTCGCGCCGTATGTGGTCCTCGTAATGGGCGTCGACGTAAACCACCATTTCGGTGTCGAGCAGCACACCCGAAAAGAAGCTGACGCCGGTGACCTTGAGGCCCGAGGTGCCGACGCCCAGACTCGCCTGGTCGTTGGCATAGAGGACTCGCAGCCGGTGGAAGCCGGCGTGGATATAGTTGGGCCCGTCGTTCCAGGTGATGATCTCGATGGGTGGCAACTCTACGTCGATGAGCGGCGTGAAGAACCCGCCGCCCTCGCCGCTCCGGTCGGTCAGGCCGCCCCCCGCGCCGCCGGCTTGCTTGACCATGTCGCAAAGGCCGCTGCCGGTCTGAGTGACGAGCCCCGAAGAGAGTCGCATGTCGACGGCCGAATTGGGCATCTCAAACTCGATGGCGGCGTCGTTGAAGACTTCCGGGAGCGCCGCCGGGCTTGCCAGATAGGTGCGGTCGCCTGGGGCGGTGGCGAGACAGCTCCTCGGGCGCTCGCCTTCGAGCTTGACGAGATAGGTCACGCCCTCGTGGATTGCCGCCGAGGAGACGGGTACGTAGCCTGAGATGATGTCGCCCGGCTCCAGATCGAGGCCGCCCGGCGGGTCATCGATGACCACCTCATGCGAGACCGGGCTCAGATCGCGCAGGATCGGCTCGCCTGGCGTCGTCCGCGTTTCGGGGAGGACAAAGACGTTCGGCCGCAGCCCGTCGATCACGCCTCCGCCCTGGCCGCACGCCTCGAAGCCGTCGCAGCCAAGCTCCGAGGCCCCCGAGCCCACTCCGCAGTCGGGGTACGGGGCTCGAGGCTGGTTGCCGCCGAGAAAGAGGTGGCCCAGTAGCTGGATCGGGTCGGTGATGTTCACCTCGCCGCCCCCGTCGATATCGCCCGCCTCAAGGCAGTCTAGCCGCAGCGGACTGCCAAGGAAAAGGTAGCCGAGGATGCTGAGGGCATCGCTAATGTCGACCGCTCCGCTCTGGTTGGCATCACCTCGGACGAAGGCGACGCCGGGAGCGCTTTTCGGCTCGACGTAGATCACGGCGGACGCAAGCGAGCTTGTGCCCCGCGGGTCGGAAACCTCGAGGGTCCGCGGCCCGAGCGGTTCTCCGGCGCCGAGCTCCGGTGCATGGCCGATGGCGAGGTGGGAGGAGACCACCACGGCGTCGGCGATGGGCTTGCCGCCGAGGGCGAAGCGCGTCCCTGGAGCGAAGCAGCTTCCGAAGATGTGGAGGCGCGTCGACCCATCGGCTAGCACGTCCGCCGACACAACCTGCGAAGCCACGGGGGCCGCAGTGGCCGCCACCACTTCCACGGCTTCGTCAAGCGTCGCCAGGATGCCCTGGCCCGGCACGTAGAAGTCCACGGAGTAGTTTCCCGGAGCCAAAGGCGGCACGATCCCTTCGAAGACGGCGTGCCCTCCGCCGGCGGCGATGCCGCCGCCGCCGCCTTCGCCGCCGATCAAGCCGCACGGGCTCGACGGCGCCACGGCCAGGACGGGGACGCCGCCGACTCGGAGCACGGCCGCCGAAGGAACGCCTGCCGCGGGGATGGCGATGCGGTCGTTGCCGGCCGCAAATCGCGGCGCGGGAGGCCGGCCGAGAACCGGCGGCGCCGGAAGCTGGATCGGGAGCGCGTGGACTGCGTCCGGGAGGCGCGCTCGCTCGGCGTCGCCTTCGGTGAGGGAGGCAAAATGAGGTCCTTCCGCCAGGGGCGGGCTCAGACCGCGAAATTGCTCGCCGTCCACGCCCCTCACAAACTCCACTTGAGTGAGCGGCTGACCGCCGAGCCGCGGCTCGAGGCCCGGCTCGAAGCCGGTGCCGATGAAGGTGACGGGCGTCCCGCCGTTCACGGATACCTCAGAGGGCGAAACGCTCGTGATGGCGATACCGGGGGGCTCGACGGCCACGATCCCACCCTTGAAGGAGGTGATGACGGCGCCGTCGGCGCCCACCAGATCGACATCGTAGAGTCCCGGCCCGAGCTGCGGCGTCTCGCCGCGAAGGAGGTTGGGCTGGGACGCATCGACATTGCTCAGGGAAAGGCCCCCAACGCGCGGGGTGGCGCCGCCGTGCCATGTGTCGGTGAACACCGATACGAGATCGCCGCCTCGCGTTGAAATCGTGAGCGGCACCACGGAAGTAATTTGCGGCGACTGTGACGGCAGAGCCTGGATCAGGCCGGGGACCGTCCGCTGGACATGACCATCGCCCAGGACCATCGAGACCGAATGCAGGCCGGCGGTTAGGGGCGGCGTCCTGCCCCGAGCGTGGGCGGAATCAATGACCTCGATGTCGAGGAGTGGGCTCGAATCGATGCGGAAGGTCATACCGGGCTCGAAGCCGAGCCCCTCGACGGTCACCACGGTGCCGCCGGCGGTCGAAACGATGTCGGGTACCACCTTCTCCACGCCGATCTCCACGTAGAGGAGCCCCACGGGGAACTCGCGGAAGCGGCCCTGATCGCGGATGTAGACGACGTCCGTTCCGGCGATGGGTTGCTGGGGGGAAACGGGACGAGGGATGTAGCCCGTGATAAGCTCCGGCGAGTGGAATTCCTGGTGGAGCAGCCTGCTCGCGCCCTGGTCGGCGTTGGGGATGTACACCTCCATGTCCGGACGCAGGTTCTGGCCCATGAAACGACACAGGATTGGCCGATCGATGAGGACCTGGTCCGGTGAGACGCCGGTTATGACCGGCGGCGCCACCACTTCGATGGCGCCCGGGAAACGGTCGATGAGGTTGGGACCGAAAAAGTCCCAGATGATCTCCGCGTCGTAAATGCCGGGATTTAAGGGCGGAATCCGAGCCGTACGGAGGCCGTTGCCCAAGATCACCTGATCAGGGAGATCCACGCCGCCGACACGAATGCTGAAGGCGGGGTCGAGAGCCTCGCCCTCGATCAGGACCTTCTCGCCGCCCGGTGCCACGCGCGACGGCTCCATGCCCCAGATCCACCCCAAGACGCCTGTCTGGCACGGAAGCGGCGTGATGATCGGACGCGCGATGGTGGCGTGGTCGCAGTTCATGTTGCCATCGACGGAGGCGCTGGCGAGGGTGAGGTATCGCGCGGTGCTGGGGATCGTCATGCTGACGTGCTCACCTTGGCCGGGCCCGTAGACCGCGTTCCGTATGTCGGTAACTCCCTCAATGTCGTTGGAGACCATCACATAGAGCCTGACCAAGCCGCTGCCGCAGTCGTCCATGCCCCAAAACGTGCTGAAGCAGCCGACGGCCTCCTCGCCATGTCGCGCCCGGAGCGCATCGAGGTCAAAGGTGATGCCCGCGGAGGCGTGGAGTCCGATGGAGCTCGTGAAGTGGTTGAAGCCGCTCACGCGGATGCCCTCCTCGGAAATGCCGCCGATGCGGTTTTTCAGAATGTAGTTAAAGCCGGTGTTCGTCTCCTCGCTGTCGTCGACCAAGAGCTTGACGCCGCTCTGGGTCGTGTACTGAACGAAGCAGCCGTTGCAGCCGTCTTGTGCGGTCGGCACCCTGCCCTTGAGCAGGAACACCGAGTCGATGTAGGGCGAATCGGGCACCGGCTGCGGGTTCACGCCGTCCGTGTCGGTGATATGACCCGCGAAGTACGTGGTGGTGAAGGCCCCCGTGCGCGGATCGATCCCGACGTTAGCGGGGGGAGCGTTGTGCGAGCCGTCGCCGCCGGCGACGATGTCCTCGAGACGGATGGCCCGTCCAAGGGGGAAGGGGGGCAAGTAGGGCCGAGCGTCCAGGCTCCTGAGCGCGATGGACGCCCCGGTGACGACGTCGCCGCCCGACTGGAACTGGATGCCCATACCCGACTCTCCCAACTCGTTGGCAATATTCTCCAGGCTGTAATTGGTGGCCACGGAACCCAAATCCAGGCTCGGAATGAGAGCTGGCGAGCTCGCCAGGAGGGCGAGGTTGAGCGAAAGGGGCGAAAAGCCCAGAGTGGGCGGCCCCAACAGACCCGCTGGTTCCGTCCGGAAGACGACGTACTTGGTTGGGAAGCCGTCATCGACGAGGAGGAGCGTCCCTGAGCCGCCCGACATCGCGTACCCCGTGTCGCCGACCCGAATTTCGAACGACGACACGGCTGGATACTCGCGAAAGTTGGCACCTTCTAGCCCCACCGCTGCCGTATTGTCGTAGAGGATCCGTCCGCTGACGGGCTGTCCTCTGGTGGAGCCAGGGAGCTCCGTCAAGATCACCTCTCCTTCGAAGACCACTTCGACTTCGGTTCCGGCGAGCTGGCGGGCAATGAAAAGAACACCGAGCGACAACGCGAGGCGATGAGCACCAATCATGGAGAGCTCCTGGGCTGGGTTTGGAATCCGGCGCGGCACTTGTGCGCCTTTGCCTCCCCTGTACGCTCCCGCCTCGCGGAGGTTACGGAGAATTCACCGCTCTGCCGTTGCACCCGGCGGCGCACCCGGCGACGCACCTTTGCCGAAGATGTGCCCGCCCGTCCAGCTCTCGCGGTGCGCGCGCCGTTCCTCGGGGCTTCCCACCTGAAAATGGTCTCGCTCGTCGGGGGTCAAGTCGCCGAACTTGGCCGCTATCGCTGCCGCTAGCACATCGAGCGGGTAGACGACCGCCTCCCAGGCCCGGGTATCGCGGCTTCCCTGCGGGACCCAGACGACGATCAGCCGCTCGGCGTCGCTCACGAAGTAGAGATTGAATGAGATTTTGCCGGGACGCTTGATGGCCATGTGATCCCGCTGGCTGGCTCTATCCCAGATCCGCACGAAGCCGTCCGTTGCGCTGGTGGCGACCCAGCGTTTGTCGGGGCTCATGGCGACTACCCCCACACGCGCCGGATGGACGAATGTCGCCACGATGCGGCCCCCATCCAAGTCAATCAACTCGGCGCGCGTGGTGCGATTCGCCACCAGGATCTCCCCCTCCTTGGCGCCGTAATCGAGGGCGTTGATGAGGCCGACTTGCTCGCGGCGCAATGTGCGGACGGTTTGAGCAGCCACGTCGACGAGGAAAGCGTTCCCACGTGCATCGTGGGCAACAATGCGGCTCGAGTCGGGGCTGAAGGCACTCCAGCCGAGCACCGCCTGCGCGCGGTGCGCGAAAACGAGAGCACCGTCCGAAACGCTCCAGACTCGAAGGCTCGGCTCGCGCGCCACGGTCAGGACCCAGCGGCCGTCGGGGCTGAACACACCGGATGCAACCTCGTCCTCATGATTCAATACGCAAACCGTTCTCCCCGTCGGCGCGTCCCAGACGCGCGCCGACTTGTCGCGGGAACCGGTCAGAATCCTGGCCCCATCCGGGCTGAAGCGAGCAACCGTGACTTGGCCCTCGTGGCCCTCGAGGCGAGCCACCTCGCGTTGCGTCGGCAGCTCCCTTATCAGCGCCGAAGCGCTCTGCCAGTACGCCACGACGCAGAGTCCGCCGCCACGGGCGACATCGGCTGCGGCGAGCTCGCCCGCGGCGTCCGAACCCAGGACCAGCGGCTGGAGAGGCCGGACCGTCCACAACCGCGCCGTGAAGTCGACGCTGGCCGTGACCACCTCCTGAGAGCCCGGCGCGAAGGCGGCTTGGACCACCGGAGCCGCATGCCCGCGCAGCTCTGCAATCGGCTTCCCCGTCTTGAGATCCCAAACGCGGGCCGTCGTATCGTAGGAGGTGGTGAGGAGGAGGGAATCGTCCCGCGAAATCTCCACACTGACGACCTTGTGCTCGTGCACCAGCTTGTGCAGCTCCTCGCCGGTGCGTGCGTCCCAGATGCGGGCGGTGAAGTCCTCGGAGCCTGTCGCCAACTTGGAGCCGTCGGCGGTGAGCGCAAGCGCGTAGATTCCTTCGGAGTGGCCGCGAATCGTGGTCAACGGCTGGTAGCTCGTGGCATCCCAGACGCGCGCTCCGGGCTCCTGGGCCGCCGCTGCGAGGCATCTCGCGTCGGCGCTGAAGTGGAGGTCGAGAACAGGGCCGGCAGGGCTCGCGAGCGTTGCCAGGCAAGTGCCCGCCTTGACATCCCATACTCTGACGGTGCCGTCCTGCGAGCCGGTGGCGACCTTATCGCCGTCCGGGCTGTAGCAGGCGCAGAGAACTTCACCCGAGTGCTGATCGAATACATGCAGGGTATCCCCGGAGATGGCATCCCAAAGCCGTGCGGTGTTTTGCCCGACAGTGAGGATGCGGCCGCCGTCGGGGCTGAAGCCGGCGCTCTTTAGCGGGTGCTCATGGCCGGCGAAGACACGCAGCGATCGGGCTGTGGACACCTCCCAGAGGCGCGCGGTCCCATCGTCGCCCGCCGTTAGCACCTGTTGGCCGTCCGGGCTGAAGGTCGAGGAGCGGACAAAACCTCGATGGCCTCGGAGAACTCCCACCTCCTTGCCGGTCGCACTGTCCCAAAGTCGCGCAGTTCGGTCGCGGGCCGCCGTGGCGACGAGCCTGCCATCGGGACTGAAGGCTGCCATCTCGAGCGAGCCCTCATGGCCGAGAAGGCGGCGGCGCTCGCGGTTGGCTTCGAGCGCCACGAGGAGGGAGCTGTTGGCGCTTCTGGACGGGGCGCGCTCGGCGGCCCCCAGGGCGAGGAGCAGGGCCTGGCCCGGATTCTCGCCGACGACGGCAAGCGACTGAAAGGCGAGCCTCTCCCCTTCTTCGTTGCGGAGCGCGATCGCCCGCCGTTCGCCCTCACGCTCCGCGCGCAAGTAGAGCCCGAGCGTGACGGCGAAGGAAACGACGACGATGCCCGCGAGCGCCCCCAGGGCAGCCGCCAGCTCCGGCTTGCGGCGCGCCCAGGAGACGAGCCGCTCGCGCGTCGAAACCGGCCGCGCCAGGATCGGCTCGCGGGCGAGCCAGCGCTCGAGGTCCTGGGCTAGTTCGGCCGCTGAGGCGTAGCGCCTCTCGGGCAGCTTGGCGAGGCACTTGAGGCAGATGACCTCCAGGTCGCGGGGGATGCTGGGGTCGCGAGAGCGGAGCGGTTCCGGCTCCTTCTCCGTCACCAAGCGCAAGGTCCGATACGGTGTATCGGCCTGAAAGGGTGGAGCGCCGGCGAGCGTTTCATAGAGGACGGCTCCGAGAGCGTAGACGTCGGCGGCGGTGGTCACCTCGCCGGCGGAGCCGCTTGCCTGCTCGGGGGCCATGTAGGCCGGAGTACCCAGCACCACACTGGTGGCGCTGGTCTCGGAGGACGAGTCCATGATGCGGGCCAGCCCGAAATCGGCGACGTGCGGCTTCCCTTCGGTGTCGAGGAGGATGTTTGACGGCTTCAAGTCGCGGTGCAGGACGCCGCGCTGATGAGCGAAGTGAACCGCATTGGCCACGGTGACCAAGAGCCGCGCCGCCGCTTCGGGTGGCAGCCGACCGGAGGCCTTCTTCAGCCTTCCGGCGAGGCTGCCGCCTTCCATCAACCGCATCGTGTAGAAATGCCGCCCGTCCTCTTCGCCGATCTCGTAAAGCGGCACAATGTGCGGATGGTCGAGGCGCGCGGCGGCTCGCGCCTCGGTGAAGAAGCGGATGACCTGCGTCGAGCTCGCCAGTTGCCCCGCGAGGATCATCTTGAGCGCCACATCCCGGTCCAGCCCATCCTGGCGCGCCCGCCAGACGACTCCCATGCCGCCGTGAGCGATCTCGGAGATGAGCTCGTAGGCGCCGAAGCGGCGGCGGCCGTTTTCAGCGGCAGCCGGCTCTTCCGGAGGGAGGGCTATGAGCTTCCAGAGGCAGGTTGGGCAGTTGCCCCCCGGGGCGTCCGGCGGAAGCGGCTTGCCGCAGTCGCGGCAGACCGGGCGAGGGAGATTGAAATCGCGTGCTCGTTCCATGACTCGAGATCATCGCTCTGTTCGATGTTCGGCCGACAACGTTACCCAAAGCTCCGAAAAAGCTGCTGCACTTCCTCTTCGATCTCCGCCGGGCCGGCCACCGTTGAGGCGATTTCCGTCCGCAAAATCGCACCGAAACGGCGGCGGAGGCGATGGACTGCGGTTTTCAAAGCGCCTTCCTTCATACCCAGAGCACCGGCGATTTCGACGTACGAGCCGTCGGTTGGCTCGCCGGCGAGCACCGGCCGCAAGGCGGCGAACAGGGGGCCGCGCCCGGCGGCGGCGGACTCCTGCTCGAGGCGTTTGAGCGCCTGCTCGAGGAGCGTGATCGCCCAACGGCGCTCGAAAATTTGCTCAGGCGTAAGCGCTTCAACGTCGGCGGGCTCGAGGCGGTAGCGATCCTCGGCGTCGAGCATCGAGAGCGACAACACCGCTCGGCCCCCGCCCCGCTTCTCCCGAGTCTCACGCCGGCGCACGTCGACCAGAAACCGCTCCAGCGCAGTCAAAAGGAACGTCCGAAACTTGCCCTTCGTCGGATCCGCCAAGCTCAGGAAGTTGCGCTCGATGAGCCGCGTCAGGAATTCCTGCGTGATGTCCGCGGCATCGTCGGGGTTGCGCCCCTTGCGGCGGACGAAGGCGTAAAGCGGGTACCAATATGCCTCCAGAAGGCGCCCCATCGCCGGCCGTACGCTATCCGCGTTGGTGCCGCCGGCAGCCAGGACCAGGCTCCAGTCCGTGGCAGCAAAGCGGGAGGTCTGCTCGCCGGCCGGTGAAAGCGGGTGCTCGGGTAGGCCCATGACCGACGTAAGCTATCACACCCGGGTGGAGATGTCCTAGGTGCGGAGGCCGTGCGGATGTCGCCGGCGCGTACCACGGAGTGCGTTATCCCCGATGGGGCGGAGAGGAAAGCGTGAGGAAGTCCCCTTCAAGGGGCCTGCGTGGCGACTGAACAACGCCGGCCGTTCTGCGGGCCCGGCGCGTTTCAACGCGGATGAAGCTCGCCCGACTGAATCGGCGTTGGAAGCCCGGATGGTCCCCGGGAGGCTTATCCGCTCTCCACGAGCGCGGCAATGAAGCCGGCCGCGGCCATGCGCCGCCCTGCGATCGGGCCCTCCACGCGGCGGCTTATCGCCGTTGAACGGTTTTCCCCGACGCCTGGAGGACCTCACCACGGAGTGCGTCAACCCCGCGTGGCCGGAGAGGAGAGCGGAA
>Ga0187893_10000862_pt1 | contig 76375 bp, 83 predicted proteins | sample MA1701074metaG_FD_139574 | JGI IMG/M metagenome (GOLD analysis project Ga0187893, IMG submission 139574) | White microbial mat communities from a basaltic lava cave in the Kipuka Kanohina Cave System on the Island of Hawaii, USA - MA170107-4 metaG ...
AGCGGATATCTTTGACTATATCGAGCGCTGGCACAATCCCCGGCAACGGCGGAGACTGGCGCTCCAGCAGCAGGGAGAGAAACTCTTAACTCATCTGTCCGTGGAAACGGGGTAGAACCCGATTCATTAGAGAAGGATGTAAAGCTCGTAGAAGCGATGAAACGTACTATCGCTCAATATGAGCTGTCATGGCTTCTTGTCACGAGAGGTCCGCTGGGAATGTGCCTCATGGACAGGAGCGAAACACCACCTTTATTCCTACACTGGCAAGACAAGTCTTTGATGTCTCGGGGGCCGGAGATACCGTTACCGCAACGCTGTCTCTTTGTGTGGCAAAAGGCTTCTCCTTCATAGATGCGGCAAAGGTGGCCAATTTGGCGGCGGGAATAGTTGTGGGAAAGGTTGGCACTCAGCCCATCAACCTGTTCGAACTAACGGCGGCAATGAAGACCACCGGCGTGGATTCCCCCATCAGCTCTCTCACGCGGAAAATCACCTCTCTCTCCGCAGCGATCACTCAATGCGAAGTATGGAAAACCGCTCGGCAACGAATTGTGTTTACGAACGGCTGCTTCGACTTGCTTCACCCTGGTCATGTTCACCTCTTACACGAAGCTAAGAGTTTCGGGGACCGCCTTATCGTCGCGATAAACTCGGACACCTCAGTTACGCGACTCAAGGGGGCGAAGCGGCCGATTCTTGCCGAACATGATCGAGCATCCCTGATTGCGTCCCTTGACTGTGTGGATCTGGTAATCATTTTCGATTCGGATACTCCCGAAGAGTTGCTAAGAGCGTTCAAGCCCCACACCCTGGTAAAAGGAGAGGACTATACCCAAGCCGATGTTGTTGGCCGGACGATTGTTGAATCGAGCGGTGGTGAGGTGCGCCTCATTCCGCTCATGGATGGATACAGCACAACGGACATTGCTTGCAAAGTGTGGGAGTCCGGCTGGATTGTCGATGATCGATAATGTTGTGGCGTCACTGGCCAACGTCATATTGCCCGGGACCATTAAACAGGGAAGATGATGAACAAGGTGAAACGGTGAAAATCCTTATCATAAAATTAGGCGCGAGCGGGGACGTTGTTAGAACAACAACGCTGCTTAATAAACTGCCGGGGGATATCTATTGGGTCACGAGCGATGACAACCTAGTGCTTCTCGCTGACAACCAGAGACTTAGCCGGGCGGTTTCCTGGAAACAGGTTTCTGATCTGCTCCAGATTGAGTTCGATCTCATCATAAACCTGGAAGATTCCTTTGAGGTTGCCAAGCTCCTCGGGCAATTCAAGTACAAGGAGCTGTTTGGTGCGTACTTAAGTGACTCTAATAACGTTGAATACACGGGCAATGCCAGTAGCTGGTTTGATTTGAGCCTGGTAAGTCGTTTTGGAAGAAGTAAGGCTGATGAGCTAAAGTTAAGAAATAGAAAAAGCTATCAAGAGATCATCTTCTCTTGCCTCGGCTATATATTTGAAGACGATCGCTATTTTCTTCCCCGCATAACAAGATCCGATCTGGCGGGTGATGTGGCAATAGCAAATACCGCAGGCCATGTATGGCCAATGAAGCGATGGGCTTTCTATGATGAACTGAAGGTTAAGCTGAAGGACGCCGGATATGTCGTCAATTTCTTACCCGTAAGGAAGACGCTATTGGAGCATATTGCCGACGTGCAAAGCCACAAGTATCTTGTGAGTGGAGACACATTACCCATGCATATTGCACTCGGTAGTGGGATCAAGTGTGTGACCATTTTTCAATGCACGAGCCCATGGGAGATACATGGTTACGGCTTGCAGGTCAAAATCATCTCTCCGTTGCTTGAGAGGTATTTCTATAAGCGAGATTTCGATGTCGCTGCCACCACCTGCATTCCAATAGACACCGTGTATGACGTTACCGCGCAGATCTGCTCCGGAGGAAAATAGTACAAGGGTTAAGGTGGCGACTTCACGGAGTTACATATGAAGAAATTAGCAGCGTTGCAATTGTGTGCCTGCCTTGGGGCTTATGTCATTCTCACGTTTGCCGCTGAGACAGAGCTTTGGCAAGTAGCTGTATTTGCCTGGCTCCCGATCGTAGTCGGGGGATATGCGTGGTTGTGGTGGTTCCGAAACGTTTATTTCTTTCGAGACCCTCAGAGGCACATTCCTGAAGGCGACAATGTCATTGTCTCTCCTGCGGATGGCCGAGTGATGTATTTGTACCCGGTGAAGGGCGGTGAAATAACTTCAGAGAAAAACGGAGAGAAGATTAGGATCTCTGAATTAGCAAAGACCCCGATTGCCGACGCGCAAGGTTGGCTGCTCGGAATATACCTGACTCCGTTCGATGTTCACTTCAATCGGGCACCTATTGAAGGAGACATCAGGACACTCTACTACCACAGAACGGGTGTGAATCTCCCCATGGTTGATTTGTGGGAATACGTAAATTTTACTTTGCTTAGGAGGGCAGTAAACTTGTTTGCCGCCCCCTTTCATCTCGAAAACGAGCGAATGACCATGCAAATTCAAAATTCAAGAATAACGTGTTTCATAATCCTTATCGCCGACAAATTCGTCAATAAGATCAGCTGGTTTTTCCAAGAACTGCAACGAGTGGAGAAAGGTCAGAAGATATCGTTTATTGAACGAGGTTCGCAGACCGACCTATTCATTCCGCATGATTGCATTACGTTCAAAGTCAGGCCGGGAGAGCAGGTGTATGCCGGCAAGACGATCATTGCAACCATCAAACAATAGCGTGTCGGGCTATTCATGACCGTGGAATAGTTCAAGAATCGAACCTCATGGCGTGACAGGTTTCTGGTCACACGGCGCATCAAAGCAATAGGATAAGATGGTCAATCCCACAGTGGTCATCATTGGAGACCATACTCAAGGCTTGGGAATTTTGCGCTCTGCGGCAGTCAGGGGTGGAAAGATTTGGGTGGTAAATGACAAGAGCATAAGCCTTGCGCGCTTTTCAAAATATCTTTCACGCTATATAGAGATCAGCCGAGGATCACTCGCTCGTCTTAGCAGGCCGGAATGCTCTGACACGCTTTTAAGAATACTATTGGACTTGCCGATTGAGTGCCCGGCCTTACTATTCGGCGTTAATGAAGATATCAGCCGTTTCATCCATCACAACGCAAATGCGCTCAGGGAGAAGTATTTTGTTCCATCGGTCAGGTTAGACAACATCTATGATAAATACCTCTTCAACCTTCTCCTGCCTGAGGCGGTTAGGATTGATACCCGCCTGTGTAGCGAAACGGACCTTGTAAGTTTGGAATCTCCCGAAAGGTACATTGTGAAAGGTCGGCAAGGTAATGCTTTTAGGCAACTTACCGGGGAAAAGGCCATACCGGTTGATCGTTTCATGCTGCGCCAGGCGGGGTGGCTTTTCAAGCGGCTTCTCCCTGATCAGGTCATCCTTCAGGAAATTGTGCCCACCGATAGGTCGGTACTGTCTGTCTGTTCATTCAGTGCAGATGGTGATATGGCGGGGATGTTTGCGTACGAGAAGCTTCGCCAACACCCCAATGAGTTCGGAACTGGAACTTATTTGCGTAGTGTGGATCCCGGTCTTCTTGATAGGCAGGCCGAGCAAGTACTCAGAAACCTGAAATATACAGGTGTTTCAGAGATCGAGTTCATTTATGACTGCCGGACAACGGGATATAAAATAATAGAAATGAACCCGCGCCCATGGAAATCTATCAACTTTGCAAGTCAGTGTGGAGAGAACTTGATTGAAAAATATATCTCCTATGTTGCAAAGGCGCAGCCCCATTTTGGAAACAACTATAGTCGTGGACAATACTGGGTCGACTTGGCAACAGATATTCCACAACTTACTCGCGAGATGAAGTGGGGAGGCTATCATAGGGGGTTCTTTGAGTGTACATGGGACAAACGCGATCCCTTGCCTACCCTGGTTCTTTGGACCCTCTTCCCATTGATTGCGTTTGAAAATACCATTTCACGCTTCGGTTGGGATTTAAAACCAGGTTCTCCTGGCTGAAGGCTTGACACAATAGTTCCTTCCGATCGGCGCTCTCTGCAGACAGATCTAGATTGTCGAGCAACTTCTCTTGTATCAGATGCCCACTTTGGTGCCCAGCCCTGTGGAACAGCAGGCACCTTGTCATATTTAGAGGAGGGATTGCCATGTCCAATGAACTACAGCTCGGATTGTTCCGTTGGGCTGCGAAGAGCGTATCTCAACGTGGATTTATCAAGAGCGTCAAAGTCGCTGTGAGCATGGTGATAGATGTTGGATTTGATTTGCGATATCGTACAGAAACTATCAAATGGGTTGACCTTGCATCCCTCAACATCTCGCCAGAGGTAAAAGCCACGGGAATCCATACAAGGCAACAAAGGCAAGACCTCTGCGCAAGTTATTGCGTTCTTTGGATCTACCAAAATATGGGACGTTCGTTGATTTTGGTGCAGGGAAAGGACGAGTGCTACTAATAGCGGCTCAGTGCGGATTTCAAAAATGTATAGGCGTGGAAATTTCGCAGGAATTGTGTGAGGTAGCGCGTCATAATGCCAGGCAGATGCATCTATCCGATCAGATTGAGCTCGTGAGATCAGACGTTACCGAATACAAGATCCAGCATGATCAAACCGTATTTGTCTTTTAGAACCCATTCGATAGAGTTGTGACATGTCGTGTGCTTAATCACATTGCAGAATCGGTCAAGGAGTATCCTCGAAAGATATGGTTATTATACGATACACCTAAATACCATCAAGAAGTCCTAGAGTTGAGCCTATTCAGCAAATGTAGAAAGTATGAAATTGGCGGGACTGAGTTTTGTGTTTACCATAATTAGTACATCTGCCCTGTCAGGATCTACAGCGATGTCATTCCGATTGAAGGCCGGAGCATTGATGATCAGCACCGTTGTTTATTTCAGAACCGCTTTAGGGAGTTGATTTTATTCTTCGAGGATTTCTGAATCCGTCAGCTCCTCAAGCGAACCGCCATCATTTTCTAGGAGCATCAAAGAGACTACCGGACAAGTTTTCCGTCCGGGTTAAGAATGGTCTCAGGAGGGCAGCGAGTGGCTGTTTGTCCTGAGCAAATAAGCTAGCGACTCGCAAATTCTGTGGAGGAGGTGGCGGTGTCAATTGTACCGGGCCTCCATTACCAAGTGGGTGTGGGTAAGTATAGGGTGTATACCCTGGTTTAGGCGTAGATCCGATAAAGTAGTCGCGCGAAGCTTGGATAAAAGTCGAAACTTGTGCTCCGCCGCATTCATTACTAACATTCACCAGGGCGACACCGCTCATCCCTGAGTTGTTCCAGATATACAATGGATCGCTTGCCTGGTTCTGTCCACGCCCGATTTGATCGGTGCATGGGTAGGTGGTGCAGCATGTGCCAGCGGTTACTCCGTCTTGAACGACACTGCCGGAGCACTGACTGGGATTATTGCAGCGGTATTCCGTCAGCTTCATCATATTATTGTAAGACGCTGATGTCTGAAGCACGAGCGTGTTTCCGTAGATAACGCCAGTGCCGCCCCGAATGAACATCAATGCGTCGAGGTTGCGGCTTGTGGAGATATTCCAACTGTTATTTGAGACTTCAAATTCGCGAGTGCCATAGGTTGCGCAGAAGCCGTGCGAGTCGATGTTGGCGTTGGTGATTGTATTATGCCGGGCGACGAAGATGCCGCCACGCTGGCCGTAGACGGCATGTGGGTTGTGAGCCGAGCACTGACGAGTCTCGGTCATGACATTATCTTCGATGAAGATAGCATTGGCCTCCGATCCTATCTGCGAGGGAAGTGCCCATGCGGCTGCACCATTTCCCTCGATATATAGTGCGGCGTGCCAACAATTCGTGGATGTATCCTCATTGACAAATTGATTGTGGTCGATCAGACCCCCGACGTCTCCCCACGTATAGACTCCATTGCCACCTGCGTACGATAAAACGTTTGAGAAGATTTTGAATTTATTGTTATCAATCCGCCACCCTTTTCCGCCCCGAACCGACATCATTGCGAAGCCGGTATCCGTTCCGAAATTTCCAGTGCTGCGGAAGGTAAAGCCTGTGATTCTGAAACCGACCGTGTTTGTGGAAGGCACTCTGAGCCCCTCAGCTGAAGCGATCGAAATAGTGGTTACGTCAATGCCCGCGCCTTTGAGTATAATGTTTTTGTTGTTGATTTGGACCGCGCCTGTCCCGCTCCATGTGCAGCTTCCAGCAGGGACCGCGACAAGATCTCCGGTTACTGCTGTATTAATCGCCGCCTGCACGTGTGTGCTGGAACAGGATGCAGCAGGAATAGTTGCCGCTTCACCAAGAGAAATTGTTAATTGAGTTGCAACGAGCGCTAGTATGACGCCTGTTGGTTGTTTCATGAGCTTGTTCTCCTAGAAGGGTATGGCTTCATAATAACGACGTTTCAACCGGAACCGATTGCAGCACAGTTTGATCAAGACCTATGATCTGTGGATGAAGGGTCTTGGCGAACGGACTAGTGTGATGATCAAATCCGAGAAGGTCTATCGGTGGCATTTTCTATGGCTTCGAACGCTATTTCAACGAGTGTCGATCCTCTAGAACAATGGGATAGGACGCCGATACGATGGGCACAAGAATGCGTTACGAAAATACCCACACGATTGTTCCGACAGTCATTCGGATCATTCACAACATACTGACACTGGACACGTAGCACTAAAAAACCCGCAAATTTGTAGGGGACGTTGGCGGATTTACGCTGGGTGTACTACCTGCCCCACTTTGGAGCGGGTGTGGATAGTTGAATGGGGTATAAGAAAGTGTCCATGTGTTAGTGGATGTACATTTATATAATTGTCCATCTGGTCCGGAATGCGACGCCCACCATTCTCCTTGGTCGGTTGCCCAGTAGGCCACCCCAGCTGTACACGTCGAGGGACGCGAGGCCACAGGCCCTACGCCCATGCCTGATGTTCCGTTAAAGCCCGCCTTATCTCGGTAGTAGTCTCGATTGGCATTGATGCAGTTGCCACACGAGCTGTCATCTTCATTGATGTTTGGTGCCTGGCTCTGCCAAACATAGGCAGGATCCTGCAATTGATTTTTGCCGAGGCCAACGTGATCCTGAGTGCTAGGAGATTTGCCGCTATCTTGCCAGAACGTAAGGTTCCCCGCGCCCAGATTGCCGCTCTCAATAGAATCTTGGAAGATGTAGCCGCTTCCACCACGAATCTGGTACCACTTGTCCACGTTGTTGCAGGTGGTGAGCTGGAAGCGGTTCTGGTACAGCTCCCACCAGCGCCCGCTGCGTGGTGTATTTCCATGCACATCGATCTCGGCACAGTCGATGGTGTTGAAGCGGTAAACGGCGCGGGCGCCGTAGACCATCAGCATTTTTCCGCCGAGGAAGCCGCCCGTGATCGTGTTACTAAACGTGTTGTCCTCGAAGTACACCGCGGCGTCGGTACCGGGGGCTACGTCGTCGGCCCATCCCGTGTCGTCGCCGGCTGAGGAGCCCCAGAGATGGATGACTTCGTTGTTGCCTGCCCACGTGAACGTGTTGTGATCGACCAGTCCGCGCCCATGACACCCGATGAAGATATGCCCGAGATCGTCCGAGTTGAATGTGTTGTGGTCGATGCGGAAGCTTGCCGACGGTGCTCCGGTGTTATAGGTACAGCCGGATACTTTCACCATCATATTAGGGGCGTATCCGCTCCCCGTGGTCGAAAACTTAAAGTTCGTCACTCGTGTAAGTCCGCTGGAGTTGATGGCGATAGACACGATGCTTGTCGAGCCGCTGCGCGTGACATTCGCGCCGTTGCCATCAAGGGTGATATGTTTCGTTGATGGAATCGACAGGGCATCCCATGACGCGGAACATCCCGCTGGCGTCAGTTGTACCGTATCCCCATTGGCGGATGTGTTGCTGATAATATTTTGAACGGTTGCCTGTGTGCAGGAACCTGTCTGGATCGTGGCAGCCTCAACAGGGAGCACCGGTAGTATAGCGAGCAATAACAACCAGATCAGCCGCATGGCCAAGCCTCCTGCAAATTAGTAGAAGTTTTCCGAGCAGTATTTATGCCATAACTTAACTCTTGCTATGACTTCCAAGAGTCCTAAGTAAAGCAAACAACATGCCATTTCAATTCTTATTACAGCTTTAACGGGCGGAGTTTATTGAAACTGTAAAGCATTGACAATCATAGATATTTTCAAGATGTGTGTCACCACTTGAAAGGGTTTTTTAAGGACAAGGTAATTGTGTTTTTTGTCTGGTGCAGAAGTGTAGGTAAATACCTCGATTTGAACAGAATGACGATAAAGCCTATTGCTTGAGTTCTACTTCTTGGTCTCAGTAGCGTCCCTACAAGTCGAAACATTGCCCCGGATTCCCACTTTCCGGTGCAGCCCCAAAACCCGTTTCGGGAGCATTTTGCATAGTCAATACGACTATGCAGCAGATACTCCGACGCTTGCCCTCTTTCATTGTCGGACGAGCTGGCCTTCGCGCCGCATTGTGATCGTCTAGAGGTCAGTCATCTCAAGGATCTTGCCTTAGGGCATATCATCCCTTCTTTTCACAACGTGGTCATGCGCCTAGTAACTCTGTGGCGAGAAAAACTCTCTGTGTTGCTTTGCCTGACAAAGACCAATAAGTCTGCTTCTTCCCTAGAGATCTATCCCGAAACAGTGTATCGCGATCTCGCCCGGAGCGAGTTCAAGCGTTCCGAGCGATCGGGGCATCTCTGCCGGATCCTGCTTGTCTATCACACAAACGCACAAGGGCTAGTCATACCCCTGAATTCCGAACTTGCCAGCAAGACAACCTCGGTGTTGTGCATGAGTGTTCGTGACACCGATTACGTTGGGTGGTACCGGCAAGACCGGATCTTGGGAGTTTTATTGACGACCCTACACCCAGATTCTGCCAACAATGGGTGCAGTAAATTAAAGACCCGTTTGGGGGAACGTTTATGTGGCGTCATGGGTTTCACTGATGACCAATCCCTTAAAATACGAGTACTCGCTCCGGGTGAGCTCACGGCATTCAATTCATCCAACCATCCTGCACCGTTTCCTGTTTCCAAAGAGTAGGTCCTATAACCTCTTACAAGGAGTGTCATTATGCTACGACTTGGTGTGATCGGATATGGATACTGGGGGCCAAACGTGGTGAGGAATTTCCTCGCACATCACGACTGCAAAGTCGTCACCATCTGCGACAAGTCTTCAGCCGCGTTGACTCGTGTGATGGCGATGCATCCTGGCATCGGCGTGACGACTGAACCTGATGCCGTGCTTCTAGCTACAGACATCGACGCGGTGGCGATCGTGACGCCGGTGTCGCACCACTACGAATTAACCAAAAAGGCGCTTCAGAATGGGAAGCACGTTTTCGTGGAGAAACCCTTTACAGCAACCTCCGCTGAAGCCGAGGAACTGATCGAGCTCGCGGAGCGTCGCGGGCTCCAGATCATGGTGGACCATACCTTTCTGTTTACCGGAGTTGTCCGCAAGATCAAGCAACTCATCGATGAGGGCACGTTAGGTCGCCTCTACTACTACGATTCGACGCGCGTGAATCTGGGCCTTTTTCAGCACGACGTGAACGTCCTTTGGGACCTTGCGCCGCACGATTTGTCGATTATGGATTACCTGCTTGGGAACGAGCCCGAATTAGTCGTGGCGACCGGCGGAGCCCACGTGAACAATTTCGAAAACCTCGCCTACCTCACCTTGTATTTCCCTGACAATGTTCTGGCGCACATCAACGTCAATTGGCTCTCACCCGTGAAAATGCGCACGACCCTCGTGGGCGGCCAAAAACGAATGCTGGTCTGGAACGACCTCGACTTGGCGGAAAAACTCCGTATCTATGACAAGGGCGCCGACGTCAAGAATGAGTCAGGAATGCATGCGACCTTGGTCAGTTACAGGACTGGCGATATGTACGCGCCGAAAATCGAAGAGGCTGAAGCGCTGAAGGTAGAAACGCGCTATTTCCTAGACTGTATCATGAACGAAACGAAACCCATCAACGATGGGCTGGCTGGGTTGCGAGTCATACGCATTCTCGAGGCGGCTGAAAAGTCTCTTAATCAGCATAAAGAAATTGTGTTGGCATGAGACTTCTTTTATTTGAGCAGTCTTTTAAACAGGCAGTCACGCGAGAACGGAAGCGTACGGATCGTTCAGGATTGGCCATGGTGCTGTTGTTGATCGGCCTTCCAAACAGGTCACAGAAGCCGGGAATGGCTGACGCCACTACCGTGGCGAATGCTTTGTCGGTGGTCATATCAGAGCCTGATATTCTGGGCTGGTTTGAGTCGTCGTGGGTCATCGGTCTGATCGTACCCGAGATCAACCCTGCCGACCTGATCGGCACCTGCAATTGGCTAGAAAGTACATTCCGTAGTGCGATCACGTTTCAGGGAGATGAAGAGCTTGCGCAACACCTTTCGATCAGGTTGCGTTTGTATCCGGAGCCGACTGGGTCAAGCGAGAAACAGCTGTCCCCATTCGATCCACTGCTGTATCCAGAACTCTCAGCTATTGGGTCGTCCATCCTGAATTTTCAGACCCTTAAGCGAGGCATGGATGTTGTGTTCAGTGCACTGCTGTTGTTGCTGCTCTTCCCGCTATTCGCTCTCATCGCCGTACTTGTCAAGCTGTCGTCGCGCGGCCCGGTCTTTTTCAAACAGATGAGGGTCGGGCATCTGATGAATTCCTTCACGATGTGCAAGTTCCGAACGATGTATGCCACGGCGGATCATAGGGTTCACCAAGACTATGTAAGCTGGTTTATCACCACCAGCGACCAGGCACAACAGAAGCCAGACGTCTATAAGCTGACAAACGATACCAGGATCACTCCCATCGGCAGGATTCTCCGAAGTACGAGCCTCGATGAGCTGCCCCAGCTCTGGAATGTTCTGATCGGTGACATGTCCCTGGTGGGGCCTCGTCCGCCGCTCCCGTATGAACTGCAGAAATACAAGCCGTGGCACCGTGGTCGCGTGTTGGACGTCAAGCCGGGTATGACCGGCCTCTGGCAAGTCGTAGGTCGGAGCAGCACAACCTTCGACGAGATGGTGCGCCTGGACTTACGCTATGCCAGGACCATGTCCTTGTGGTCGGACATCAAGATCCTGTTGGCAACGCCAGCCGCGATGATCACTGGCAAAGGGGCCTGTTGATGCGATGTGTATTCTTCGCACGTTCTACTTCCACCATCATAGCGGATGGCGAGGCTCCTCTAGTGCAGGATGGCGGGATCCTCGGTGCAGCTTAGGGAGAGTGCTTTATGCGACAGAAATACAATCCTGGTTTTCTTGGCATGCCGTCCGCCACTGCCTTCCCCCGGCCGGTATTATGCCCAAGGATGTGAAGCGCGTCGGTTTTGACTACGAGCTCTTATGAAGATCAGTTTTGAGTTTTTGTAATGTGGCGTTCGGCAGCTGAGTTTGCTTTCAGCTGTGAGCTTTCGGGAGAAATGAAGGACACGGTGACGTTGGAGCGTGGTCTAGTTCTGGACGGCATTGTCTGCATAGGGCTTATCATCTGGAGTATTCAGGGATGTAGCAGAGATTCATCATCACCTATACCATCGGTTAGTTCACTTAGTATCGCAGCGCCGCAACCTGCTTTTCCTCTCGTCGCTTCGGCCAATCGTCGATATTTACAGGATCAGAACGGCGTGCCTTTTCCAATCCTAGGACGCACGGCCTGGTTCATCACGTCGCTCTCGGAAACAGACTACAAACTGTTCCTCGACGACACGGTAGCCAAAGGTTTTAACGCGATCGAATTTAGTGCCATCACCCACGACCCCAGAGGAAATCACCCACCGTTTAGTGGAAACCATGCCCTGCCGTTCATTACGCGCTTAGATGGATATCGATGGACTGGCTCACTATCTTATAAGAGTGAAGCTGAGGTACCCAACTTTGCCAAGTGGAATGAGATGTATTGGAAACACATTGATGGACTCCTAACGTACGCAGAGTCAAAAGGTGTGCTCTGCTTCATGTTCCCTGCCTATGCTGGGTATCATGGAGGTAATGAGGGTTGGATGGCTGAGATGGTTGCCAACGGCGTCTCCCGAATGAAGGTCTATGGTGCCGTTATTGCCGATAGATATAAGACTCGTCGGAATATCGTTTGGATGCTAGGTGGCGATTATGGCACAGGCGGATTTCAGTTCACATCAGAACAAGTAGCAGTAGAAAATGCCATGCTCGCGGGAATGCAGAGTATTAGCGGTCAGGCAAGCCGGAACATCTCGGCAGAATGGCATTCGGAATCTATCTATAGCGATCAGACCGATCCGGCGCTGAGAGCGGCTGGTACCTTGGAGGGTGCCTATTCGTTCAGCGGGCAGGTTAATCGCTATACCCGCAGCGGCTACGGACAATTTGACTCCGATGGCACGACTCATCACTCTGTTATGCCGACTTTTCTGCTTGAGGAGCCTTATGATCAGGAAGGCCCTGAGGAGAGAAGCATCAATGGCATGGCTACGCAGCCAGTACGTCGCTTTCAGTGGTGGGGATGGTTATCAGGAATTGGTGGCTATATCTCAGGCAACGGTTGTGTGTGGCCGTTTAATCCTTCAAAGCTCTTCTCGTTTTCCTTTTGTTCTGATGGCTGGCAGGCGCATCTGAACACACAGGGTGCGAAGGATATGGCACGGCTCAATACGTTCATTCACTCAATCGCGTGGTATAACCTCGTCCCATCTGGTCTCGGTGGGATGAAGACGATTGTGACTGCTGGAGGTTCGCAGCCGGTTCTTCCTGACTACGTGGCTGCAGCAGCTTCGCCAGATGGAACGTTACTGGTTGCTTACGTACCGCCTGATCATTCAGGCCCGATTACGATCGATATGACGGTGATGAGTGGTCGGACACAAGCACGCTGGTTCAACCCAGCGACGGCCACCTATACCGTGATTGACACATTTGCGAATGCAGACACTCAAAACTTTGTCCCGCCTGGAAACAACGGCACAGGCTTTACCGACTGGGTTTTGCTCTTGGAAAGACAATAAAATGAGCAAGCGTCGGCACAAGTCAGTGATAGGGGGCCGGTCTCGGCCTGGTGGAGGGATAGACCATCCGCTCTTCCAAGCAGGTCAACCGCATCATCGACCCGTTCGTGTCGTGGAGTACTGCCCTGCCAGTCCACTGCAGTTCTAACCTGTGGTCATTTTTGCGGAGACATCAAATGACTATCAGCACAGCAAAGCGACTGCGTTTGTGGCCGGGTGTGATTTTATGGGCCTCCTCTGTTTTGAGTTGTACGGGCGAAGGACCGACAGAATTCACCAATAATGATGTTGGCACGGTAAAGGGATGCACAGGTTCCAGCCCGCTATGGATGGCCACGCCAGATCAAGAGTCAGTTTCGTCCTGTATTGTTGCTGCGGCGAATGGTGACACCGTCAAAGTTTTGGCAGGGACAACCACATGGACGGAAACAATTACACTCAATAAGTCCATCAAACTTATCGGAGCTGGAGAAGGTCGGACGATCATTATAGATGGCGTATCCAAAGACCACATGCTGGCTGTAGATGGTGGATCGGTACCCATTAGTCCTCGCATCAGTGGGATGACGATCAAAGGCTTCAGTACGGACAAAAGCGGCGTTATCGCAACAGTTATGATCGAAGGGATCTCGAATGAACTTGGATTTCGCTTGGACCACATGACGTTTGACAACATTGTGATAACGGGGCTCGGTACCAATGACTGGGTGTGGGGAGTTATCGATCATTGTACCTTTAATATGAAGACCGATGCTGTTGGTTGGGCAATCTATTTTAGCAATGAACGCTGGGGTGACCTAACTTTGTGTTGCGGAGATATGGCATGGGCGAGTCCGGATGATTTTGGGAGCCACAAATTCTCCTTCGTCGAGGACTCGATTTTCAATCTCATAGGGATCGGACCAGCGAACTACATCGATTCCGCGGGTGGCGCTCGGTACGTTCTCCGACGCAATACGTTTCGTGACGGCTTTCTGAGAGCGCATGGCACTGACTCTACGGAACAAGTACGGGGGACTCGTGCCATAGAAATCTATAACAACACGTTCATCAATAATGCTGCCGCCTTTGACAGTGTCGAGGAACTGCGAAGCGGTGCTGCCCTTTTCTATAACAATCAATTTTCAGGCTCTGGTGGCTTCAATCATGGCATTGTCCTCAAAGCGTTTAGGGACAATGGTAATTTCTGGCCTGTTTGGAGGCGATGTGATGGAACGACTGATTGGGATCAGAATCTACCGAGTGAACATGGATATGCTTGTCTCGATCAGCCGGGACGAGGTGAGGGAAATCTTGCTACGACGACAGCCAATGGCCTGATTCCAGCCACGTGGCCAAACCAGGTGCTATCACCAGTTTATTTTTGGAACAATCTCGGATGGCGTGATGATGAAGGCGGATCCACTTCTACGCGGATTCAACTGGGTCGTGACTTTTTCAACTCACCGAAGCCCGGCTATGTGCCTTACACTTATCCTCATCCGTTACAGTCACCGTAGGACGCGCGCAGATGTCCGCGATCCAACGCCGGGAGGTTTTAGGAGTCGTTTTTGCACACGTCGGCGCAGTAGCGTTTCCTACATAGATTGGGCTCAAGTTCGCGGTTGACTATCCCTTTCAGATACGAGTGCTCGTAAGCTCGCGACAGTGATTGCATCCAACCTGCCTGCTTCGTTTCTTGGTTTCAAGGAATAGGCCTACTATCATCACCTAGACCGCTCCTTTGGAGCCGGATTCGTGAATGGTGCGTCTGGACCTGCGCTATATAAACGCATGGTCAGTACGGACCGACATCACGATCCTGCTCGCCACGCCCGCAGAGATGATTGCGGTAAAGGTTCCTATTGAAAGCTGATGTCTCAACATTCGGACAAAAGGGTAACCGATTGGGGACCACGACTTCCATGGCTGCTCGCCCTGATTTTTGGCTGCTGAGCCACACCGTGCCTTGTCGCCCCGGCCAGCGGAATAGCCTTGCCCTGCTATTATTCGTGGGTGTGTGCGTTTGGTTTTGGGCGCCGCTCGTGAATCTCATCGCTCTTGCCGTGGAGAACGAGCATTTCTCACACGTGTTATTGATTCCAGTGCTGGCTTCCTACCTGCTGTTTTTGAGCCGAACTACCATACTGACTTCCCATGCATGGAGTCCGACGGTCGGCGGGTTGTTCATGGCTGGTGGGGCCGTCTGCTACTGGTTCGCTGACGGACAAGGAGGGACACCGGATCAATTAGCCGTGGTGATTTTAGCCTTTGTAGTGATGTGCTGGGGACTGTTCCTCTTCAGTTTTGGCGCGGCATGCTTTCGAAAGAATTTGTTTGCGCTGGTAATGCTCCTTTTCGTGATTCCCTTACCCACCGTCCTCCTGGACGCGGTTATCGGGTTTCTGCAGCGGAGCTCGGCAGAAGCGACTCAGGTTCTATTCTGGGTGCTGGGTGTGCCGGTGTACCGAGAAGGATTCGTGTTCAGCCTGTCGGACTTCACGATTTACATCACAGAAGAGTGCAGTGGCATCCGATCTTTTCTCTCGCTTCTTATCACCAGTCTCGTGGCGAGCCATTTGTTTTTGAGATCTACTTGGGGACAAATTGGACTTGTGTCCATCGTTGTTCCGTTAGCGATCATCAAGAATGCTGTGCGAATAGTTGGGTTGGCTCTGCTGGCGAACTATGTCGACCCCAGCTTCATTACTGACAGCACTCTCCACCGCAATGGAGGCATTCCGCTCTTTGTCTTGTCGCTCGCGGTGCTCTTTTTTGTTGTCTGGTTGCTGCGCAAGGTAGAACAGCGGTTAGCTGTATAGCCCACATGATGGGTTTCGTCTACAAGCCTGACCGGAACGTCGTACCACACGCTGTGGGCCAACCTGATGCCGAGCTCGGCGCGATGGCTTCGGTACAAAGTAGCGTCTGGACGATAAATCCTCTGCTGGATGATCGGTGGCCTGAATTTGTCAATAGACATCCCTACTCTTCTGTCTTCCATACGACCGGCTGGCTTAATGCTTTGCGCATCACTTATGGGTATGAACCGGTCGCTTTTACGACCTCTTCCCCATCTGAGAAACTGACGAACGCCCTTCTGTTTTGTGTTGTGCGAAGTTGGCTGACCCGTGGCAGGCTGGTTTCGCTGCCTTTTACGGACCACTGTGAACCGCTTGTCGAAAACATCGAGCAACTCCGAGCGCTATGTACTCATCTCGAAACGCTCCGTAGAACACAGAGATGGAAGTATGCCGAAATGCGAACCAGCGACGTCTTTTTCACTGCCGAGGAGCACCTTAGGGAGTGTGAAGTCTACCGATGGCATCGACTCGACCTTCGGTCCAGTCTTGATGCGTTATACAAAGGATTCCATAAGAATTGCATCAGGCGGAGAATTCGTCACGCGGAATGCCAAGGACTGAACTATGAGGAGGGTCGGAGCGAATCCTTGGTGCGTTCATTTTATGACCTCATCGTGCTGTCGAGGTTGCGTAAGCATCTTCCGCCACAGCCGCTCGAATGGTTCCAGAATCTTGTTACCTGTATGGGACAGGATGTTTGCATTCGCGTTGCCTTCAGGGAGAACCGGCCTGTCGCGGGAATCTTGACCATGAGTCACCTCAAGAAGATGTATTACAAGTACGGCGGCTCCGATGCCAGACTTAACAATCTGGGGGCGACCCCGATGCTTTTCTGGCAGGCCATCCAAGCGGCAAAATCGGCCGGGATGGAAGAGCTCGATTTGGGTCGGTCGGAGCTCGAGAATCAGGGGCTGATCAGGTTCAAGGAACGTTGGGGGGCACAAAGTGTGCGGCTCACTTTGTGGCGAGGTCCTACCGATGTCGTGTCTCCTTCCTTCGAACGTCTGAAGGCGCGGCTGGCGAAAACCATTTGTACCTGCGTTCCTCATAAAATGCTGGTCTTGGCGGGTCGGCTCATGTATCGGCATGTCGGCTGAACGATGCGGTCCAGCATGGAATTTGAAGATGTGATGTTTCGAAGTGTAGGGAGAGCCAGCCTTCAAATTGTGGAGGTTTAGCATGGATCCCCATGCATGGTTTTTCATGGCCTCGGGTCTTGTCGGAGTGATGGCGGTCGGCATGGCCACGGTCCTATTAGGGCAGAGGCGAAGGAGCGCTTCTCATCTGAGTCTTGCAGGACTACTTGTCTTAGTTGCAGTTGCGAACCTTGCCGATGGAGTCGGATTAATCGATGTGGCTCACGCACTGTTCTGGCGGCAAGTTTCCATGGCCGCAGAACTCATTCAGCCGACTGCCATCCTTTATGTCGGACTGGCATTCCTAAATCCGGTCCAATCAGGCAAGGAACTTTCACCGATTTGGCGCACACGCATCGTCGGAATTGCGAGCGGGATCATGGCGATGGTCACCATTTCTGGCTTTGTGTTTCAGTGGGAGGTCACCGACAGCGGATCGCCTGTGATGTTGCTGACATTATGGGGCCGTGTTCCATACATGTTTATCGTGGTCGGAATGGCTTTAGGGTTGGCTCAGTTGGAACTAGTTCTGCGTGCCAGCCGCGAGCCATTCCGACACAAGTTGAAATTTATCGTAATCGGGTCGGGAGGGTTGGCAGGGTATCAAATCTATCAAGCCAGCCAGATGTTGCTGGTCCCGGTCTGGCAAACCCAGTATGTAATGGTCTCCAGTGTCGTGAGCCTCATGGCACTCTGTCTGATCGCTCATGGACTGAAGCGAAGCCGGTTTCGAGAAGTGCTTATTCACGCATATATATCCCATCAGGCTCTGGTAGGATCGGTGACCTTCATCATCATCGGACTTTACCTCTTGGCCGTGGGAGCTGTAGGTACCTGGCTTCGGGAAACGAATCAACCGTTGGGTGTTGGGCTCAGTGTGGTCGTGACATTTGCGGCGATCGTTGGATTGATCGTTGCCGCGTTCTCCAAGACGGTGCGTACCGAGATTCGGCGTTTCATCACCAGGAATTTCTATCGATCGAAATACGATTACCGTGCGCAATGGCTCCAAATCACCGAGGCGTTTCAAGAGGCGGCGGACAAAAACTCCATTATGGACCGTTTGATGGATGTGCTGATCCGAACCTTCCCGGCCACCCATGTCTCGATCTGGTCATTTCGCGAGGCCGATCGGAGATTTGTCCGCGTTCGCTCGATGACTGGTGAAATTGAATCGGAGCCGATCGAACTATCCGATTCGATTGTCACGGAACTTGGGAGGCGGGATAGCGCGGTCTGGGTAGAACCACAAGAGACCGAAACGGGAGACAACCTCCTCATGCTTACGGATTCCATCCGGTCGTCTGCGGTGGCACTCTATTTCCCGATCCGCGCACACGAGCGAGTTATCGCCTTCATCGCGTTAGGTCCACAACCGCACGGCGAGCTGTATGGCACGGATGATGAAGATCTACTGCGCGGAATCGCCCATCACGTGGGTATGCTGCTTTCCCACGCAATCTTGACAGAGGACCGGCGGGCATCGGCTGAATTGGAGGTACTTCACCGGTTCTCCGTATTCTGTTTGCATGACCTGAAAAATTTGGCGACGAGGCTTTCATTGATCGCACAGAATGCCGAACGCCATGGCCGGGATCCCGCGTTCCAAGAATCGGCGATGCGGACGGTCAAAGACACCACCCTCAAAATGGCGACTCTGATTAGCAAACTGTCCCACAAATCCTTGAGACCGCCACAGGCCGGAGCACCCGAGCCGGTGGACGTGTCCGATTTGCTTGATGAGATTGTTGCTCCCTTGAGACGGGACCCGTCGGTACAACTGAACGTCATTGTTGTGCCGGCCCCACCGGTTATGGGAGTGCGCGATCAGATTCACCAAGTACTGCTCAACGTGGTGCTGAACGCGACGCAGGCTATCGGGAGGGATGGTGAGATCTCTGTCGCATTGGCACCGCACAATGGGTCGGTCATCGTCACGGTGGATGATACGGGGGGTGGGATTTCTCCTGAGAGACTGGAATCGCTGTTTTGCCCCTCGCAGTCCAGTCGTCCCGGTGGGCTTGGAATCGGGCTGTATCAGTGCAAACAAATCGTGGAAGGTCACCGGGGGAGTATTCAAGTGCGCAGCGAGATTGGGAAAGGGACCCAAGTACGAATCGAGCTTCCTTCCTTTCAATCAGTCGGTAATCGAGAGGAAATCGACTTGCCTCATTCTGCCATGTCCATGCCCTTGTAACACAGAGGAACTCTAAGCCATGACAACACGGCCTGCATTGCTTCTGGTGGACGATGATGAAGCCATACACGAGCAGATGAAATGGGCCCTTACGTCGGACTATGACCTGTTGAAGGCATCTGATCGCGAGACCGCCCTATCGCAAATTCGCCAGGCCATGCCTTCGCTGGTATTGCTGGATTTGGGACTGCCTCCCGATGTTGATGGGGCTTCCGAAGGATTGGCGATTCTGGGGGAGACCCTTCGACTGAATCCGGCGGCCAAGGTGATTGTTGTCACGGGCAACAGCGATCACGCAAATGCCGTCGCTGCTATCGAAAGGGGCGCGTACGATTTTATCGAAAAGCCGCTGCACCTCGACGTGTTGAAGGTAGTGCTCCAGCGGGCAACGTATCTCTCCAACTTGGATCGGGAGAGCCGCGCCATTCAGAGGCAGGCGAGGGGGACCGAGTTTGAAGGTCTTGTGGGGAATAGTAAGCCTATGCAAGACGTATTCGGCATGATTAGCCGCGTCGGGCCGTCTGATGTCCCTATCCTCATCACCGGGGAGAGTGGAACGGGGAAAGAACTTGTGGCGCGCGCGATTCATCGACTGAGCGGGCGAAAAGCGGCGCCCTTTGTCGCCATCAACTGTGGCGCGATTCCCGAGTCACTGCTGGAGAGTGAGTTATTCGGTTATGAGAAGGGAGCATTTACCGGAGCTGTCCAACAACGAAAAGGCCGGATCGAATCCGCGCAAGGCGGCACGCTCTTTCTGGATGAAATCGGAGATATTGCGCTCAACCTGCAGGTCAAGTTGCTACGGTTTTTGCAAGATCATGAAGTCCATCGATTGGGGGGAAAGGACACGGTCTCGATCGACGTCAGGATTCTTGCTGCGACAAACATTGATCTGCAAGCGGCTATCGCTAGCGGTCGATTCAGGGAGGATTTGTTCTACAGACTTTGTGTGGTGGCCATCCCCGTTCCTGCTTTGAAGGCACGGGGTTCTGATATCACTCTCCTCGCAAGAACATTCTTAATGAAGTTTGCAGAAGCACAGAAAAAAGTACTGAAAGGGTTTACGCCAGAAGCAATTGAAGCGTTGCAGGCACACAATTGGCCTGGAAATGTCCGAGAATTGGAAAATAGAGTCAAACGGGCTGTCGTGATGGCGGAAGAGAATTACGTCAGCCCTGCGAATTTGGAATTGAAAAACTTCTCCTCCGTTGATCGAGATTCCATGTCACTCCGATTCGTACGCGACCTTCGCGAGAAGGATCTGGTGAAGTTCGTGCTGGAAAAAACCGATGGAAATTTGTCCAAGGCTGCTGTTGAATTGGGAATCAGCCGTCCCACCCTCTATCAGTTGCTCTCTCGGTATGGGTTAAGGTAGCCAAATTTGTCGATGTGCTTGAAAAAAGAGGAGTGTAAAGAAGATGTTGATATGTAAATGTATTTTACAGTTCTTTAAATTTCATGACCTGTTGAAAATATTGAAATAAGTTTTCATTTTGATGTTCTGTAGCAACTGGATGTTAAATGTTTTTACAGTTTGTATTTATGCAAATGAAAAATCAAATACAAAGCCACAATACTTTCAATCGTTTATAATAACTCATACTGCTGGAACAAGTTATGCGTTACCTCATGAACTAGGAGTACTGGTTATTTATCAGTGTGTAACTGGGGGGCAACGATGAAGAAAGAGGCTGGATTGATTCATTCCATCCTGTTAGGGGTCGTCGTAATTGTTCTAGGATTCTCAGGGGATCTTGCGATGGCTCAAACGAGCAGTAGCATTAGCATCACTACTGATAGCACCACTCTTATTAGGATTCAACCTGTACCTCTACCTTGTGGCCGGAGGTGCGCATCCGTTCCTGAACCAGCATCCTTGATCCTGCTGGGTGTTGGGTTAGCTGGGCTTGGAATCTGGAAGCGGGCTTCACGGAAAGACTGACCAAACCCTGTCGAAAAGGGGTCCGAGTAGAAGGGCCAGCCCTCAATAGGGGGTTGGCCCTTCTGTTTTTCTCACACGTGAGAAGGCGAGTCGGCTTCTCGGATGGTACCCTGTTTGGTCATTGGATCGTCTTGCTGACCTCATTCGAGGGGGCGCTCTCGCCGGCACTGTTATATGCCGAGACGGCGAAATAATACATTCGACCAACGATCAAACTTTTCACGACCGATGAAGTGACGTTGCCTACGTTAATGGTTTGTGTATAGAGGTGCGGGGCCACGCCGACATAGACCTTGTAGCCGCTGACAGGTGTGCCGGTGATTGCGTTCCACGTAAGGGTGGCCGAAGATGTAGTCGATGGAGGTGGCGTGGTGGCTGGCGAGATAATCAACGTTACAGGGACATAATACTTATACCAGATAGCCACCGCGAATGTGATGGTGGCTTTGTAGGTGCCTGCTGCCAAGCCGCTGCTGTTGACAGCTATAGTCTCCTTCTTTGATGTGGTGAAAGTTGTGCTTGCAGGAGACACTGTTAGCCAGGTTGCGTTGTCTGTACCACTGAGCGAAACCCCATTGGTGAGGGGCCTGGAGAGTGTTATCGTTTGGTTCGGTGGGTTACTCCCCCCTTGCACCGCATAAAAGGTCAGCGCTGTCGGGCTAAGAATCGTTGATCCTGCTAAGGCCTCAGAAGCGAACGCAAAGCAGATGAATGCCGCGCCCCCAATCCGCAATAACCTATACATGGACAAATAGCTATGATTACGGCGAGATCGAACTGGTTGCGGAGTGTTTTCCATTACATGCCTCATCAATGTCCTTATTTTTTCTCTGTGAGAAGCGTTCCATTCGACCGGTGCGGTGATGATTAGTTGCGGCCAGCGGCCCTGAACTCAGCTTAATAAATGTGACCCGCCACATGTGGTGCTTCTAGAACAAGGACCACTCGATTTGGCCCATTAAGATTCAACGGGAGGCGTCATAACTGTGAACTCATTCGAACAAAGGCTCTCCGATTCGTTGATCGCGCGGATAACGAAAAAATATGATGTATTGGGTTCGAGTCCGGTGATCGTGGCGGCTGGAGCCTCAAGGGCTTGGCTTTCTCCGCGAGAACAAGCAGTTGGCTCCACTGAACTTGACTCTTCGGAACCGGACTCTTCGGAACCGGACTCTTCGGAACTTGGTTCTTCCGATGACCGCTTTCCATAATAGATGTAGTAGTGAGTTGCTTTCATGTCAGAGGGACGATTCCACGTTAAATGCGCGGTAATTCCCGTTGGTGTCGAAGTCATAGTAATTTTTGGATCTTCTTCGTCATCAGAATCTGCCGCTGGAGGATTAGAAGGTTGATCCGAGTTCAATCCTCCCGTAGCGTCCATTGGTGTAGAAAGGCTCGAAATTATCGGTCCTCCTGCTCCTTCACCCGTGCAACCAACCAGTGGCAGGAGCAAGTAAATGACAAGTATAAGATTCGAAATCGAGAAGCTCGATTTCCAAATGAGTATGCTGATCAAAGTCTTAACCAAGGACATAAACCATTCCTTGCTAGGTTAAATTGGTATGGTGCTGTGATGGCATTAAGTTTCTACCCGGCGCTGATCAGTGTAAGACCCAGATAATCAGCATCGGTTTCTTTTGCTTAGGCGGTGAGGTAAAGCAAAAGGGATGCCGATAGAAACATGAGTGCTTTATTGAATATTTAGAGCACATGGCCGAAACTTGAGATGTAGAACGTGAAGGGTTCAACCTTCACAAAGATCAATAGGGAACAAGAAAGACCTTCCCGTGGTTGCTCCAGGAATTTTCTAGCCCGGGGATGCATTCAGGGGTGTCCTTAATTTCTGGGTGTGTTTAGGATGACTTGGGAATGTCCGAAAAAAGCTGTATAAACGCATCGGAATTACGTTCACTATTTCCGGCGTCTCAATCTAGCGCTCTGTATCATCAATGGTCTTTAAGTCGTCGGGCGCACTGTAATACGGCGATGCACCGGTTCGAACCCGCTCGGCGCCTCCACTATCATTCTGAGCATTTTGCCATCTTCTGCGTTATGCTCGCTGTTTTCTTCGGAGAAGCTGTCTAGGATACTTACGGTTTTACTCACGGTCTCTGTTAGCTTTTTTCATTGGCAAAGTGCTGACACTTGCTTTGTTTACAGCGGTGTGGAGATGCGAAGGGGAAAGGTGGGCGTATCGATGGAGTGGAAATCCGATCGATGATCTAAGGCACTGTAGCAGGCTCCAAAAAATCAGAGGAAGGGATAGCTGTTTGCCATGATGGTTATCAGCAAGATTATCAGTTGCAGGCTAGAGAGGAAATCTTGCCGTAAAACTGTCCGGGAAGGGGACCAACCTGAATCCCACTCAACCCAAAATAGGCGTGGAATCGCTCCTGAGATATCATTCTTGTCATCAGTAGATGCTCTTACTCACCTCGTTGGAGGGCTGGCTCTCGCCGGCATCGTTATAAGCGGTGACGGCTAAATAGTAGGTTGTCCCGATAGTCAATTGATCAACGGTATAGGACGTGAGGTTGCCGACAGTGATGGTTCTTGTATAGACACCTGAGGCGGTCCCTACGTGAACCATATAGCCACTCAAATTTGGATCGGTGACAGAGTCCCATGCGAGGACGGCTGTAGTGGCTGACGGTTTTGGCTGGGAGGAAGGTGAAACCGTCAATGTCACGGGGACTCTTGTAGACATTCCCCATTTTATCTTAATCGTAATCGTTGAGGTGTAAGTGCCCGCTGCGAGCCCGCTTGTATTGACAGCTACTCTAAGCTCGGCCGTGCCTGCAACGGACGTTTTTGTGGGCGACACCGTCAGCCAGGAGGCATCGTCGGAATTCGTCATCGTCGTCTGACGAGCCGTGTTCATGTCGATAGATAACGTCTGGTTCGGTGGATTCGCCGCACCTTGATCGGCATTAAACGTCAGAGCTGTCGGGCTAACGGTGAAGGCCAAGCATTCAGAAGCCGACCCCAGGCCAATGAGGGTAGCGACTGCAAGAACCTGCCAGGGCCAAAGAGTGCCTGAATAGCTGTTCTTACAACGAAACCCGGTTGTGTAGTGGGTATGTTTCATAGAGGACCTCGTCAGTGTTCTTTCGCCATGCTTAGGTTCCTAGGGCCTTGGCAGTAGTTCCCCGTTGTCCTTGAGATAAGTAACAGCAAAATCAATACCACGATGAATACTTTTATGGTTTTCGTTAATTCCTACGGGGTTCTGCATGTAGTCCCGTTACAAAGGACTCAGAGAGAGTCCTTGTACGTATCATACGTATCAAATATGTACGTGATGTGCGTTTAACCTTTCGTACGCCCTGGAATCAACCAGCCGACATATATAATTGTTGTACCCGGCTTAAATTCCAACAAAGATACGAGTGCTCGCTTTCGAGAGTTCGCCTGCACGACGTCTGAGCCCGGGACCCGCCCGCAACCCCTTCTTAACTTGCCCGCGTGACCATCCCCGGACTGCAGCTTTGATGAATCGGTACAAGGGAGACTCCTGAGCTGAAGACACCCGCTTCGCACATGTGGTGGGCCCGCGTAGTGGGCTATTGGGGAAATGATGAGTCGGTAATAAACTGGGATATCAGCCCAAAATGGACTCAAGATCCCCGCTATGGCGAAACCCTGGCATTTGGATAAAACTTGTCAGTCTGCTCGAAAGCCGCGTCGCCGACGGAGTGGCGACGCAAAAGTTGATGGTGTTGCAAGGGGGTGGCAGACTGGCGTCCGGATGGAGGATATCTGTCGGAGTTCAGCCTCAGGGTTGCCCCGACCCCATGGAAATTCAGCGTTCCATAGCAACTTGGGGAGTTCCATGCTTGATCTTGATACTTCCTGCAGGCCGCGCGGTCGTTCAGATGACTGATATTGTCAGGTAGTCATTCCTTAAGCCAAAATTTTAGAAACTAATTCCGGTTCCTATACCGGTTTGGCCATTAAAATCGCCGGTACGCCTTCAGAACGACGATATCAGAGAGGACGGCCTTTCGTAGAGGACTCCATGTGGCGCCCCCGCTTCCGACGAAAGGGCGGTGGGGGTCTTCTGCCAGTGTCACCGCGAGTGTAACCATAAGTGTCACCATCGCCCCTCACTCCCCTCACATCCCATGCAACGGACGGCTGCGGATATTGCGTCCTACGTCTTTTACTCGACTGATTTTGCAGACGGGGCGCAGACGCTGACCGTGGAGTACTCCGGGGCTGTATTGCAAGGAAGCATCGTGGTCTATACCTGCACGGGGGTCTGGACCAGCAATCCCTTTCGAGGTGCGGCAACAACCAGCAATTTCAGTAATAACGGCCTCTCGGTCAGCATCGACGTGCCGTCGGCAAGTGGAGATCTTCTCTTCGATGCCGTGGCTGTGGGGTCTCTGAATGCGGGGTTGTCTCCCACCATCGGCGCTGGGCAGACTTCCTTGTACAACCTGAACGTGGGCACCGATAACCTCGATCAATCGGGGAGCACGGAGCCGGGAGTAGGCGGGAACGTCACCATGAGCTGGTCGACCGTCAGCACCGAAGCCTGGGCCTCGGTGGGGGGTCGTTAGTGCGGACGGCGGTGCCCACCTTCGATGCCCTACGCCGGCGGTTAGGATTTTAAGAGGCGGGGCAGGGATATCAAGCTTGGACAGGAATCACCACAAATATACGTATATGACATTATTTGATAGCAGGTCTACAATTCACCACGCTGACCAAGGAGGTGGGATACATCAGTAGGGGACTCATCATTGTAACAGGCGTTGGAAGAATGGAGTGTCCACGAGCGCTGCAATGCCCCATGCAGCAACGAGAAGGGTAATGACGATCATGAAGAGTTGCCTATCGGTTAAGGGTTCCGGTGTGTTCTTCATTCTCAGGCAAGTAATCGAACAGGAGCCTCAGCAAGGAACGTACCACGACAGATTTACACGTAAATACGATGGTTCCCGCACGCGACCGCACCTGCGAAGTTGAATCGATCCGGTTCATTTAGAATCAAAATGGAGTCATGCTTATTATGGAGACAATCGCTAATCCAGCAAAGTGTTTTGACGATATCGGCTCGGGCGAAGGCGTGTGTTTCGGCATGTTTCAGCGCCGCAACATGGAGTCCACTTTCAAATAGACCAGCAGGACTTCTTCAGCACCGCAGTCCGTACACGTGTCTATGACGAACGGGACTGGAGACTGCGCATCACCCCGTCTCCGCTTCCAGCAGTCCTTACAAATCCAAATGATATTTGGTGGTGTTTTTTTGGTGACCATACTCTTGCCTCCGTTCCCCGTAGGCGTCAGGTATGGTCAGCGAAACAGGGGGGCGCATTGTAAGCGGGAAAGCCTTGAAGGTGCAAGAGAGCACTTAGAGGGATCGAAATACCAACATGGAGAGGCGGCTACCCTATGGACGATGCGATTGGGTGAGAAGTCTGAGAAGAAAAAACAAAAACTCAGCAGTTCCAGCGAACCGGCTGGGCAAACAAGAGATCAGCCTTTCAATTGTGCTTCAAGCTTTTCGATTCGTTCCGCCATGTCTAACCAGACTAATCACGGCGCGAGAAACTTTTCCAGCTTGGCTGGATCAGGGCATGACACCACAAGAGATTGAGCATCTGAGCGTTCAACCTGGAAAACGTATAGTTGAACTCCAGATTGATGAGCTGCGTGCACGATTCTGGAGAATACGCGAAGGCTCTTTCGGATATCGAATACCCACGCAGTTTCGCTTATGCAAAAGACTCCTCCCTCTCCTGATAATTGTCCTAACCCAGCCATCCGATAAAACGACGCTATTTTAATTTGATCTTCGCTTGCCGCTATCGACGCAACGGGGATAATCACGAGCATGAATGACATGGCAACCTCCATCTAGTTCCGCCCGCCCAAAGCTCCACAGCTACAACACGCCGTAGTTCCCAGCATGTTTCAGCTCCTCGATGTGGGATCCACCTTCACGTAGGCAAGAGGAACATCCTTAGTCCCGCAGTCCGCGCACGTCCCTATGAAGGTCGGTATTGGCGGCTCAATGGCCTGGCCTACCTCCGCTTCCAGCACTCTCTACAGATCCAGATTACATGTGGCGGTGTTTTTGCCGCAGTCATACTGCGTTGCCCGGCGTTTTCCGATCTCGCTCGTCTCTGCACGTGAATTAATGATCGTTTCTGCCTCAAGGAGGGCGGCCACCCTGTCCCCGTTGGGAGAATGAAAGGTCCCATCAGAAACACCTCTCGTGGACGTTGGCTTGGCTCCTAATTCAATAATGACGTATTCGCAGACCCACGTCCCATCATCCTTTCGAGGGGCGAGTGAGTACTAGTTGGCGGCCCTTATAGACCTCCAAGGTGGGACGTGCGTTCGATTCACCATCCATACTTTGCTCTTCTCAGCATCATCACTTTTTGCTTATTTCCCCCGTTAATGCTGTAGTCACCGACTCGGCCGAGGCTGCGGATTTATCAGCATGTGAAGATATGCGAGCACACGCTGCATTTGACTCGTGCCGCCTTGGATCTGCGTTGATCTGTACAAAAGGCCGCTAAAGTTTCGAACATGTAACGTAGGAACGACGGCCGTGCGTTTCCGGGCCAGGGCCGATCGCGTAATGAGGAGGTCGGGTGATTCTACACTCCGATTAGGGCTGTCAGTTTACCTCGGAGGAGTATCAACAGATTCTTGCGGCGCACCACATCACCCGCAGCATGAGCGCGGTAGGGAGTTGCGCCGACAACGCCGCGGCCGAAAGTTTCTTTGGGGTACTCAAACCGGAACGCGTGAACCGACGGCAGTACCAGACCAGGGATGAGGCCAGAGCGGATATTTTTGATTACATTGAGCGTTGGCACATCCCCTACAGCGCCGGAGATTGTGCTTCAGGAGCAGGCGGAGCAACTCTTAACTCACCTGTCCGTGGAAACGGGGTAGAACCCATGTTGTGTTGATAGTTAAAGAGTTTGCTGTTGCGAAATTCCCGTGCCGTGTCCGTAAGAACTTGAACTTGAGTACTTTCATGTCCGTAAACGGCGGATAGCAGACTCATGGTTCCAGTCACCATCTCGTTTGCATGCGATATACGGTCAGTCCCCTGATCCTTCAGGGCTAGTAGAGCCACGATTTGGGATTGAATAGCTTGTAGATCCATCAGTTAGATGAGCACAATTGCGAGCACAGTATAAGAAGGGAATAAATTCAATGCAAGCTAAGTAGTTGAAAAATTGGTGCCCCCGATACGAATTGAACGTACGACCCGCGGTTTAGGAAACCGCTGCTCTATCCAACTGAGCTACGGGGGCGTGACGGTAGTTTCAATGGTTTGCGACTCTCTGTCAACCCCGATCGTACACTCCGTTCCGGTTTCGCCTCCTACTGCCTTAATCGCCTTCTCTTTGTATTGCAGGCCTACCGAGATGCACCTTGCCATTAGCCGTGATTGACTTGGCCCTCATGACCATGGTTTCGTACCGCCGCTGATCAGCGGATCAGCAGCGCCAAAGGAACCGGGTGAATACCGGTCAGGGCGAAGGTTCCCAACCGTGAGTGATGAGGAGGGCATGGCAAATGGAAGATCGTACGTCGAGTGACTCGGTGGTCAGCAGGAGACAGGTTCTGCAAACGATCGTGTCAGGCGTGGTGGTAGGCATTGCCACCCAGACGGGAAGCGAGCTGGGTTTCCCTCGAAGAAGCTACGCCCAAAGCAGTCTGAGCCCGGAGGAAGCTCTGCAGGAATTGCTCGTAGGGAATCAGCGTACAGTCGCAAATAAACTGACATCGCTCGAACAAGACCTCGCCGTCCTGAGAGAGCATACCGTCGACAAGCAAGAGCCATTCGCCGGGATCCTTGCCTGCGCCGATTCTCGTGTGCCTGTGGAACTCGTGTTCGATCAAACGATCGGCCGATTATTTGTTACTCGAGTGGCTGGAAATATGGTCACGCCTGAGGTGATTGCCGGACTCGAATATGGAGTTGCCGTCCTCGGGATCAAAGTGCTGCTGGTCCTCGGTCATAGTGGATGCGGAGCGGTCAAGGCGGCGATGAAAACTACAGCTGTACCCGGGCAAATCAGCGCTCTGTATCAACACCTTCAGCCGGGAGTGGCACGGTCCGGCGGAAACATCGATGCGGCAATTGAGGCCAATGCGCGGATTCAGGCAGAGTTGCTGCGCATGTCTTCTCCCGTGATCCGGGACGCGATCAAAGCTGGAAACCTCAGAGTAGAAGCTGCGGTGTACGATCTTGCCAGCGGCAAAGTTTCGATGAGGTGACTGCCCGGCGCAAAGAGTGACTGGCGCGACTTGGCCATATCTCGAACGGAATGGAACTCTCCCATGTCCGCCATAGTGTGCCGCTGGAGGAGCCCTCGTCTTGTTTAGGAAACCGCTGCTCCATCCAACTGTGCTACGGGGGTGTGGCCGAACTGTTGTGCACCGGCTGTCGGATTGGAAGGGGAGAGGCGGTCTGCGCCGAGGCCTTCACAATGGCCCGCATAAGCGGGCATGGGGTCAAACGAGAGTTCTTCCGTTATGATTTTCCCCTGCGCTTCATGTACACGGATGCAACGGTGGCTCATCGCACGCAATGCGGTAAACAGCCGATGAGCCGGAGTCATCGGCCTTGGAACGGAAGGGCAGGGGCAGAGCAGCGAAACTCCCTGCCGCGTCAAGTGGCGCACCGATTCGATCATCCGGTCCGCCAGCCGGTCGGCCTCGTTGTCCGTCAAGCCGTTTACAGACAGAGTTTCAAGCAGGCCGGAGATCACCGCCGTGTTGGTTTGATAGCGTTCTAAGGCGCCGGCCAAACACTGGGACATCAGGCGTTCCAATTGCCGTGCGCTGAAGGCACGTGCCACATGGATCATCGCAAGCGCTTTCCGAGTCTGCTGCCGGCGGCCGCGAGCCAATTTCCCGATAAACAGCGCATCGAATGTGTGGACTCCATCCAGGTACACGATTGGATGCCCGGACAGGGCATGATCGACGAGAACCTGTAAGGCGATTCTTGAGGCGACCGGATGACCATATAACACCGTCAGTCGATCGGATGGATTCAGTACAATCACATGGCTGACCTGATCTCTCGCTGCTTCTCTCACAGATTTTTGCCGTGAAGCGCGCCGGTCACGGAGATGCTCCACGCCAGTAGTCGGCAACCGTATAGTTCTACTTCTTGTTGCCTCTGTGCCGCTCATACCCTGGTGTTCTCCTATCCGCAGCATCCGCCGGAAAAGACTTGTCGCTGCCGGTACGCATTCCAACAAACGGCGCACAGCTGAACCGTGGAGTGGGTCAGACTATCAATGGATTCCAGCCGCTGCTCGACGACCAGGCCACAATCAGAACAGGGGCCTGTCGTCACCGATGATGATCTATGCTCTTGGACTATCATGAGGCACCACCTTCGTATTCGAACGCACACGTTGATTGCAGACTGCCGACATAAACTCGTTTCCCTGTCTCGATCTCATCATGCTCCGAAAACGCCCAATCAGTGAGCCGGCATGGGGTTGCTGCAGTCCCCACTGAATCGTTCGCAGCCGGGTATCCAACGCGGCCACCGTCCGTTCCAAATTCATCAACCGGTCTTTCGTGATGACTGTTTGTTCGATCGTGACCATCGCTCCCTCCTTTCGGTTGCCTAAACGGCACAATGGCGAATGACGCCGATGACAATCCCTTCGATGTGAAACTCATCCGATGGCCGGACGATGATCGGTTGCATTGTTTCATTGGCCGGGTGAAGTTCAATACGCGAGTCCTTCTTAAAATACGTCTTGATCGTGGCCTCGCGATTCACCAAGGCGACGACGGTTTGCCCGTTTTTAGCCGTGCTCTGTTTGCGCACGACCACCAGATCGCCGGGTAAAATCCCGTCATCTTTCATGGACTCGCCTTTCACCTTTAACGCGAAGGTCTCACCGCCTCGCAACATACTTGGCGGCACGTCCACGAGTTCCGATTGCGGCACCGGGTCGATGGGGAAACCGGCTGCAACCAGACCAGCCATCGGAATCGCCGTCTTCTGTCGTAATTGGTCCAGTACGACTGACACGACACCGGGAATCTTCCGCATCCCGGCTTCATACCGCGCAACAGATACCCGTGTGGTGTGCAATGCATCCGCAAGTTGCTGCTGCGTGAGGCCTAGTTCTTCTCGAAGACGTTTGAGGTCCTGTGCTCTCATAGTGTAACCATTGGTAACATACCCATTTCCCCCTGTCAAGGCGGATATTTCGGGATCATCACGAGGGTTACTGTGCATAACTTCTCGACTTGTGGATGATTTCAACGTTACGAACTCTCTAACAATTTCGAAACATAGAATTAACCGACTTTTAGAGCTTTCCATTCCGTGTACGCCGAAGACCACTAGATGTAGTGGCCCATTTCCATTTTCAATCAATGATTAAAAAATAGGCAAAAGGGTCTCTCCCCACGCATTCGGCTGATTCAGACATCGGGAAGGCACTTGTTCACAGGCTTATCCACAGAAATTGGGGAGAGTGGAATCCCTCAAGAAAGTCAAAAAGAACAAGTGTGCGAGATAAATGTGGTGACCGTCAGTTGAATCAAGGGAGATTGCGTGATGAGAAGCTGAAGAAGAAATCGGCAGCGATGGCAACACGCACAAACGCCGCTTACCCGCCTCAACGAGCGGGTAAGCTGAGCGTTATCCTGATCTCTATCGCGACGCGATAAGTAACGAGCCGTTACTTTCCGATCATCACTTCTGTGGCTTTGATGGCGACCAGCACGGAGTCATTCACCTTCAACCCCATATTCTTCACGGAGCCTTCCGTGATGGCCGCAACAAACTCGAGTGTGCCGACTTTAACCGTTACTTCGGCCATTGCTTGTCCTTCTGTGATGCGACTGACGGTGCCTTGAAACTGATTGCGCGCGCTGAGTTTCATGATCTGTCCTCCTTTGATAAGTAAAGAATCGTCGTAGCTCCTCCTCGTACCGTATCAGCTGTTCATGAGAAAAGGATGTGCGTTCGGTAAGAATTTATCGCTAGTCTGCAGGAGTTCAATTGGGCTTCAAGAAGGACGAGATCCATTCACCGCGAGCACTGTTAGTCTTTCAGGATCATAACTTCGGTGGCTTTGACTAACGCAATCGCGGTGTCTCCGAGGCGGAGCCCTAGTGCATCTAGCGCATCACGCGTGATCACAGCGGTAATCTTGTGGGAACCTATGTCGACGTCGATCTGCGCCATGATCATATCCCGCTTGATCGCCGTCACTCGACCGACAAGCTTATTTCGTCCACTGACATCATCGGCACCTGAGTGCTTTTTACCCAGCCATCGATCGAGCAACGATTTGGTAAACCGATAGCGTCCCCCAATCTTCGGGGCCTCAATTTTACCCTCCCAGATATATCGATAGAATGTCGGCAATGTCAGCCGAACATATCGTGCCGCTTCCCGAGAAGTGAGCACGTCACCCGTCATTCTTTTTGCCATCGTTGGTTCCTATCGTTGAATTGACTACCTGGAGCCTGCCTAGCCTAGACAGGGTCTTCCACTGAAGTGGCATCGACGTATCTTTGGCACTGCAGTCCTCCATCCACATTCGCTAGTCCCTTACTGTCAATGTGGTTCGTATACCAGCGCCTCGGGCTCCAGAGGAGCTACTCGCCGGCTGGGAAATAGCTGGATCCTGCGGGGATCGACGATGATATTGACTGAATCCCATGTTCGAGCTGAACTCATGGATCCCAAGACCGGCATCGTGCTGGCCAGAGCCCAGCTTTCGCCATGAATTTTTGCTGTGACGGTTTGCCCTTCCTTCAGCGGCTTTATCAGCACAATGCGACCGTACCAGCGGTTCAGTCGCTGTCTGCTCCGACGAAATAAACCCGCCTCAAGCCGAACGGCCTCAGCCGGAATCTTGGCGATGACCGGCTGTCCGGGGAAAAAGCAACGGTCATCGCCGAATGCCAGCCTGATGCGCATGTCGACTCGCCGTCCCGCACGGATGCGTATCGTGGGATGAAGAAGACCCACGTGCTGGAAATGAACGATTCCTTTCACAAGGGTGACCATGGAATCGGCGAGGAGCATGTTGCCCTCGGGATGATCAGGAACCCTCCCGCCAGAGATGGTGTCATGATTCATGACCGGACCTCCGATCGTAGATGATGCCATCCACTAGGCCATCAACTCTTCATTCAACGCTACGGTCTTGATATGGGCGAATACCCGTTGTCCAGGCTTCAATCCCAGTGTGACAAGCGATTTTCGAGTGATGCTGGCTACGAGTGGAACTCCGATGTCTAGCAGCACGTCTACCGAGGCCTGATCCATCTCCCGAATCTCTACAATCGTCGCCTCCAGAATGTTCAACACGCTGGTCGGCGCGATGGCCTTCTCTAAGACGAGGCTGACATCACTGGAAAGAATGTGTACGCGTACGACCTGTCCAACGGTGACCGACTGAAGCGGCACAAAGAGCTGCTGGCCGTTGAATTCCAGTTGGGTGAGGCCGTACTGCGCTTCATGAGCAGCGACACGAGCCTCCAAGATGGCGCCGATTCGATGCGCTCCGAAATGTCCCCGGAATTGCAAAGAAGTGAACAACTCATTGAGCGCGCCGGACGCGATGACCTTCCCCTCTTTCAAAAGAACGACACGGTCTGCCAGTTGAAGGATTTCGGCGATCGCATGGCTGACGTACATCACCGGGATACGGAGTTCCTCATGTAGACGACGGATGAAGGGAAGGAGCTCTTGCTTGCGTTGAATATCCAGCGAGGCAAGTGGCTCATCCAGCAGGAGCAGTTTGGGACTTGTCAGCAGCGCACGGCCGATTGCCACTCGCTGTTGCTCGCCGCCGGATAGTTTGTGAATGCGGCGTTCAAGAAGATGGCCGATTCCCAGAATGTCGACGACCTGTTCGATAGTAATGCGACGTTCTTCTGAAGGGATACGCTTGTAGCCGTACAGCAGATTTGCGCGTACGTTGTAATGGGGGAACAAACGGGGTTCTTGGAAGACATACCCGACCGGTCGTTTAAAGAGCGGTAGGCACAGATCATTTTTTTCATCCTGCCAGACATCGTCGCCGAACTGCATGATGCCGTGTGGAGCCCGTTCGAGCCCGGCCAGACACCTCAAGAGAGTGGTCTTTCCTGATCCGGACGGTCCGAAGATGGCGGTAATGCCCGACATTGGGACATCCACATCGACGTCCAAATGAAAGGCCGGAAATCGTACATCAAAGCGTGCCAGCAGACGGCTCATGACACATGGATGGGAAATCGTCGGTTTGTGATATAGACCGCCAACAGCACCAGAAATGAAAAGACCAGCATGAAGGCGGAAATCGCATGGGCCTGTGCATATTCCATGGCTTCCACATGCTCAAAGATGGTCGTGGAGAGGACGCGCGTTTGTCCTGGAATTGATCCACCAACCATAAGCACCACCCCGAACTCTCCCATCGTATGCGCGAACCCGAGCACGATCGCGCTGATATATCCTCGCAGCGCGATGGGGGAGATGACCGTCAGAAAGGCGTCCCATTTTGAAGCGCGGAGTGACCAGGCGGCTTCCAACGGAGCCTTGCCGGCGGCTTCAAACGCACTTTGCAGCGGCTGTATCACAAATGGCATCGAATAAAAGACCGAGGCGATCACCAGGCCGGTGAAGGTGAAGGCGAGGGAGAGATCTGCAAGACGGCCGAGCGGTCCGTATGGACCCAGCGCGACGAGAATGTAGAATCCCAGAACAGTGGGAGGAAGCACGATAGGGAGCGCGACCGTGGATTCTATGATGGGTCTCAAGCGGGACCGGGTATGTGCCAGCCACCAAGCGAGAGGCGTGCCCACAATCAGCAACACGATCACGGTCATCGTGGCCAGTCGAACGCTGACCCACAGCGCGCTCAGATCGAGATCAGTCAAGACTCCCATATGCACGCTCTACTTCAATTCATAACCATAGTGTTCAATGATCGCTTTTGCCTGCGTGCCACCCATGAACTCCATGAGCGCTTTGGCCGCTGCGTTATCCTTTCCCTTCGTCAGCAAGATCACGTCTTGTTTGATAGGTTCGTGCAGATTGGCGGGGACGTCCCATCGACTACCCTGACCCTTGATTTTCGGATCGAGAGCTTGTGATAACGCCACAAAACCCAATTGAACATTTCCGGACTCGATGAACCCCATGGTCTGGCCGATATTTTCTCCCATGACAATTTGGGGCTGTAGAATCTCCCAGAGATCTAACTTTTGCATGGTCTGCATCGCCGCTACGCCGTAAGGCGCGGTCTTGGGATTCGCGATGGCGAGACGCTTGAAATTCTTGGAGCGTAACGTTTCCTCTCCCTTCACCAGGTCGGCATTCGGACTCCACAGCACGAGGCGGCCTATTGCATACGTGAAGCGGGAATTCTTGACCCCAAACCCCTCGTCTTCCAACAGCTTTGGACGTTCCATATCGGCAGAGAAGAACACATCGAACGGCGCCCCGTTCTTGATTTGCGAATGGAAGTTTCCGGAGGAACCGGCGGCCACCCGGACGTTGTGACCGGTTGCGGTTTCGAATTCAATCGCTATTTCACGAAACGGTGGAACAAAATTGGCGGCGACGGCCACCAAGACCTGCTCGGCGAAAGCCGGTGTCACCGCCGCACTCGCGATAATACACACACACCAGGCAAGAAACCTCTGTTTCATGGTCAATCCTTTCTAGATCCTGACCCGCATCTGCGCGTAAAAGTAATCACTATCTTTGTTCCCGCCAGTCGGCATTTGAGCCAGGATGGCGGGGCTGTGGAAATAGGAGCCCTTGAACCAATGGATATAGCCGACATCAAAGTCCAGGTTCTTATTGACCGCCCATCGTGCGCGAAGTTGCATATCATGTCCGAGCGAACCACCGGAGTTGCCGGTGGGGTCCCGCAATCCAGAACTCCCGAAGACATCCTTGTTCTGGGCGAGATACCAGACGCGATGTTTGACTTCCAGAATCCAGCTGGGGGAGGGGGCGAGGATCAGCCGCCACCCCGGCGTAATGAGGTTGGTTCGGTAAAATGGCCCCCACATACTGGTGATCATGTATTCAAAATTGCGTGCGCCAAACAATGTATCGAAGCTTTCATCCTGGCTGTCGCCCGGCTTGTGATCGCCGCTGACATAGTCGAAGTGAAAGAGCAGCCGGGGTGTCCAAGGCAGATTGAACATATAGCCGATATCTAGATGCTCAAAATGGGCGAAGTGTTTGGTCACGCCCCGGTGGCCAATCTGCCAGGCGGTCTCGATTTCATAGTCCATTTCACCGGGTTTGGGGTCTTTAAAGAGGCGACCGCCAAACGTGTTATAGGTGCGATGGCTGGTCACCGTCGCGACCCGCCGATCATTCAGGCCCAGGTAGTACGCGTCGAAGTTAAACCATCGGACCTGCTGGCTCTCCAAATAGGTCCCCCAAAAGAGCGACTTATTATTCTCGGTATCGAGGCTCGAATCGTCTCGCTGGACCGTCTCCGTGACGAAGGCCTTGAGCCGCCAGGCATTGGGCTGACTGAGTTGCCACAGAAACCCATCGAAGGCAGTGGTGGTGTTGCGGAAGTCGTTGCGCGCGACCATGCGCCGGTTGCCCAGGTCCAGGGTAAAGCGTCCAAAGAGGAAATCGGTCCGCAACCCCGTGCTCAGGACATTGTCCACTTTCAATGCGCCAAACAACTGAAGCACATCGAATTCATTGACCATGGTGGTGTCCCGGAAATCCCCGGGCTTTCCATTATCAAACGACCGCGAATCCTGTCCCTCGAACAGAAATCGTACCGGCCCATTGCCGCCCAAGCCCACACGCAAGCGCGATCGCATGGGAATTTGGAAGTCTGTCGCTCCGTTTCCAATTTTTTGGGCCGCCCTCCAAGGATGGTCATATGACTCAAATCTGGTCCGGTTTTCGAGCCCGAGATCGATCCAGTCCGGCAGATGCAGTGCGGTTTTGAGGTAACGATTCCATTCAATGTCCCTCCGGCGATTGAGGATTGCATCGGCCGGCTCGATCCAGTTTTTGCCGGTCTGTTCCGAAACTTGGAAATATCTTTCATTCGTGATCCAGCCGGTGTCACGCATGTACTTAATGACCGGATCTTCGGTATTCTTAAATACCCATTGCCCATCTTTCTGAACCAGTTCTCCATACTCGACGGCCTTGGCGGTGTTCGCTCCCAAAAGAAGGAGTGGTACAGTGAGCAAGGCCCACCACAATGATTTCTTCGACATCGATTCTCCTTTTTGTTTCGGCGGTTGTTGTAAAAGTGTGTGTGAAACCTGGCGAGAAAGTACTTAAATGGCCCGCAATGCATGGACTTTCCCCGTATCGCTGGTGTCGTATCCCCCCAAGGCTTCGATCTCATTTCGAAACGGTCCGCTCACGATGGTTTCAAACAAGTGGGCTAGGGTCGGATGGGATTTTAAGTAGAGCTTGGGTACGACCAGATCGTAGCGCGCGGCTTGTAGCGCGACGAAGTCGAGTCCGAAAAGTTGTGCCGCCGAGCGAATGCCAATCCCAACGTCGGCGTGGCGCCCATTCACGGCTCGAGCCACTTCAAAATGAGAGGATACAACCCGGTCGTATCCTTGAACGTGTGTCGGCTCTATTCCGGATGCCCGCAATCGTTGATCGAGCAGCAGCCTTGCCCCGGAGCCTTCTTCCCGATTGACCAAGGTGACCGTCGGTTGGGCGAGATCAGCAGCAGTCCGGATGGACAATGGATTGCCTTTTCGAACTAGGAATCCCTCTTCCCACGTGGCAAACGTGACGATCTCATATGCCGATCCTTTGAGGTGTCGTCGAAGAAACGGCATATTCGATTCGCCGGTGGCTGGATCAAATAGGTGCAATCCGGCAACATGGACCTCGCCACGCTGCAATGCCCGCAGTGCCGCCATACTTCCCATCGGCCAACCGACGACCGTTGTCTGATCCTTGTGTCGCCGCAAGTATTCGCCGGCCAAAAAAATTGCCGGATCGCATCCGGCTACGGAGATTTCCTGTTGGATTACGTCCCGGTCGCGCGACAGTTTTACTCGAACGGTAGAGCCGGAGGGCTGGTGATGTGTGTGGGTGATATATCCATCGGCAGGAATTGCAAAGGAAAGTTGCCCGCCCAAGTCGGCGACAGGGCGCACGATCATCCGTCTTCCTATAGTTGAAACCTTAACCCGGATGGGCGGGATAATCGGCTCCTTTTGTGCGCGCTGACCGATGAACTCACCTTCGATAATGTCTTCAGTTGGGATAAGACCGAACAGATCCTCTACGCGGCATGTCAAAACAGAGGCCAGCCGCAGGGCAACTGCCGTGGTCGGCAAATACAGATTTGATTCAATGGAAGAGACAGCCTGCCGTGTCACGCCCGCTCGCCTGGCGAGTTCACCTTGAGAGAAGCCGTTCTTCGTTCGGACAGACTTGAGGTGATTGGAAAACTGAACGGCGTTTTCATGTTGTTCGGTCGGAATCTTCATGGCGGCTGTATAGCAATCATAATTGTCATGTGTCAATTATAATTTACTCAATCTTTTTGTATGGATAAAAAATGAGTAAATCGTCTAGCAGGGAAAATTGAGAATGGAGAGTATGTGAAACAATATTTTAAGATATAAATATCCAATAAATAGTTGGTTTTATTATAAATACTAAAAAGTTTAGCTTTATTATTTATTATGTTGACAAAGAAACTATAGTTTAGTTATAAGATGCATCGTCAATCATGATCGGTAATGTAGGGATTGAGTTGGTTTGAGAAAGTCAGCCCGTAAACATGTCTAAGGCAGATCAAGACGTAACGAATTCAAGCTCAGATTCGGCGGTCGAGCAAGCAATCCTGCTTGCATTGAAAGGGATTCGGTTCGGGTCTGTCGAAATCATCGTTCATGACTCCAAAGTGGTCCAGATCGAACGCAAAGAAAAGACACGCTTTGACAGCACACCTTCACGCTCGATTCGATGACGCGCTGATGACACTTCAAAAAGAGCGGCTGTAGCTAGGAGTAATGAGATGATCAGGTAGGTAGTCCAGACGACTGGAAGTGCCAGAGTTGCTATCAATTCATTTAACTAAGAACTGACCGGACCACCGGAAGTTCACATGTCAGGGAGGAATGCGACATGAGAATTTCCGGTTCCATTCTTTTGCTTGTGATCATGGCGATTTCGCTTACACGTGTTTCACCGACTTTGGCTGTGGAAGAAGGTCAATTCGTGAGGAAGGACGGCAAGTGGGAATACTACTCGGGCGAAGATCCAGGCTTGAAGTATCTCTACTTGAAAGGACTGATTTCGGAAGAAGAGTACAGCAAAGGCTTGAAGGTCATTGAAACCAGAGAACGGCTCACCAAGCCGAACTTTAATGTCGATGTAAACAATGGATTGAACTTCCGCGTCGGTGAAAAATTTCTGCTCAAGCTTCGACTGCTGACACAAGTGCGCTACACCCATAGTGCTTACAACGATGCCTGGGGGACAATCGGCGACTCACGTAATCCTGAGATTCTCGGCGGGCAAGTCGAGTATCGGGCATATCGGTATCAGAGCGATTCGAATAAATTTTCAGTTTCCAATGTGCAGCTCCAATTCATGGGGTATGCCTTTGATCCTGACCTTCGATACAATTTTTCTTTGGCGGCGACCCAACCGGCCTTTGACCAAGAAGGGGGAAGCGGGCGACTCAACCTGCTTGATGCCTATATTTCGTCATGGCACATCCCTTGGGCCACTGTTCAGGTAGGTCAGCAACGAGTCTGGTTCAATCGCGCGCTGATCACTTCCAATGCCACGACGACTTTTGCAGATAACATGGTGGTGCAGAGGGTCTTTGCGGCGAACCTCCAGAGCAGTCGGGACGTGGGTATCACCATTATGAGTGATGAAGAGAAGTATAAGTTTAACTATGCCATCGGTATTTGGGGAGGAGTTGGAGCAAATCTCACGCGAGAGGGCACGGCGGTCAGTCAGAATGTGCTGCCACCCACCGGCGGGGGTGGCCCGAATGCTGGAACGACCAGAACATACAATTACGATACCCGTTTTCTGAGCGGGGAAATGATGTACACGGTCAGATTGCTCTATAAGCTCGCGGGCAATCCAGGGTACGGCCAGGGAGATATTCTCAATTCCAGAACCCCTCAAACCGCCGTCGCCTTCGCCTATGCCTACGATCCGGCTCAAAACTACCTGAGCTCGATCCGATCCGACATCGTCGAACGGACGTTTCGTCAGCGAGTCACCCAGGCCTACAATGGGAGGCTACTCGGTGGCGGCATTTACGATTTTCACACGTTTAACCTGGATTATATCCTCAAATACAAGGGCTGGTCGCTTCAAGCGGAAGGATTCTATCGCATTCAAGATGTACGGAATAGCGATGCTGGAACCAGACCGTTCGACTTGGGAACAATCCCGACCAGTCCCCTCGCCGTTGGGCCGCCGGTGTCACTTGGCGATGCATGGGGCTGGTATGTGCAAGTGGGGAAGTATGTGATCCCGCGCAAGCTCGAAGTCGCAGTCCGATACGGCATCCTGGATCCTTCGATTAGACAGAAACAGGATTTGACCAAAGAACTGGGCGTTGCCATCAGCTATAGCTTCGACGGCACGTACAATAATCGCGTCATTCTCGATTACTCGAATATTACGATGGGCAGCGGTGGACGAGCGCCGGATCGATTTCCCTTCGAAAATCTTCCGGGATTTGGTCGGGATCTCGTCGAAAACCGATTCAACGTCCAATATCAGTTTTATTTCTAACGAAGATGAAACAGCACAGATACAAGGAGACTGTCATGACATTCGCGCCTCTTCTTGCTCGCGCACTTTTCTTCGTCAGTATCGTCGCATTTACCGAATCAGTGGCTCCACCCGCGTATGCACAATCCGAGGTCCTCACCATCGCGGCGGCTAATAATCTGAAAGACGTGTTTCGGAAACTATTGCTTCTTTTCGAAGCGCAAAACCGAGACATCACCGTACGGGTCATTTATGGGCAACCCAAGACGCTCACCAAGCAAATCGAGGAAGGGGCGCCAGTGGATGTCTTTCTTCCTGCGCTAATCGACGACATCGATCAGCTGGAAAGCAAGGAGCTTATCCTTAAAGGCACCAAACACGTCTACGCCCGTACGGCCCTCGTGTTGATCACCAATAGCGCGTTTCCGGCGCAGCTCGACTCCATTCAAGATCTTGAGACCAAACCGGTGAGGCATATCGCCATCGGGGATCCTTCAACGTCGGCTGTCGGCAAAGACACCATCCAGTTCTTGAGACATCGGAACCTCGAGTCTCGTCTGAAATCTCAATTCATCTACGGAGAACATTCTCGAGCCGTTCTGGATCTTGTCTCAAGGGGAGAGGCGGAGCTGGGTGTGGTACATCGAACCGATGCCATCGGGTCTAAGCGAGTGCGCATCATCGATTCGGCGCCATCCGACAGTCATGGACCAATTGCATACGGAGTCGTCTCGCCTTGGACGGCTCGCAACATTTCGGGAGCCCGTGACTTCGTTTCGTTCCTACAGAGCGAAAAGGCGCAGGGGGAATTTAAACAATACGGATTTGAGCCGGTCGTTTCAGATATCAACTTCACACAGCGCGAGGAGGTCAAGCCATGAGGGAATGGACAAGCAACGACAATCATAATAGTTCATGGTTTGCCCGCACACTTCTCGTTCTAAGCATCGGCATCATGACTGGTTGCGCAGGGACTTCAGTTGCGCCAGAGATGAGCATCTATCAATCCGGACTCAATCGTGTGTATTTGGAAAAAGATCCTGCTCCTCACGTGAACACCCATCCAACGGCATTAACTCCAAGCGAGGTCGGTTCGTTGCTGAGAGGGGTGCGCATTTGGAAACAACGCAACGTGGTCCATCAACTCCTTTCCGGAGAAGCCGAGCGAACAAGGGCTTTTCGCAATGAAGAGGTAGCGGTGCTCGCACCGGCAATTTCCAGGGCCTTGGAGCTGGCCTCACCGGATCAGCGTGTCTATTTTCACCTCGGTCAGGTGACTGAGTATGGAGAAGAGGAAACGACATCCGGCTGGCTGTCCGTTCAAGGCAATCTGCTGTATCTCGCCTTGAGCGAGGCCCATGACCGCCATAGTCCTGGGCCTGACATCAGCAAGTACGACCGTCAGATGCCGAATGTGCCCGAACAGGCTCCTGCCTTTCATGCGACATTTGAGCCGGAAGAGTATTTGCACACGGTCCATTCAGGATGGAGGTTGTTCACGATTGACCAGCGGGAGGAACTACACATTCGGTACCGCGATGCACTTGAGGCACTCACGAAAAGTCCCCGCTCGTGAACAAACAGTCCGGTTCGACCGGTCTGAACGGGATTGCTGTCATGGAGGCGATTGGGTCATGAAGACTGAGAAGAGAAAGGAGCATGTTGTGCGGATAAAACGGTTAGCTTCTATATCTATAATGGTATTTTTGTCAGGATTGTTCTTGCTGAGTTCGTCGCTTCAGGCGGCCGAATCTGCGGTCATCTTAAATGTGTCCTACGATCCGACGCGGGAACTGTATCAAGAATTCAATGCGGCCTTTGCAAAGTATTGGCAGAAGGAAAAAGGCAAACCGGTCGTCGTCAAACAATCGCATGCTGGGTCCAGCAAGCAAGCGCGGGCTGTGATCGACGGCTTGGATGCCGACGTGGTGACGTTGGCCTTGGCCTATGACGTGGATGCCATCGCCAAAGCTCGCTTGTTGCCGGCAAATTGGCAGACGCGGCTGCCACACAACAGTTCACCTTATACCTCGACCATTGTCTTCTTGGTGCGGAAAGGAAATCCCAAAACCATTCGTGATTGGGATGATCTTGTGAAACCCGGAGTGGCGATCATTCCTGCGAATCCAAAAACGTCGGGGGCCGCGCGTTGGGCCTATCTGTCCGCGTGGGGGTATGCACTGAAAAAACATGACAATGATGAAACGAAGGCCAAAGAGTTTATCGGAAAGTTATACGCGAATGTGCCGGTGCTTGATTCCGGTGCACGGGGTGCAACCACGACATTCGTTGAGCGCGGAATCGGGGACGTGCTGGTCGGGTGGGAAAACGAAGCGTATTTGGCGCTCAAGGAATTCGGCGCAGGGAAGTTCGAGATTATTACTCCGTCAGTCAGCATCCTCGCTGAGCCGACCGTGTCGCTCGTCGATACGGTGGCGAAGAGAAAAGGCACCGAAGCCGTGGCGCAGGCCTACCTGCAGTATCTTTATTCAGCTGAAGGCCAGGAGATCGCAGCCAAGCACTTTTACCGCCCGCGTTCGGAGGCGGTGTTGGCCAAATATGCGAGCCAGTTCTCCAAAGTGAGTTTGTTCACGATTGATGATGTTTTCGGAGGGTGGCAAAAGGCACAGCAGACACATTTTGCGGACGGTGGGGTCTTCGATGAGATCTACAAACTGAAATAGTGCGCTGAGCGTGAAGCTTTTGGAGGAGGCAGCAGAGAGCCGAGCGCTGCTCTCGGTCAAGGAAGTTTCCCCTAGCTGAACAACACACGGGCAGAAGAAGCCATGAACATCCTTCTTGTCGGAGGTGATTCCGCCGAAGTCTTCCGGCAGCGGTCGATCGGCAGAAAGAGTCGTGTGGAGCATTGGACGGGGCGCAAGCATCGTGATCTGGTGCGTCCTATCCCCAAAGCCACTGATGCAGTCGTCGTAGTGTTGGACCGGGTGAGCCACACATTGGCGAGAAGAGTGCGCGGTGAAGCGTCGCGCCGCGGTCTTCCTGTGTATTTTCTGAAACGAGGCCGACAGGTGGATATCGGCGCTCATTCGGAATCTGCTTGTTTTGATTCTCGCCGGTATCGGGAATTTTCTATCAATGGATAACCTCGTTCATAGAATTCCGCATGTCGGCATTGTTGCCGGAACGGCTGAGGGGGCAGCCCTCTGTTACCGGACCTTGAGTCTGGAAGCGGAGCATGCCATGGGGCATCGATATGAGCACCCCGAGATCACGCTCCATTCGTTCCCACTTCATCTGTATCTGGACGCGATCGATCGGGACAACTGGAGGGGGGTGGCTGCTCTCATGTCTCACTCGGCCTCGAAACTGGCCCGGGTCGGCGCCGATTTCATTATTTGTCCGAACAACACGTTGCACCAGGCTATTGACTTGGTCGAATCGCCGCTCCCGTGGCTGCACATCGCCAAGCCGGTTCTGGAAGAAATCATGCAGCACGGTTGGCGACGAGTCGGAATTCTCGGAACGCAGATCGTCATGGAAGGGTCGATCTATTCGCATGCGCTGAAGCAGCGAGATATCGAGACGGTGATTCCAGCGGGGGCCGACAGGGTTCGAATTCAGCATATGATTCGGAGCGAACTGATTGCAGGCCGGTTCACAAGCGACTCTCGCCTTTTTTTGCAGAAGGTGATCTCGGAGATGGCCGATGAAGGGGTTGAAGCGGTCATTCTCGGATGCACGGAATTGCCTGTATTGCTCTCTGAAGAACAATCAATTCTTCCGATGCTGGACTCTACACGCTTGCTGGCGCGAGCCGCGCTGCGTTACGGGGTCCAGGGGGAATGGCAGCCGGGAGAAGAACGTGAGACAGGCCGTCGATGCATGACGAGTTTCACCGACAGAGTTTTGTGTGCGGACCAAACTGACATGGCGATGAAGGCTTCAGTGATGAGACGAATGGGTTTTCGTATACACGGAATTTCTACGAATTGATACGGACAAACAGCTTATGCGCCTGACGTTGAAACAGCCCAGCGTGCTCCCAGGATTCGGTCTGACATTGGGGTTCGCCCTCTTTTATTTCAGTCTCATCGTGCTGATCCCTCTCAGCGGACTCTTCGTGAAGACCAGCACATTGTCTTGGGAACAGTTTTGGGAGATCATCACCAATCCACGGGCCATTGCCTCCTATCAGCTGACGTTCGGGGCTTCGCTGGTCGGCGCGCTCATCAATGGATTGTTCGGATCGATCATCGCGTGGGTGTTGGTTAGGTACCGTTTCCCAGGCCGGTCTCTCGTCGATGCGCTCGTCGATCTACCCTTTGCCCTGCCGACCGCAGTCGCCGGCATTACGCTGACGGCGATCTATGCGTCAAACGGATGGATCGGCCGCTATCTGGAACCGTTGGGCATCAAGGTCGCTTTCACTCCGTTGGGTGTGCTTGTTGCGCTGACGTTTATCGGATTGCCTTTCGTCGTCCGTACCGTGCAACCGGTGCTGCAGGACTTGGACAAGGAAGTTGAAGAGGCCGCCACCACGCTGGGGGCCAATCGATGGCAAACATTTCGGGCCGTCATCGTGCCCGAGCTTTGGCCTGCTCTCCTGACCGGGATCGCGATGGCGTTTGCGCGCGCCGTCGGGGAGTATGGATCGGTTATTTTCATTGCGGGCAATATGCCGCTCAAATCGGAGATCACCCCTCTGCTGATCATGACCAAATTGGAACAGTACAATTATGCGGGAGCCACTGCGCTGGGCGTGGTGATGCTTGTGGCATCGTTTGTCCTGGCCTTGGCGATCAACCTTCTTCAGTGGTGGAGCAGCACTCGCCACATGAATCAATAGGAACCTATGAATTCTGTCACGACTGCCACCGACAAGGATCTGGAGTGGAAAGATTCGCTCACGACCGAGAGCTCCCTCGTCCGTAGGCTGTTGATTGCCGCTGCGTTCCTCTATTTGACGCTCTTCCTATTCGTTCCTATTGTCGCCATCTTTAGCGAGGCGTTGAAACACGGACTATCCAGTTACTTCGATTCGTTTCTCAATGAGGATGCCCTTGCAGCTATTCGTTTGACCCTTCTGGTCGCGGCTGTGGCGGTGCCGCTGAACGCGGTATTCGGGGTGGCCGCAGCCTGGGCCATCGCCAAGTTCGAGTTCATCGGCAAGCAGGCGCTTATTACCCTGATCGATATGCCGTTGGCCGTCTCTCCCGTAATCTCCGGATTGATCTACGTCCTACTCTTTGGGGCTCAGGGCTGGCTGGGGCCGTGGTTGGCCGAGCATGACATTAAGATCATCTTTGCGTTGCCCGGTATCGTCCTCGCAACGATTTTTGTTACGGTTCCGTTTGTCGCCCGCGAGCTCATTCCCCTCATGCAATCGCAAGGGCGTGAGGAAGAGGAAGCGGCCATCACGCTGGGGGCCTCCGGCTGGCAAATGTTTACACGCGTGACGCTTCCGAATATCAAGTGGAGCCTTCTCTATGGGGTGATCCTGTGCAATGCGCGTGCGATGGGTGAGTTCGGCGCGGTGTCGGTGGTCTCAGGCCATATCCGAGGGCTGACGAATACGATGCCGCTGCATGTCGAGATTTTATACAATGAGTACAACGCTGCGTCGGCGTTTGGTGTCGCCTCACTCCTGACCCTGTTGGCGATCGTAACGCTCTCGGCAAAGGCGCTGATCGAGCGAAAAACAACCTCACCGCATCAGCGCATGTCGCAGCGGTAACTGGACACAGATGCCTATTTAGCCAGGAGTCCATCATGAGTATCCGGGTCGATCATGTTACGAAACGGTTTGGAACGTTCACGGTATTGAACGACGTCAACTTGCAGGTTGAGGCGGGAGAACTTGTTGCGCTCCTCGGCCCGTCCGGTTGCGGCAAGACGACGCTGCTGAGAATTCTCGCTGGATTGGAACGGCCGGATCAGGGACGCATCTTTCTGCACGGCACGGAGGTAACGGATCAACGCATCACCGAGCGCCGAGTGGGATTCGTCTTCCAGCATTATGCGCTGTTTCGGCACATGACCGTGGCGGAGAACGTCGCGTTTGGACTGAACGTGCTTCCTCGGACACAACGCCCTTCTGTAGCACGAATACAGGAGAAAGTTCAGGAGTTGCTGAGGCTTGTGCAGCTGCAGGCGATGGCTGATCGGTATCCCAGTCAGCTCTCGGGAGGCCAGCGACAACGTGTCGCACTGGCCAGAGCATTGGCGGTGGAGCCGAAGCTCCTTCTGCTGGATGAACCGTTTGGAGCATTGGATGCGAAGGTCCGTAAAGAACTCCGCCGCTGGCTCCGGCGGCTCCACGACGACTTGCATATTACGAGCATCTTAGTGACCCACGACCAAGAAGAAGCTCTGGAAGCGGCTCATCGTGTCGTCGTGATGCATCAGGGGAGTATTGAGCAGGTGGGTACACCGGATGAAGTCTATGAAAATCCGGCAACTCCGTTCGTGTACCAATTCCTCGGCGATGTCAATGTGTTCCACGGGCGCATTTCACATGACCGACTCTTGGATAAGGAGGCCGGTGAACTGGCGCATGCCGAGGCAGACCCTTCCGATCATAAGGAAGTGACGTTCGTGCGGCCTCATGATTTTGAGCTCAGCCCGACTCGGACGGCACCGACACAGCTCGAGGCGACCGTCCAGTTTCTCATTACGGCCGGAGCGCGAGTTCACGTGGAGCTGGTGTCGAAAGAATCGTCTGAAATTATCGCGGTCGAGTTGACGAAGGAACGCTATCGTGAGTTGAAACTACAACAAGGCGATGTCGTCTTTGTGCACCCGAAGCAGTTGCAGGTGTTCAAAGTGCCTCATGCTTAATTCCCGTTCTCCCGGATCGATTGTCGATATATGAAGGTCAATCCATGACACAGCAACCTCGTTTTGTCGTGTTTGCACACAATGCGACCTATGACAAACTCCACCAAGTGGCAACGCTCGGCATGACCGCAGCTGCAATGGGGAAGGATGTCATCATCGTGTTGCTCTTCTGGACAATCAAAAAGCTCGCGGAAGGGAAGATCGATGAAGTGGATTTCCCTCCGGAGTATGCCTCAGCCGCGAACGATGTCGCGCGGCTCTTAAAGGAGAAAAAAGTTCCGAAGATTTCGGAGATGTTTGCAGATGCCAAACTTGTGGGCAAGCTCCGGTTGATCGCCTGCAGCGCAGGTCTGGAGTACATGGGTGTGGAAGAAGAAGCGGTCACAACACGGGTGGATGCGGTGATGGGATTGCCCGCTATTCTGACATTGACCGCCGGTGCAGAAACCACGTTGTTTATCTAGTGGTCCGAAGGCAGGAGAGAACGCTCGTCATGGTGATCACAGTCAACGGAAAGCCTGAAGACATTCAAGCGTCGGTTCTCTTGGATATTCTGAGCGCCAAGCGGATTGAACCTCAGATGGTTGCCGTAGAATTGAACGACGTCATGATCGCACAGGACCAGTTGGCCGGCACGCCGCTCAAGGAGGGCGACCGTGTCGAGTTCTTGTTTTACATGGGAGGCGGTCAGTGACCGGTCGACGGCATAACAATGCGACGGAATTGATCGGGAATACTCCACTCGTTCGGCTGAATCGGCTTTCGCCCAAAGGCGGTGCAACGATCTATGCGAAGGTGGAATATGTGAACTCCCGGGGGGAGTGTGAAAGACAGGATCTGCCTCAATATGGTCGATGAGGCGGAGCGAAGCGGACGGCTGAAGCCCGGCGCTACGATCGTCGAGCCAACCAGTGGGAACACCGGCATCGGCCTGGCGCTCATTGCAGCGGTACGTGGTTACAAATTGATCCTTGTCATGCCGGAAACCATGAGCCTGGAACGGGCCAGTCTCTTATCGTCGTATGGCACGGAATTGGTGTGCACCGCCGGTTGGGAAGGGATGTTGGGTTCAATCAGAGAAGCCGACCGTATCGTGAGCCGTAACCCGTCATACTTCAAACCGGATCAATTCTCAAACCCCGCGAATCCGGCGATGCATCGAAGAACGACGGCTGAGGAAATTTGGAATGCGTTGGACGGTCGGATCGACGCGTTCGTCGCTGGCGTCGGCACCGGTGGCACGATCACGGGTTGCGGCGAAGTGTTCAAGGAACGGAACCAAGCGGTTCGCATCATCGCCGTTGAACCAAGCGCCTCGCCGGTCCTTTCCGGAGGCGCTCCTGGACCTCACAAGATTCAGGGCATCGGCGCGGGATTTGTGCCGGATGTTTTGAATCAGAAGGTCCTTGACCGGGTGATTGCCATCACGGACGACGAGGCGTATCGTACCTCTAAACTCCTGGCGAGCCAAGAAGGCTTGCTCGGAGGAATTTCTTCCGGCGCGAACCTGGCTGCAGCCCAGCGAGTAGCGGCCGAGTTGGGGCGCGATAAAACGGTCGTCACGATACTTTGTGATACCGGCGAACGATATCTCAGCATGGGAAAGTATTTCGCTGAACATTGATGCTGATCAGAATCAAATTTACCGACGAACAGATCACGTGAGGCGATAAGTCTCCATACCGGCGGGTATCATGCCCGTCCACTTTAGAAAGGATAAGACAATGAGTCCAGGCGATACCCGAACCAGCTTGAGCGCCCAAGCGGCGCGTAATCTTGCAACCGCCACGGTCACTGTTCCGCAGATGCTGGAGATCACTCCGCGCTGGTTACACAAACTGCTGCCTTGGGTGGATGTCGATGGGGGCGTCTACCGCCTCAATCGTGTGGCCAAAGCCAAAGGAAGACAGGCGAACGAATCCGGTGAAGTGAAAGTGGAGCTGTTGACGGTCAATACCGGCGAGCCACAACTGCCGAACACATTCGTCGATTACGAGTTGGATCCGCGTGAATATCATTTGAGTACCATCCAGACCATCGTGCACACGCATACACGCGTCACCGACTTGTACAGCAACCGCATCGATCAGCTCCGCGAGCAGGTGCGCTTGACGGTTGAGGCGGTGAAGGAGCGCGAGGAGTGGGAACTCCTGAATCACCCGAAATTCGGTCTGCTGAACGAAGTGGTGCCTGGACAGCGCATCGATGCCCGTAAGGGGACCCCCACGCCGGACGATCTGGATGAACTCTTGACTCTGGTTTGGAAGAAGCCGGCGTTCTTCTTGGCCCATCCCAAAGCGATTGCCGCCTTCGGGCGTGAAGCGACCAGGCGTGGCGTACCGCCTGCCACGGTGCATCTGTTCGGGTCTCCGTTCATTACCTGGCGTGGCATTCCGCTGATTCCGAGCAACAAGCTGGAAGTTGATAAGGCGGGCAAGACCAGCATCCTGTTGTTACGTGTGGGTGAGCCGCAGCAGGGCGTCGTTGGTCTACAAAAAGCCGGTGTCGCCGGCGAACTCGAGCCCGGTCTCTCTGTCCGCTACATGGGGACCAACGATCACGGCATCGCCTCCCATCTCATTACACGGTATTTTTCCACCGCCGTGCTGACGGAGGACGCGATCGGCCGTCTCGACAATGTTTCGATCAAGTTCTATCACGAGTATGTCTATCCGAAGGGTTGACACCATGACTACCGCGCACAACCCGATCAGTCATGACGACGATCCATTCGACACGGCGTTGATCACGCGCTTAGCGAATGAATTGTACAGCGATTCCGCCAGTGCGGCTCAATCATCGTCACCGACTCCCGGAGGGCCACCTGTGTTGCCGGGTATTCCCACAGCGCTCGCTGGAATACCGGGAGGATTACCGGGTATCAGCGAAACACTCTCGGCATTCCCGACCTCGTTTGCCACTTTCCCGACCGACAAGCCGGACAATCCCGGTTTAGCAGGCGGGTATCCTTTGGCTACCACGACGACCCATCTACCGGTGCATGCCGCGCAGACAGAATCCCCTGATCTGTCATCTCCCGAAAAAGAGTTCGGCTCCGGTGAGCATAAAGCCGACTCCGATGAGGTGTACCCATTCGGGGAGCCTCGTTGCAACGGCAGCTTCAAGGCGCGACAAGTCTATGCCGAGGCCATCGACGCGGCTCCGGCATACTACTTTCTACGTGAAGGCGGTTCACGCACCGGTTCCATAACCCGCGAGCCCGCAGCCGGTTCTACATTGTCGATACTGGAGGTGGATGCTATCCGGCGGGATTTCCCTGTGCTTCACCAACGTGTGCACGGTCACCCGCTCATCTGGTTCGACAACGCTGCGACCACCCAGAAGCCTCGGAGCGTCATCGATGCCACGTCGCGCTTCTACAGCCGTGACAATTCTAACATCCACCGCGCCGCCCACGCCTTGGCGGCACGCGCAACGGATCTGTATGAGGGTGGGCGTGAAAAAGTCCGACAGTTCATCGGTGCAGTCGACACCAAGGAAATCGTCTTCGTGCGCGGTACCACAGAGGCTGTCAACTTAGTTGCCCAGACTTATGGCCGCACCCATATCGGACACGGCGACGAAATTATCCTCACCGTGATGGAGCATCACGCCAACATTGTGCCCTGGCAAATCCTGGCAGAGCAGACGGGAGCTCAGATTCGGGTCGCGCCGATCAATGACGCCGGCGAGTTGATTCTCGAGCAGTTTGCCCCGCTGCTGGGACCCCGCACCAAACTCGTGGCGGTTACGCAGGTCTCAAATGCCTTGGGGACGATCAACCCGGTCGAGGCGATCATTGGGATGGCTCATGCGCAAGGGGTTCCGGTCCTGGTGGATGGCGCGCAGTCAGCGCCGCATCTCCCGATCAACGTGCAAGCCATGGATTGCGATTTCTTCGTATTTTCAAGTCACAAGATCTTTGGGCCGACCGGCATCGGTGTACTGTACGGCAAAGCCGCTCTGTTGGAGCAAATGCCTCCCTATCAAGGGGGTGGGAACATGATCAGCGACGTCACTTTTGAGAAAACGACCTATCAAGGGATTCCACAAAAGTTCGAAGCGGGTACTCCGGATATCGCCGGAGTCGTGGGCCTCGGCGCAGCGATCGATTACCTCACGCACATCGGCATGCCCGCCATTGCCGGGTACGAACACGAGCTGCTGGAGTACGCGACCCAGGCGCTTTCGTCCGTTCGCGGGCTCCGTCCCATCGGGACGGCGGCCGTCAAGGCCAGTGTACTGTCATTCGTCATGGACGGGCTTTCCAACGAGCAGGTCGCCAGGCACTTGGATCATCGTGGGATTGCCGTGCGAGCGGGACACCATTGTGCTCAACCCACGGTGCGTCGGTTCGGCTTGGAAGGAACCGTGCGCCCGTCGCTGGCCTTCTACAATACACACGATGAAATCGACGTACTGGTCAATGCGTTGCATGAATTGCGAAGGACATGATCCATGGATGTCAACGCGCCTGACGGGAAAGAGACTGTAACGACAACCTGGAATCTCGACGAGATTGTGACGGAACTCCGCGCGTCGCGCGAAATGGCGCACAATATCAGGCTGCACGGACGGAGTTGTGAATTGCCGTCTCGGCAGGCGTTGCGAAGCATCGTGGAGAACCTATGCGCCGCATTGTTCCCGACCCACTACGGCCGTGCGGATTTGAACGAGACGAACATCGATTATTTTGTCGGGCACATCTTAAACCAAACCTTGTCTCTCTTGCAGGATCAAATCAGAAAAGGATTGCTGTTCGTTGCCGGCCCAGTCGAATTAGGACAAGCGCTTCTCGACCGTAGGGCTGCAGAAATGACCGGTGTCTTTGCGAGACAGCTCCCGGCCATAAGGGCTCTCCTGTTCACTGATTTGCAGGCCGCCTATCAAGGCGATCCGGCGGCCACCAGCGCCTCGGAAATTCTGCTCTGCTATCCGGGCATGACCGCCGTGATCTATTACCGCATCGCTCACGCCTTGTATGATTTGGGTACGCCCCTGGTTGCTCGTTTGATTTCGGACATCGCGCATTCGTCCACCGGCATTGATATTCATCCAGGCGCTGAGATCGGCAGTCATTTTTTCATCGATCACGGAACCGGTGTGGTCATCGGTGAAACGACTATCATCGGTCGGTGTGTCCGTCTCTATCAGGCTGTGACGCTCGGCGCGAAGCGCTTCACGGAGGGTGAACACGGCGTGCTCGTCAAAGGAGAATCTCGCCATCCGATCGTCGAGGACGACGTCGTCATCTACGCCGGGGCTACGATCCTGGGACGTATCACGATCGGGCGAGGCTCGGTCATTGGGGGCAATGTGTGGCTGACGCAGAGCGTTCCGGCCGGCAGCGAAGTCGTTCAGGCACAAATGCGTACGTCGGCGATGATCCAGCCAAAGGTGCTCGAGCAACGCATTGGGCAATGGACCATTTAACCGTTCACTGAGTCAAGCATGCGCAGTTCTTCCACAGTTCCGATTCAGATCGACATGGCCCCGAACTCGCATGCGCTGGATCTGTCCGCTCGTGCGAGTTGTCTGGTGTTTGAGGACCAGGCTTCCAGGTCGCTTCTGGTTGAAGTTCAACATATCGCGCCCAGCGACGCGACGGTACTCATCATCGGTGAGACCGGGACGGGGAAGGAGTTGATTGCCCGTCATATTCACGAATTGAGCAACCGCCGAGGCGGTCCATTCGTTGCGGTGAATTGCGCCGCCATCAACGAGTCGCTCATGGAAAGTGAATTATTCGGCCATGAACGTGGTTCGTTCACTGGAGCCGTCAGCGATAAAGCAGGATGGTTTGAAACTGCCCAGGGAGGATCATTATTCCTGGATGAGATCGGAGACCTTCCCTTCTTGTTGCAAGCCAAATTGCTGCGAGTGATCCAAGAACGGGAAGTCGTCCGTGTCGGTTCACGACGCCCTATTTCAATCGACACGCGATTGATCGCCGCGACCAACGTGAAGCTCGACGAGGCTGCAAGTGCCGGCCGGTTTCGAAGCGATCTGTATTACAGGCTCAAGGTGGCATCGATTGATTTGCCTCCGCTCCGGGAACGTCCCGGAGATATCATGCCGCTGGTTCGGCATTTTTTGAATCTCTATGGGGCGAGGCTCGGTTATGCCAAGGTGGAACTTACCCCTGAAACCGTGCATGCCCTTCTGTCGTATCCATGGCCTGGCAACATTCGTGAACTTGAAAACTCCATTCACCATGCGCTCCTCGTCTGTTCGGGGACGAGCATACGTCCAGAAGACCTGCGTCTGCCGGTTTCTCCCCCGCAGGAATCAGGGACGGTGGAGTCGGCGCTGCTCCCGGCGCTCGAATCGGTTCTGAACAATTTGTTCTCGAACAAGAATGCCGTACCGGATCTGTATCGGTCGATTGATGAGACAGTCATTCGCACGGCGTATGGCTATTGTGAGGAAAATCAGCTTCGTACCGCGCGTCTTCTCGGCATCAGCAGAAATGTGGTTCGCGATCGCTTGATCCGGTACGGGATGCTCGGCTCTCAAGCCGTGAAATCATGATCGCGACGATGCTCCTCTCTGCCGGACCATGAACGTGAAGACGGAGATGGGGAGGAAACGAAACTGGTTCCAACGGCACCGGTTTTCTACGGAGAAGGGTGAAATCGGTTTTGGACCGATCAGCCGGCATGCAAGAACCCGGATATCGCATCTGAGTGTGCTTCAGCGTTCTCGCCGAATGGAACCCTCCGGTCTGATCTGCTTTGGGGGGCCCGATAGACCAACTCATCTCTTTCGAAATCATAATCTCCTACGTGGCAGCTGCTCCAACGTTGGATGAAATAGTGATAATAGAACGTATATAAACCGTGGTCATTCGGATTGTGCTTCAACACGTATTCCGGCATCGCGCGGATATGTAAATCCGGGTGGTAGTGCTGCAGCCAAAGATAGTCTCCCAGTATGACCAATTTCACGAGTGGTGGGTCGGCGTAGAATTTGAGTTTTACAGATTTCCCCAGCGCCTTCAGCCGTTTGAGCAGTTCGATGCTTCGGTATACCTCATCTTGAAACACCTCTACGGTGTAATCCGGATCGGCGATTGCGCGAATGCGTGCCTGCGCTTCCAGACTGTATGGATTCACCAGTAGGATCTTGGCTCCTGTGCATCGTTCCAAGACCGAGGCTAAGTCCCCCACCTGATCAGTCAATGTTCCATACCCGCTCGATCCGATCGCCATGACTGTCCGCCCCGTCCCTTGCTTCTCTTTGAGGTGCTTGATCCGTTTCCGCGCGCTCGGTGCACGACTTGGGTAATATGACACGAGGCCGGCCCCGGTTGCCGCGTGAGCCAGCGCCTTGTCACGAACATTGAGACGAAAGACGTTGGCGAGCACGATCAAGAGACTGGCTACAACTGTTTCCAATATCAACAGCGAGGCATTGTCATCCTCGATGGTTGCCCAGTACAGGAGAAATTGACCTGCTATTGCAGGTAGTGAGACCGCGATGGTGGCACTGACGACCAACACCACAAGGTGATACCCAATTTGAGCGATGCTTGCCGTGACGGCTCGTATCGGTGCGAACGTTCTGATCGCTACGACTTGTCGTGCCGCTCCTACATTCAATTCCTTTAGGAAATGACTGAGAACCATCATGAGCCATTAGTTCCGATCGTAAGCGGGTATATATACGTTCAGTCCGCGAAGGATCGGGGGAGACAGAGGCCTTTTCCCGCCTAAACGAAGAACTACATAACAACTGTAGAAGATATGCCAGGCATATTCGGCCAGTTCTCTACTATTGAATTGCCTCACTGCTGATCGCTCAGCTGAGTCCCGGCTCCTAGAGGAGCCGGTGATTTGGCGGTAATACCCAAAGGAGATACTCTCCCTTTTGAGGCGGACCTATCGCAATTCTCCCTGACCGGCTGAGTCGATCTACCGCGAACAGCAGTTGCGCGCTTCCAATGTGAAACAGCTCGCTTTCGAGTTGACCCAACGTCCTCGCGCCTTGCCGCTTCAAAATATCCAGAACGTTCGTTTCCACCATAGTACTCTCAGTTCCTACGGGGTTAGGTTCAACGGTTTCCACAGTCATGTTTCACCTCTTCGGTAGAGTGTCCATAGGCTATTGTCCCATCTGCCTGATCAGTGTTTTCCTTTCAACTCTGCAGAATGTGTGCCGTTGTTTTGTGCGGGATTTCTGGTCTAGTCAGCGCACAGTGCTGCCCATTCAGCAAGGATTGTTGGGGAGAGGTTGCCCCAGAAACAGATCAGTACTTGTCTGCGCACTGGCTGGAAGCCCGCATGGGCGTTCCAGACTCGTGCTGCGCGAGATCTCGCCCGTCATCGTTTATGTGTGGCAGGCAGAACATCGTGGCGGAAGGGCAGTGATGGCGAAACAGCGCTAGCGTCGTCCTGGGAAGTAGCGAGTATCAGCAGGAGTAGGCGCCAGACAATCTCTGGCTTAGGGGAATTGACCCTGTATGTCTTCTCTACATGAACTTAAACCGGCACAACCGTCATTCACATAGTCTGTTTCGCATAGCGTTCGGGGTCTAGTTGGAACGCTCTATGGCAAACTGCGTTGCAGAAGTAATATTGGCGGTTCTGATAGTCTTCTCGCTCGACTGCCTCGTCTGGATCAATCTCCATTAAGCACACCGGGTCTTTAACCGTCTTGGAAGTGGGTATCATAGCATACTCCCTTTGTTCATACCCGAAGTACCTTTCTACAGTTCCTAATTGTGATGGAGGATCAACCTTTGTCCGAACTGGGTAGATCCCTAGTCCTTCCATCGTGCCCGGTCACTCATCCTATGGAAGTGTTTATAGAAGCATCATCGGAAGCCCTTTGCCGACGTACTGCGCCATACAGATTGAACCGCGCGAACAATCAGGAATATCCCGATCGTGGGAAGCCAGATCCACTTGACCTCACTGGCGAGGATACGCACAGCATCCGTGCTGAAAAACTCAGTGACACCGATCGGAGACACCGCAACCGGCCGAATAGTGAAGAAATATCGGTTGGTGTCGAACGGGGAGAGGAACGCATCCTCCGTTGGTCATGGCGTCCAGCGCGCCATGGGAAGCGGTGCAGAGAAAGACATAGGCAAAAAGACACGCCTTTGTCGATGCCGATCTGTTCCGGTAGAACAGACCTACGAGAGCGGCGCTTAGCAGACAGGCGAAGAAAATGGAGTGTGTCATGCCTCGATGCCCCCAGAGATCGCCGTACTGAATGCCAAAGGAGAAGCCTAAGACATCCACATCCGGAACAATCGAGCAGACTGCGCCCAGCAGCACAACAGGCGGAGTCATAGCGGGATGTCGAGGAGCTTTGCCCAAGGCAAGGGCGACGAACGCATGAGAGAAGGCAGAGGCCATGTGTCACGTCATTGCAGATAGCCTTCTTTGGCAACACCACCTGCGTTCCATCGATTAACGGTGCTAGGCACGGCTGTTCAGGAATCCGATCTGCCGCCAAGCTTCATACACCACGACCGCTACGGTATTGGAGAGATTCAAGCTTCTGCTACCGGGCATCATGGGAAGACGAATCCGTTGTTGTTCGGAAACAGCTTCCAGCAATTCAGCCGGCAAGCCTCGGCTTTCCGGTCCGAAAAGGAACACGTCGTTTGTGGCGTACGTGACCAGATCGTAGCGCTGAGTGCCTCTGGTGGAAACGGCAAACAGCCGGCAGCCTGTAAACCGTGTTGCGCACGCAGTCCAGTTGTCATAGACCTGGAGCGTGGCAAACTCGTGGTAATCCAGCCCGGCGCGTGTCAGCTGCTTATCGTCCATCGAAAAACCCAGCGGCTTCACGAGATGCAGTCTCGCGCCGGTGTTGGCGCACAGGCGGATGATGTTACCTGTGTTGGGTGGGATCTCCGGCTGATAAAGGATCACGTCGAACATCGAGGGAGGAAGTGTATCACGGAGCGGGTATTTTCACGATGCAGGCCGGGAACGACGAACAAGAAAGTCGGCTTATTGCGCCATCACAAGCTTGTTGAGGAGCTACCGGATGATTCTAGCTAGATCCTTACCATTATCGCCACAATGGTTTGTCGTTCGGCTGACCAAGAGCCTGACTGTCAAGCCTGTTGGGATACCGGTGGTTCGGAAACGTTCGAGATGACCGACAATCCACACGCGACAGTACAGGACCGGGTCATGACCACCATGAACGATCGCTCCGGCTATTTCCTCTTGAACCGTCCGAAAACCGGCTGGACGCCGGGTCTCTATCGCTGCGGGTTGTTTGCGGGTGAGCGAGCCTCCGCCTACACCTCTGTGGATGAAGTCCGGTTCCGGATCGTCGAATCTCGCTAATCTTGATGCTCATTCGGTTCGATAAAGGGTCAATAGTCGGACCTTTAGCTAAACGAGCTAGTGAAAGGCTTGGGCGAGATTGTTTCCCGACAGATCGCGGGGAAGCCTCATACCGCGATGACTTTTTCGCGGACATTATGGAGGAGAACAACCTTTGCACCTTTCCCTTTCTCAAAGTGACAGCGGACCGTGTCCCTCTCCTTAATAGGCAATTCCGCCAGAGTATCCGCTTTAGTAAAGAGCGATTGGTAAAACCGCGTACGATAAATCTGCTTCACCTCAGTTGCTGGAAGGCAAGACTTGTTGCTTTTCACACCTATTAACTGGACTTCCGTAAGTTGTCCTGCCATAGCGACTTCGCTATCATTGGGCCATTAAGATGGGCGCTATTAATAGATGCCCCGTTCTTGAATGATCCCGAGAGTACTGTAGGAGGATTATACACGTGCGCACAAAGCATCAGTTCCCTGACCATCTGAAGCCATTGGTGGAGACTACGCCGAGTGGCGTAATGAAGCTTTTGGCTGCGTGGGATGGTCTCAGCACCGAAACTCAAATCCAGATACTAACTTGGCTTGAAACGGCTGGACTCCCCGATCATTTAGCACTGAGCGTGCGCCTAAAGGCTTTGGGAAATAGCAATTCCTATGTCCGTTACTTGTCTGCGGCTACATTCAACTTTAGTGAAAGCGATTCAGACGAGATGCAGGCAGTTAGGCGTCGTATCGAGGAAGATCCAAACGACCTTGTGCGGTATGCTCCATTGGAGCATCGCTCTCACTTAGGGCAGCGGTATCTGCTGGACTCTGCCGAGTTTTTTGCGTTGCCTCAAGCTGCGCGATTGGCATTAGTGCGCCGTGTGTGCGGTTTTAGCGAAACAGTTGTCGCTCTTGTCTCCCACGCTTGGCGTAACTTGTTAGGAGGTCGTGTTACGGAAAGGGATCTGTTCGAAATCCTGTGCGACTATGTGAATAGAGATGAATTCAAAGAGCAGATACAGACCCGGAAATCCGACTATCTCAGCCAGCGTCATGAAGAGAAAGGCTTTGAATCGTTATGGCGTCTAGCTAATCTGCTTCCAGAGGATGTTGTGCAACCATTGGTGGAGCACCTGCCAGCGGAAATTGGAACTGATCTCCAGATACCAAAAGATGTTCTGGATAGTATGAGCAGTCGCCAGCGGGCAACCCTCCTGTGGCGCAAAGATGTTTTGTTATATCGGTTTCGCAAGCGAATGTTTTTTGAGGCTGGCCAAGAACAAACTGATGTTAGTAGTGCAGCTGCGTCCTGTAACTTCAGCCTGGACCATCGGGAGTTCGCAGAGATACTCTCAAAGCCGGAACCGGTGAAGGCGTCTCTCCTGATTGCACTCACGCTTGCCGATGACTTGATCCTGTGCGTCCAGGATGCGGCTCAGGATGTGCTTCGTGAGACCGACTCTTGGGAGTTGGCCGACTTTGAACGAAGGAGGCTTAAGTACAGATTGAAACTGCTGCGGGGGAAGCAAAGGGATCAGGAAATTCTGGAACTCCAGCTTTATAGACTCGCAAAAAAATACGTTCCATGGAAACGGGGTAAGGAAGGTTCTGAACCCACAGGAGATTGGGAGTTCCTACGCCCGGCTATCGTCAGAGGAGATACTTGGCAAACCTTCAATGGGTTTTGTCAAAGGTGGATGCTCGACAAGAGTGCGAGAGAAAAAGTTCATCAATTTCTTCCTCGCATTCAAGAATTAGACACGTCTGATCAGATAGGCGAGGCAGAATGAGGTGTTAGAAAAGCTATCGGCCTCGTGGCTGCGTATAGGATGTGGAGTTTGAACTGACTATTTTCTCTTGCATAGCGGCAGGACCAGCCAATGGGCAAGACCGCATATTTGGATACTGCTAACTGGTATGACCTTGTTGAGGGCAATGCTCCATTTACTTGCCTTGAGTCCGCCATCGTCAGGGATCAAATCACCCTCGTATTATCCTTTGTCCATCTATTAGAGTTTGGGCGAAGAACGCAACCCTATCGCGATCGAGTCACAGAATTCATTGATACAGTTGCGTCCCATGGGAGACTGCTTTGGTTACGAGATGAAAAAACAGTGGCTCGCGCTGAGATGCAGCAAGCCCTCATGAAGTGGATGGGCCTATGTTCTCCACCAACTACAGTGTTCTTCACCCGTTTTGCCGACGCCTACACCACTCCCAATGCCTCATTGGAAATGGTAGCCGAAAAGACGAACTCAGTCTCGCAAATCATGGAGAATTTATGCGATCTGCCGCGCTATCGCACTTTCATTACAAAGCGAAGGAAAATTGACACCTTTCAGGGTTTTTCGCGATTGAGGGAGGCCTATCAGGAAAGTGGTAGATTGCCTGTGCCAAAGGCCTTTGAATCGGTGAAGAACTTCTTAGCTGACGTGCCGAAGGTAATTCGGACTCCTGCTGGGATCGAGATCAAAGTGACTGCGGGGATGCGAGCAGAGTTTCTCAATGCTCTCAAGTGGGAAGAAATTCCAAGCATTCGGCTTCGAGTTTCAGCGATGGTTGGCTGGAGCATGACATCGGGTGGTGAGAGATCCTCCGACATTGAAGACTTGTTTCACCTCGTTGCAATAGCCTACTGCGATAAAGCATTTGCTGACAAGAGAACCATTGATGCCCTTTTAAAGGGGCGGGCATATAAACTCCCTGCGCCTAATTCGGAATTTGTCTCATGGCTAGAAGGGATAAATGAAAAGAACGAAATTGACTACTGACAATGTTTCGGCTGCTCGAAAAGGTCGTCTGGTAAGGCCGCTAAGGAGTGGGGCGACTGAAGCGTACCCGAGAGGGTGCATCGCAAGGAGGTACACAACTAAGAACACCAGAAACCTCAAATGGGGGCTAGCATGCGGGTGGATTGACCTTTAAGACCATCCATGTCCGCGAGAAGAGCTTGGCGGGTGCTAGGTCAGGAATATCAGGGTTTCTTTGCCACTACCTTGCCGTTTTCCCAGACATAGATCGGTGTGCCATACATCTTGGCAGTTTTTCGAGCCGTCTTGGCCGCTCTGCGGAGTGCGCGACCGACTGCCTCCGAAAAGGCTTTTGTCTCTTTCTTTCTTGCTGCCTTCCTCATGGACCTTCCTCCAGCAGGCGTGGCGCGTCACCTGAATTCTCATAGACCGACCAGGTGTCGGCCAATGGGCAGTATAGCTTCTGAAAGTTCTGCCAGCTCCGATGGAAGCGCCGTATTACTTCGATGCGAGGAACATCATGCCCACCTTGTTCAACCCTCGCAGCGATACGTTGTAGCGCCAGCTCGGGTGATGATAGCGAAAGAAACACGATTCTGATCGTATACCCTGTTGCCTTCCAGCTCTGCAAGAGATGCAGATAGGTCCTTCCGCTGAGAGTGCTCTCAAACGAAAAATGTCTTCGCAATTTGACCAATCTGGACAGCTCCAGGAGGAGAAGCCGTCCCGCCTGCCTCGCCGCTAGTTCAGGCCGAAGGGGCGAAAGTCCACTCGCGATCAAGTCGGCGTTCACAAAGTGAATCACATCAGTTTCATGCGGAAGGAATTCCCTGGCAAAAGTAGTTTTTCCCGAGCCGTTTGGCCCGGCAATAATAATGCAATGAGGGTGTCGAACCGGTCGGCCGTCCACTCTAACGATTAGCCTGCCACCGGCTGCTGATAATCCACTTCGATTGTGAAGCCGAGGTCTTTGATCATGCCCCAGACTTCCGGAGCCGGAGCGCCTGGGGTCGTCAGATATCCGTTCACGAAGACGGAGTCAGCAGGATAGAGCGCGAGAGGCTGCAAGCTGCGAAGGTTGTGTTCACGACCGCCCGCGATGCGAATTTCCGTGCGGGGGTGAAGAAAGCGGAAGAGGCAGAGTACTTTCAAACAACGTTGTGGCGTGAGGTGGTCGCAATTCTCCAATGGAGTGCCGGCTACCGGATGGAGCGTGTTGAGGGGGATCGAATCCGGCTTTACCTCGCGCAGAGCCATCGCCAGTTCGATCAAATCCTCGTCCTTTTCTCCCATGCCGACAATTCCACCCGAGCAGATTTCTAATCCTGCTGCGCGGGCATTTCTGATCGTCGCCAGCCGGTCCTGAAATGTATGGGTCGTGCAAATCGATGCGTGAAAAGCCTCGCTGGTGTTCAAGTTGTGGTTCACCCGATCGACGCCTGCTGCTTTCAGTCTCTTGGCTTGGGATTCGTTCATCAGTCCAAGCGAACAACAGATTTGAATCGGGACTTCCTGCTTGATGGCGCGCACAGCTCCGGCGATTTCGTCGATTTCACGATCCAATGGACTGCGTCCGCTGATGACGATGCAGTAGCGCTGGGCTTTTGAGGCGGCCGCTTGCCGGGCGCCCGCGATCATTTGCTTCTGCGGAAGGAGATTGTAGCGCTCGATCGGTGCCGTCGAAATGGAAGATTGCGAACAGTAGTGGCAGTCTTCCTGACACGCTCCACTCTTGGCATTCTGGAGCATCTGCAGGCGGACAGTACGGCCAAAATATTTGGATCGGACTTGAAAGGCCGCGTGCAACAATGAAAGCAATTCGTCGTCCGGCGCACTCAAGACGGAGTGGCATTCTCCTTCGGTAAGGAGTTCGTCATTGAGAGCTTTATCTGCCAAGGTCATATAGATCATAGAATCCTCAAAAACAGTGACGTGGTGCTGGGCTGCTTCGTTTCCGATCCGTTGAATCGAGGCGCAAGACTTCTCGAACCTGTCAGGTCAAATTATCCGCAAATACCGGTGGGAAACCTACACGGTTTCAAACGGAGAAGCAATGCCTTGGTAAGGAACTGCGGGCACGGCGGAGGGCTCGGCATCCGAGTGTGCAGCGGCTTGGCCGGCTTCGAGCCAGGGGAGAGCGGTGAGCGTATTCCACTTGGCGCAACGGCGGCAGCGGCCGGACCACTCGACTGACTCCTGCTGGCACTGAGTGCAGATATAGGGCACCACCACACGCTTCTTGAAGCTGAGGGCTTTCTTCAATTCGATGATGGCTTCCTCAAAATGCTGCTTGCGTAAGAAGAGATTGGCCATGATCTTGTGATAGTCCAAGAGGTGATCTTGAGGTCCCTCTATGGTCGAAAGCAGGTCGAACGCCTCATCCACCATTTCCAGCCGATAGTAAAGTTTGCCCAGGTAGAATTGGAGGATCGGATTCTGCGGGTTTTGCTGCAAGGCCTCCTGATAGATTCTGATGATCTCGCTGGGCTCGCCTTGATCCAAGAAGAGTTCTTCCAGCCGATGCAGAATGATCACGCTACGTGTTCGTGCATATACCTTCTTCAGGATTTCCACAGCGTCTTTGGTTTTGCCTTCGTGGAGCAGAATTTCACCCATCCCAATATAGGCGGGGAGGAAACTGCGGTCCTTCTTGATGGCGCCTCGGAAGTATCGCCGAGCTTTGTCGGGATGCCCGCGTTCGAGCAATTGCCGCCCGACTTCGTACATGCATCCGACCAGCAACGCCGCTTCCGCCTGCTTTTCGGGAGCGGGGAGATTGGCTTTGAGTAAGCGGTGTTGAATTTCGAGCGCTTCGCTCCATCTCTCCATGCGGATGTTGAGGTCCCGTTTTCGGATGAGAGCCGTCAGGTTGTCCGGTTCAATCTTGAGAATTTTCTGGAGGGCTTGAAGCGCCTCTTCATACCGTTTGGCTTCTTCCAAATCCTTGCCCAACTCCAACAAGACCTCGATGTTCCGATCATCGACGCGATGCGCATGTTGATGGAGTCGGACGGCTTCGGGAAAATTCTGTTCCGCCCGGTAGATATTCCCCAGCCAAAGAAGCGAATCGACGCGATTGGGATCGATGGCCAGGGCTTTTTCAAAGAGCGTAATCGCTTCCAAGGTGCGTTTCGACATGAACGCATGGGTTCCGTCTCGATGGAGTGTGTCGACCTTCTCCTTCCGACGCACCAGTCGGTTGCTGCGCCAATTCAGGATCAAATGCGCCGTTTGTTGCAGCCCCACGACAAACGTGGCGAGCACCGCCCCGAATGCCATGGAGATCAAGACGAGTGTGACAGGACTGAGCTCGAACTCTGCGCCTGGGCCGGTGTGGACGACGACGGTCCCCGGGTTGAGCTCGCGGAAATAACTGTAGATGAATACCCCGGCGCTGATGACGAAAATGGTGATCAGCAGTTTGAACATGGCCTACACCGTCTTCTGCGAATCCGTCTTCCGGGTCATGCGCCGCTTCGGGGCGGTCGTTGGGGCCGGCGCTTCGTCAGGAATAGGAACATGCCGCGCGTCGCTCCACAGACGCTCAATCGCATAGTGCAACCGAGAGTCCTGTCTGAAGACATGGGCCACGACATCGCCAAAATCGAGAAGGACCCACTGGCCCGAGGTTGTCCCTTCAATACTCAGCGGCCGTTGGCCCACGCGAGAGAGTGCGTCGACAATGGAGTCAGCGACCGCGCGCGTTTGTCTGTCGGATTCCGCCGACCCGATGACCAGGTAATCAGCGATTGAGGTGAGCGGGGCGACGTGGAGGACTTGGACATCAAGGGCCTTCTTGTCAGACATAGCCCTAGCTACGGCAAGGGCGGTGGCCTTAGATGCGCGTACGATTACTGCCCTCCTGATAAAGATTATGGTGAAGTATATAAGATTCTACTGAGGGGGGCAACATATTTGCCAGCGGCAGTCCAGACCGAATCCTCTGTCTGATTTCCGATGCGGAGGTGGGATGGGGCGGGAGGGACAAGCAGGTGATCCCAGGAGAGGAGGGGACGGCGATATCCAGCTTGCTCACCGCACCGGCGTCGAGCTGTGCGAGCATCGGTGGATCGAGATTGGGAAACAGGGAAATCTTGGCTAAAGCACTGAAAGATTGTCCCGGCCTGGGCACCACCACGAAACGGCAGATCTTCAAGATCTGCTCCGGTGCTTTCCACATAGGAAAGTCAAGAAACGCATCCAGCCCAATGATAAAGAACAGCTCTGTGGAAGGGCCAAACTGTTCCTGTAGTTCAAGAACCGTATCGATGGAGTATGATTTCCCCTTTCGCCGCAGCTCGAGGTCGGTGACGTCAAAAGACGGGATTCCGGCGGTCGCCAGACGCACCATTTCGAACCGAGCATTCGCCGAAGCGAGTGATTGGTTCTGCTTATGCGGTGGGTCGCCGGTTGGAATGAAGAGGATTCGGGAGAGCTGCATCCGGTCGTGCACGTCATGCGCAATAGCCAGGTGACCGTTGTGAATGGGGTTGAAACTGCCGCCGAATAAGCCGAGACGATGCGGAACCGGGCGCTGAGTGCTGCGTACTGAGGGTTGAGGAGCATTCATAACGCAGGATTCAGCGCTCAAGACTCGCGACTAGAGGATCACAAGATTGTCTCGATGGATGACTTCCTCATATTCTTGAGGGCCGAACTTCTCTTGAATATCAGCTGTCTTGAGCCCTTTCATTCGGTTTAATGAGTCGGACGAACAGTTCACCAAGCCTTTGGCGAATTCCTTTCCGTCCGTATCAAGACAACTGACCGGATCACCGGCTTCAAATGATCCCGTGACCCGGAGGATGCCTGAAGCCAATAGACTTTTCCCTCGCTTCGTCAGGGCATCGACTGCTCCTTGGTCGAGATGAATCTGGCCGCGGGGGCGAAGCGTGAAGGCGATCCAATGTTTGCGACTGTTGAGGCGGCGCTCCCTGGCAAGAAAGAGACTTCCGCCTGGTTCACCGGCGAGAACTTTCGGCAGGAGTCCGGCCCGTTCGCCGTTGAGAATCAGGGTAGAGATTCCATACTCTCCGACTTTTTTGGCGGCCCGTAGCTTGGTTGCCATTCCCCCGGTGCCTTCAAATGTGCTGGACACTCCCGCTAGGCGCTCAATATCTTGGGTAATCTCCGGAATGAGTGGAATCAGAGTGGCGGACGGATTTTTGCGCGGATCTTCAGTATAAAGGCCGTCGACGTCCGAGAGAATCACCAGCAGGTCTGCATCCGCCAGGTGCGCCACTTCGCTTGCAAGGGTGTCATTGTCGCCGACTCTGATCTCATCAACCGCGACGGTATCATTTTCGTTGATGATCGGCAGGATACCGAACCCAATGAGTGCCGAAAGGGTATGGCGGGCATTGAGAAAACGGCGTCGATCAGCGAGATCCTGGTGGGTGAGGAGAATCTGCGCCACTTGAATCCCCAGGCGCTCGAAGGCCTTTTCATAGGCCCACATCAGTCGGCTTTGCCCCACAGCCGCCGCAGCCTGCTTGACTGGAAGGCTTTTGGGATAGTCTTTCAGCTGCAACTTTCGAATACCGGAGACGATGGCACCGGAGGAGACGATCAGGACTTCACGATCCTGAGTTCGGAGAGAAGCAATTTCATCGGCCAATCGCTCGATTTGGTGGGGGCGTAAACCCTCCGCACGCGAAGCGATCAGGCTGCTGCCGATCTTGATGACGATCCGTTTGGCCTGTGCTAAGAGCGTGTCTCGCATGGGATCGTTCGCAACGTCTCCATCTGCTTCCTGACGTGAATGATCAGGTTATCGAGCCCCTGATTGGTGGCGGCCGAAATCGCCAAGCAGGGATAGCCTTGCTGCCGGCAATAGGTCTGCAGCCGAGCCAGCCGCTCACTTTGGCCGATCACATCGATCTTTGTGGCAACGACCGCAAATGGGCGGCGGGTGAGTGTCGGGTCGTAGGCAGCAAGTTCCTGCCGCAGAGTTTCGAAACTGGCGACTGGATCTTCAGCGGCCCATTCTGAGACATCGATCAGGTGGAGTAAGAAAGCGGTGCGTTCGATATGACGGAGGAACTGTACCCCCAGACCTTTTCCTTCGTGGGCACCCTCGATCAAGCCGGGGATATCGGCCACGACAAAGCTGCGGTCGGATCCCCACCGAACAACGCCGAGATTCGGAACCAGTGTGGTAAAGGGGTAATCAGCGATCTTGGGACGCGCCGCTGAAATAGCGGCAATGAGTGTTGATTTCCCGGCGTTCGGAAATCCCAGCAGCCCAACGTCGGCAAGCAGTTTGAGCTCAAGCCGCAATGTGCGCTCTTCTCCCGGAGTGCCGGGAGTGCATTTTGTCGGCACTCGATTGACGGAGGTGGCGAAGTTGCTGTTCCCTTTCCCGCCCCGCCCTCCTTGTGCAATCACAGCTGTTTGGCCATCCTCGATGAAATCGACGACTATTTCTTTCGTCTGGTCATCGTAGACGATGGTACCGACGGGAACGGTGATGGTGACGTCTTCTCCCGAGCGGCCGGTGCAATTGGACCCCCCACCGGGGCGCCCATCTTGGGCCTCATACTGGTTCTGGTAGCGGAGGTCGAGCAGAGTCGTCAACCGATGGGACGCGGTCATGATGATATCGCCGCCGTCGCCGCCGTCGCCGCCGTCCGGACCTCCGCGTGGAACGAACATCTCCCTTCGGAAGCTGCAGATGCCGTTTCCGCCGCGGCCGGCTCGCACCGTGATGTGTACTTCATCGACGAACATAGCCTGGTAAACCCTATAGACGGTTTAATGAAGAGATGAGAAAGTATACCTGACCCTGAGCCGAGGAGGGGAGGGAGAATTTACCCAACCATGATCGATAGGGAAGCGAGCGGAAAACGAGAATCAGGACTTGGTTGGAACAGGGTACACGCTGACCTTTCGCCTGCCGCGTCCACCCTCAAACTTGACCACGCCGCTCATTTTGGCGAACAAGGTATGGTCCCTCCCAAGGTCCACATTGAACCCAGGAAAAAACTTGGTACCGCGCTGGCGGACGATAATGCTGCCGGCGGTAACCGTTTGACCGCCATAGGCCTTCACGCCTAAATATTGAGGATTGCTGTCGCGGCCGTTACGTGATGATCCGCCGCCTTTGTTTGTCGCCATGGTAGGTCCTTCTCGTCCTAATTAGGCCGTTGCAATATTAGTGATCAACAGCTTGGTGAATCCTTGTCGGTGTCCACGGGTGCGGCGGTAGTTCTTACGGCGTTTCTTCTTAAACACGGTGATCGATCGAGTCCGTCCATGCCGCACGATTTCGGCTGTGACTTTGGCGCCGCTAAGAAGCGGCTGTCCGATCATGATACCGGCGTCGCCGTGCACGAGATGAACCTGGTCGAGCTCGACCCGAGCCCCGACGTCTCCGGGCAAGCTTTGGACCTGAATCGTAGAACCTGTTTCGACCCGATATTGTTTACCACCCGTTTCAACGATTGCGTACATATCCATATCTCCACGCTTGAGGAACGGTTCATTTAACATGGGGGTATGAGGGGTGTCAAGCCGAGCGACTCATGAATCAGCGATCGCCTGCAAGCCCCCTCTTTCGTGGGCTAGGACGTCGGCCCCGCCCGCACGTATGCTGAGCGCCACCAAGAGGTAGCACCGCTCCGGTGCTTCTACAGTACAGACGGGGAGATGACAACGAGATCATGCCTCCTACCAACAAATTTGTGATTCGTACGTATCACCGGATTCCGGTTCGCTGCGAGGTGTACTACCTGGGCGGAGATTTTCTCGGAAAGGGAACCGTGATGAACCTGTGTCGTAACGGGTTCCGCGTCCTGGGCGATCATCAAGTGGTGCCCGGGATGGAGCTTGTCATTCGGCTTACCCTTCCAGACAGAGATGAGCCGGTCGAAATCCAGCGTGTTATTGTTCGATGGGTGCGTGGTCTGTTATTTGGGGCCAAAGTGGTGACCATGAGCCCGGATGGGGAAGATCGAGTCGGAACATTTCTGAGTTCCCGCCTTCGCGCCTATTGCGCCTCGTCGTAAGCGATCGCATCACCCGTCGAGCATGTTCCGGGCTAGGTGTCGGTCCGTTTGCTTGACCCCCGTACAGCCTCACGCTATAGTCGTTCTCGTTGATCGAGCCGGAATTGCATCATCCTGAACGGGAGATTGCCTCCAATGCTGGAACCAGTTGAAAAAATCTGGATGGACGGAAAGTTTGTGGCGTGGGAAGAGGCCAACGTCCACGTCCTGACTCATTCGCTACACTATGGCTTGGCAGCGTTTGAAGGACTCCGGTGTTACAAAGGCAAATCGGGATCCGCAATCTTCCGGCTGCAGGAGCATGTCGATCGACTGTTTGATTCGGCCCACATCGGCATGATGGCCATGCCGTATGACAAGAAACAGATCGCCGATGCCATTGTGGAAACAGTTCGTGTTAATCGTCTCGATGCCTGTTACATTCGCCCGTTGGTCTACATCGGGTACGGTGCGATGGGCGTGCACCCGGGCGACAATCCGATACGGATGGCTATCGCGACTTGGAAATGGGGCGCTTACCTGGGGGACGATGCGCTGGCTAACGGCATGCGCGCGTGTGTTTCTTCCTTCACCAGGCACCATGTGAATGTGTCCATGACCAGAGGAAAAATATCCGGGTACTACGTGAACTCCATCATGGCCAAGCGACAGGCCAAGGCCGATGGATATGACGAAGCGATTCTTCTCGACCCCGAGGGCTACGTAGCCGAGGGAACCGGAGAGAATGTGTTTATCGTTCGCCGGGGCGTTCTCAAAACGACGCCGCTCACGTCGGTGCTGGAAGGGATCACGAGAAATTCCGTCATCCAATTGGCCCAAGAGCGAAAAATCGCCGTGGCCGAAGAACGATTCACGCGCGATGAAATGTACATCGCCGACGAAGTGTTCGTGACCGGCACTGCCGCCGAATTGACCCCGGTTCGAGAAATCGACAATCGGCGAATCGGAAATGGCGCGCCCGGACCGATTACGCGTGCCCTCCAACATGCCTTCTTTTCAATTGTGCGTGGCGAAGATCCTGCCCACGAGTCCTGGCTGACCCGGGTCTGACGATCGAAGCACCGTAGAACGATCATTGACCGGGGAGCGGCCTCCCCGCGATATTCCCGTTTGAAGAAAAACGCGAAGCTGGTTTCGCCCGGTTAGTGGCCGGCTGCTGGAGTGTCTCCTGATGGGTGCGATTCCGAGGATGGCTGGGAGGATGGCGCCGACGGAGGTGCCGCCGGTTCGCTATTTTGCTGCAGGTCAATCACTGTCGAGGAAAAGTTCCGTTGCTTGGCCAAAATTGCCAGCGTGAGAGACGTGACCATGAATACGGCCGCGACGATGACGGTGAACTTGCTCAGGAAGTTGGCAGGTCCCCGGCTTCCAAACACCGTCTGACTGGAGCCGCCGAATGCGGCGCCGATCTCCGCCCCCTTCCCTGATTGCAGAAGAATCGCCCCGATCATCAGAAAACATATCAGCACGTGGACTATGACAATCAGCGTATAGAGCATGAGATTTCAGACTCCGATTGACTTCGTGACGGAAGCGATCTTGGCAATTGTAGCAAAGGAATCAACCTGGAGACAAGCTCCGCCGATGAGTGCGCCGTCGATCTGGTCAGAGGATAACAACGATTCTGCATTTTGAGGCGTGACGCTCCCTCCATAGAGAATCCTCGTGGATTCGGCGATCGTGGGCGACCATGTGACGGCAAGGACTTCTCGAATCGCGCGGTGGGCGGCCACGGCTTGGTCCGCTGTCGCTGCTTTGCCGGTGCCGATTGCCCATACCGGCTCATAGGCGATGATGAAGTCGGCCATCGCGTCGGAGGTAAGGCCGGACAGGCTCTCCTGGAGTTGGCGGGTCAGCACGGTGTCGGTCGTTCCGCCGTCTCGTTGGGCCAGCGATTCCCCGATGCAGAGGATGGGTCGCAGCCCATGTTTGAGCGCTGCTCGAATCTTCTTTTGGATGACGTCGCTCTGCTCGCCGAAAAGAGTTCGCCGTTCAGAATGACCCAGGATGACATAGCGACAGCCGAGGTCTTTAAGCATCGGCGCAGAGACTTCTCCCGTATAGGCGCCGCTATCCTCCCAAAACATATTCTGGGCGCCGAGCTGAATCGGAGACGACGGGCCCAAGGCGGTGCGGACCGATTCCAGCGCGGTGAATGGTGGAGCGACGGCCAACTCAACGGTTGTGGATGGAGACGGAAGGCGCTCTTTCAGCTCACGCACGAAGGCGACCGCTTCAGACGCGGTCTTATTCATCTTCCAGTTGCCGACGATCAGGACTCTGCGCACCGCGATTCCCGGTCTCTATTCTTTGAGGGTTATCGATCAGTTTGGGCGGTCAGGCAGCGCCGCAAGGCCGGGAAGTGTTTTGCCTTCGAGTAATTCCAGGGCCGCGCCACCTCCGGTGGAGATGAACGACATATTCTCCGAGACGCCGGCTCGATGAACGGCCAGACTCGTTTCGCCGCCGCCGACGATTGTGAGTGCGTAGGCATCGGCGATCGCGTGAGCCATGGCAAACGTGCCTCTGGCATAGGCGTCGATTTCGAACACACCCATCGGCCCGTTCCACAGGATGGTTTTTGCATTTTGAACTGCTTCATTGAACAGCTTGACGGAGGCCGGACCAATGTCGAGGGCATACCATCCTTTGGGAATCTCCTGCACAGGAACAATCTTGGTTTCAGCGCCCACCTCTCGGCTGGCTGCAACCACACAATCGACGGGCAGGTAAAATTTGACTCCCCGTGAGAGCGCGTGGTCTTCGATTCCCCGAGCAAAATCCAACATGTCCATTTCGACGAGGGAATTACCGATCTCCATGCCCTTGGCCTTCAAGAACGTAAATGCCATCCCGCCGCCGATGATGACTTTATCGACCTTCTTCCCCAGGTTTTCGATGACGCCGATCTTTCCGGATACCTTCGCGCCTCCCAGGATGGCGGCAAACGGCCGAACGGGGTTGGCGACAGCGCCCTCGAGGTACTCGATTTCCTTCTTCAGCAGCGCGCCTGCGGCCGCGTCAGCAATGAACTTCGTGATCCCGACGGTCGACGCGTGAGCCCGATGCGCTGCTCCGAAGGCGTCGTTGATGAAGACGTCGCCGAGCGAAGCCAGGGCTTTGGCGAAGGCGTCGTCGTTCTTCTCCTCGCCTTCGTGAAAGCGGAGATTTTCCAGCAAGAGCACATCTCCGTCCTTCATCTTGGCGACCAGCTTCTCAACGGCCGGGCCAATACAGTCCGGCGCGAAGATCACTTCTTTACCGAGCCGCCGGCCTAGGCGTTTTGCGACCGGCGCCAGGCTATACTTGGGCTCAAAGGCACCCTTCGGCCGACCGAGGTGAGAGCAGAGAATAACTTTGGCGCCCTCGTCGACGACGCGATTGATGGTCGGCAAGGTCGAGCGAATGCGGGTGTCGTCGGTAATTTGCAGCGCTTCATCGAGCGGGACGTTGAAATCGGCGCGGATGATGACGCGCTTGCCACGAAGTTGCACATCGTCGATCGTTTTCTTGTGCAAGTTCATGGCGAGGCTCCTTCAGCTAGGTTCGGCCCAAAACGGGTTAGATGAATTCTTTAGACGCCTATCCCACCTTCACGCTCGGGGCACTCAGTGAGCAGACTTTCCGGCCAAGACCTTCACCAGGTCGCGGACTCGGCATGAGTAGCCCCATTCGTTGTCGTACCAGGCTGTCACCTTGACCAGACGCTTGTCTACGACGTTGGTCAACGGAGCATCGACGGTGGCCGAGTGATCGTCCCCCTTCTGATCGATGGAGACGATAGGGTCTTCAGAGTACTTGAGAATGCCCTTGAGCGGACCCTCCGCAGCCTTCTTGAATGCGGCATTCACGGATGCGATATCGCAATCCTTCTCGGTTTCCACGGTGAGATCGACCAGGGACACATTCGGTGTCGGCACGCGAATGGCGAGGCCGTCCAATTTGCCCTTGAGTTCAGGAATCACGAGATGCAGGGCTTTGGCCGCGCCGGTGCTGGTTGGAATCATCGACATCCCGGCTGCGCGGGCGCGCCGAAGGTCCTTGTGAGGAAGGTCGAGGAGCTGCTGATCGTTGGTATAAGAATGGATCGTGGTCATGATCCCATGCTTGATGCCGAACGTTTCCAGCAAGACCTTGGCAACCGGTGCCAGGCAGTTGGTCGTACAGGAGGCGTTGGACACAATGTGGTGGGATTTAGGGTCGAGCTTGTCTTCGTTCACGCCGAGTACGATGGTCACATCGGGATCTTTCGCCGGTGCCGAGATGATCACATGCTTGGCGCCGGCAGACAAATGTTTGCCCGCTGATTCCCGGTCGGTAAATCGGCCGGTCGATTCAATGACCACGTCGACGTTCAGCGCTTTCCATGGCAGTTCTTTTGGATCTTTGACCGCGAGCACGGTGATGGGTTTCCCGTCCACGAGGATCTGGTCTTCCTTGGCTTCAACACTGACGGAAAGGGTGCCGTGCACCGAGTCGTACTTGAGCAGATACGCAAGCGTCTTCGCGTCCGTCAGATCGTTGATGGCAACGATCTGAAGATCTTTGTCCCCCAGCGACGCGCGCAGCACGTTGCGCCCGATACGTCCGAATCCATTGATTCCAACACGAATGGCCATGGCTAATCCTCTACATGCAAATAGATTGGTTGAGTACACCTGGATGGTACAGCACGAACTGCGATAGTATCGACGCCCTCTCCTTCTTGTCAAGACACTGGGATAACGTCAAAATGTCACAACGACGGGGGCTGCTCCTGGGCACCGGACCCGTTGGCGCGCTTTTCGTTCCGGTACTTGGCTGTGAAGTCCAAGTACAGGCAGGCAAGTCTGGAGACTCATGTGAGCGGGACATTATCTGAACAGGCGGCACAGGCATTGGAGTGGCCTCGGTTACTGGAACTCCTCGCGCAACATGCGCGGTCGGTGATCGGAATGGCTCGATGCCGGTCTCTTCCCCTGTCGGACGATCTCGCGGAGGTATGCCTCCGTCAACAAGAGACGACGGAAATGGTGAGCTTGCTGGAAGGGAGTGATCCGGTGCCGGCGCTGTCATTTCCCGATATTCGTGAGCAACTGACTCGATCGAGCAAGGGAGGAGAGCTTGAACCCGTTGAATTGCGAGATTGCGCAATCGTTCTGACACTGATGACTGAAGTGGAGCAATACGCGCAGTCCCATACAATCGAGACGCGGACTCTGGCGAGGGTTCTGGAGCCGCTTCATGTCGCGAAGAGTCTGCAGGGCGTTCTGAGGGCTATTGAAGGTGCCATCCAAACGGACGGGTCGATTAAAGATGCGGCGTCGCCGGAGCTCCTGCGCCTGACGAGGCAGGCGCAGGAGCTCAAGCATGAAATGCGTCAGCATCTCGAGCGGATCTTGCATTCCAAAAGATATGAAGACGTGCTCCAAGAGTCGTATTTTGCACAACGAGAAGGCCGCTATGTCGTGCCGGTAAAGGCGGACATGCGCGGGAGGGTTCCCGGGATCGTCCACGACGTGTCGGCCAGCGGCGCAACCGTCTTTATGGAGCCTCGTGAATTGGTCGAACTGAACAATTCTATTAAAGTGGCGGATTTGGAGATCGAGCGGGAGGTGCATCGCATCTTGCGAGAGCTCAGCGGGTTGGTGGCTTCCAAAGCGAACGACATCGGCCAAGGAATCGATGCGCTGGCCGAATGCGATGTCATCAAAGCGAAAGCCGAGGTGAGTCGTCGGCTGAAATGTAATCCTGTCGCATTGAATGAGCAGGGACGTGTGGTCCTCAAGCAGGCACGGCATCCGCTGCTGCTCATCGCGAAAGAGTACGTTGTGGCCAATGACATTCACATGGAAGAAGCGATCCGTGTTCTGGTGATCTCCGGACCGAATACGGGAGGGAAGACCGTCACACTCAAGATCCTTGGGCTATTCGCGCTCATGGTGCGGGCAGGACTGCATCTCCCCTGCGCTCCGGAATCCGAGATGGCGCTCTTCACGGATCTCTACGCCGACATCGGGGATGCACAGGACTTGAGCCGCGATCTGTCCAGTTTTTCGGCCCACATGACCCATATGATCCGATTGCTTTCCGAGAGCGCTGCCGGACCGACACCAAACGAATGCTCCGCGCCGCGCGCACTGGTGCTCCTTGATGAGCCGGTGACCTCGACCGATCCGCAAGAAGGGGCAGCCTTGGCAGAGGCGCTTCTGTGCCGCTTGGTCGAAATGAACATGAAGGTGGTGGCGACGACGCATTATCGCGCGCTCAAAGAGCTGGCACAGACCACCCCCGGCTTTGCGAACGCCAGCGTGGAATTCGACGTGGAGCGCTTTGCGCCGACCTATCGATTGTTCGCCGGGATTCCAGGTGGTTCATCAGCCTTGGAGATCGCCGGCCGACTCGGTATGGACGAACGTATCGTGAACGACGCGCGAACGCGGCTCCACCGCGATAACCAACGGCTCGACGAACTCATGGCCGCTTTGCAACGGAAGCAGCGCCAACTGGCTGAAGATAGCGTCCGGATCCAGAGAGCCAGGCAAGAAGCCGAGCAAGCGGCTCGGGAAGCGCAAGCGCTCCGGGCGCAATTGGACGCGGCCGAGCAGGAAGCCCGACGAGGACTCAAAAAGAAACTTGGCGAGCAGTTTCAACGCGCACGAGCGGAAGTCCAGGCCACCGTCGATTCCCTGAAGCGCGAGCAGAAGCTGATCAAGGCGAAAGAAACCAAGGAACGCTTGCGCGAATTGGAAACGCGAACCAGAGAGGAACTTGCTCCGACCGGCAAGCCGATTCCACTTGAGCAGCTTGGGATCGGCGATACGGTGGAAATCGTCGGATTGGCCATGACCGGAAGTTTGCTGGAAACGCCTCAAGGGAAAAAACGCGTTCGTGTCAAAGTCGGTGAGGGGGAAATCCTGGCGACTGTCTCGAGCCTGGCCGGTCTCGCGCACGAAGCAAGTGCAGAAGCGGCACCATCGACATCAACCGCTACAACTCCCCGACGAGTTTCGACAAGCAATGGATTGGGGCTGGATGAACACACAGTGGTAGACGTACGAGGGCAGGCGGCAGATGACGCACTCGATCAGGTCGTCGCGGCGTTAGATCGGGCGGCTCTGAGCGGCGCCCCGTACCTCCGTATCATCCATGGGCATGGGACTGGTCGTCTCAAATCTGTTCTGCGCGAGTATCTGGAAGAGTCGCCCTATGTGGCGGAGTTTCGCCCTGGTGATCGATCCGAGGGAGGGGATGGAGTGACCGTGGCAAGATTACGGTGATTCCCAGTATGGTTCCGCATTCGTGATCGTCCGACTGGAGGGTACCGTGTGCATTGTCGGATATCCAGAACCATAGGTGAGTACGTACGCCTCACTCCCACTCGGCACATGGAAGACTCATTTGATCAAAGGTGAGTGACAAGTTATGATATTTAAGAATGACTACCTAGAACAATTTGACTATTAATATGAATCGGCTTAGAATGTCGCGTTCCTCCACCTCCGCATGTAATCACGGATAAGGAGACGAGTATGCCAAAATGAGCTGGCCCGGATTTCGTGGACACCCGGTTAAGACTCACTGATCCGACGCTCGAACTCCAGCGGACTGAGATAGCCAAGGCTCTGATGGAGCCGCTGGCGGTTATAGAATCCTTCAATAA
>Ga0187893_10000863_pt1 | contig 76323 bp, 121 predicted proteins | sample MA1701074metaG_FD_139574 | JGI IMG/M metagenome (GOLD analysis project Ga0187893, IMG submission 139574) | White microbial mat communities from a basaltic lava cave in the Kipuka Kanohina Cave System on the Island of Hawaii, USA - MA170107-4 metaG ...
AGGCGTCCATCAACGTTTGGCACGACGTGGTAGCTTGGACGATCGGGCGGGAAGAGGACCGGCGGCCATCTCAGCGGCGCCGGGACGACCGGGAGGTTACCGAGGACCCGGACCCGGAAGCGATCCTAGGAGGTGAGTTGTGATGACCCGTGGTCGAGGATTTAGCGGACGAGCTGGGCGACGTCTTTCACCTCCTGGTGCAGATCTCCGCCGTGGCAGGGGTCGACCTGGGCCGCGCCGTGGCCGACAAGTTCGCCGTCAACCTCGAGCGGGAATGGAAGTCGCTGGACGAGCAGGGCGTCGTCGAGCACGTGGAGAAGGGGGTGGAGCGATGAAGACAGAAGAGCTTGTGGAGCGCCTTGATGCGCTCAGTGAGAGCCTGAACGGGGTCCTCGGACGGCTCGTGCTTTACCGCAGCATACCGGAGGTGGGGGAGGCTCACAGAAAGCTGGTAGAGGCATTCTACCGCATGGAAGACCTGATCGGGGAGCTGAGGGGGGGGATCGAGCGATGAGCGCCTCCCAGGCCACGTGTCCACGCCTGTGGGGATTCCTCTGGCGGAAGCACTGTAGGCACTTCAGGTACGGAGGGTTCGAGTGGATCAGGTGGCGTCAGAGGTACCACCACGTGAATCGAGCGTACTGTTGCCGGTGCAAGTGGCTGGGACGGATTTCGGTTGTCCCCGACGCGAGGCTGTGGAACTTCTAGGGTGGGTCTTGATTAGGAGGGGTGGTAATGCTAAAGATCAAGTTCGGGTACGAGGGCAACTGGACGAAAGCGTTCTCGTTCCCCAGCGAGAGGGCGCTGCTGATAACCTACGACACGATCAAGTCCGTCCCCGGAGTGGAAGAGTTCGCTAACGCGGGCATCGCCGGCTCATGGAAGCTCGCCGATGATCCCCCCTCCCAGCTCGTTCCGGAACAGCGTGACGCGTGGACGACGGCATCCGTCAACGTTTGGAGCGACGTGGTAGCTTGGACGACCTAAAGGTCCATGAGCCTCCCGTGGGACGACGAGCCGCCGGAGCCGTCGCACCGGGTCTGGGACCGCGGCTACGTCGGGGCGCACCCCGACATGTTCCCGAAGGTGATAGGAGACTGCCCCGCGAACCCGGTACACTGGTGGGAGCCGTGCCTGGTCGGCGACTGTCACGTACCAAGCACGGTCCACTACGGGCTGGGGGCCCTGTGTCTGGCGCACGCCCTGGAGGAGGAGTCTCGCGCTGCCGGTCGGTCTGACGAGGACTTGGTGGTAGAGTAGTTCTTGGTAGGAGGGTAAGGTGGGGAAGACCTCAAATAAGGCCGTCAAGTGGAGGGGAGCCCCCCAGCTTCGGGAGAGGCTGGTGGAGCTGGACAAGCTCAGGCCAGACCCAAAGAACGCCAGGCGGCACACCGAGCGCAACGTCGAGGCCATCCGAAGGTCCCTGGAGTCTTACGGCCAGAGGAAGGCCGTCGTCGTGCGTAAGGGTCAGATCGTAGCCGGACACGGGACAGCCGAGGCAGCCAAGCTCCTCGGATGGACCCACCTGGCGGCCGTCACGGCGGACGACCTGACCGAAGCTCAAGCTCGGGAGTACGCCGTCCTGGACAACCGGGCCCCAGAGCTGGCCGAGTGGGACACCGAGAACCTGCTCCAGCAGCTCGACGGGTTCAGCAGCCCGGAGGCCCTCGGCTTCTCCGCCGAGGACCTGGCAGCGTTCAGGGTCGGAGACAGGTTCGTGCCGGTCATGGCGAAGGTCGACTCACTGAAGGCCCACCCTCAGAACTACCAGACCCACCCGGAGGACCAGCTCAAGCACATCCAGAGGAGCATCGAGCTCCACGGGTACTACCGCAACGTCGTCGTGGCCAGGGACAACACGATCCTCGCCGGACACGGGGTGGTGGAGGCGTCCAAGAAGATGGGCAAGAAGTTCGTCCCGGTGGTTCGGCTAGACCTGGACCCTGGCGAGCCGAGGGCGCTCAAGGTCATGACCAGCGACAACGAGATCAGCAACATGGCCGTCACGGACGACAGGGCCTTGACTGAACTCCTGAAGGAGATCATGGCAACGGACGGACTGGACGGGACCGGGTTCGATCCGGAGAGCCTGGCGGCAATGGCGTTCGTGACCCGCCCGGAGAGCGAGATCCTGGATAAGAACGAAGCGGCCGAGTGGGTCGGGATGCCGGAGTACGAGGCCCAGTCTCCAAGCATCAAGCTGTGGATGAACTTCGCCAGCGCAGAAGACAGGGCGGACTTCTTGAAGAGACTGGGGCTTGACATCCCAGCTAACGCGAAGTCAGCGTGGTGGCCCCCGAGGGGGAGGGACGACGTCGAGTCGATCAAGTTCGAGGCGTGATCCGTGCTAAGGTACCCCCTATATATCATCAGCAAGGGCAGGGCAGACGGCTGCCTCACGGCGCGCTGGCTGTCACGAGAAAAAATCCAGTTCAAGCTGGTCGTCGAGCCGCAGGAGAAAGACGCGTACTCTTCCAGGTACGGCGAGGAGAGGCTGCTCGTCCTCCCGTTCTCAAACCTCGGTCAGGGGTCCATACCGGCGCGGAACTGGGTGTGGGAGCACGCGAAGGCTCTCGGGGCCGAGAAGCACTGGATCCTCGACGACAACATTCGGGGGATGATTCGATGCTGGAAGGCCAAGCGCATAGGAGTCTCTGGTGACTCCGGGTTCAGGTGCGTGGAAGACTTCTCCGACCGCTACGAGAACATCGCCATAGCCGGGATCAACTACTACTTCTTCGTCGGTTCGAACATGGGTGCCAGGAAGGTCGGGAGACCTCCGTTCTACCTGAACACTCACGTCTACAGCTGCCTCCTCATCAAGAACGACCTCCCCTACAGGTGGCGCGGCCGATACAACGAGGACACTGACCTCTGCCTACAGGTGCTCTCCGGAGGGTGGTGCACGATCCTGGTCAACGCGTTCTCCATCAAGAAGAGTGCGACTATGTCCATGAGGGGCGGGAACACCGACGAGCTCTACGAGGGGGACGGCCGCCTGGAGATGTCTCGAAGCCTCGAGCGAAGGTGGGGCCCGTACGTGGTGTCTACGAAGCGCATGTTCAAGAGGCCGCAGCACTATGTCAGGTCGTCGTGGAGGAGGTTCGACACCCCACTGAAGCTTAAGCCTGGGCTGGTGGTGAAAGACGGCCCGAACGAGTACGGCCTGAAGCTGGTCCAGGTAGCGCCAATCAAGAGTGAGAGGGTGAGGAAGATCCTCGAGCGGTCAAAGGCCAAGCCGTGACTTGCGCCTGCTGCGGCTCGACCGAGTCCCTGAGGTGGAAGTTCACCGTGGAGCGCGGGTGGGTTTGCGACCGCTGCGCAGGAGGGCACGTCCACGTCATCAGAGTTAGAGAGGGTGATTTCAAGATGGTCTATGGGGAGATTCAACCTACTTGAAGCCGTTACTGGTCGGAGAAGACAACCCGCTCCGCAGTGACCCCGTGTTCGCCCTCTACCCCCTCCCGGCAGGGAGGTCTGGGGACAGGCTGAGGAAGATCCTCGGTCTCACTTGCGGAGAGTACGTCCGGAAGTTCTCTCGGGTGAACTTGTGCGGCGGGGCGTGGGCCTGGAAGGAAGCCCGGGCAGAGGCTTCCAAGATCATGACGGACCGCGTCCTGAGTGGAGCCCCGGTAATCTTGCTGGGGGCCAAGGTCGCCGCCGCGTTCGGACTGCCGTCGACTCCGTTCAAGAAGTACGGCAGCGTCCTGGTGCTCCCACACCCAAGCGGGAGGTGCCGAGTGTGGAACAAGAGGGGGAGCGCGGCCAGGGCACGAAGGGCGGTGTCCAACTTGATCGAAGAGCCCAGGAGGGGAGCATGAGGGACATCGTCGTCACGATTCCAAAGAGTAGGCTCGAAGCAGTCGCAGCAGAAGAGGCGATAGTAGAGCGTGCGGTCTCCAGAGGTGAGGCGTTTAACTACTTCTGGAAGGTCGGGAGGCTGCCTAAGGAGATACCACGGAGGATCTACTTCGTGTGGGAGGGCGCGGTGCGGGCCTTCCACGAAGTGAACCGCATGACTGTGGTGGGGGGGGCGAAGATCTTTATGGCCACGAAGATCCACGACATCGAGCCGATCCCGATGCGGGGGTTCCAGGGTAGGCGCTACTTCGACGAGTCAGAGTCCAGGCGGTCATGAACTGGAAAGGCCCCGGTCTGGACCTAGCCCTAGTAGAGATCGCTTCTCTGAAGCGAGACCCGAAGAACGCCAGGAAGCACTCCCGACGCAGCTTGGACGCGATCAAGACGTCTCTGTCTGAGTTCGGCCAGCGGAAGCCCATCGTCGTCAGGGACGGGCTGGTGGTCGCCGGCAACGGGCTGCACCAGGCCGCCGAGGAGCTGGGTTGGACGCACGTCAGGGTGGTCTACGCGAGCGACCTCACCTCCGATCAAGCGCGCGAGTACGCCATCGCCGACAACCAGACCGGACTCCTCAGCGAGTGGGACTACGACGCCCTCGGGGAGCACTTCAGGGAGATCCAGGAAGACCGGCGCCTCCTCCTCGGGTTCGACCCGGAAGAGGTCAAGGCCCTGCTGGACGGGAAGTCTCCGGAGGAGTGGAGAGCTTCCCACGAGTGGGGGGGCGGCGACAGGCCAGAGATGGTATCGTTCCGGGCCACGGAGGACCAAGCTCAGACTATACGGGAGGCCCTGAAGTCACTCCGAGAGCGGGAGGGCGAGGACTCGATCCCAGACGGCAGGGCCCTCGAGCTGATCTGCGCGGACTACCTGAGCGGAGCCTAGGTGTAGAATAGCCACATGGGTTCTTCCTCTGACCACGAGTGGGCTCCGAGGCTGGCCAAGAAGCCCACCATCTTGCCAAACGAGAGGGGCGGACGGTACGCACGGTTTAAAGGCGAGCGAGGGGCGAAGTGTAAGTCTAGGTCGGGACGGAAGAGGAAGGAGCACGACTTCGACCGGGACGGGAACTGCTACTTCTGCCCGGCCAAGTCGAAGGGGGAAGAATGATGAGAACAACGACGGCGCTTGTCGCGGCCACGATCCTGGCGGCGACGGCCCACGGGAAGCCGGACCAGTACCAGGTCAGGGTCCACGGCAGGGTCAACCTGGCCGGCCCGAAAGGCTACTCGACGGTCATGGTGGTGGCCGAGATCAAGGGAGACGTCACCGAGGAGAACTACTGCGTCCACGCGGAGTTCGACCTCGGAGACGGCACCAAGCCGAGCTCCCAAGACTCAGACTGCCCGGCGTGGGACGACTACCTGAGGCAGCAGTCCAGGTACGAGCTCTGCGTGGACAACAGCCGAGAGCCGGAAGAGTGCCGCGAAGAGTACGAGCTGCAACGCGTGTGGAGGTTCATCAGGAACTACGTCCCCGGAGACCACCAGGTGGTGGTACGCTTCAAGCTCGGAGAGAAGACGGTCAGCACCCAGCAGGCGAGGTTCAGGGTGGTCTAGGATGCGGTCACTGGCGTTGGTAATGTCGCTCTCGGCCGCTGCGTTCGCCGGAGAGCAGCCCGTCCACTGGAACTCCAAGAACAAACCCGTCGTCGTCCTGGCCGACCGGGACAGGTCAGACCCCGAGGAGTACCGCTACGTACTGGTCAACGCCCGCCACGAGGAGTACTGCTTGGTGGTAGACCGACACGACGGACGGATCTGGCTCTGCGACCAGAGGGCCGGGAACGAGGTCCGGTACAACTCCCAGGGCCAAATACTGCTCGGGTCTTGCGCCCAGGTCTATGACGGCCCGGTACTCGTGCGTGGGAAGTGACGGACCCGCTCAGGCACTTGGTCATAAGGGACTGCAACATCTGCCGAGAGCGGGCTCCGGTAAGGTACTGCCACCGGTGCGGCGCGTGGCTCTGCACTCCCTGCCGCAAGTCGTGGTGGCGGAGGGCGAAGGCTGCCTTCTGGAAAACTACGGGGTGCAGGCCGTGCGGGTCGCAGTCCGCTAGACAACTGATCCTGAAGGTGTTAAAGTCTCTCGGGTTGGGACAGAGGAGGAGTGGGCCGTGAAAGAGTACCCGCCGTATTCCGTGGGGAGAGCCTACCCGGTGGGGGAGTCCGAGTCACTGGGGAACGTCCTCGCAGAACTCCGAGCCATGCGGAAGTCGATGGAGAGGCTCGAGGTCTTCTTCGAAGAAGCAGTCAAACTAGCGAAGGAGTTCGGCACCAAAGGGGCGAAGTCTGGGCGTCGCTGTGGTGGGAAGGAGGACTTGGGTTGAGATACTTCAGGTTCGTGGTGCCCGGCGACGAAGTCCACCTCTACCCGTTGCCTTGCTGGCACATCGGAGCCAGGCAGTCGTCGGAGGGGTTCATAAGGCACGTACTGAAACTGATCCGGGAGGACCCGCTAGCCAGGTGGATCTACCTCGGTGACGGCGGGGAGTGCGCCCTGAAGAACTCCAAGGGCAACATCTACGAGCAGCTCATGAACCCCGGAGAGCAGCTCCGCACGGTGGCTGCACTGTTGGCTCACGTCAAGGACAAGGGCTTGTTCGGGATCAGGGGTAATCATGGCAACCGGATCGACAGGGAGACCGGCCTCGGGTGGGACGAGATGCTCTGCTCCAGGATCGTAGTACCGTACCTCGGGGTCTCGTCGTTCGGGACCATCGAGCTCAGACCAGACGCCGGGCCGGGAGTCCCCGTCTCGGTCTACGTGCACCACGGGTCTTCGTCGTCGGTCAGCGTCGGGGGGAAGTTCAACGCGGCCAAGAAGCCCGAGGCTTACTCCATGGCGGACGTGACACTGACGGCCCACACTCACATGTTGGCCGAGGTCCCTGAGCGCCTGGTCGCGTGGGTGAATCACGAGTCGTTCCGGGTGGAGTGGAAGCGACTCTACGGGTTCGTCTGCGGGTCGGCCTACGACTCTCGGTCGGGCTACGCCGAAGAGAAGCAGTACCCTCCGATAGTCCCGGGGCACATGGTGGTCAAGCTGAAAGTGCTCCAGGAGGGCCACTCGCGCAGGATCGTCGTGTCAGGCGAAAAAATCCGGGGCATCGGCGAGGAGTTCACCGACGACCGGGAACTGATGAAGTGGACGCTGTCCGCGGCCCAGGGGGTGAAGGGGACGATCGACGACGAGCCGAGACCCTGGGTCGACACGAACCTGGACGACTTCGTGCTGGTCGACCCAGAGCCGGAGGTGCAGTCGTGATCCCTCGTGAGAAACCGGAGTCTCTCAGGTCAGACTACATCGAGCGGTTCGAGCCCACCAAGTTGGAGCCGCCGTCCAGGGAGGATACCAGACCAAAGAAGCGGATCATCGACGAGGCCGCGCTGGCGCAGCTGGAGGACAGGATCGACGAGGCGCTGAGGTCTGGAGCTTCTACCACCCAGGAGATAGCGGACCTCCAGAGGGAGCGGTTGGCCTTAATTTACGGGGAGGACTTGATCGGGTTTTACGAGTCGTATTGAGATCGAATCGCGGCGAGGCGTGGCAAGGCTTGGCGAGGCGTGGCTCGGCGTGGCAAGGCAAGGGACGTACCCTCGGGGAGTCGGCGCGAGCCGATGATAGACCGAGGGGGTTATGGATTTGAGAGAGAGAGAGTATGTGATGAGTAACGACTCCAAGAAGTACGCGGTACGGTTCGAGGGCAACAAGCCGATCCTGTTCGACCGGTACGCCGGAGACAACAAGACGAAGCTTCCGGCGCAGGACAAGTTCTACTTTGGTCCTGACGGCAAGACTCTGGTGATCCCGGCGTTCAACTTGAATTCAATGTTATCCGCAGAGAACACCAAGTCTGTATGCAAGCTCCTGATGGGCCGGAGCGGACGACAGGTCGGTCAGGCCCTGGGGTCGAACCTGGAGATCACGCCGGCCGACATCCCGCTGCTGGGGGAGGGCGACAAGCCCCTCGTCTGGGCCGGGAAGTTCGATGGTCAGTTCGGAGTCCGGCACGACGTAGCCAGAGTAAAGAACGGAGTCCCCGTCCCCAAGGAGCGGCCGTTCGTCAGGCTTCCGTGGGCGATCGACTTCGAGATCGGCTGGACCAAGCACCCCGACGTCTCCTACGACACACTGAAGAACGTCTTCGAGCTGGCCCAGAAGATCGGCCTGGGGACGTTCCGGCCATTCTTCGGGACTTTCGTACTGGTCAAATTCAAGGAGATTTCGTAACCGCGGCATTGCGCGGCTTGGCTCGGCGAGGATTGGCAAGGCAAAGGGAGGTTCGGCTATGAAGTGGGCGGTGTGGGCTGTGGGCAGCGATCTTGTTGACGCAGAACTTGTCTTTCACCCTGGTCAGCAGGGCCAGGAACTCCGGTAGCTACGCGTGGCACGCGGTGGCGGCGGTCGGCTCCAACGGGGTGTGGATCCTGAGTCAATTTTTCCTAATCGAAAGTATCGTGTCGGCCATGAAGGCGGCCACGCTCTGGCCTGCCGTCGGGCTCGGTGCGTTCTACACGACCTTCACGGTGCTGGGGTCTCTGCTCGGGCACTACGTGGCCATCCGGTACATCGAGAAGGGTCGGAGGAAGGTCGGCGCGTGAAGAAGATCCGGCTGCGGCGCGTGACGGCTCCACACTACGTTGTCGAGGGGATGGTTGAGAGCCGCTCCGCACGCCGACTGCTCTCTCAGTGTGGGGATGCCACGGACGCGATCGTAGCTACTCGTAGCGGTAGGCTAGTGGGCTTTGTCCGATGGTTCGACGAAGACGGGGAGGCGGTCTCTGCCGGAACGTGGGTAGACCCGAAGCTCAGACGCCGGGGTCTGGCGAAGCGCATGTGGCGATGCGCCACGTTGAGTTGATGCAGCTAGTAACCTGCACCAAGAGCGGACTCGCACTGGCCACGACCGTGCAAGAGATGCATGTGGGACGGGTGGTTATTTCATGAAACAACTTCGTCCGACAAGACAACCGGTGAGCATTGAACGACGCTGAAGAAGAGAACCTCCAGGGCTGGGTGGCGATGTGCTCCCGGGGCTACCCCGGGCTGATCCTGGGGAACACCCGGCAGTCCGTGACCTACCCGGACGGGAACACCGGGACGGCCTGGACCGGGATCCACCTCGACCCGGACATCTTCGGTCAGCCGTGGTCCAGCCGGAACCCGAAGCTGATGTACAGGGCGTACAGTCCGACTCGGGCAGCAGAACGTTTTTGAACAGGGTGGCAGAACAAGTTTTCGTAACCGCGGCAGTGCACGGCGTGGCGAGGCACGGCGCGGCGAGGCACGGCACGGCACGGCACGGCAAGGCAAGGGACGTACCCTCGGGGAGTCGGTCCGACGCGGGACTGATTATTGACCGAGGGAAACTAGGTTCTTGACGGGAGGGATGAGTTGAATTTCGAATCACCGGAAGAACATCGTGAATCAATCGTCGAAGAGTTCTCGGCAGCGTATCGGGAAAAATACAACCGGGGTCAGGCCGAGCACGGCGGGAACTTATGGCGAAAAGACAACCTGAGCTTCGCCAAAGAAGAAGTCCTCGATTTCGCCAGCTACGTTTTCACCGCAGACTGGCAGCGCCGTAAGGCCCTGCGGCTACTGGAGCTCGCGGTCCAGTCGCCGGAGACCTTGCAGTACGTCTACGAGGCGATGTCGGTCCTGAGGGGCGAGTCTGGCCTGGGGACATGAGCCGGAAACGGGCCGGGATCGACCTCGACGGGGTCTGCTACGACTGGGATTCTTCCGCGAAGTTCCTGCTGTCGCACAGCTTCGGCTACTCCCTCGACGTGACCACGAGGTGGAACCACATAAAGGACTCCGTACACGCGGTCCACTGGGAGTGGCTGTGGACTGAGGGCGTGAAGCTCGGACTCTTCCGCCACGGGAACCTCTACCGGGGGAGCATCGAGGCGCTGCGGACGCTGGACAGGAAGGGCCACAACTTGGTCATTATCACGACCAGGCCGGACTCGGCCAGGGTCGACACCCTGGACTGGCTGTCATACCACAAGATCCCGGCGAAGGAAGTCCACGTCCTAGGCCAGGGTGCCAACAAGGCCAACGTCGAGTGCGACTGGTACGTCGACGACATGCCGAACAACGTCTCGGACATCTGCGCCGCCGGGAAGACCGCCTACCTCTTCGACCGTTCCTGGAACCGAGAATGCCGCGACGGGGTCCGGGTCGCGTCCTGGGCCGAACTCCTCTACCACCACGGGATAGTCTTCTAGAGAGAAGAGTAAACTGGAGGCATGGCCTCCCTCTTCGACGAGAGAGTCATGTACCTAATGAGGGGAGACATCGCGCGGGTCGAGCTGTGCCAGAGACTCGTGACGGCGCTGGACGAGATCGAAGACTTGAAAAAGTTGATTGACAGCATCTCTCCGGCGGTATATGATCAGCCGTCGTCGGGGGGGCTGAGGTAACGGCAGCCGGAGGGCCTCCAAATCCCTCAGTCTGGGTTCGACCCCCAGGTCCCCCGCCAACTGGAAAGACTCAATCGCGTAGCGAGGCAGAGCCAGGCGGGGCGGGGCGAGGCGTGGCTAGGCGAGGCATGGCCCGGCAAGGCAAGGGACGTACCTTCGGGGAGTCGGCGCGGCCGATGATAGACCGAGGGGTCGTGGCTCGGCGGTATTGAATCTGCCGAGAGCCGGCCGGAAGCTGGAGCCGGCACCAGGCGTGGCCGGGGGACATCTTTGAAAACTGAGCGAAGAAGAAAAGGCGGCGCTAGTGTGGAGCGCTGCTCAAGGGCGTCACGGGACAAAGGAGTCCCACCTGGCTGTAAACCAGGCGCCCCCTGATGGGGGATCACGGCAGGTTCGATCCCTGCGGCGCCCACCAACTAATGCGACGCGGGCCGGGCGGTAAGGCTCCAGTCTTCCAAACTGGGAACGCGGGGTTCGACTCCCCGGCGTCGCTCCAAGCAGCCCATCCAGCAGGGCTGAGAGGCGCCTGGCCCGGGCCAGGAACCGCGCGCAGGTGCGGGCTCGTCCTAGGGCGAGTGCCGCTGGCTACTCGCTCTCGTAGGATCAACAGCAGACCGTCGCCTTGGTAAGGCGAAAGTCCGGGGGCAGGACCCGGTGAGAGCTCCACTAAACCACCGCAGGTGCTAGCGGCAGCACGTCGCGCTCTTAACGCGAGAGGTCGGGGTTCGAGCCCCCGGCGGTGGACCATCTGCTCGTGGTGGAATGGCAGACACCCTGGTCCGAGAAGCCAGGCTAATAGGGGTTCGAGTCCCCCCGGGCAGACCATCCCCCAGGTACTCCAATCAGGCAGAGAGCGTCGGCTCAGACCCGGCGAAGGTGGGCGTTCGAGTCGCCCCCTGGGGACCAAATTCAGAAACGAGAGATGAGAATGGACCCGACGAAGGACATGGACCTCGAGAGCCTATACGACGAGTACGTGTACGAGTGTGCATACTGCTGGCTGACCAGGGACAAACACCCGGACAGGGAGTACGCGTCGTACTCCAGAGACAGGGACATCGTGTCCGCGGCCGCCAGGGAGCACCGCCGCAAGACGGGACACCCGGTCCACGTGTACCTAAAGAAGTGGTTGTACGAGGAGTCGGGCAGGTCCGACGCCAGAGAAGAGCGGGGCTGTCGCTAGTTAAAAGTCGAGGGCGCTGTACCGGACCCACGGCGCTACACCTTTAAACGGAAGGGCAGGAGTTAATTGAGACGAACGGCGAGCTGGCCTTCGACTTCCTGGGGCTGTTGGTCCGGCGCTCGCTGTTAACTAAGACGCGCGCGGGTGACGGTAACTGGCAAACCTCACTGCCTTAGAAGCAGTGGTCTGTGGGTTCGACTCCCACTCCGCGCACCACTCGCCGCCTAGCCCAGATGGCAGAGGCCCCGTCTTAAACACGGGTCAAGCGTGGGTTCGACTCCCACGGCGGCGACCATACCATCCCTGGCGCAAATGGCAGACGCGCACGGCTCAATCCCGTGAGATCAGGGTTCGAATCCCTGGGGATGGACCACTCTGGAGGGGACGTAGATCCTGCGGGCTAGGATCACTGCGTTGTCAGCGCAGAGGGCGCGGGTTCGAGTCCCGTCGTCCCCGCCAAAGTGGTACCGACTGTACTGGGCGGCTAGTGTTAACGAGAGCACGAGTGGTTTGCACCCACTAGGACGGAGTTTGAATCTCCGGCTGTCCACCATTTCTTCACCGCGGCCGAGCGACCTGGCCGGTGCGGCTCCAAGGCAGGTGCGCAATTCCCGCCAGGAGGCCGCCGCTCCTTTCTCCACTCCTGCGAGGTGGAGGTCGCGTTCGCAGCCGGACCCGAGACCTGGGCGGAGAGAGCTGCCGCGGGGAGTGAGAAACCCCCAACGCTTACCTGCCGCCGCCTGTCGCAACCGCCGGGTGAGGGCCCCGGCTTTCTAAGCCGCCGTACGCTAATGGAAGGCGACCGTCCTCTCAAGGCGGTGGTCCGAGTTCGATCCTCGGCGGCGGTACCAGACGCGGACGAGTGGGCACGGACACATAAACCACGTCAGCCTCATAAGCTGAAGATACCGGGTTCGACTCCCGGGTCCGCTCCCATCGCAGGGAAGTTCCTTGGTAGGAACGCAGGTCTCATAAGCCTGGCGCTAGTAGGGTTCGAATCCCACCCCTGCGACCAACGAGCCGGTTCGTTCAAAGGAAGGACGGCGGTCCTACAAACCGCTCATGGGGGTTCGATTCCCTCACCGGCTACCACCACAACTCGGTCAGAGAGAAGCCGGCGGGCAGGCCGGAGGCGTCGCGATGCCAAGCGCGGCGTTCTGCTCGCCGGCTGCTCTGTGGCCGAGACGTCGGGGGTCGACACCCGATTAGCCACGAGGAGCCCGGAGATGGTCAAGCCTCCGGGCCGCTGGGTCGCGAGTGTTGAGGAAGCATGGCAGGTTGTGTCCCTGCCGGGTGGGGTTCGAGTCCCCAGCGACCCTCCATTGGGGAGAAGTGTTACGGTAGCATCCCGGCGTCGGAAGCCGGTGGCGAGGGTCCGACTCCCTCCTCTCCAACCAAAATCTCAGTCTGCATCCGGGGATTGATGTAACGGAAGCATCCGGCGTTTGGAACGCCGTCGCGGGAGTTCGACTCTCCTGTCCCCGACCATCGGGCCTTAGCTCAACGGCAGAGCACTCGGCTGGGGGCCGAGGAAATGCGAGTTCGAGTCTCGTGGGCCCGACCAATAACCAACGACGCACTGAGCGGTGGAGCCGTGGCGGGTGGCTCCAGACTGAAAGCTGCGAACACGGGGAGCGCTTTACCAGTCAAAGGGCGCGAGGATCCGGACCGCGGCCCCGCCCTGCTTCATTCCTAGGTCAATGAAGTGAGACGACCTCGTGCGGTACGTATGGCCTGCGGGAGTGAGAATCTCCCGGAGGTGCAGGAATCATTCTCCTGAGTTCTCGGCCAGCGTGTAGAAACCGCACACCTTACTGCGGTGTAGCACAACGGAAGTGCGGTCGGCTCTGAACCGACGTCAATGGGGGTTCGACTCCCTCCGCCGCAGCCAAACTGGGGGATCATTCAATGGTAGGATGCGCCGCTGTTACCGGCGTCATGGCGGTTCGAGTCCGCCGCCCCCAGCCAACTGCCAGAGGTTTTCAATCGTACCGTGGCGGGGCGGGGCGCGGCTCGGCGTAGCTCGGCAAGGCGCGGCACGGCAAGGGACGTACCTTCGGGGAGTCGGCCGCACTCCGATGATAGACCGGGGGGTCGGAAATTCGGGGGACCGTAGCAAAAGATGGGTTGCGCCCGCCTTTTAAGCGGAACAACGTCGGTTCGATTCCGACCGGTCCCACCATACGGATTCCACGGATCGTCCAAAGGTAGGACGCGCGGCCGATAACCGCGCAATGTGAGTTCGATTCTCGCTCCGTGGACCAACCGCCGGTCAGGCCGAGGTGGCCAAACTGCCCCGTAAGCAGCAGGGCGTGGGTTCGACTCCCCGGGCCGGCTCCACAAAATAGGAGCTAAGTGGCGATCAGTATCAAAGTCTTTGGTGGCACCGCGTCTTCCGACGAGAAGTCGCTCTGCCTCTCGTGCAAGAGGGCGACGATTATCCGGGGCCAAGCTCTCGACGAAGAGATCATCGAGTGCGGCGCTCTGTCCGGCGGTGGGGACCGGCTGTCCGGCGGTGGGGACCGGATCAGGTTCAAGGTCACCAGCTGCAACGCTTACAGAGACAGCGCGCAGCCCTCCCTCCAGGACATGCAGGAGTTGGCGTGGGTCCTGAAGACCGACAACAGGACCAGGACGATCGGGTTCGTCCCGGCAAAGAAGCTGAGCTCCGCCGAGCGGTATTCCTTGACGGAATATCAGGACTGAAACGCGAGAGGGGGGAGGAATGAGTAACTGCGAGAGGGCCAACGGGGACACGAGCTTCATCGGCCGCTTTGGGGGGACGAGCTGTACCTGCCCGGTAGGCTCTCAGGCGCCGGTGTGCCAGTGGTGTGCGGAGGTCATCACCGCTCTTGACGAGATCAGACGGCAGGCGTGGAACGAAGGCTGGGACGCGAGAAGGAGGGCCACGAAGTGGTGAACGCCCAAGTGACCAAGCAGCAGCTCGACGCCTACCGGAAGATGGACGTGTGGGCGATGCTGCTGAGTAGCAGCCCACTCATTTACTTGTGTACCCGAGCCCAGGTACTGTGGTTCGATCGCAAAATTTCGGGTGATGAGTTCAAGTACGTGCTCGGGGTCGTGGAGAAGGCCCGGCCCACCGAGGCCGAGCAACCCAGAATGGTGCGCTTCTTCACATCTCCCAGTGTGGGCGTCCCGCTCACCGCGCCGCAAACTGTGGGTCCTCGAACAGATCGCCAAGGCCGGACAGGAGGCGATCCAGAACTGAAGTCCGCAGTGCTCCTCAAGCTAACCCAGTGGAAGCGCTTCGCTGAAGACGAAGAGGGCCCGGTGCGACACCGGGGGGGGGCACCACTACGGGGGCGCAACGGTATCGACCGGGGCGCTTCGGCGTGACGTGCAGGCGGAGGGGCTCCGAGTCTCCCTCCTAAATCTCGACCGGAAACCTCAAGCGCAGACTACGCTCTGCCGCAGGCCGCCTAGGCGGCCTCGTCGCCCAGGTTCCTCCCTCGCTAGTGCCTGGAGCGGCGTCACGACGGCGAGGACCAGTACCCCAACGCCGTGAAGGGGTGACGCTCACGGCCAACTGACGCACACAAGCCTGTGCAACTCGTCGCGTCGTTCGTGTCGGGACGCGGGTTCGACTCCCGCCGCCTCCACCACTTCTCAAGGGGGACAAGACGCCACCCGGTCACGGGACCGGCGGAGGTTTGTATCTTCAGCCAGCGGGGTTCGACTCCCCGGGGTGGCTCCAGAAACGGGGTCGTATGCTAACGGTAGGCGGGCTGCCTTTCACGCAGTTGATGCGGGTTCGACTCCCGCCGACCCCACCAAACAGGAGAGCATGCAGATGGCGTGGGCACACAAGAGGAAGGGAAAGAAGCGCAAGCGCGAACTCCGCATCGTCCGCGAGCTTCACCGCCGCAGCGGTCCTAAAGCGGGCCACGGGTGGGCCGCCCGCAGGGCTGCCCGAAGAGCCAACGTTTCTGCTTCGAAGCGGAAGCGCCGGAAGGTCTAGGGACTCTCTCTGATGGGGAAACACGTCACTCGGGCAGACGTTGTGCTGGACCTCTACCACAGGGGCTACTCCGTCACTGAGATCGCGAAGGAGTTGTGCTGGAAAGGCCCCCGGTCGGAAATCAGAGCCATAATCGAAGAGTCAGGATCGGATCCGGACGATTCCCCGAGTACCGGCCAGGTCTCCGAAACCTGACGCCGTAACTGGAGATGCGGGTTCGAGTCCCGCCTCGGGGTCCACAAAGCCGCGTGGTCCAACGGAAAGGCGTAGGGCTACGAACCCTGAGATGGCAGTTCGACTCTGCCCGCGGCTTCCAGAGCTCCACATTCGCGGCGGACGCGAACCGGTTTCCTAAACCGGCAAAGCGGGGTTCGACTCCCCGGTGGGGCTCCATCTTCATCCAACGTGGCCCGGCGAGGCGGGGCGCGGCGCGGCCCGGCTGGGCTAGGCGAGGCGCGGCAAGGCAAGGGACGTACCCTCGGGGAGTCGGCCGCACGCCGATGATAGACCGGGGGGTCGTGACGGAGGCCCGCTGGTGGTGGACACCGCCGGCACTTCTAATGCCGGACCATCTCGGTTCGACTCCGGGGCGGGCTTCCAGTTTCATCCACGGTGGGAGGACGGTTCTCAGGGCGGCCTATAACCGCTCCCCCAGATCGGGGCCAGAACGGGGTTCGACTCCCCGACCGTGGTCCATTGTTTGGGAGGGAGACAAAACGTGGTCGAGTTTGGTTCTGAAGGCTACACCGCAAGGCTGTCTGGATGGCGCTGAAGGATGGGCCTCCTGCTAGCAGCGGTGGGGAGGTCGGAGTGAAGGTGGCAGTAGTAGGTTCGAGGAACTTCAAGTATCTGGACCTCGTGAAGGACTACATCGACTCCCTACCGGACAAGACGGTGGTGGTCACGGGAGGGGCTCGCGGAGTCGATGCTGCGGCCGAGGATGCAGCCAGGAAGCGGGGCCTGGAGGTGGTCGTGGTGACTCCCGACTACTCTTCGTATGGCCACATCGCCACGAAGGTCAGGAACTCGGTCATAGCCAGGATGGCCGACAAGGTGACGGCCTTCTGGGACGGGCTCTCGGGAGGTACGGCCAACACGCTAGCGTGGGCCGCAGTTTGGGGACGGCCAGTTGAGGTCTTCATGAAACGCAGATGGCGCAACACGCTCCACTCAACATGGGGACCGACGGATGCCCGAGGAGTGGGCAGTACGAAGGGGGGTTGATAATGAGCAAGGCGAGACAGAAACTCGTTCGTAAAGCCCTGAGGGCAAAAGAGAGCGAGTGTCGCTCCTGGAGGTACTACGTCGTTGTCGAGGAAGGCGGGCATCCCCTCAACATGGGGATCGACGGATGCCTGTGGAGAGGAATGGGCAGTGAAGCCTGCTCAAATATGTTTTTCAGTAGCAGGCGCGCCGCCAGTTCGGCCATCACGAGGACGGTGAGGCGGGGCCTCGCCTGGACTCGGGACAACAAGCTCAGGGTCGTGGAGAAGCTGGAGCGGTTCTGACCACACTGGAGGGTGCGCAGTTGGACAGCGGGTCGCCTGCTAAGCGGTCTAACGGGGTTCGATTCCCCGACCCTCCGAACCTGAGAAGCTGGAGACAAAAGTACGGAGAGTTTGCTTTGGGACAAGGCTGGGATTCGAATCCCTGGCTAGGCCGGTTCGAATCCGGCACTCTCCGCCAAACTAACGAGGGAGAGAATATAGCCATGACGGAAGAGACTGGGTCCGCACTTAGCTTCAACGAGTTCTCGGGCTTTGAGGAGTTCCCGAAGATCGCGAGGCTGTCGAGGGAGATCGTCGTAACCGAGAAGATCGACGGGACGAACGCCCAGGTCGCAGTAGATCATGACGGGACCGTCCGGGCCGGGAGCAGGAACCGCTGGATCTCCCCCGAGAACGACAACTTCGGCTTCGCCCGGTGGGTCAAGGAAAACGAAGCCTTGCTGCGCGAGACCCTCGGGGTGGGACGACACTACGGGGAGTGGTTCGGGGCTGGGATCCAGAGAGGCTACGGACTCAAAGAGAAGCGCTTCGCACTATTCAACGTGAGCCGCTGGGCCGACGTCAAGCCCCCGCTCTACAGCGTGCCGATCCTCTACAGGGGTCCCTTCAGCACGGACGCGATTGACGACGAACTGGCCTGCCTGGCTGAGCTCGGGTCTGAGGCGGCATCCGGGTTCAAGCCGGCCGAGGGGGTCGTGATCTACCACGTGGCCGGGAACGTCTACTTCAAGAAGACCCTCGTCGGGGACGATTCGCCCAAGTCGGCCCCAGACAGAGTCCTCCTGGGGGTGACCAAGGCATGAAGGTCCGGGTCAAGTGCTCTTGCGGCTGGTCCGGAGTCCGCAAGGACAGCCCGTCAGAGTGCTGCTGTTACGACGAGTGGGCCGTAGTCTGCACCGGGATGAGTCCTGGCCCCGGCTGCCCGCGCCCGTGGCTGTGCGCACCGTGCCCGAAGTGCGGCCTGAAGCCTTGGCGACAGAGGACAAGAGCCGAGAAGGCGGAAGATGCCAGAGTGGACGCCTTGCTCGCCCGCGAGCTGGCCACACAAGCCGGAAACTGACGGACGGGACCGAGAGCCTCTGGGCAGGGTTCGATGATAGAGTGGTGACATGGCAGAACGTCGGTGGAAAACTCTGGGCGGGGAGCCGGTCCAAGACATAGCACGGTGGGTCCGCGAGGCGTCCAGCGGTGGTCAGGTGGTCCACGTGGGTACCGACTCGCTACAGACCGGACGCTGGACCCAGTTCGTGACAGTCATAGTGATACATACTCCGGGCAAGGGGGGGCGCGTTTCTTACTCCAGGGAGGCCGTCACCAGGATCGTCTCGCTCCGAGAGAGGCTGCTGAAGGAAGTCTGGCGCTCGGTCGAGATAGCGCTGACCCTGGAGGCCGGGCCGAACCCGATGTCGATCCACATCGACGCGTCTCCTGAGGAAAAGAATCTTTCAAGCAAGTACCTCCAAGAGCTTGCGGGGATGGTCATGGGCAACGGTTTCAAGGCCGTAGTGAAACCAGACGCGTGGGCGGCCAGTCACTCCGCAGACTGGGTCGTCCGACACAAGGGGAAGATTCCGCGGGACGGTCCGCAAGCCGCTTTGAAGGCGGCGATGGGGGCGCGGTGAGCGCCAGGGGTTCGACTCCTCAATCTTCCTCCACCTCGGAGGCGAGGCGAACGGAAAGCAGCGGCGTTGGAAGCGCCGTGAGGCCCGAAGAGGGCCGTGCGGGTTCGAGTCCCGCCGCCTCCGCCACTCCTACAGAGGCACTTTGTGCTGACTGCGGAGGAGTGCCGGTCGTCCGACTGGTGACCATGTCGGCGCTCTGGAGGTCTCCGGCGAAGATTTTGCCGCTCTGCGAAGATTGTGCGTTCGGCACGGGGGAGTTGATCGTCGTCTAGGATTTCGGAAAATGTGGCGCGGCGCGGCGCGGCGCGGCGAGGCGCGGCATGGCCCGGCAAGGCAAGGCAAGGGACGTACCGCTCGGGGAGTCGGCGCGAGCCGATGATAGACCGAGGGGTCGTGGTTGACGGCAGGTGGAGCCGGTGGCCGAATGGCGAGGCAAGCGACTGCAAATCGCTCTATGCGGGTTCGAGTCCCGCCTGGCTCTCCACTATGCCACCATGCCCAGAGAGGTTTCGATGTCTCACAGGACTGTGTCGTGGTCTGACCTGACTTCTGATCAACGATCCCACCCAGAACGTACCAGGAGGAGGGTGCTCCGCTGCTTCTGCGGGGTGGCGACTGTTGGCCGCTGCGACCTGTGCGGGAAGCCGAGGTGCAGGATGTGCTCCAGCCGAGTCCGGGCCAGAGGGAAGCGCGGACGCGCTCACGTCAGGTGCGCCGTTCAGATAGGCGGGGTTCGGTCTCTGCACCAGATTATCGGGGCGTAGCGTAACGGCAGCGCGCGGGGCTTTGACCCCCGGCCAGTCCAGGTTCGACTCCTGGCGCCCCGGCCAACCCTACTTCTTGGACGGACTGGACAGACGTTTCCGTCCACTCGTGTTCGGGCCGGAGCTAAGCCTGGCCGGGCACGATTTGGCCACCTTTGGAGAGCCCCGAGCGTCTCAGGTTCGCTATCAGTTCGCGTATCGTCTTCTGCACGATCGGATCGTTCTTGAGAGCCTCGAAAGCGTTCATGAAGGCTGATTCTGTCGCCGAGAGTCCGCGGCGCTTCGGGAGGTTCACGTCGGTATGTTCGGTCATTGGCTCGGCGATGATCTGCTTCCCTCTCTGGGTGAACAGTGTGGCCGGTCCAAAACTCTCTTTCCCTGGGAGACTGGTCCCGAAGTCGTGCGTCGCCTTCTGGTGTGCGAGTTCGTGGAGTAGGGTGTCCGCAACATATTCAGGAGTCCCTTCCCTGATCGACTTCGGCGAGAAGACGATCGTGTCGGAGCGCCTGTCGTAATGAGGGACTGTGGAGTCGTTTTTCCCTATTCGTACCCTCGTCGGCTTCGTCTCTCCGAAGACGAACTTAAGCCTCGGGCGGATCCGGTTGAGCGCGATGTTGAGCATGTTGCTGAAGCGGTCGGCCTCAGTGCGCTCCCATTCGCCAACGAAAGTTCCAAGCCTCCTGTAGGAGGGCGGCGCCAGGTTCTCGAACTGCTCGCGCAGCGACTTGTACCTGGTGGCCTGCTCCATGACTTCCAGCAGCGCCTTCCGCTCCCAGGGCAGTCTGTTGTAATGCTTGAGGCTCATGTTCCAGTGAGGCTCAGGCCAGCCCATGAAGTATCCTGACCGCACGTTATTCCCCGCGGGATCGTAGATTCGTATGGTCCCGTACCTGCGGACTCCCATGGCCGTCTCTTGGCCCTTCTTCACTCCGCCCACGATCCGGACTGTATAGCCGACAGGATCCGTGAAGGATGCCAGCAGTTTCTTCGGAGGAGTTTGGCCGTACGAAGCTCCTGGTGCTTGGTACTCTCCACCCTGGCGCCACGGCACCTTGTACACGGCCTCGACTGGAGACTCGTTCCATTTTGGGCGCGGAACCGTCACGTCTTCAACCAACGGAGACTTGCGCGGAGCGGCGAACAGACCCTCCGCGGCGGAGGCGCTCAGGGCTTTCTCTGGAGGTATCAGTTCTTTCCCGGCCCCGACCACCTGAGCTCCTGGCTTGGCAGCCTGCTCAGGGGTGATCTTAGCTAGCGGACGGTTCTTCTTCGCAGCCTCGATGGACGCCCGGAGCTGCGCTTCGAGGTCAACCTGCTCGCCCCCCTCAGCGGGGGCTGGACCTTTTGGGCGGGGCCGTCTCCTGGAGAGGGACTTGAGGAGGGGCGGGCCAGGCTTGGCTCCGGCCTCGACCTCGGCGAACTTGGCCTCTATAGAAGGAGGCGCCGTCCCCTCTCTGGTGGACGGGTACTTTCTCTCCAGGGCTAGTATCGCCGCGCCACGACTCTTGGCTCCCTCAACGGCGGCGGCCTCTTTAGGGGTCACCCCGTGGATCCTGTACAGGGACCCGTCCGGCCTCTCCACTTCCATGACCCTCTGCTCTGGGTCGTAGCCGTAGCTCCTGAACCCCTTGGAGGAGATGCCACTCCTCTCGACTGGGGTCAGGCCGGGGCGCTCCGGCAGGACCAGCCTACCTTTGGGTGACCTCTCCGTCCTGAAGAGGTCCATGATGCTTGGCTTCGGGCTCTCGCCCCTGCGAGTCGCAGCCGCCGCCCTTCCGAACATCTCCTCCATCGCCTTCCCTGGGGCGGCTGGGACAGATGGGGCCGGTTCGGGGAGCGCTGCCTTAGCCAGCGGTGGGGATAGAGACGGATTTACAACGCGCGGTGCGTCTCCGGTGGCTGGCCCTACGATCCCGCCACGCTCCAGTCGATCTAGCAGATCAGTGGCTTTGGAGAAGCCGATGCTGAACCGGCGCTGAAGCATGCCGCTCGTAGCTTGGCCCTCCCGTCTAACGAAACGTGCGGCCTCGTCAAACAGATCACCTCCGCGTGAGGCTGCGCCCGAGCGGGAGGTAGTCTCTTGGACCGGTGGTGCTCCCTCCCTGGCCGGCTTCCCTGTCGGCCTCATCGTTGGGGCGGTGTCCGTCCTGCGCGGTCTGGCCTGCATACCAGTCAATCCCTGGCGTTCTGCCTGCAGCGCCCTGCCTGCCCACACCTCAGCTTCGGCCCTTGTCATCTCCCCGAGCGGGCTCCTGGGCCCGAACCGAGCCCTCCCCGCCATGAACTCCTGGATGAGCCACTCGCGGGTTCCCGGATCGGGTACAGTAGGTTCTGCTTTCTTCGGTGAGAACAATTTGTAGAGTCGAGCTAGATACCCGACCTTGCCTGGGACAGCCTCAGCGATGTCTGGCACGGAAGCGCGCCCGGACCCAAGCTTGCCTCCTGCAATGCCGCCGATCAGTCCTCCAGCGACCGCTCCGGGAGTCCCGGCGACCCTCCCTCCGACGTCTGAACCGACCATTCCTCCGAGGGTGGCCGTAGCGCCGATCTTGGTCCCCCGGGCGAGCATAGGAAATACTCCGGTCGCTCCGGACCCGAGCCCAAAGCCTGGCGACGTGGCGATGACGTTAGTCCCGATGCGTCCGGCCAACTGTCCGGCCTCTTCACCACTGGTCGGTTCGGCCGCTTCTTCGGCGAGCCTCATAGCTGCTCCCGGCAGGCCACTCGCCAGTTGTGGGAACAACGTCCTGGCTATGTCAGGTCCGGCCGCCAGCACTCCCTTCGTCAGGCCACGAGCTGTCGGAGACGACAGTCCAACAGACTCCAGTGCTGACGTCCCCCCGGACGCCAGCTCTTCTGCTGCCGGGATTATGCTCCGCGCGGGCTTGGACCGCTCCGACGCACGACCAGCGGCGACGTCCGCCTGCTTGGTCACAACGTCTTTCAAATAGACGGAAGAGAAGATCCTCTCCAGTTCTCTCTGGGTCGGCGGAGTCGGCCCTGTGATCTCGATCGCTCTCCCGTCTGGAGATGTCACCTCGTAGGTTGGCATCTAGGGCTTCACCCTGACCTTGAATTGTCCTACTTCGTACAGCTCCCCTCTCGGGGTGACCGCCCCCGATGCTTCTGGCACCCTGACTTTGAACCTGCCGACCTCGAACGCCTCTGATTCAGGAAGGAGGTGGCTCACGTCGATCCCGAGGTCTCCGAGCTTCTTGAGCGTGGACTTCTTCAGCAGAGGTTCCTTCGGTGGTCCTCCCATTACCCTCTCGTACTGGTTCTGGATGGCCTCGACCCTTCCGGCTAGAAGGTTGACCGCCTGCTGGATGGCGGCCCTGATCTGCGCCGGGGAGTTCGACGCGTCGAACACGGCCCTCCACTGCCTGATCTCCTGGTCGGTCGCACCCATGCCCTTGAACACGGCCGCCAGTTCGCCCTCGACTCCAGTCGCGGCGGTCTTGAACGAGGCCAGCCTTGGGTCACCTGTGGTCTGGGCCAGGCCGACGTTCTTGATCCTGTTCAGGATCGGGACCGGGAAGTTCTCTAGTTCGTCCGACGCCTTCTTCAGGTCCGCGAGGTGCTTTACGGACGTCTCCAGAGAGATGATGTTTCCTCCGGCCGTCCCCCTTCGGCTGGACTTCAGCTCCTTGAGGAATCCGGCCCTGGCCTGGTACTGGCTCATGTCGAAGCTCGGGTCGAACTGCTTCGTCATGTCGATGATGTGCTGCCTCTCTCCGGACCTGATCGACGCCACCTTCGCCGGGTCCAGGGTGTAGTCGGCTATGCCCTTCACCAGGTTCCTCTCGCTGATCGGGATGAGCCTCAGGAAGTCTTCTCCTGTGGGGACGTCCTGTCCCTCCGGGACCTGTGCGATGATCTTGTCCCAGGCGGCGGTGGCCAACTCCGTCCCCTTCTGGGGCTCTGGCTTCGGACCGAACCTCCCCGGGTCTGACGCGATCTGCTCATCCGTCCTGAGGACGGTCTCTCCAGTCTGCTTGTCCAGCACCGGCTTGAACGTCCCGACGCTAGGAGGCTTCCTGTACTTCGCCTCGATCCTGGCCCTCTCTTCCGCTACCTGCCCCTCCTGGAACAGCCTCTCCGCGAACGCCCTCGCGGCCTCGCGCTCGGTCGACACCCTGGCGGTGAGGGCCTCTTCGACCGGGCTCGCTTCCCTGGGCTGTATCCCGAACTCCTCTACTCCTGGGATCTGGACCTTCGGGAGCGCTGGCAGCCCCAGTTCGGACGGGGGGCCTACCGGGGCCGGGAACTGCCTCTCCTTCGTCGCGGCCTCGACAAGTTCTTGCGGGGCCCTGGACAGCTCCCTCTCTCCTGTCGCCAGCGCCCCCTGGGTGGCCATCTCCAGGGCGTCCATCTTGGCCCCCAGCTTCATCCCCCTGAGGCGGTGCTGGAGCGTCTCCATCTCCAGCTTCTTCTTCGCCTGGTCGAACTCACGGTCCTGCTTCTCCCTCTCCCGGTCTTCTTTCTCCTGCCTCGCCAAGAACACCGAGCCGAAGGCGTGGCTCAGCGCCCCACCGAGGGAGTCCCTCGGGTCTCGCTGGGTCCCGTAGGCTGCGAACGGGATGATGGGAGGACGAGTCGCCATCCGCTATCCCGGGAAGACTCCTGCCCTCATGAGGTCCCCGAGGGGGGGCGTCGCGGCTCCAGGGACTCCACCTCCTATCCCTCCGCCTCCACCGAAGAGCGGGTAGAGTGAGGAGAAGATGTTGGCTCCGGCCCCTATACCAGAAGCCAGCGGGCTGGGACCTGCCGGAGGAGGCTGTACGATCGGGCGCGGCTGCGGAGCCAGCAGTCCCAGGACGCTCAGGATGGACCCGATGTCGGCCGGGCCGGTCGCCTCAGTGAGTCCGGAAGTCCTGGTCGTCCCCCGCTGCCTCTGGCCTAGCCCGAACGTCTGGGCGAGCCTCTCTGACAGACCGATGTCCTCGGTCTCCCGAGACCTGCGCATCTCCTCCAGTTCGACTGGGAGCCGGGCCAGGGCTCCAGCGCGCTCTCGGCCGGCTGCGCTCACCGGACCGAGCCCTCCGCCTAGCCTGGCCGCCCTGTTCCTCTCGGCAGCCTCCGGACCGGCGAAGGCGCGGTTGATGTCCTGGGCCCTGGTCTCGGCGAACCCCGCCGGAAGAGCTCCGCCTTCGGACAGTCGGCCCCTGAGCACCTGCTGTAGGTTCGATATGTCCGGCTTGAACTGCTCCGCTATCTCCGGGGCGGTGAGCATGTCCGTCGTCGTGCCTCCGGAAGTCCTGGTCGTGGAAGTCCTAGGCCCGAACAGGAGTCCCCCCAGCGGCCCTCCGCCGACCGCTCCGCCTAGGGCCGACCCTCCCTGGCTTGCGGACCCGACCCCGAGAGCAGTGTCGATCCCACCTCCGTAAGCTCCAGGACCGAACTTGCCGGTCACCTGCTGCTGGAACGGGAGGCCGAACAGGCCAGATACCAAGTTCTGGAACTGCTGGAGGTCGGAGCGGTCAAGTCCGGACTGGCGCTGCTGCTGCTTGAACTGCTGCTGCTGCTGCTGCCTCGCGCGGTGCGCTCCGACGGCACTGGCGCCTGCTCCTGCCAGTCCGATTGCTGCGGGTATTGCTGCTCCTGCCGGCATCTCTATTTCCTCCCCGGGGTGACCATGAAGACTCGACCAGGCAGCTCCTCGGCCCCGAGCCAGTCCGCCACCCTCCTGGTTTCTACCTTAGAGTCCAAGATGACGGCTACCGCTGCCTTCAGCCCCATCGCGGACATCGCGTCGGACACCAAGTTCCAGAGCCTCCGTATGATGGTCGGCGACTTCCTGTGCTCCGCACTTATCCACAACGGCTCGAGGTGCACCACAGGTATCATAGCCCATATGGCGGCCACTCCTCCAGCCTCGTCTACCGCCGCGAACACCAGCCCTGTGTCCGGCATCTTCATCCCGTCGAGAGCTTCGCTCGGGATCTTCTCGTACTCGTCGCGCCCCAGGGCGCGGTACTCCATGCTCACACTAGCCTCCCGTCCGAGGCCCTGAACACCATCACGGAGTAGTCAGCGACAGTCACGTCTGTAGACGCTCCGCCCTGGGCGGTCAGCTTGAGGAGCTGGTTGGTCCTCCAGTCCACTGTGCCTACTACGTCGTTCTTGAGGATCGTCTCCGGAGCCGCGCCGCTGGCCGCGTTCCTGAGGTAGAAGCCCTGCAGGGCTCCCCCGGTAGGAGTCCTGACCGTGATGATCATGAAGAAGATCCCTACGTGGCCTGCTACGGCGGACGCTGAGGAGAACACGGTCACGCCAGTCCCACCCCCCACATACAGACGCACGGTCTTGGTGTTCGTGTTGTTGGCTAGAGAGACGACCCCAAGCACTAGTATCTTGCTGCCTGCGCACAGGCCGGCTTCGATGATCTTCCCGTACCGGGTCATTTCTGTCTCGGTCGTGGAGACGTTCGCCTGCCCGGACGAGAACCCCACCCCGAGGACGTTCTGCCCGGACAGCCGGAACTGGTCCACGGCTCCGAACAGGGTCCCCAGCACGTTCACGTCTCCGTCGAGAAATACTGCTCCGAGGTGACCGCTTGCGCTCTGCACGGCCCCCCCACCCCTGTCTGCGGTCGGTGTGGGCGGAGTGCTCCCGTCTCCTGGGACCAGTCTTATGTCGTATCCGCTCTCTAGGATCAGCTTGAGCGCTGACGTCAGCCTCAAGTCCCAACCTCCGGCGTCTAACGACACCCCCCCGTCGACGGACTGGGAGAGCAGGGACTCCTTGCTCACCTGGCCCCCCGGGAACACGTCGTTCGGGTCTTGCCACTGTGGCTTGACGGACAAGTTCCTCGCGACTCGCTCAAGCTCTAGCAGGCGAGCTTCTGCGTCGACCGGCTGGTCTTGGCTCTCCGGCCGCTCAAGGTGTTTTATCCTGGTCTCGAGGTCCTTCAGCGCTCGCTGGACGGAGACCGGTGCGTCCGTGGGTAGTATCAAGACCCCTCGCAGAGTGGGCTGCTGGCCGACTGGCGGCTTCTATCCCACGGGGAGGGGTGGGAGCCGGGACAGGCCCTGCCAGGCGCTCTCAGGCGATCCTGGGGCTCCTGGAGCCCTCCTGGTGCTAGGCGTGCTGCCCTACCGGCCAGACCTGTACCCACTTGTGCTCCGACCTGTCGTTGCCAGAACCCCTGGTCCTGACCCTGACGGAGTACGGCTCGAACCCTATGTTTCCGGTACCGCTGGGGTTGGTCGTCCTGATCAGCAGCCTCGGCCTGCGCGCCTTGAGGCCCCTCGGGATTACCCTCCTGTACATGCTCCTCCGGTTTGGAGTGACGGCGATGGTGAGCGGGGACTGCGCCACGTCGTCCTTGTACGGCACGAGCTCCAGGTTCACCGGCGATATGCAGTCGCACTCGACTTCCTGAATCCAAGTCAAGTCGCCGTTGTCTTGCGGGAGGATGGCCCCGGTGTCCAGGGCCATCATCTGCTGTGGCCTCTGCCTGTAGCTCAGGTTGAAGTTGTTCAGGACGAACCCGAACCCGAACGTGCCAGAGATCCTGAGCTGCGCCCTGAAGAACGGAGCCAGGGACGACACGTCCACCCTCGCTACCCCGAGTCCGCTGGACTGGAAAGACTGGCTGAGTGAGGCCGTGATGGACCCGTCCAGCAGCACTTCCACCACCCCGGAGGTCCCGCCGGTGTTGCAGAGGAGCTGGAGGTCGAAGGGGTCCTTCCTGGAGAGCGGACTGCCGCCGTCCTCGACCGCGGTCAATATTGAGACTGGGATCCCAAGACCGAGGTCCTGCGTCCCCGACTCCAGCTCCAGGACCCTGCCGTTGTCCGTACCGGCTATCATCTTCCCGTCCGGCTCTCTGAACAGGGACAGGATTTTGTGTGGGTAGACCGTCCTCGACCAGCGCCCCGACATGAACCTCCACACGACGTTGGAGTCGACGTCGCTGCTCTCTGGGGCCACCATGTACAAGATGTGGTTGTCCACCGCCAGGCGGAACCTCCCGCTCACCGTGTTGAGCGGCTCTACCCCGTGCCTCGTCTTCCCCCTCCACAGGAGAGACACCTGGGTCTCTGGGACGGCCGTCGTCGTCACGCCTGAGACCTGCATCAGTCCGTCGGCGGCTCTGTAGACGACCGAGTTCCCGTCGGTGTAGTACGACTCGTCCACTGGGGGGTTGCCTACTCCGAGCGGCTCCGGGAACATGTCCACCGCAGACCTGTCCGCGCTCTCGTCGCCGCTTCCCCCTATCCGGACTATGTCCTTGGTCATGCCCACCAGGATCCCGCCGTTCGTCCTCACCGCCCACTTGGGGACACCCCACGGCCTGAAGTCTAGGACGTGGTACAGGGAGAAGTTGGACGGGCTGTCGGAGGCGCTCGGGTAGACGTAGCCCTCCTCGGTGATGGCGAACATCCTCCCCGCCCACGGGCCGGCCACGGCCACGATGTTATCCGGGGCCCCGACGGCGCCTGGCTCCAGTGCGATGTTCTCTACCAGAACGTCCATCTCGCCCTTCAGGACGTCGACGCTCACTGTCGGGTCGATCGTGAAGCTGGCGATGGCCAGCTCGTACGCAGCGTGCCTCATGCTGTCGGCCGCGTCTATCGACCCGTCTCCGGACGGGTCCGTCTCCTCCAGTGCCAGGGTGGAGGTGGACGGGTTGCTGCTTGTCACTGCGAAACGATAGAAGGTGTCGAGGAACCCACCGAACAGGTAGATCCATATCTGGTTCGTCTGCGGGTCGGCCGCGTTGACCGCCTCGGCCGGGATGGTCACCCTGAGCGCCTGCTGGGTCAGCACGATCTCGTCCGACAGCGGGGACACTGGGGACTTCTCGACGTAGTTCCCGGTGTCGCGGACGAACCTGTAGCAGACCCGGTACTTCCCCGTCAGGGACCGCGCTCCTCCTCCCTGGATCACGGCGCTGTCGAACTGGGCCACTGCCGTGGAGCCCGGGACCACGGTGTACACGACCTTGAATCCGCGAACGGTCTTCCAGTCCCGCCCCTGTGTTCCGCCGACCCTCTTGAACTGCCCCCGCATGACCGAGAAGTGGGTCCAGGCGGGGGACGCCTCGGAGGCGTCGTGTCTCGCCCGGGCTCTCGGCCCGGAGAACCTCTGGAGCCTCTTCAGGACGCGGGACACGTCCGCTGGGGTCCTGACTTGAGTCACGTCGCTGATGGTGAGGGCGGTGGCGGTCTTTATCGCGGCCGCGCTGTAGGCTATCGACGTGTTGGCGGTCTCGTCCTTGACGTCGACCTCTCCGTCCTCCCTGATCCTGAAGTCGAAGTAGTAGTAGTCGTCTCGGAACGGGTCGTCCCCGGTGTTCAGCCCGAACATGACCGTGACCTTGTCGACCCGGCGCGGGTCTTCCAAGAACGTGTACATGTCGAACAGGTCGGTGTCTCCTCCTATGCTCCCGGAGATGTTGAGCATGTTCTGGTCAGAGGCGAACTTCTTAGACGCCGACGCCCTCCCGGTCGTCGGGTTCGGGGCTAGCCGGATGGCTCCGTTCGCGGTGGAGTCGAACCCGGTAGTGAACGAGCCTGTACCCTCGTTGACCACGAACGCCGGACTCTCGGTGTTCTGGAAAGTAGCGACGGTGAAGAAGACGGCGTTGGTCGCCGTCAGGGTCGGCTTGGCCACCGGGGCAGCAATGCTCCAGTTCCTTAGGGCGGACCCGTCAAACTTCTTCTTCACCGTGCCGCGGGCCGCGAACACCTGGTATGAGTCGTCTGCGAACGAGACGTCACCAGACCCGTCGAACACGACGCTCTGGTCCACCCCGTTCAGGTACAGGTTGTTGTCGACGCACATCAGGCGCCGTATGGTCCCGTCGATCTCGGCAGAGTAGAGGCTGTGGGCCCTCTGGTGGAACAGTCCGGAGTAGACGGACCCGGTCCCGAGCCTGACTGACATGGCTCCGGCCTCGTCTGGCACTACGTTGTCTGCCCGCAGGAGCGCGCCCTCCGGGGCCCCGACGGAGTCGGCGTCCGGGAACCAGGAGTGCCCACCCAGCGCCTTGAAGAGGTTCTGGGCCGTCATTGGTCCTTACGGTCCGTCCTGTGCCCCGACCACCTGGAGGTTCCCGCTGTCTGAGGTCGACGCGTTGGTCAGGACCGTGGTGCCGTCGGCCTTGTACATGGTCTGGGTGTTGACGCCCTTGTCGTGCTCCCTCTTGAATGCGAGGCGCTGGAACAAGAACTGGAGCTTCTCTCCGGTCGTGCTGCCGGTGAGCTGAGCTCCGCTCCACGACGCCAGCTCAGAGATCACGATGTTCCACACGTCGTCCCCAGGGACGATCACGTACTCGGTCCCGCTGGCCGGGGCCGTCCACGCCCTGTTCACGGTGCCGACCCTGGTGGAGCCAACGTAGTCCGTGATCACGCGAGCTTGTCCAGCTCCGGTTCCTGCCGTGAGCAGTATCAGGCCCCCGTTGAAGAAGTCGTCCTGGGTCGGTGGGGCCGGAGAGCTCTCAAGAGTGAAGGAGGTTCCTCCTCCGGCAGACAGGATGCCGGCCCTCAGGACCATCGACTCCAGGTAGCCCTTGATCCTCGGGAGGGTAGACGCGCTAGGGGCCACGCCCTCGAAGGAGTAGCCACCAGTGGACGCCTTGGCCCTGATCGCCGAGGCCGACGACCCGATCTGCGAGGCGTCGATGTCGATCTGCCCGAGGCGCTGCTTGGTCTCAACCTGCAGGTGGAGGTCCCTCCAGGCACTCCCGGCGTCCTGGAGCACGACCACGACGTCGGTGGCCGTCATCTCCCCGGCCGTCAGGGTCAGGCTGAACAATCCCTCCGAGGCGAGTGTCGTGACCACCGCGTTGGTGGTCTGAGCGAAGGCGCCGCCGTCCTTGCTCACCCTGGAGTCGGCCGCCACCACGTCGGTCCCGGTGTAGAAGTCGTTTGGGCCCGTGGCGGCTGGCTGGTCTAGCGAGAAGTACAGGGTGCGGGCGACCCCGTACTGGCCCTGGAACATCTCCATCCTAGGCATGTGGCTATTCTACCTCACGAGACGAACCGGTCTATGTCTTCCTTGCTCCCGTCGAAGCTTACTGACGTGGACGCGTAGACCGTCCCCGTCGGGAGCTGGCTGTGGAAAACGGCGTCCGACTTGTAGAGCTGGATGGTGGTCGCGGACCTGTCGTGCTGGAAGGCGAACCGCTGGAAGCACTGCTGCAACTTGTCGCCGCCGTCTCCCCCGGGAGCGACCGCCGCGGACAACTCCGTCGTGGTAGACGCTCCGGTGATCCCGGCGTAGGTCGTGTCCCACATCTCGGCCCCAGGCATCAAGACGAACACCGACGTCGAGTCCGGGTTGACGACCCAACTCCGGTTCACGTCCGCGATCCTGGACGCCCCGGTGTAGTCCTTCACGAGGCGAGCCTGGCCAGCTCCGGTCCCTGCCACGACCACGACCACGGCGCCGTTGTAGAAGTCGTTGGACGAGCTGGCCCCGGAGTCCAGGGTGATCGTCCCGGCCGCCCCACCCTGGGCGATCCCCACCCTCAGGACCATCGACTCCAGGTAGCCCTTGACGCGCGGAACCTCGGACGCGCTCGGGGCCACCCCTTCGAAAGAGTTCCCTCCGGCAGACGCCTTGGCCCTGATCGCTGAGGCCGAGCCTCCCACTCCGCTGTAGTCGAGGTCCAACTGCCCGACTCGCTGCCTGGTCTCCACCCGGAGGTGGAGGTCCTGGCATATCGGGACGATAGCGAAGACGTCGTCGTGGATCATGACCAGTACGTCCGTAGCGGCGGTCTCGGCCGGGGTGAGGTCTAGGGAGTATAGCTTCTCCCCAACGTGTACCGGGAGGTTCGTGGCGTTGGCGAAAGCGGCTCCGTCCTTGCTGATCCTCACGTCCCCGGCCTCGAACGCGAACGCCCCGGAGGCGAACACGTCCGGGTTGACGGACACCGGGACGTCCAGGGAGAAGTACAAGGTCCGGGCGACGCCGTACTGCGCTCGGAACCTCTCCATCCTCGGTGACGACTGCCTGCGGGCCGTCTCGCCTGGGTCTGCTCCCGTGGTGAAGCTGAGGGTCGAACCGGAAGCTCCGTTGGCGAAGCCAGGGCTCGGCCACTCCACGAAGGCCCTGAAGAAGTAGGTGGTAGAAGCAGAGAGTCCCGCCAGGGCCTGCAAGAACGCCTTCTCGGTGGATCCGGTGAGGTTCTGGTACGCCGTCAGGTTGGCCCAGGACCCCGGGGTCGCACCTCCGTCTGAGGTCCCCCAGCCGAACCTGACCCTGACGCTGATGGAGTTCGGGTTCGAGGTCCCGTTGAGCGTGGCCGAGTCGTGTCCAACCCCGCTGGCAGCGACCGTGGTTATGGTAGGAGCGTCCGGGCTAGTCGTGAAGGTCCCTATGGTCCCGAAGTTGTCCGTCCCGTTGTTGGTAGTCCGGGTGACCCGCAGCCGGTACTCGTACGTCGTGCTCCCGACCAGGCCGGTGACGGTCACCTGCCGAGTCTGGACCGAGTAGCCCGAGTAGACCTGGCCGGCGGTCTCTGTCCACGTGCTGCCCCCGAGGACCCTGTACTGGAACAGCGCCGTCGCCGTGGACTCGTTCGTGTTCGGGAAGAAGCTCTGGCTCAGCGTGGCCTGGCTGTTGGTCACTCCGCTGGTGGACGGGGAGCCAGAGAAGGTCAGGTTGACGGCGTCGGTCTTGAAGGCGAGCTGGCCTCCCGTGTGGGTGGCGATGAAGTCGCCAGTGTCGCACACGTACAGAGTTCCTCTGGCACGGAAGACGTGGCCCCTGTCTGCCGCGAGCTCAGACACGGTGAGGAAGCCCGAGTACGACAGCCCGGGGACCCACTCGAAGTCTTCTCCCCAGGCGGAGCTCGGGATGCAGATCGTAACGGTGAAGAACCCGAACGACCCGTCGGAGAGTAGGATCGGTCCCTCGCTGTCGAAGGGAGGAGCTGTGAAATTATTCCCCACCTCGTAGTCGAACCCTACCCGGTAGTCTCGGTCTTGGGTCGGAGAGAACGCTCCGCTCCCGGTGGCCCGGCCCTTGAAGGTGACCTGCTCAGTGCGAGCGGACTGGTTCACCGGGCCGTGCGTGGCCGAGATGGTGTTGATGGCCACCCGGACTCTACCTCGGCCTCAGGACCAGCACTCTCAGCGTCCCTGAGGATAGGTCGACCGCGGCGGTGGTGTGGTTACTGAGGACCACCGTGACGGTGTTCGCCGAGGACACGTAGGACGAGAGAGTGAGCCCGCCCAGGCTCAGGCTGAACGAGGTCAGTACTAAGTCACCGAGTTGTGCTCCCTGCACCGTGACCGTGTTCGTCACCGCCTGCGTCGCCGGGACGGAGCCTGGGTCCCAGGTGGACGTGACTGCGGACGTGGACGCACCGCTCAATCCTAGGGTACTTATCGACACCTGGGTCCCGTTGAGAGTACCTCCCCCGGGGGCAGTCTTCGAGACCTGCCCGGTCCCCAGGTCGATGTCTTCTCCGACCAAAGTCTCAAAGACCAAGGCCATTTGGAATAACCTCCTTACCAGTTTACACGCGGGTACGGCCACGGGAGCTGCACGATCGGCTTGCGGAACGGACGCGGCTTCGTCAGCCCGAAGTGCCCCACGCGAGCAGCAGTGGTCCGGCTCATCCTCCGGATGATCCTCGCCACCCCGGAATCGAACCTAGCCATGTAGTGGCCCGCCATCTTGAGGTTCTGCCCAGGACCTTCTCTCTTGAGCGCTTTCGACATCGCGTAGAACACGACGTAGCGGACGTAGTGGTCTGGCATCTCGAACTGCGCGGACCCGGGGTCGGTGCCCCTTCGGAATACCTCCACGCGCACGTTCTTTCCGTCCCTGTAGACCCTCCTGGGGGTTCCTCTCCCTGGACCGGCAGGGAAGTGCTCTGGAGCCTGCCTCAGACCTCCCCAGGACCCGAGCACCGGCTCACCGGAGCCGAACTCGTCTGAGGAGGCCCTCCTCAGGGTGCCGTATGTGCCGCTGTGCTCGAAGGTGTCGGCCCTACCGTCCGGGACGGGGACTTTCCTGATAACGAACACTCCGTCCTCGTCCAGCACGTACGCGGTGGTCGGGCCGACCGTGTACAGGTACCTCCCGTCCGCCCGCTTGACTCTGGACGAGTGCACCGGACCGATGAGGTAGTCGTCGTAGGTGACCCTGTCGACCTCCAGGAGAGAGTTCGGGAGCTCCGTCGCCGGAACGAACAAGTCGGTCTCGATGTGGTCTCGCTCCCACGGGGAGGTGTGGTTCGCTGGTCCTGCCCCGTTCGAGTCGTAGTCGCGCTCCCACTCCCCTCCGGTGAAAGACAGGAGACCCTGGAACAAAACTGCGAACGGCTCTTCGAACCGACCGGTGTGGTCGCCGGCGTACGGGAGGTTTTCTGAGTACGTCACGTCCCAGACGGCGCGAGTCCTGCGGCAGAGTTGATCGTACCCGTCCCGGACGTAGCCCCCGACCTCAGCCCTGCTGGTCCACACCTCCTGGGCCTCGTCCTCCAGCTGCCTGAAGGTCTTGTCCGTGGCAGTATCTAGGTTCATCTCGTACCGAAGTGCCCCCTCATCGGTATCTGGGTCCTGTTGGCGACCCTCTTGTCTAGTTCCCTAGACATCTTCTCGAACTCGGAGAAGTGCTCCAGGGCCTTGGCAGTCTCGTCGTCCCTGGCTAGAAGGTCGTAGACCGCGTACTCCACAAGGGTCCTGTGGTACTCCTCCGGGAGCTGCCTCGGCCTCTCGGTCTCGTCGGTCATGTGTGGGTGGAGGGCTTTGCCCTTGAGATGAAGGACGCTGTCCTGGGACCTAGACCTCGGGTATATCCCGAGCCACCATAGGCCGCGCATGAACCACTGGTCCGGTTCTCCGTCGTTGCGGATCCACTGACGGGACGTGAAATCGTCCAGGTCGCGCACGTTCGTGGCGTCTATCCATCGGCTCCTGGCGGGGTTGTATATGCTGGAGACACGCAGGAACGGCTCGTCTCCTACTGTCCGTACGTCGTGGTAGACCGCCCTGGCCCTGAGCGTGAAGACCGCCGTCCGCTCGTAGAACTCCGTGGCGTCCGACAGCTCGTCGAGTCCGTCGTTGATGCTGTCCCTCGCGTCAGACCTGGACCACCTGCTAGGCGAGCCGGTCTCCTCCTCGATGCGCGTCAGCACATCGTCTATGATCTCGCCGAGAGTCACGGCCCAACTTCCCTCCCTCAGTCGAAGCGGGCCACGTCGCTGAACGGGACCGAGTCTACCACCTCGACCCGCTCGATCGGGATCTCAGAGGCGGGGACCCCGTGGGAGTCCTGCGCGAGGGCTCCAGTGAGGACGTCGGAAACCGGCTCGATGAACACCTGGGGCTCTCCGGGGAGGTCGGAGTTGTACCTCACGGTGCGGAACTTGAGGTGCTCCAGGAGTCCCCCGTCTTCGGTCTTCTTCCTCAGGTAGACAGTAGCTCGGGCGGACGCGTTGTCGTAGTTCGCCATTCTTGGTACCTCTGCAAGGCCGGGCGATGGCCGGGCCGCTCTAAGTTTACCTCTTGTCGCCCGCGTCCTCAACCCTGATGAACGAGCCCTCGGCTCCGTCCCTGTGCTTGGTGAACGTGTCCACAGTCACTACTAGCGGGTCCGCCTCGTGCCCGCACATAATTCCGGTGTCGACGTACGGGGGGAACCCGGCCTTGGCCGCCGAGATGCAGAAGGACAGGTCTTCGCTGTACTTCCCGTACTGGAACGGGCCTCCGGCCTCCTTGACCTCCGGGAGGTCGGACACCGCCCTCAGCATCTTCAGGGAGGTGGCGCAGAACCCGAACCCGACCCCTCCGACCAGAACCAGGGAGTTCTCGGACCACGTCCTGGCCCAGTGGAACGCCTCTCCGTCGAACTTCCCGAAGAGCGGGTGGTGCGGCGGCCTCCTCTGGAAGTAGACCCCAGACACGAAGTCCAGCGCTTTACCTAACGGGCACGTGTCCTGAGACAGGTACGCCGCGAGCCTGGCTATCGCCTGCTTCGGGACCACCACGTCGTCGTCAACCCACACGACGGCGTCCGGGGAGTCTTCAGACATGAGGGCTGTCTTGACGACCATGTTTCGGGCAGCGGCGTAGCCGAGTCGGTCCGGGCACGCCGCGCCAACCCACTCGTGCCCGCTGTTCGCTGCGTGCATGACGGCCGCGAGGAGGTAGTTCGCCGGGGTGGTCGGTATCGGTCCGTAGGACGGCCTGGCCAGTACCAACCTCACGCTTCGCCCCTGTACCTTAGCCACGCGAAAGCCCTGACGTTAGGCCTCCTCCACTCGTCCGTGGCTCCGTCCATCGCCAGGTCGAACAGTCTCTTTGCTTCGTCCACCGACAGCGAGGCTCCCGCCCCGGGCTCGAGGTCAGGAGCCTCTCCGGCCGGATTGGTCGGGGAGTAACGGGAAGCTCCGCACGGGCACGCCTGTCCGCTCCCGCCCTTGCACGTGGCGGAAAGTTCTTGGAGCCGTGTTATGACGGCGTGGCACTGGGAGCAGCGGTAGAAGTCGTACACGTTCCCTCCGGTCAGCTCTTCTTCACTCATGTGTTCCTCACACCCTCGTGCACTTCGCGCAGGCTCCGTAAGTGTCCGCTCGGTTGTTGAAGTGGTCTTCCCTAAACTTGGAGTACTTCTCGGACGAGTAGACGTCTCGGAGGCTCTGCGCCTTCAGGTCTCCGAACCCGTCCGGGTGTCCGGTCGCTTCTCGGGCGAAGTTTCCCAGCGGGTCTAGGCAGCACATCGTCACGATTCCGTCGAACGTGACGTATATCTGCCCCAGGGCTCGTCCGCACGCCTCGGCGTAGTCCACCGTCCTCTCGTTCTCGTTCTCCCCGGCCCAGTTGGACTCCAGGACTACCTGCCCGTAGCCACCTCCGCTGCGGTGACCCCACCGGTAGTAGAAGCTTCGCATGTCGTCGCTGGTGAAGTTGGTCCCGTCCATCACGGCCTTGACCTGGATTTGTGGGTGTCCCCTCCTCGGGGTTGACCCTATCGCGTCCTCTATGTTGCGCACTACTCTGTCGAACACCTTGGGCGAAACGCCCATGATCTTCGCGTGCTGGTCCGCCCGGACCGCGTTGAGGCTGACGCTGACGCACGACACTCCAGCCTCCGAGGTCTCTAAGAACTTTTTCCTGGTAAGGGAGAACCCGTTGGTGTAGTAGTCGATGAACCAGTCCGGCCTCTTCTCCCTGGCGTACTTGATCCTCTTGGGGAGCATGGCGTCGAGCAGGGTCTCCCCTAGCCCCGTGATGCAGAGCTGGTCTATCTTGTCGGACCCGGCGGCCTCGTCGACGATCTTCGTGTACAGTTCCCACGACATGATCCCGGCCGGCCTCCCGTGGACTTCGTAGTAGGACCTGTCCGTGAGCGGGCAGAAAGTGCACGCAGCGTTGCACCTGCCGCCGACATTTTCCAGTTGGAGGTGGATCACCTCGTCAGCCTCGCCGGCTTGACCGCCCTGAGACCGAACTCCAGGAAGTCGTCTCCCTCTTTCACGTGCTCAGCGACGAAGTCCCCCTTCCACAAGTGCCTGAAGTCTGACATCGGGGTAACCCCGACCTCCGAGTACTTCGACTGGTCTAGGAACGTCATTGACCCGGACGTGATGACACGCTTGTGGCTGGGGTCTCCCCACGCCCACATGCTCTTGTAGCTCGGGCAGGTGCCTACCAAGACCCCGCCGCTCTTGAGAATCCGCCATATCTCGTAGAAGTGGGAGAAGAAAGATACCTCGTCTCCCTGCCTCCCGAGGTGCTCCAGGATCTCGAACGCCCCGACCACGTCGAAGCTGTACGACTCCAGGGGCCACGGGGTCTTCTCCATGTCCCACACGACGTCTGGGTTGTGAGCCGGGTTCACGTCGAGCCTGACCAGCTCGTCTGGCTCAGCCAGTCCGACCGGGTAGAGCGGGAACCCAATCCTAGACCCGGCCCCGACGAGCAGACCCCTCACGCCTCACCTCTCTATCTCCCCAACGTCCCGGCCGTGAGCCGGGAGACCGATCAGTAGTCGTCGCCGGTCTTGCTCTCGCTGCCGTAGTTCGCCGGTAGCTTCCCGCCGCTGTACTTGCGGACGGCGTCGCGGCTCTGGCCACCACCGTAGCTCATGCCGCCGTTGTTCTCCCTGGTGGCCACCCCGTCGAGCTTCGTGTGCTCGCGGTCGCACTCGGCCTTGGCCTCCTTCAGGTACTTCGAGAATGAAGACCCTCCGGACTTCTCGGAAGCCGGCGCCCCCATGTCGTCGTAAGACTCCTCCTTGACGCTCGGGACCTTCGGCTCCGGCTTCACGTCGTGCGCGTAACCCATCTTCTCCGGCATGGCTCAAGACCTCCAATAAAAAGAGTCTACCACAGGGCCGACACTGACTTCAGGGCCGCCACCGCCTGGGTCGCGGCCGCGGTCAGCATAGCTCCGCCCAGGAGAGCCACTAGTCCGTACGCTATCTTCTGGACCGGCCCGAAGGCGTCCTTAGAGACGAACTTCTCCCCGAGGTCTTCCACGGCCTCTGCTACCTGGTCCACCTTCTCCTTGATGTACCGGATCTCCACCCTCGCGGCGTCGACCTGGTCGCAGTGTTCACAGCACGCGGCCGGCATCACCTACGTCCAGTTCTCGGTCTCGGCTAGCCACAGCCCACCGTCCGGGTCGCCGTTGTTCCTCACCGGGACCAGACGGAGGACCGCCCCGGAGTGGCCCCCGCTTCGGAGGTGCGGGGCCTGGTCGCCAGAGCTGATGGTCTCTCCGCCGAACCCGCTCACGATGCTGTCTCCCGACGCTAGGACGACGCTGACGAGCCCAGCTTGGGTCGCGAGAATCGTTACGTTGGAGCCAAGCAGTGCGGCCGGGAGGTTGACCGTGATGTTCGCGGAATCAGCGTTCGTGTACACCCGGTGCTGTACCAGGCCCGGCCAGTCTGACAGTGCCATCAGTTCACCTCAGTGGGGTAGTGGGTGTCCGCCGGGAGACCGCCGAGCCTGGCCCGGAAGGTCTCCCGACGGCTTCGTCCTGTCGTGCGGCGAGGCGCTACCCTAGAGGGCCCTGATCCACGCCTTCTTTTGCGCCACAGCCGGGGTCGTAGCGGTCACGAAGTCCTCCGCGGCGTAGAAGAACCCGTTGGCTCCGGTGGCAGCGGTGGTCTCCAGGGAGGCCAGGTGGTTCGCGCTGGCCACGGCGATCAGCACGTCACCGGCGTTGATCGAGTTGTTGGTCGAGTTGGTGACGTAGACCTGGCTGTTGAAGCCGTAGACCTGGAACTTGCCGAAGGCCGAGTCAGCGACGGACTCTGCCGCGACTCCGACCGCCAGCCCGAGGGTGGCGGCGGCGGCCTGGCTGACCCTCACCCCGTTGACCGAGCTCGTGATGTCGAGGACGGCGATGGCCCCCTGGGAGATGGTCGACGCCTGGACGTTCTGCAGGACCGAGAAGACCTTCTCCGCGTCGGTGCGGTTGATGCGCTGGAACAGCATGTGTTCACTTCCTCAATGAGCGTTTCACTTGCCCGCGCGCCCAACGCTCTGACCCGACGCGCGGAGTTGGGTTAACGGGGGCCGGTGCTCTGGCCCCCGCCGTTTTGCTCAGTTCGACTACGAGGACACGGTCAGGTCGATGTTCCCGGCCACGCCCTGCTTCCTGCGGTTCGAAACCCAGTGCACGCCGTACCAGAGGATCTGGGCCGTGCGCGCGTCCTGGTTCTCCGGCCGGATGAACGGCCCCGGGGCGAAGTTGTGCTCTTTGTCGAAGGTCACTCCCAAGAACTGCGTGTTGAGCATGAACCACGAGCCCTTGGTGACGGTCGTGGAGCCGTTCTGCACGTCCACGGTGAACTCCTCGGCCACGACCGGCTTGCCCTTGAAGAGCAGGCTCTGGAACGGGATGTCGGCCTTCTGGTAGTCCGGGTTGCGGTGCGAGGCCGCGAGGGCGGTCTCGTACAGGTCGAAGGTGCCCAGGTCGACGATGTGGGCGTCGGGAGACCCTCCCGGGCCCTTGGAGCACTGCGTGTACAGCTCGCGCAGCTGCTTCAGGATGGCCGCGAACGAGGCGCCGTTGGCGTTCTTGGTCTGGTTCCTCCACCAGGTGTTGGTGTTCTGGTTGATGCTGCCGATGACGGTCGAGGTGGTCGGGGCGAACTTGATCAGCAGTGGCAGCGGGTCGATGAACACGCTGGCGTTCAGGGGCGAGACGTAGGCGGACGTGACGGACGTGGTGTCGTTCTTGCCCTGGCCCCTCATCAAGGTCTGGGCGAAGAAGTCCTCGATCCCCAGGAGGGCCTGCTTGGTGCGGAGCTTGAGCAGGTCGAGGACCCTGGTCCCCTGGGCGTCGCGGTTCTGGAACTCCTCCAGCCCAGAGATGGTCACGTGGCTGGCGGTCTGGCGCCAGTCGAAGAAGGCGTCGGTCACGCCCTCGAACGGCGTGGTGTCGAGCTGGGAGTAGCCGGCGTAGGAGTCCGAGGCCACGAGCTCGTACATCAGCGGAACGGCGTACTTGGCCCCACCGGAGCTGACGCCCTTCCAGTTGCCCTTCTTCTTGTAGAAGTACAGCAGCTTGGTCCCGGTGCTGATCTGGTCCTCGATACCCGGACGGATGAGGTCGAGGGTGGTCGTCAGGACCGAATCGTAGATCCGGGTGAGTGTCGTTGCAGGCATTCTGTCAGTCCTCTCGTCAGAGAGTAGTTAACGCGGGCGGACAAAACTGCTCGCGCGGAGCCCCCGCCCGGGACTGCCCGCGCCTGCTGAACTACCTGGCTCTGACGTCGCTGCGTGTCGCCCGACTACCTTCCCGCCGGCGCGCCCTGTGGGCGTTGGCTCTCGGGGACGGTGGGGCTGTTCCTGCGACGGCGCCTGCTCCCGCTCCGTGTCTTTCCCGCCCTCGACCCCGCCGGCGCGCCCTGTGGGCGTTGGCTCGGCTTCAGGTCTGGCGGCGTGTCACGCGGTCGCCTGCTGGCCGCTTCCGCTCTCTGTCTCTCTCGCTCCGGCTCAGACCCTCCGGCTGGCGCCGGCGGTCAAATGCTTACGCTACCACGACCATGAGGATGCCGTCAAGTACCTAGCTGCTGGAACTAGGCCGTACCGCGGTGCTCGGTGGAGGCCATTTCGAAAGCCTTCTCCAGCATCTCGTCGAAGGACAGCCCCTTGAGCTGTTCCGCCCTGTCAGCCGCGACCTTCGACTCCGACGCCGCGCGGCTAGGCTCCTGCTCTTCCGCAGCCTTCTTGATCCTGTCCGCCACCTGCGCCGTGGCCTTCTTCCCGCCCAGTTCGGAGCTGGCGATCTGGTAGAGCCTCTTGAGGTATGCCTGCGGGGTGCTCCGCTCCCCGGCGGCGATCTCGTAAGTCAGCTCGGTCATCCGCTTCTCGACTTCCGGGGTGACGGCGCCCTTCATGGACGCCTTGAACGCCTGGATCTCGGACTCGCTGCTGCTGTCCAGTACGTTCCTGGTGAGCTCCTCGGCTCTGGCTTGTAGCGGCGCTACGGCGGAGGCCACGACGCTGCGCGACACCTCCTCTATGACCGACCGGACGTCCGCGGCGTACTCCTCGCCGTACAGCTTGGCGATCTTGGCGGTGATGGCGTCCTCCACCGCCTTCGTCTCCTTTTCTGGCTTCTGGTCTTCTACCACCCTGAGCCCCACGTGGGCGGCGATGGCCTTCGCGGCCTCGAGAGGGTTCGCGCGGATCTGTTCGAGGACCTCCGAGTCCCTGGCGATGGCCTGGAACTTCTTGGTGGCGGCCCTGCTCAGGTTCTTGTAGACCCTCTTGAGCCGAGGGTCCGCTTTGATGGCCGTCAGGTCCTCGGCGGTGACGGTGAAGACCTCGTCGTCGTCGTCGGCTCCGCCGTCGTCGTCGTGGAGGTCTTCCTCTCCGTTGTCGACGGTCTCGTCCGCCTTGTCCGTCTCCTGCGAGGTTGCCGGACTCTTCGTCGGCTCGGACTTGGCCTGGTCCGCCGCTCCGGCGGGGGACTTCTTGTCCGCGGCCTCTCCCTCGACCTTCTCTTCTACGGGCATCTTCTTACCTCCTCTATCCCAACAAGTGTGAGTCTAGCACAGAACAATCACTGCTTAGTCGGGGTCTTGCCCCCAGCGATGAGTCCGAACAGCCCGCGCTGCTTCTTGGTCAGGGATCTCCCCCGGACCTCCCCGTGCCTCATGATCTCCTTCGCCTTGGCTTGGCTCAGCCCCTTCTTTCGAGTCTTTCCGCGCAGCTTCCCGCGCATCTTCATCTCGGTGAGCCTGTCGGACAGGGACGCCTTCTTCGCCATGCGGTCCTCACTTGCCCCCGTTGATCTTGGCCTGGACCTCCATGAGGCGGGCCTTCTTCACCGCCAGGTCCGTCTTGAGGGAGCGGAGGACCTGATCGGCGGCAGACTTCGGGTTGAAGTTCTTGATGATCTTGTCCGTCTCCTTGATCTCCTTCTCCAGGCGGTCCCGCTCTTCCTTCCTCCAGGAACTCGGAGTCTCGCCGTGCGGGGCGTAGAAGTCGACCCTGGCCGACACGTCCAGGGAGGGCCTCATCTTCTTCTTCTTCGACTCCGAGAGCCTCGAGGCCAGGGACGGTTCGGGGTAGTGTGCCATCTGTTTTCTCCTCAGAACATTGGCGCCGCGGCCGACCCGTAGAGGTCAGACTGCGCGCGGAAAGCTGGCGCGGCGCGGCGTCGCTGACGCGACATCGCCTGCCCGAGCGGTGACGTGGGGGTGAAGGTCGGTATCACCGGAGGCGCTGCCGGCTGCTGTGGGGCTGGACTGGGCGGCTGCTGCTGCGCCGTGTTGAAGATCGTTCCACCGCCTGGCGTCATGGCCCCTGGCTGTATCGGGGACAAAGACCTGGCCGTCGTCGGGAGCATCGGACCCGACGGTCCGAGTCCGGTGGGCTGATCGAACGGCCTGTAACCAGCCGTCCCGACGTCGTACACGAGGCCGGTGCCCTCCGTCTGGGCTCCTCCGGTCAGCAGTGGGTTGCTCCCGAACCCAGAGAGGTCTGTGTATCCCCCGGTAGGCCCCCAGACTATCCCCCCACCGGCCAGAGCCCTCCCCTTGATCCCTGGGGACCCGGCGAGCGCCTGTCCTGCTGGGCCAGAGAACATGCCGCTGAGCTGCTGTGCCAGTGGGTTCCTGCCTCCAGAGAACCCGAAGAGTCCCCTCTGGCCCGTGAACATCTGCTCGAGTTGCTGCTGGAGAGTTAGCGGGGCCGCTGGAGCGGCAGGAGCGCCCGGGGCCGCTCCGGCTCCTCCGGCGCCTCCCGGCTGTCCGCCGAGCATGGCTGCCGTCCTGGCCTGGGCCTCGGCCTCTGGGATGGCCTGGTTCTGACCCCACGCGGTGAACCCGTCCGGAGCGTTGTCGGGCTTCTCCACGCAGGTGTTCGCGCTTCCGAAGTTGCCTTGCTTGGCCGTCCTGAACGGCTTGTTGTCGGGGCAGGACGGGTCGTGCCAGCCCTCGGCGACGTAAGCTTCCCACTGGTCCACCGAGACGGACGGGTCTATGTTCTGCTGGGCCCACTCTGCCAGCTCCCTGTGGTTCTGTCCGCTCGGGCGGTGCATGGTGACAGTCTACACTAACCCTAGAACATCACGCCTTTCGAGCGGCCGTACCTGCGTCCCCCGAACTCGATCTTGTTCGCCCTCATGATGGCGCGACGCTGCTCTCGTGATGTGATGCGAGTCCCGCGGACGACCTCTCCGGCCCCGTTCAGTCCGACGTCGGTCCCTCCCTCGAGGATGTGCTCGTCGACGTAGTCCCGGAACGGCTCGAACCCGTACCTACCCGGCCGGTGCTCTCCTCCACCACCGCACCAGGGCCAGTCTCCGACCCGGTAGTCGTTCCCGCACTCGTCACACTTCGTCGTGTTCACTCAGTAGACCTCACTGCTGAGGGGGAGCCGCCGCGGGTTGGACGATGGGGCCAGGCTGCGGTTGGGCTTGGTCTGGAGTCGGCGCCCCCGGCCCTGCCGGGGCGGCTGCGAACTGTGGGCCTCCTGGCCCCGGCTGCTGGGCCTGGGACGGGTTCGGCATCGAACCGGGGACCTGCATGTTCGCCGCGGCGACAAGGCCCAGGGCCTCCTGGACCATCTTGTGGTCGGCCGAAGACCTGAACCCGAACGTGTCCAGAGCCCTCTTGAGCAGGGTCGGAGCCTTGGCCAGGAGCATCGCCGCGGCCGGCTGGGAGATCATGGTTATGAGCTGACTCATCTCGGCCCGAGCCTCTTGCTCCGTCACTGGAGACATGGTCTCGATGTCCACCGCTACGTCCCAGCGGAGCGTGCGGTCGGCCTCCATCAGGTCATCCAGGGTTATCTCCCTGTGCAGCTCGGCTATCTTCTCTGCGTCCCTGGGTGCGCTTGGCGAGTGGAGGTCTACGTTACGCTTGACCCACATGGGGAGGGTCATCTTGTCTATGGCCAAGTTCATCAGCGCCTTGATGGCGGAGCCGAGCCACTCGGCCACCAGCATCCGGGCGAAGCTCTCCGTGATCGTCTGCCTCCTGTCCACGATGGCGGCCTGCGTGGCGGTGTCAGACTCGGCCTGCCCGCGAGACTCCCCGGACACGTGGCTGACCTGGAGCAGGTCCTCTTTCGCGACGGCCAGGGTCCTGACGACCGCCGAGTCGACCAACGGCTGCTGGAGAGGGACCACCACCCCGGTCGGGTCTCCCTCCACCACGGCATAGACGTTCGGCCCTCCCATCTCCAGCTTCTCGCGCTCCTCCGTCTTCAGCCTGTCGCTGACCAGGTGGCGGGGGTAGACGGTCTTCCTGAGCCCGCGGAGCATCTCTCTGCTGTCGTTGTACTCGTCCTGCGGGAAGAGCATCGAGTAGATCGGGGGTATCGGGTAGAACTCGTCGGGGTCCTCTTCTAGCCTGAGGACGTGGAGCAGCATGACGCGGTACTTCTTCTTCAGCAGGAAGTAGTCGTGACCGTCCGCGAGCACGTACCTGGTGTTGTCCCGGAGGCTCCACACCTTCCAAATTTTCACCATGCCGGACCGCTCGTGCCTGTCCGAGTCCTCGTCCTCCACCGCGTCGAGGTCGTCCGGAGTCGTGGTCGTCTTCGTCAGAGACGAGTACTCGTTGGCCAGCTTCCCGGACGACTTCAGGCTGGAGGTCCTCCTGTAAGCCGGGGCCTTCTTCACGTCCTCGACGTACATCCACTCGTAGTAGCCTACCCAGTCGTTGTGTTCCAGCGTCGGATTGCTGTTGACCGAGCACCGGAACGTCTGGGGCGGGATCCTCTTGACGTAGAAGTGCTCTTCTGACACCAGCTTCTCCAGCGAGCTGATGTCGTCGGCGACCTCGTCTAGGTCAGCCGGCTCGTCCTCTGGGGCGAGCTTGGCCGTGCTGCTGCCGAGGTCTTCCTTGGCCTTCTCGTCCTCGTACAGAGGGGGCCTCTTGAAGGCCGGGTTGTCCGAGAAGACGGCGCTGTACCCGGTCTCCACCACCCCGAAGGCCCAGAAGGCGTCCTTCATCGCCAGTCGGGTCTGGAACTTGAAGTCGGTCCTCTTGTCCCTGACGATGGTGTTCGCGGTGTCCTGGAGGAGCTGCTTCTTCTCGTCCAGGGTCGAGTCAGCGGTCTCGCTGATGGCCGGTGACGCGCTGATCCGCACGAAGGGGTGGTTGAAGTACATGCTCGGGATCTGCACCCCTACCGAGGGCTTGATGAGGTTGACCACGGCGCGCTCCTCGTCGTGGGCGTCGAGTCGGTCCTCCCCCACCCTCTGGTGTCCCTTCCAGTAGCGCTTGCAGCGAGCGATCTTGTAGTCCTTGGCCCAGGCGTTGTAAGCCTTTTCGGCCTGGTCGATCCTCTCTCGCCAGCGCTTGACGGCTTTCTTCTCGGACTCTTTGGCCACTCTGGGGCGGACCTCCGGTAACTAGTGTACGACGCTAAGTCCGGTAACGTCCAGGAGTGTGGCCTCTACTCTTCCGGCAGTATGTCGACCTGCTCCCTGCTGTGCTTCGGTCGGCCCTGCCCCGCCCTGGGCTCCTTGGCGTTCGGGATGTAGCTGGCCAGCTCCCTGACCGCCTGCTCGAGGTCGTTGAGCCTCCTGTGTGCCCACCTGAGGATCCTCTGGTCCACGGCCACCAGCAGCGGCGGGCGCGACCTGTCGAAGTTGCTCTTGCGGTCCTCGATCTCGATCTCCCTGGCCGCGACCGTGAGCTGGTACCACTCGGCGTCGGTCAGGTCTTCGTGCTTCTTGTCGCTCATCGTCTTGTTTCCCTCACTTTTACACCCTACCGTCTCAAGGAGAAGGCTACCACACCTCCTACTCCGTTGTCGCGGCCCTCCTCCGCCGCTTGCGGTTCGCCTCCTTGGCGAGCTTGGCGTACCCGGCCCACGTCAGGGTCCCCGGCTTGTCCTTCGGCGGGACGAACGCGACGGGCCGGCTGTTGGATATGTATCGGACGCAGTTGTGAGAGGCCAGCCCCTCGGCCATGAACGTTCGAGTGGAAGTCTTGATCGCGACCACGTCTACGACTCCGATGTACTCGTTCCTCACGACGCTCACTCGGTCCTGACCCCAGACCTGGAATCTCCCCACGTTCAGGTCCAATTTTTCCAAGAGCCTGCGAGGTCGCACTTCTCCAAGGAAACGCAGGCGTTCGCCCAGAGTTCCGGCTAGCACCACTGTACACACGCCAGGCTGGCTGCTCGTGTGTCTATACAGAGAATGCTGGAATCCGAGCGCTCTCAGCGCAGACATGGTGTCCTCAAGAGCAGAGTTGTCTTTCTGTGACATGGAGATGTTCCGTATCCCCCTGTATTTCAGCTTGCCTTGAGACAGACTACCTTCTCCGTCGAACATCCCAGCTAAGTAACCGTGAGAGCGAGTGTCACCCTCTTTCCAGACGGACAGAGGCTTGAGTAGGAGCCTCTCGACGGAAGTAGCTCCTCTCGGGACCCCAGGCTCCCAATGTCCCCTTCCGTCAAGAGAAGCTGTGGACACCCACTTCCTCTTGCATGAAGTAGCACTGGGAAGGTCTGACAACCACCTGTGGTCGTGTGACGACACGACAACAGTCCCGTCGGAGAGCGTCGTCCTGTACGAGGGCTTCTTCGTGAACTCTACGGACTCGACGAGAGCAGGACGCCAGTGTCTTGGACTCAGCGTCCCGTCACCAAACTCATCGAAACCGACGAGTGTGTCCCCAACTTTCACTTCGTCTGCCCTGATCCACCGCAGGTCCCCCCGGAGTATCTTCGTCTCTGGGGCGACGCAATCTAAAGCGTGGTCTGGAACGCTGTCGTCGCGCTCGTCGCTGAACACCGGCTTCCCGTTGACGGTGCCCACCTGGACCCTCCTGGCCGACTTCACTTCCAGCAGCGCGTCGAAGCACCCCTCCTGGTAGTCTTGGGTCTTCTTCACGAAGTACATCCTCGGGGCGCCCTTCTCCCTGGTGATCGGGTGGGAGTGTCCAGGGTCGACCAGGAGCATGTCCTTGATCCTCTGCCTGGAGACCTGCTCGTTGTTGTCGGCGCCCTCCCACGAGACCCTGTCCCACGCCGGGTAGTTCCTCGAGTCGACCCACTCCTCGGCCACGGACCACCTGTTCGACACTACCCGGCCTCCGATCTTTTGCGGGACCTTGTAGAAGATGCTCGGGTCGGCCAGGTTCCGGTAGTGCGTCAGCTCGAACTTGTCTGGCTCCCTCGGGAGGGAGCCGTCGTAGCTCTTTGAGTCCTTGACCGACATCTTCCACACGTTGGCCCTGGTGTCCCTGATGGTCTGGTCCTCCAAGTAGAGCTCACGGTAGAAGATCACGTTGCCGCCGCCGTCGACCGCCGCCCACAGCACGCACGTGACCCCGGAGTCGCCGTGGTCAAGCACGCGGTAGAGCTTGCACGTCTCGCGCAGCTTCTTCATCAACTCTTCGGAGTACTCCAGCACTGACGACGGGTGCACCCGGAAGAACACCCCCTCCGGGTTGCCCCACTCTCCGCGGACGTAGCGGGCCTGGTACGTGTCGTCCTTGGACTGGAGGATCCTGAGGTTCTCCTCGCTCAAGAACTTGTTCTTCCGCGAGTCGAACGTGATCATCTTGTAGCCGCTGCCCTTCCACTTCGACTGCCACTCTTCCGACTCAGGGTGGAAGCGGTTCCACAGCCAGTGCGTCTCGAGGTCTGGGTTGCACGTGAGCAGCATGAAGCTAGGCGTGGACAGTTTCCCGTTCCGGAACTTGTACGGCCACTCAGTCCCGGTCGACTCCTCGTGGACCCGCACCACCTCCGAGGGGACGGAGGCGCTCTTCCACCGCCCTATCCTGGAGTGGAGGGTGTCGTATATCTCCTCGGCGGTCTCCTCGGCCTGGTCGATCAGGGCCGCGTTGATCTCGAGTCCCCGCAGGATGGAGATGGCGTCCACGCGGTTGAGGTGGAGGAACACGAACCGCGAGCCGTTGGTGAGGGTGACTACAGCCGCGCCGCCGCCCTCGTTCTTCTGGGCTATGGCCTCTGGGGGGCAGAGCGTGTAGAAGGTCTGGAGCGTGGTCTCCTTGAGCTCGCTCCAGAACCTCCTGGCGATGGCGACCCTGTACCCTGGGTAGAGCTGCGCGAGGCACAGCAGCTTGAAGATGGCGACGGCGGTCTTCCCGCTGCCGTAGCCTCCAGACAGCAGGAGTGGAGCGGGGCCGTAGTTGAACGCCTCCTCTTGCTCCCCACCCTCAAACTTCTCGTTGGGTGGGGTGGCCCACTCCCACTGAGCGGTGTCTTGCCCCTGGCTCTCGTACGGCAAGTCTGCTTCCCCCTCCCGCTGACTGGTACTAACGTACCACGGGACAGGCGGGGAGCTAGTCGCTGCAAGACTGGAAGTACCCGCAGGTCTCGCAGACGAACTTGCAGTGCCCCAGGAACCTCATCGGGCGACCGCAGACGCAGGTCACGGCAGCTCCATGTACCTGTGCGCTCCGGACGGCCTCTCGGGGGCCGCCGACTTCTTCTCTCGGACTGGCAGTACCTCCACATAGAGAAGAACCCTCACCCACGAGTGCTGGAGATCGCCCAGCACCCCCCGGTAGTGCTGGAGATTGCCCAGAACCCCCCGGTACTCGTACAGCCGCTCCGTGGTCTCGTGGTCCGAGCCGGGGAAGCAAGAGCGGATTGCGACTCTCACCTCTCTCTGTGGAGAATCGACGGCCACGCGCCTCTCCGCCCCGTCCGCCGTCCTGAGGACCGCGACGTATCTCACCTGATCGGCCTCCCGAACGTCATCGGCCTCCAGAACCACGACGGGTTCCCCCCGCTGGAGTCCACCAACCCCACGACTCGTCCGCTCCTGTCCCTGATGGGACCACCGGAAGACCCGCGGTTGACCGACACGTCGAGCACGAGGTCGCCGTCAGAGTCCATCCCCACGTACGAGCCGCACGAGATTCCGAAGCGCCCGCCCTTCATTATGACTGGGGCGCACAGCTCCTTCCCCTGACTCGGGACATCCCCGAACTTCACTTTCTTGAGCCCGCGCGGCACTCTGTCCAGGAGAGCTACGACCAGGCCCCCGGCGGTAGAGCCCATCCTCTCGGCGGTCCCGGTCTCCGACCCACCGTCGGTCCAGTAGACCTTGTTTGGCCAACCCTCCCACACGTGGGGGACTGTCGCTATGCCTCCGTCGTCGTCGACGAGCACAGCCAGTGCGCACTGAGAGTCTCCCGTCCTGAGCCCCACCATCCCCTGGAAAGCACTCCTGTCCCACTTGAGGTGGGCGCAGGGTCCGTCCTCCGCGGACAGGACCAAGGATGAAGCTGCCGTCACCACCGCGACCAGTAGGGCTCTTCTCGTCACCATCTCTTTGCCTCTCTCTTTCTCAAGTCTTCGTGACCACGACCAGGTCGAACGTCATCCTGTCCCCCACCCGGCCCATGAGCTTGGCGAACCCCTGCCTGCTGCCACTGATCCACGACCCGTTGAACGCGTCCGCCACAAGGATGCACCCCTCGGTGTCTTTTTCGTAGTTCCCCTTGTGGAATAGGATCCTGGAGTGTCCAGGTACGTTCATGACCTCGAACGTCGTGTATCCGCCGCCGTAGTAAGTGGTCTTGACACAGGAGAAGGTTCCGTCTGGGATCTTCGTCTTCAGGTCAGGCCCGGTCCACTCCAGGGTGACCGCGAACGGCAGACCGTTGTCGAGCAGCACCCCGAAGGCGCCCTCCGGACGGACGGCCACGCGGACTAGGTCCAGCTTCTTCACTCGACCTCCAAGAACCTACCGGACGGGAGCTCCATCACCCTCGGCTTCTGTCTGGCCGGCTCCTGCCTGGCCTGCTCCTGCCTGTCCGGAGCCTGGCTCTTATTGTTGTAGCCATCGTGAGGGCGTATGAACTCCTGGTAGCGTCTGAACGGTGACACCGTGGGGGCCACCATCCCTGGAACGGGATCGGCTGGGGAGTCGACTGTGGTGTCTGTGGTGGTGGTGTAGTAGTAGTAGAATTTGTTTTCGTTTGCTTGTCATGGTATCGCCGCTCTCCTCAATCTACTCCTCAGGTTCTCTCCCAGCTCAGACGCTATCACGACGCCGACCACGACTCCCAGGGCTGCCCAGAGGAGAGGCTTCTCCAGTTCGGACAGGAGATTACGCCAGCCCTTGACCGCCACCGAACCCACCCTGCCTCAGCAGGATCTCAGTTATCACGTCGCGCAGGGTGGGCTGCGGAGCAAAGAGGCTGCTCACGGGCCCCGGAGTCGGAGATGCCAACGGGCTCGGGGATGGTACCGGAGAGGGAGTCGGTGTCGGTGACGGAGTTGGGGACGGAGACGGAGCTGGGGACGGTGACGCCGTTACCCCAGACAGGGTCCTCCTGGTCTCGTACCGTCCCGTGTTCGGGTTGTAGAACGTCTCAGTGCCTCCGGTCCCAGTGGCCAGCTCTGTCCCTCCCGCGGGCCTGTCTGTGCGGGTCTTCTTGAGGTTGCGCTTCCGGAGCTCTCGCTCGTAAGAGGCGGTCTGGGCCAACCCTGTCGGGTTGTAGGCCAGCAGTTCGGCGTCCGACATGTTGCTGAAGTTCATCGCGTCTCTTTCAACTCCTCTTCTTGGCCGTCTTGCGCCTGAAGAACCTGTGCGCCCCGAGCTTCCCGGCCGGCTCCAGTTTGCGGAAGTCCCAGCTCGGGGTCCTCCCGGTGAAATAGAACTCCGCGCCGCCCGTAGGGTCTTCCACTTCTCCCGACACCAGGCCCTCTATAATACCCCTGATCCGAGCCAGCAGGGGGTCCTCTTCGGGGACGGAGAGCATCTTCGGCCTGTTGGGGTCGCCCGGGTTCCACGCGCTGAACTGCTTCGGCTGGAGCGCGACGTCCTCGAGGGTCTCCCCGTGCTTTCCGGAGCGGAGCCGGTTGACCAGCACCGCCGCGACGGCGGGCAAGCTCTCCGGGTCCCCCCTCGCCTCGCCCCAGACCGTCCTCGCGGCCACGTCGAGGCCGGGTATATGGAGGGGCTGCGGCTGCGCTTCTTGCTCCGGGAGAGGCGTAGGCGGCGGCGGCTCTGGCTGCCTGTACCTCGCCAGCATCGCCTCGACGAGCCTCTGCCGGAGGGTGGGTCCGGAGGGGAGGAAGACGGGGGCGGCTGGCGAGCCCATGCCTACAAGTCTAACTCGACTCTGGCACAGGCTCCACGTCTACCTCGTGGGCCTTGGTCAGCGGGTACAGCTGGCCCGGGTGCTGCTCGTGCCGACCGACCCAGTCCGAGTACTCTTCTCTGCTTGAGTGGGTGGCCTCTGCCCAGCACCCGTCGCACTTCCACCTCGATGGGAACACCATTCGCCCTCGGTACTCTGTCATCACTTCACCCTGAAGTACACCTGCGCCGACAGCGCCCCCACCCCAACCGTCCCGTCTTGCTGCACCGTCACGCCCTCGTTGGTGTTGCAGACCACCGGCCCCCCGCACAGGCTCTCGTCGAACATGACGGCCCGACCCTCGGCTCCGCCAGACTCGTCCTCGTAGATTGCCGAGCCGCCGAGGGCGCCGCCGCTCACGGTGGCGTTCTGGCCGTTGGACCTCGCCGTTATCGAGGCATTCAGGTTCGGCTGGGACGTGTCTCTCTTCTCCGGGGTCACTGTGGTCCCCGCGGAGTGCGCCGTGATCCTGAACAACCTGTAGCCTCGAACGAGACCGGTCACGGCCGCGGTGTTCTCCTGCCACACGGCCACGCGCACCACCTCCACCTTCAGCGTCGCGTGCGCGTTGAAGACGGACAGGTAGTGCTTGTTGGCGGACTTGGACATGGCCAGGGCCGACGCGACGAACACGTCTCCCCCGGGGGCGCCGACTGACACCGGGACGGAGGCCGCCCGCAGCTGTGCGTCGGTGAGCGGGCCGGACACTGTGACCGCGCTCTGGTCGGACGCGACCACGACCGGGATCGACTGCCCCATCGCCTTCTGGCCCGTGGTCGGGGCGTTCGAGCCCAGCCACCTCCCGACGTTCACCCTCTGGTGTCCGGACAGGTCCACCGACAGCGCGACAGGAGAGCTCTCTCCGTGGAAAGGAGGAGACGAGTTCGCCACGGCGGGTGGTACCGAAGTGACGTTGGCCTGCACGGCCAGCTCTCCGAGAGCAGTCACCGTCGCTGGAGTTCCGACGGCCGAGTCCAGGATCACGACGCCCTGGGTCGGCCTGGACACCAGGTCGTCCCCGTTGATGGTGACCAGGACGCTGCCTGAGTTCGTGATGGCGGAGGACAGCCTCACCCTGAACTTTGCCCACCCGGTCACGTCCACGTGCCACGCCGTGTCCTGCGGCGCGGACGGGAGTTGCAGCGAGGTAGCCCTGACCCCAGTGTCGCTCCTGGTGGCCTGTCGGGCGTGCCACCTCGACCCAGTGCTTGAGACTTCGAACGCCACCGTACCGAGGTCGATCTGTCCGGACTTGCTGAACTCGACTACCAGCGAGGCGACGGCGCTCGCGTCCGCCTGGAGCTCTTCCCCGGGGGGAGTGGCAGAGTTCCACGTGGCCGTCGCTTCTGTGAAGTTCCCTCTGACGCTCATCTCAGTACGCCTCCGTGCAGTAGATTACGACACCCCTGGCCGCCGTGCCCGTCGTGATAAAGTTGAGTTGCTCTCCGGATGACGTCAGGCAGAACGGGTACCTCTCCCCCATAGTCCACGTGAGGTGGGCGTCTTTCCCAAGGTGCGCAGTCCCGGAGATGTTGGTTCCTGGAGGACTGCCCGAAGTAAAGCGCCAAGTCATGCTCTTCCCGTCCTCGGTCGAAATGTAGAACCCGATCACCTTGTGGATCTGTCCCGACTCCGCAGCAGCGACCACCACGGTCCCTGGGGACGACTGGCTCAACACGAACCGCCTAGAGAGGGTGGTTGTCGAGAACGTGGACGTCGCTGGCATCAGCTGAACTCCAAGAAGTCCAACGAGGCTGAGCACTGCGGGTCCGTCCCGACGCCCACCTTGGACGTGGCCAGCGTAAGGGCTATTGGTGTCGTCCCGGCGATGTTCAGGGTGATCGGAAGCTTGGTCTTAGAATCCAACTCTATCGACGACGAGCCTACAGAGCCGGTAGACGCCGGGACGTAACCGCTCTGGACAACGAGGCCACCAGTGAACGCGCCAGCGTTGGCGTCGCCGTGGACGCTGAACTCGACTCCGCTCTGGCTGTTGACTTGGGTCCACGTCAGCGCGCCGGAACTGGTCGTGAACGTAGGGTCGTAGACCAGCTCCCACAAGACCAGGGCTCCGGTGGCCAAGATGCTCGTCCGCCGGGCTACGATTTGGATGCGGTACACCTTCGAGGACGGGCCGAAGGTCGCCTTCGGACGTATGGACAGTATCGCTCGGCGCGTGGTGACCGTGACCAGGGACGTCCCCCTTGAGGCGCTGAAAGGTGCGTAGAAATCGTCGTCGAACCCTCCTTCCGAAGCGACAGAGGCGCATATCTGCCGCATCGTCGGAGCCGAGCCCTGGGCGGAGGTGTTCAGTATCGAGTACCTCAGCGGGAGCGTCGCCGTGCCCATGAACACGATCTGGGTCTGCCCGCCGAACTGGAACTGGTGCGCGTAGATTACTTCCCCGTGGATGTAGAAGCCGCACCGGACCCTGCCCACGCCTAGCCACTGGAAGTCCAGCACGAGGTTCTGGGCGTTGGCTGAGTACAGCTCCTCCTTCGAGGCTCCGGTACCGTCCAGCTTGTCCATGTTCCACGACGATTGCTCGGCCTTGGTCTCGACTACGCTCCCTGACGCGGACGACCTCACGACGAAGCTCAGGACCGACCCGTGCTGCTCAAAGTAGATCCCGTTAGCGCCGTCGAAGTACCCCACTCTCCTCCTCACTCCGTCGACCCCAGCGCCGAACGCGAAGGTGAGGTTGACGAGGTGACTCTTCCCGGCCTGGTACTTGAAGTAGCGACGCGTCTGCCTCACCACGCTGTCATTGTTCGAGGTGCCGTTCGTAATGAGCAGGCTGCTCTCGCTCCCGAGGTGCGTCACTGAGCCTCCCCCGATAATGGAGGTCTCCCAGTCCAGCGGGTCGTCGTCGTAGTCCAGGGTCGACGAGAAGCGGGTCAGTGGCCGGCTCACCCTGAGTCGGCCGAAGGTGTCCCTCTGTGGTCCGTCCGACAAGACCACCCCACCGGGAGACCTCCTGGAGCCGAAGGAGTCGTAGCCCGTCACTTGGACGACACCGGCTTGGCCGCGTTCTTCTTTCTGAAGAGGCGCCTCAAGGCTCTGGAGGCGCGAGAGAGCACTGACGGAGACGTCCTGACCACGTCGTACCTGATCGTCACGTCAGCGCCACCATGTACAACTCGTCCCCGTCTGCCACCTGGACGAACACGTACTCGCTCTTGACGTTCACGCCCTCGAACGAGATGGACTCCCCAGGGCTGACGAAGCCCATTTTTGACTGGACCGGGTTGTACTCAGGGGGATGAGTGGAGGACCACACGGTGACGTCCTCCAGGTTGTTCTTGGAGGCTCTCAGGACTATGTCCGTGAAGTCCAAGCCGCCGGCCTGGAGGCTCGGGACGCACGCGCTCGTGAGCGGCTTCTTTAGGCCGCCGGTCCCAGGTATCGTCCTCCCGACAACGTAGGCCATATACTGTCGACCTCGACTGGACCCTATTCTACCTCTTCTGCCTCTACGTCCGTGACGTCCACGTCGGGAGAGGGGAGTCGTCGTCTGACCGGGATGGTCTGCGTCACCCCCTCGACTAGCATGGCTATCCTGGCCCCGGCCGGGAGGACCACGAGCGGCCTGTGGTCTGTCGGGGCGTCCGGGTTGAGCGTTGGGTGGACGGAGAGCCTGTCCGCTGAGGCTCCGAGGGCCATCGCCGCTCGCAGGACGAGCTCCTGGTGGCGTATGACCTCCATCGGCGACGACTTGGCCGGGGGCTGGGAGGTGAGTATCTCGATCTGCTTGGACTGCGCGACCAGACCACCCTGGAGCGCCCTCACCACGTAGACGTCGAGGGTGGACCTCATCCGCTTCGACAGCTCGTCGCGGAAGGGCGTCATGCCCATCCACTTCTCTGCCGTCCGCTTCGAGACTCCCGCCTTAGCGGCGGCTTCTTTTACGGACTGGCCTTTGAGCAGTTCGTCGATGAGGTCGAGTCGCTTCGAGTCGATCTCGCCAGGCTTCCGCACTCCCAGCACACACTCTCCACTGACGGCTCCCGCTCCTACTATTGCCCCTTCTTCCTGTCCCGGATCAAGTCGACCAGCTTGCAGCCCAAGACCGACACTGACACCAACGCCACCGACGCCACGAGGAGTTGAAGGGACATTACCACCTCAGACAACTTGGCCGCAATGAACAGCATCACGTCCATCGAGCCTGGGCCGGCCACGAGTCGGTAGTCTCCCTACGACCTGGGTCCGAAGAAGGGCGCCTTGCCCAAGTACTCGGCGAAGATGTTCGCCAGCTTCCGGAAGTAGCCCAGGGCCAGCAGCGCTGCCTGAGACAGCTTCGAGATGGCGTCCACGACCTCCAGGTCCGGAGACGCCCCGAACAGGCCCAGAAAGTTCACGACCTGCTGGGCGATGGCGTCCCCGCTGGCAGGCAGGACGGCTTGAACGGCGAGGGCGAGGCCGGCGACAAGGGGACCGAACCGAAGGACCAACTGGATCAGTTTGCTCACGTTCTAAACCTCCGAGTTAGAGTCTAGCACGGCTCAGGGCGTCAGCAGGGCAGAGCTGCACGGGCCGGCCCCGTCGAGGGCGCACACGGTCACGGAGCCCTGCGTCGTCGGTGGCCAAACGAAGACCGCCAGTGGGTTTCCGGTGCTCCAGCAGGACGAGTCCGGCTTGGCCCACGGGTCGCACCGGCGCCCGTTAACGTACCACGCATAGGGCCAGCCGCGCTCAGACTCGCACACCCCCCGCTGGTGCCAGCCCTCGGCGCTGCCCTCCGCGCCGTAGTCGCAGTGACCTGAGGGACACGCGTACTTCGGGGTGCCGTCCACAGTGAGCGTGTTCGGGGCGTTGTGAAGGCTCAGGGCGATCCTCGAAACCGGGTCTGGCACCGGACACGGGTACCTCAGGTCGTCTCCGTCCCCCCGGAGCGCGGCGAGGAACTCCGCGTCGCTCATCATCCCGCGCCAGACGATCTTCGACCCCACGGCCTTCCACTGGTACGGAGGGTGCCACCCGCCGTCGTCCTCAACCAGGATCACCGGGGTCGTGATGGAGTAGCTCTGTGTGACCTTCGTTCCTGGAGCTGGGGTCGAGTAGAACACGTCCCCGACGGCGACGTAGTCGTAGGTGGTCCTCACGTCCGGGAGCCACCACTCCGAGCCGACCAGGTGCCTGCGCGAGCCGCGCGCGGCCTCGGTGGCCCTGATCTGGGCCACGAGCCCGTCCTCCCAGGCGGCCGAGGGCTTGCACCGGAACGCTTCGTTGCCGAGGTTGTAGATCACCTCCAGGTCCCACGTGCTCGACACGAGGGCGTCGACCCACGCAAGGTAGTCCTGGGTTGGGGCCTGCTGCGTGACGCGGCAGTCGTGACCGAAGGCACCCTGGTCCGGGTGCGAGGCGTGGGTCCAGTAGTCCACGACGGAGACCTCGACGTAGTACCCCCGGCGGTTCGCCTCGACGGCGAAGGCGCGCAAGTGCGGGAGCACTTCTGCTCCAGCCTTTCCCTCGTACTTCGTGCCGCGCAGGCCCTGGCGACTGTAAGGCCCCGGCCGGACGTGGACGAAGTTGCAGCGGCCTCCGGAGCACGCCGGCTCTACGCGGTCCAGTGCTTCCTTGTTGGCCATAGGCCAACCGTCGCGGAGGCCCTCGTCTTCTACCAGTGGGTCTCCACCGCCGGCGGTGTCGTTGCGCGGGTCGTTGCAGCAGAAGATCGGCCCCTTGAGCTCAGGCACGAAGCTCCCGCCCTCTACCCGCAGCGGCGCCAGCGTCAGTTGGGGAGGAGACGGCGGGCTCGGCGGGGTGTTCCTGGAACACCCGACCAGCAGCAATGCCAGCGCCGCCGCCGTGGACGCCGCGAGCGCCGCCCCCAAGAAAACCTTGAGGAAGAACCGGAACCTGCGCCAGTCGTCAGCCATCACTTGAGCCCGTCGCGGAAGAGCTCTCCGGCGCTATCTTTGCGCGACCACCAGCCCTTATTGCGACCTATCAGCAGCAGGTCGGTGGCGACCTTGAGGACGGCCCGGACCTTGTTGATAAAGTTCATTGTTCACACCAGAGTCAATGTTATTTGATATTCTCTCCCAGGTCTATCATCGGCGTGCGGCCGACTCCCCTGAGGTACGTCCCTTGCCTTGCCGTGCCGTGCCTCGCCGCGCCTCGCCTCGCAGTGCCGCGCCGCTAAAAGACTCTACAGACCCGGCCATTATATCCTGGCGGGTGACTCCTGAGGTCCGCCCCGCCGTGGTTCACGATGGACCAGGTGGTGCAGCTCGTCTCCCCCTGGTCGCAGACCACTAGTTCATCTGTCCCGAACGAGCCGGCGCAGAACCCCCGCGACTGGACTCCTGCTACCGCGGCGTCGTAGAGCCACCTCCTCGCCTCGTGCGACCCAGGCTCCTCGTGCCTGGCCCTGGTACCGTCTAACTTCAGCAAGAACACCGGCCCTCCCCACGCCCCCTCGAACCGACTCGGCTCTGCGTCGAACAGGTCCTTCTCTGCTCCGACGACGGCGGACTCGTGGTCCGGGTCTCGGTCTCCCTCGCAAGAGTCAAACTCGTGCTGCGGAGCCGGGAGGCCGCACGGTTCTGGATTCGAGGTCGGCTCCGGACTAGGGGCCTCGGTCGGGCTGGGTGTCGGCTGTGGTGCTGGGACCTCTCGGCACGTAGCGTGGAACCCGAACGCGAACATCGCCGCCATCACGGCCGGCGCTAGAGGCCATGCCCGCCTTTCTCTCGCAGTCATGTCTGTTTCTCCACGGTAGAGTTTTGCCCGAAAAAATACTTCGTTTTTCCTCCTAATACAGCGCGAGACCCGAGCCACCGTTGAACAGCCTGGTCCGCTGGGCGGCGGTCAAGACTGCGCTGTACACTGCCACCGGCCCGACCCTGCCATTCCAGTACTGACCGTCGACCACGCCGGGCCTGCCGATAGTGAGGTTCGTGCTGGTAGAGTTGCCTCCGGTTATAGTGGTGGTCGCCCCGGAGTCGTCGTTGACGTAGAGGTGGGCGGTGTCAGTCGCCGCCGTATACGTCGCTATCAGGTGGTACCAGGTCCCGGCGGACAGAGCCGTCGGGTTCGTGAGGAACGTGCTTCTCACAGCGAATTCAAACTTGTCAGCACTGCTCCAGTAAAGTGTGCCGAACCCGAAGTGGGCCCCCCCGATGAAGCTAGAGTATGCAGCACGGTAGGACCCGATCGAGTCTGACAGCACCCACGCCTCCACCGAGAAGTCCGACTGTCCCCCGCTGGCGGACACCGTTCTCTGGAGGTACTCGCTGTTGGCCGCGACGGGGGCGGCCGCCCTCGCGTACACTTTGCCGGTCCCGCTCGGCACTGTGTTGAAGTCCGTCAGGTGGTACCCGTTCGGTCCGCTGTCCAGCCGGTCGGAGTCAACAGCGTCGAGCTTGAACCACACCGGGTTGAGCGCGGCGATCCCTGGCGGAAGGACCGTCACCCCCGACCCGGCGTTGTACAGGTCGGACCTGTTCTGGGCACTCAGGACGGAGTCGAACTTGTAGACCGGCCCCGCGATGACGTCCGCCCGGTCGAAGGAGTTGATGGTCGCCCCCACGTTGGTAACCGCGCTCCCCTCCAGGCTCCCCAATCCCTGGGTGCCGCCGGACCAGGAGACAGAGTCCACCGTCCCGTCGTTGACCTGTATGTTGATCGTGTCCGCCACTGGGTCGTGCCAGCAGACCACGAAGACCTTGGCCCCCACGACGGTGGCGCCGTAGCTGTCGGCGAACACCTGGGCGAAGGAGGTGTTGTTCCCCAAGTAGAAGGAATACCTGTCTGGCGAGTGCCAGCGGTACATCGCGTAGGTGCCGTCCTTCCCGGCGGCCCCGTCCGCCCTGGTGAAGAGCCCGTAGTAGTCGGACTTGGCGGTGAGCTTGAACCACCCGGAGACCGTGAACGCCTGGTCGTCAGTAGGAAGTCCGAGCGCTGCTCCCTGTGCGGCCGGTATCGTCAAGTACTGAGTGGAGGCGCGGACGAACTCTACCGACGTGCCGTACACCAGACCGGCCACCTCAGTGGGTCCGCCGACTGTTCCCCAGTGGGTGCCAGAGCCGCCTTCGTCCGTGAGCGCACCGGCTTCGTCCAGCTTCCAGTAGGCGACGACCAGAGCCTTCAGGTCAACGTTCGGGTCGAAGAGGTCTCTGTTCCCAAGGAGCATCGCCCGGTCTAGCCTCATCATCAGCACGGGGCTAGTCCAGAAGGTTGCTCCAGGGCCAGCACCGCCACCACGGACGCAGCGCCACCCCTATGAGCTTCTGCCCGACGGAATCTTTTAGGGCCTGCTCCTTGATGAGCTTCAATCCCAGTTCGGCGTGCTCTCCCTTCAGTTCTTCTAGAGCCGACCGCGCCGAGTCCCTCTCCTTCCTGGTCTTGTCCAACAAGGACTCTAGCGCGCACCTCACCCTCTGCTCTTTCTCCAGCTCTTCAGAGAAGACGGTAAAGCCCGCCGAGAGGTCGGCCAGGGAGTCGACTAACTTGACGACCAGAGTCTCTATCTTGGCCAACCTCCCCAGGTCTGTAGTCGCCTGGTGTTCTTTCTTCCTCTCAGCGACGCGGCAGAGCTCCTCAGAGAGAATCCTCAGCTGTTCGCTGAGCTCTGGGACTGGCACCAGCGCCTCAGGCCATCCCGACCAGGTTCGTCGCCGTGGTGCCGGTGGCGAACACCTTCCTGGCCCTGATCGAGAGGACCTGACCGGTCGGCACCCTGGCGAAGACGGCGATGGTCCCCTGGACGAGCATGACAGAGACGTCCCCTGTGTTGCCGACGTAGAGGGCCCGTGTCACGACAGAGAGCTCCGACGAGTCGCTCGGGGTGATGCTGAAGACGTGGGTGGCCGGCTGGCCGTAGCCCCCGCCGGTGATGTCCTCGGCCGCCATGAGTACAAGTCTACCTCAAAGACCTGCGGTTCCGCCTGCGGCTCTGCCTCTGCAAAGCATCGCGGCGGCGGTTGCGCTTCCTGCGCTTGGCGTTGCGGATCTTCTGCGCCAGGAGTCGCCGGCCCTCGCGGATCGTCCTCAGGGCCCGAGTGCCTATCTCCACGAGGTTCTCCCCGCGCGAGAGAGCGGCCGCGACCTCTTCAGGACCTTCGTAGACCTTGCCCGTGTCGGTGTTCATCTTTGCCTCGGAGCTCTCAGGCCCCAATCCCTGGCCAGCCCCATTACGGCCTCTTTCTTTAGTCGCCCTCTGCGCCAACTGTCAGGAGAGTCGTGGAGCACCTGGAGTTGGGTGGCGAAGTCTTTCTCTCGATACCTCCTCACGTCGAAGCCGCACGAAGAAAGCAATCTGTCCGGGAAGTTGTGCGGGCTGATGCCTTCCAGAGATTCCGAGTAACTCGAGTCGGGCATGAGCGCTCCGATGGCACACTTGAGCCCCTCTTTTCCGCGATAGGCACAGACCTCGAGCGTGCCTCCCTTCAGCCGAAGGGACCTCTCTCCCTGCTGGTCGCAGTGTCGGACTACCTTTTCGAGCAGCTCTTGCCTGGTCATTTCAGAGGCTCCAGGTGCCAGGACCTTGCCCCGCTTCGGCTTCCTGGCCCTGTGTCCTGTCGGCTTCGGCTTGTGCATGTCTCACCTCCACAAAAAGCTCTAGCCCAGAAGTGCTCCGGGCAGTTCTGCGCCACGCAGGTCGGCCCTACGCATGTCGGCCCCGGTCACGTTGGCCCCGGTAAGGTCGGCCCCGGAAAGGTCGGTGCCGTACAGATCGGCCCCGGTCAGGTTGGCCCCACGCAGATTGGCCCCATGCAGGTTGGCCCGGATCAGGTTAGCCCCGGTCAGATTAGCCCCGGTCAGGTCGGCTTTGCGAAGGTTGGCCTCGCGCAGATCGGCCCATCGCAGGTCGGCACCGATCAGGTCGGACCCTTCCAGGTTGGCATCTCCCAGGTCGGCACCGATCAGGTCGGCCCATCGTAGGCTAGCCCCGCGCAGGTCGGCTTCGCGCAGGTCGGCCTCTTCCAGGTTGGCCCCGGCCAGACTGGAACCAGCCAGGCTGGACCCGGCCAGGTTAGCCCTGCGCAGGTCTGCGCCGTACATATCGGCCCTTCCATTCTCGGCTTCTTTCTTTTCCATTATTCCACCAAATATCTTCCCAAAAGCCCTCGCTTGAGCAAAAGCCCTCTGTCGAACAGCTCCTTACTCCTCACCCTTCGTGCGGATGAAGTGCTCGATGCGGTTAGCGGCGATCCTGGCTCGGCCCTTGAGCGTCTTGGACTTCTGGAAGGCATCCCGATACCTGTCCGGCCAGTGGGCCAAGAGGAATAGCCGAATCGCTTGCGTGTCATCCACCCCAAGCGCATCGGCTGCGGCCACGCAGTGCGTCCGCCAGAGGAATCCCCACCGGCGCGGACACAGCTCCTGTCTGGTCATCACCCCACCCCCCCTCCCTATTCGTCGCCAAGTTTGCGCAGCAAGGTATCCCACTTCGAAAACAGCATGTCGGTTCGCTGATCGTCCGTAAGGTCTGGCGGTCGGGATGGCTTCCCATCCAGCAGTTCCCCGATCAGGTTATCCACGCAGTTGGCTGTTTCGATCAGGGTCCTATGGGCCTCCCCGACCTCCGCTGTACTCGCTGTGATTAGGAGAGACGTGAGCCGTCCGATGACCCCTTTCAGGCTCTCATTGATCGAACCGAGCCGCTCGGCAGTCTCTTCTGTCTTTAACAGGTACACCTCGCTCACGCCGCTCCACCGCACCGGCCCAGCACTCGGACACCGGCAGCAGAAAGCCCGCTGCGCATCAACAAAAGTGTCCAAGCTTGCACCGGTCTAGCGGCCGGCGCGGCCGGCTCCCCTCTTCCCTAATGTGGACGCAGTGCATCCGCCAGAGGAAACCCCACTTACGTGGGCACAAGTCCATCGCTCTACCCCCTTTTCCTCCACGTACTCAATGATGCTGCCAAGCTCACTTCAGCAATCCCGATTCATTCAGCGCTTGATACAGCCCGTTCGCAAGCCGGTCGGTGGCCTTCTCCCCGAGCTTCACGCCGTAGACCCACGCGACCGCGTGGATCAGCTCGTGGAAGAACGTCACCTCCTCGATGCTCGGCTCCACTCCTCCGCAGATGTGGATCTCGAGGCCGGAGTGGTCCGTCTGTCCGTAGAGGTCTCCGTCTTCGAACTGATAGTCTCTGACCACCCTGTAGGTGTGGCCGCCGACCCGGACCCAGCTGGGGAACTTCAAGGCAGTCAACACCCTAATGCAAAGCGCCTTCCAGGGTCAAATTGCTTATATGGTATGTTGTATAGTTGTCGACCCATCCGAAAACTATTTTTTAACCCCTTACTTATCAATAACTTACAGGAATAGCCGTCTTGCATTGTGCAAGCCGGGGCTTTAGAATAGTCCTTGACAGTGGGGACCGGGAAGGGCCCCTCAGTTCTTTGACAACCTAACCGAGCGCGGCCAGCCAAAGCGAACCTCTTCACTGAAAGCCGGATGAGCCCCCTAGACGGGGGCGACGATCCCGGGAGTGGCTGGGGAGGGGCCGCGGTTCGAGCAGGAAGGACCGCTAGGGAGTCGTACTTGGCGCTGGGGGCAGGGAGGCCGAAGAGCTTCTAACAGCCCGACCCCAGCCGCTCATTATGAATGACCAGCGGCTCAAGCCTGCCGGGCGAGAGGGGCGAAGAGCCCCGCGAGCCGAGCCGGGAGCACACCCCCGGCGAGGCGGCAAACGACTCGGGCGTGACGAGGCAGACGGCCGCGCCAGACACGATTCTGGCACGGCTCCAGTCGCCCCCATCCCGCGACCAGCAGCGCAGACCCCAGAGCCATAGAGCCAGATGGTCACGAGCGCGACCGGGCAAAACGGCGGGGAAGTAGAGGGGCGTAAGCAAGACGTCAGATGGCGGACGGGCCGAGGTGCGGTGAACCACGTGAACCACCCCAGCGTGCCCGAGCGGCAGACCAGCCGCGAGTCATTCTTGCGGGGAGCCGAGAGTCGAGCCGTCGGTTGCGTCACGGACGGAGGCTGCGGGGTCGGCCGGTTCTCACCGGCCGGTTCCGCTGCTCCCTTTGAGCCCACCAGCAACCCGCGAGAGCGCATGGCGAGATGGAGAGCTGCTCGCCGGACAGGCCGGTCGGGGAACAGGCTGGTGGGCTCAAGAGGAGCAGTTGACGAAGACGGACGTCCGACTCCCGACGCGAACCCGGCAGTCGGATTCGCAGTGTACGAGGCCCACGATCAAGTGATCGGCGGCCGGAAGATCCGCCACGATGAGCAGCGGTTCCCGGTCTGCGCCGACCACGCTCGCATGATCAACAGTCTGAAGCATTGGCGGTTCCAGGAGTGGCCTTCTCGTCAGATGCTCGAAGACGCCGAGCGAGAACTGAAGCACGCCCAGGAGAAGTGAACCGTGGCTCTGTCCCCCCGGGGGGATTCTTCCGGGGGGGCAGCGACGACGGCTCATTAGACTAGCCGCCGAAGGGGGGAGAAGTCATGAGGACACCGTACAGGACTTGCAGGGCTTGCGGAGAGAAGGACGTCACGGTGTCGTGGCGCGGCGAGAACCTGGCGCTGCTCTGCGTCTCGTGCCACAGCGACGGAGCCAAGCCGCAGCGGACCGGCCGCAGGCCGCTCTCGCTGGACCAGCACCGGGACGGACTCGTGAGGCTCAGCCCCGCGGCCCTTCGCGCCGCGATGGCGTAGGAGGGGAGAAAGGTCATGGCGAAGAAGAAGACGGCGAATGGCTGGACAACAAGGGCGGGTTCGACGTTGACCTTGCCGGCGAGGACACCGCGGTGGCTCACTGCCGAGCCTACGTTCTCGGCCCAAAAGCGTACCGCGAGACAGACGGCCAGCCGGGCGACTTCGCTATCGTCGACGAGTGGAAAGAGTAGGGGGGGGGCCATGACACGACGCAGCCGTTCGTTCGACGGACTCCTGAGAGACGTCAAGCACAGAGCCCGCGTCACCAAGACGGTCGACCAGTGCACTCTCGTCACGCTGAGAGAGGCTACCGTGAAGCTCAACGCCGCTTACGATGCTCTCGCCGCCGCCGAGCACGCGCTGGACCGATCCGCCTGCGACTCGAAGGCGACGGACCGACTCCGCCGACTCATCCGGGGGCGCAGGAGCTCGGTATACGGGTTGCGCAACTCCTCTGAGTTCCTCTACGAGAGGGTCCTCTCTCTCGTAGGCAGCGAAAAGGAGTAGGTGGCCAATGGCGAAGCCGTCGTGATGAGCACCAACACGTACGCCGTGACGTACACGGTCACCGACCCGTCGAGCGTCGTGCGCGGAGCCGGGGCGTGGGGTCGGGGAGGCACCCTGGACGACGCGCGCGCGGCCGCGCTGAAGGAGTTGAAGGAGACGTTCGGGTACACGAAGCGGGGCGCCAAGACGAAGTGCCGGGAGAGGGTCTTCACCGAAGACGGAGAGGGCAAGTCGACGGAGGTGAAAGCGTGAGCCGCTACAGCGTCATCTGCAAGTCGTGCGAGGTCACCGTCTGGTCTCTCGACAGCGAGGAGGAGGCGCGCAAGCTGGCGTCCGACTCGGCCAACAGGGAGACCGCTGACTGCAACCTCTTCGTCTGGGACAACGCCAAGCGGGAGCGCCTCTCGGGCGAGCCAGAGATCGTCAGGACCTACAAGGAGTTGAAGAAGCGATGATGAAGATCAACCTGCTCGACCGCCTGCGGTTCATGCAGTACTCCGGGCACGCGTCCGCCGTCGTCGCGTACAAGGAGTCGAAGACGCTCCGGAGGATCCGCGTGTTCCCGACACCGTACTGCCGGGTCAAGTCCGAGTACACGGAGTTGGCCTCTGTGGAAAGGATAACTGATCCCATGTTCAAGTGCTTCGCAGGCCACGTGACCGAGCCTGGAGTCAAGTGCACCACCGCGCCGACCGAAGTCCGCTCGGTGGTCTACCGGGACCACGACCTGGGTCCGATCGGTCGCGGCTACGAGACGGTCAGAGAAGAGAAGTTCTGCCCCGAGCACCAGGGAGGCGGCGCGCGAGTCGTAGGTTTCGAGAAGACAGTCGTGGAGCCGAAGAGAGAGGAGAGGGAGTCATGACACAGATGGCGGACGCATTGCGAGCGGTGGGGTTCAAGACGTCGAAGGAGGAGGAGGCCGCGGTCAAGCGCCAATTCCTGGCTTGGCTCAGGCAGGACCACTTGGCCTGGGTGGAGCAGGGCAAGCGAATCGCCCTGCGCTACCGCTGGGTCGCCAACAAGAGGGCCCACCGGGCGCGGGCGAAGGTCAAGCAGTTCGAGGCCAAGCTCGCCTCGGGGGCGGCCGGGTTCCTGCCCTCCGGAAAGGCCATCAGGCCGATCCGGGCGGGAGCGCTGGGGGCGTCGTGAGCGTCGCCAAGACCCATAGCAAGAAGGTTGCCAAGGTCGCCGTGCGCGAGACGCAGAAGTGCGCCCACCCGTCGGTCCAGAAGCTCGGGACGCCCGGACGCCTCTACGTCTGCGTCGACTGCGGCTCGGAGGTCCGCTTGTGAGAACAGAGACGCGATACGAGCAGATCGCCCGCTGGGAAGCAACGGGGCTGCTGGACCCGAACTGCGCCGCGTGCCAGCGTGACTACTACGCGGCGACGGACAAGACGCCGGCCGACGTGTTCGCGCCCCGACACAGGGCGCGACCTGGCTGCCAGAGCGGCAGCGCGCCGCACTGCACGTGCGACACCTGTTTCTGAAAAGAAGGGGGGATCATGAGAAGCGGACCACGGGACGGGAAGGAGTTCGAGCTGACAGAAGTCGAGGTGGACACGCCGGAGGGGACGCACGTGTGCCGGGTGGCGGGGGCCTACGAGGCCGGCGACACGTCCGTGGGGATCTGGCCCGGGTGGCACGTGGTGGGGGTCTACAGGGATTCCGACAAGGCCGAGCTGACCGACTCCCTCTCTTGGAGCACGCTGAGCAGGCTGGCTGACAAGCTGGCGGACTCCTACGAGTCGGGCGAACTGGCCGCCGCCCACGCTGCCGACGATCAGTTCTGAGGAGGAAACTTCGATGGCGAAATCGAACCTGACCAGTCGTGAGAGGGCGAAGCTGGCTCACGCGATCCACGCGGAACTGCGGGTCGCCATGCTCCAGATCGAGGACGCGCAGCGCAAAGTCTCGCTCCTGCTGGACGAGTTGAACGCGCTGGCGTTGGAGGCGTCGGAGGAGGTGAGATGAAGCTCACGATAGACCGATCCCGGTGGCTGCGCGGGGAGGGAACCGACTCCAGCTTCCTCCAGCGCCCGACGGACCAGAAGCAGTGCTGCGTTGGGATGTACTTGGCCTCACTCGGGGTGGAGGAAGAGAAGCTTGACGGTGTCCTCTCGGCCCAGGGGGTGAAGGATCTCCCCGAAGGTGCAGGATGGCTCCTCACCTCGTGTCTTTCGTCGAGCGCAGCTGATGAGTTGTATTCCGTTAACGACGACGAAGACATACGCGAGTCCGAACGAGAATCGAGGGTCGCCGTGCTGTTCAAGGTGGCCGGCATCGACGTCGAGTTCACCGGACCATGAAGGAGAAAGAGAAGGCTTTGATCCCAGAAGACGGGCATGAGGTGAGCTTGCCGAAGCTGTTCGTCTTCTCGGTCCTCCTGGGGACAGCGGCCGCCGTGGCCGGTGGCGCCTTGGCCGTCGCGATCATCGTGGCCGTCAAGGCGCTGGTGCGGGTGCTGCCGTGAGGGGGCGGCAGAGCCTCACGGCGGCGGCCCTCGCCAGCGTGCGCAAGCACGGCCCCTGGGGTCGTACCGGCCGGCTGAGGAGGCGCAACACGGGTGCGGTCTATATCCCCGCCAGCCTAGCCCCTAGGCTCGTTCCGGCCCGCGCCCAGGATAAGCCTGCAAGCCGCTGAGTCGTATACCCTTATCAGTACTAGCAAGTATCAGTACTAGCAAGTGCTTGCCAATCAACAACTTGCGCCGCGAGCCCCTGGGCGCCCCCTGGGCGCGCTCAGAGTGGGGTCATCGGCGTACGACACAGCCTGCCGCAGCGGGGCCCCCTAGGCGGGCCCAGCGCACGTATGGAGGGGATCTAGGAATGAAGGATGGAGAAGTCTTTACCGTCGAATACGGCCCGTTCAGGGTGATGCTGATCTATCAGGAGGGTGAGGCAGCTACAGGCACCACCGGGGGGCTGTTCTTCGATCATATGGAGGTTCGCAGTCAACACATCGTGGGGTGGCCGACGTACTCGGTAGAAGATTTTGAGCCGAGCTTCGTGCGGGCCATCGAAGAGCACGCCGAGGGCGAGCTGGACGAGCTTCGTGCGAGCCATCGGAGATCTCTGGAGAAGCGCGCATGAGGGGAGTGCTGTCGCTGTTGGTGACTGCGGCCACGACTTTGCTCCAGGCCCCTCTGCTTACCCCAATACTGGATGGAAGTAACTCGCGCAAACTGTGGTCTCAGGAAGTCCGGCTCAAGAAGGTCCGGCACAACCTGTACCAGGACGAGCAGACCGGCTCGTGCCTGGAGGTCTGGTCGTGCGGGTTCGAGGGCGGAGCGGCCGTGCTGGAGTACTCCGGAGGCCGCGGGGTCGTGAGGTCTGGCCGGTGGCGCTGCGACGTCTCTGGCTACTACGTCGAGGAAGAGTGCTCATGAACGACAACAACACCGACCTCGTAAGGGCGCCGTTCGTACTGAGCACAAAGGACATGGGGGTGTGGGTCCACTTCAGCCTGATCGTACCAAGCGACCCGAACGTCGAGCCGCTCTTGCTCGGGATGGTCCTCAAGTCAGCGCTGAAGACCCAGGAGTCCTTCGACGCTGTCATAGAAGGCTTCAAGGCGGTAGTGGCAGACAACGTCAGCCTCCTGGGCACACGCGTCGCCGGCTGGGAGAAGAAGAAGTCTTCGGAGGGAAAGGCGTCGTGATTTGGGTGGAGGTGAACAAGTGAGTTTCGAAATAGGGTTGCAAGCCGGAGTCTTGTCCGGAGAGTTGGCGCTGGCCAAGATGGTGGCGTCGTCGAAGATACTCCAGAAAGCGGTGCTTCTGGTCGCTCGTGGTGGGAACCTGTCCGTGGTCAGCACCGACACGTGGGTGTCGTTGTCCTCGTCCATCCCTGACGTCGCGGTCAGCGACGGCTCGGTGTCCACCTCGGCCGACAAGCTCTACGCAGTCGTGTCTTCTTTCAGAGGAGGAGATCCGGTGTCCGTCCGGGAAGAGTCCGGCAGCCTCATCGTGAAATCGGGCGCGTCTAGATTCAAGCTTCCGCTGTTCAACCCGGAGGACTTCCCGTCGCTCCCGCGAGTGACGGAAAAGAGGTCAATGAGGCTGGGGGCAGACGTCTTCTCAGACGTGGTGCGTAAAGTCGCGTTCGCCACTACGGAGTACGACTCCAGGTATCACCTCCACGGGGTGCTCCTGGAGTCCTATTCGGAAGGACTGCGTGCCGTAGCTACGGACGGCCACCGACTCTCCCTGCTGAGCGTTCTGAGGACTGGCGCCGAGAGCATGCGGGTGCTCGTCCCACACTCCGCGCTGAAGGTGCTCTCTCGGATCATCAGGGACCCGGGCTCCGACGTCTCCGTGTCAGTCGGGCAGAACCACGTTACCTTCTCGTACGAGGGGAGGACCTTGTTGGCGCGCATCCCGGAGGGGAACTTCCCGGACTACCTCAAAATCATTCGCGCCAAAGACAACGTGACCGCCGTGGTAGGAAAGGAGGCGGTCCTCTCAGCCGTGAGGCGCGTGTCGGGAGTCAGCGACGACAAGAGATCCGTGAGGTTCTCCTTCAAGAAAGGCGGGCTGACCGTGAGCGTCAAGGCCCCAGACGCCGAGGCGTCCGAGACGCTGGACGCCGAGTACTCCAGCGACGACGACGCCGACATCGCCTTCAACCCCAAGTACGTGACCGACTTCCTCAAGGCGGTGGACGCGGAGCGGGTGTCGATCGGACTCAAGGGGCCGGACGACTCCGCCACGCTCCGCCCGGTCGGGGACGACAGCCACGTCTACGTTCTGATGCCTGTGAGGTTGTGATGAGCTCACTAATCGACTCTATTCTGGCGGCCAGGCGGTGCGGGACCCCGCTGCTGTCCGTCTCCACTCCCGACCAGCCGGAGTTCACCAAGGCCGCCGCGGCTGAGGTCGGGCCGGTCCCGGCGGTCCAGTGGGACCGCGCGGAGGGCTTCCGTGCCATCAACGACGAGGGCGCTCAAGCTTTGGCCGACCTCCCGATCGGCCAGGAGGAACTCGCCGTCACTAGCCCCGACCCGCTCCAGGCGATGCGGCTCTCCCTCAAGCTGAAGAAGCGAAGCGTGGTCTTCGCCCACAACCTTCAGCGCTTCTTCAGGGAGGACTCTCCCGGCCCGACCATCCAGGCGGTCTCCAACCTCCGGGACCCGTTCAAGACGGACGGGCGCACTCTGGTCATGATGGCCCCGGACGTCGACCTGCCCACAGAGCTGAGGCACGACGTGGTCACACTCGACGACCCGCTCCCGGAAGACGACGGCTACGCTAAGATCGTGCGCGACATCTACGACAGCTTCGCCAAGAACAAAAAGAGCGAGACGACCGCGAACGAAGACACGGTGACCTCGGCGGTCTCGGCGGTGAGGGGCCTCAGCTCGTTCAGGGCGGACCAGGTCGTGGCCATGTCGTTCGACCTGAAGGCGGGACGCCTGGACTTGGACGCCCTCTGGCAGCACAAGGTCGCGGCCGTGAGCCAGACACCGGGGCTCGCCATGACCCGCACCGGTCCGCCGCTCGCCGACCTGCGCGGTCTCGACTCCGTCGTGGCGATGCTCCAAGACCTGTTCACCGGACCCATGCGACCGAACCTGGTCGTCCGGGTCGACGAGGTCGACAAGGCCATGTCCGGACTCGGCTCTCGCGGCGGCCCGGGCGACAACACCGGGGTCTCTCAGGACATTCATTCCCAGTTCCTCACGACGATGGAGGACAACTCCTGGACCGGCGCTATCCTGTTCGGAGTCCGTGGGGCCGGCAAGACGGTCCTGACCCAAGCCATCGGGGCCGCCTACGGGGTGCCGACCATCGCCGCAGACCTCGGAGCCATGAAGGGCGGGATCGTCGGCGAGTCGGAGCGCAACGTCCGCGACGCCTTCCGGATGATCAAGTCCATCGGCAGAGACCGGGTCGTCGTCCTGGCCACCTGCAACGAGATGGCCATGCTGCGGCCCGAGTTCCTCAGGCGGTTCAAGCTCGGAGTTTGGTACTTCGACCTGCTGGAGGAGGACGAGCGCCGCGCGCTGTGGCGGGTCTACCTCAAGCGGTACGGCCTCGACCCGAAGTCCGACCTGCCCGAAGATGATGGCTGGACCGGGGCCGAGATCCGGAACTGCTGCGAGCTGAGCCACGCGCTCGGCAAGACCCCGGCCCAGATCGGTCCGAAGTACATCGTTCCGGTCGGCCGTTCCGACGCGAACGGAATCTCCGAGATGCGCCGCCAGGCCGAGGGCCGGTACCTCTCGGTGTCGAAATCGGGGCCATACAGAAACGCAGTCGATCGGGTGGCGGGGGAGGCCGGCCGAAAATTCAACTAGTTTTTCCGAGGCGCGGCAGTGCGAGGCCCGGCGTGGCACGGCATGGCAAGGCGCGGCCCGGCAAGGCACGGCAAGGGACGTACCGCTCGGGGAGTCGGCGCGAGCCGATGATAGACCGAGGGAGACTTTGAGGAAAATAGGAGACTAAATGTCACACGCTGTAGAGATCACCACGGTCGTGAAAGACCTGGACTCACTGGAGAGGGCCTGCTCCGCCCTGGGGTGGAAGCTGATCCGCGACCAGAAGACATACCGCTGGTTCGGAAGCTGGGTCGACGACTCCCCGGTCCCGGAGGAGATGTTCACCCCGCAGCGGCTCGCCGAGATCAGGGCCATGTCCCGCGAGCAGCGCAAGGCGGTCATGACAGAAGCTATGGGGCGATGCGACCACGCCATCTCGGTCCCAGGTGCAGACTACGAGGTCGGCGTCGTGAAGAAGTCGGACGGGTCGTACCGGCTGCGCTGGGACTACTTCGACGGAAAGCTTCTCAAAGCGATGGGGGGCCAGCACGGAGGGACCCTGACCCAGCGGTACAACATGGAGGTCGCCCGCCGCGAGGCCCTGAAGAAGGGCTACCGCATCGCCGAGACGAGACAGCAGGACGGGACCGTCAAGTGGCTCCTGGCGAAGTGATGGGGAGAGAGCCGAAGCCGGAGAGAACGTACCTGGGCGACGGCGTTTACGTCCAGATCGAGGAGGGTGGAATGTTCAAGCTGACCACGGATTACGGCGGTGAGACCAACACGATCTACCTCGGGCCGAGTGTCTACGCCCAACTGAAGCGGTTCGCATCCCTGGCTCTGTCACCGAAGGCACCGAGGGAGGACCTGTGAAGACCATCACCGTAGAGTTCGCCCCGGACGGGTCCGTCAGCATCGACGCGGCCGGGTTCAAGGGCGGAGAGTGCCTCAAAGAGACGGCCGACCTCGAGCGAGCACTCGGAGCAGTGCGGTCCAGGACCGAGAAGCCTGAGCTCCGTCTCGGAGTGGCGAAGACGAAGCAGGCGGCGAATCAGGGGAGGTGAGGGAAGCATGGAGAGCAATGTCGTCAATCAAATCCTGAGTGGTGACCTCGATTCCAAACTGGACGAAATCGCCTCGGCGCTGCGGGCCAGGCATAAGGCTCTGCGTGAAATCCTCTCGACAGAGCAATTCCTCAGGCTGAAGCCTGGGACCAAGGTCAGCCTGGTCAAGGTGTCCCCACGGTACCTTGCCGGCCAGAAAGCCCGGGTCGTTGGGTATGCGTCTCCTTCGGGGAAGGTGCTGATCGAGTGGTCTGATCTTGCTCGCGTGTCAGCCATATCCCGCGGGAGGTTCGGTACCCTCCCCACCACCCGAATCCACGTGTCGTGCCTGGAGGTGGTCGCGTGATCGCGCTGCTGGTCGGACTGGTGGTCGGGTACTTCGTCGGGCGCTCCGTCACGTGCGTGCAGTTCGCAGTGAATATCGCGCAGCTCGTTGCGGCTTTGCCGAAAGAGGACCGCGAGATGATCATCACAGCGTTAGACAGGACAAACAGGATGGACGAGGGGGATCCCGAGTGGCGTGTAACTTCGTCGAGCACGAGAACATCATGCCCGGTTGGGGATGCTGCTCGTGCCGCACGTACAACGGCCTGCACGTGAGCGAGACGGTGCTGTTCCGTCCGGACGGGACCGTGCGGTTCCTGCATTCGGACGACCTCGCGTCTCTGTTCGGGTCCGTTGGGACGCTGACCGTTCGTCGCGCCAGTTACGTAGAGCCGTCAGAGGGGGGAGGGTGGGTTGCCGACATGGGCCCGTCCGGGGGGCCGGTCCTGGGACCGTACTCGACGCGACTGCGCGCCCTGGATGAAGAGCGGGAGTGGCTCCTGGCGAGGGGGATCCCGAGTGGCGTGTAACTTCGTCGAGCACGAGAACATCATGCCCGGTTGGGGATGCTGCTCGTGCCGCACGTACAACGGCTTGCAGCGGACCCACTGCCGAGAGTGCAACCACGCGCGGTGCGAGCTGGTCACGCCAGACGACCTCAAGGTCTGCAAGAACTGCGGCTTCGGGTACCGGCTGGAGATGAGGGAGTCGTTGCGGCGGATCTGCCCGGTCTGCGGAAGCTACCTGTACGAAGGCGCGGGGGTACCATGAGCAGCGATGCGGGTGCTATCACGGCCGCGTTAACTATCGTGGCCCTGTTCGCCGCAGGCCCCAAGAGGGTCGCCCTCGTTGCAGCAAGAGCGGCGTGGGCCGTCGTGTCGTTTGCGGCCGGGTGTCTCATCTCATTCATCGTGGTGCCTCCGTTCCTGGCCGTATATCTACCATACCTGATGATCCGCCTAGCCCTTCACGTGCTCTGGAACGGATTTCGGGTCTTCTCGTGGGACTATCAAATGGGAAGACGCTGGTGAGAGAGGAGGACGTCATGAGCGAGACGATCACGCTGCCCGGGATCAAGTGCGCCGCGTGCTCAGACCCCAACCGTAGGAACTCGGGCGGAGCCTTCATCCCCCCGGTCTACGGGCCGCACGGGCACTGCAACGCGTGCGGCCGCCCGATGTTCGTCGGGAACTCGCACGACTCGAGCCGTGCCTGCAGCCCGTGCTTCAAGCAAGCTATGTCTCTGTTGTTGAAGTACTATGCCAAAGAGAGGACCAAGAAAGGAGTCGTGAGGTGAACTTCAACCCGAGACTGGGAGGAATCCCGCAGATACTTCCGTCGGCCGAGAAGGCCGCAGCCCTGAGGGACAGATCCATACTTCTGACCGTTGCAGCGATGGCCGCGGGGCTGCCCAAGATGGCAGGGGACGCCGCCCGCTCGGCCGCACACTGGGCGGTGTACGAGCGAGCGTTCAACCCGTCCTACGAAGACCTGGAGAAGCTCAAGACCCATTCGGCCGCCATGACGTTGCCGCTGGTCGACGAGGCCGGATTCGAGGTGCTGTGATGCACAACAGGAGCTTTCTAGGAGAGGACTCCAGGCGCGTCCAGCGCTGGATGGAGAACGCACTACTGTTCGCCTCGATCGCGGTATTCGTAGCCTTCTGGGCTGTCGCCGGGACCATGATCGCGAGGATGATCCAGTGAGCACGCTCTCGGTCCAACGCTTTGGAAGCTATCCGGAGGGGTTCACCCTCTCTTCGGAGTACGGCGAAGCCTTGGTCGTCCCGACCCCGGACGGGTTCGAATGTACCCGCTGGTACCGTCCGGGCGAAGAAACCGTGACGGAACACGCTACGTTCGGAGACGGAGAGGAGGCACTCCTGTGGGCAGAAGAGATGCTCTGAGCTTCGCCGAGAGGTACGCCGCGGCGGCCCTGGCCAGCTCGCTCGGTGCGGGAGTCGCGACCAGGGCCTGGGACAGGCGCAAGGCCAGGCGCAAGACGCTGGCGGAGATGGACGCGGGCGGCGGGACTTTCTCCCACCCCAGGAAGAAGAAGGTGGAACGTGGTTGAGATCCAGAAGTCGGAACACAAGGGCCTGTCGGAGTCCACGGTGGTGCTGAGCCTCAGCCTCGGAGCCATCGGAAACCGGAAGCGGGTAGACCCTCACAGTGAGATCATACAGACCGAGGTTGACAGAGACTTCCTGTCCGTGTCCAAGGCCCTGTTCGACGCCCCAGAGCTGGAAGCCCTCTACCGCTACCAGAGGGACCTCAAGCAGAAGGTGCGCGACCTCAGCGTCCCGTCGTTCATGCGCGGCGGGCTGTTCCTGGTCAAGATCGAGGCCGTCGAGGTCCTCGACCAGAAGCTCTCCGCTGCCTCCGAGGAGTTCTCCGGACTAGTCAAGGCGTTCGCGGACGTGGTGGAGCAGCGGAAGCAGGAGTCCAAGGAGAAGCTCGGCCCGGCTTTCGACGAGCAGGACTTCCCGTCCTACCACAAGGTCATGTCGGCGTTCCAGATCAAGTGGAACTGGTTCGCCCTGAGCACCCCGTCGTCCCTGGGCAAGATCAGCAGGGCGTTCTTCGAGCACGAGGCCAAGAAGGCCGAGGAGGCGTTCCGCGGAGCGGTGGAGCACTCGGAAGCCCTGCTGCTCAGCGAGGCCAAGAAGGTCGTCGGCCACATGATCGACCGCCTCACCCCGGACTTCTCCGGCAAGCCCAAAGTCTTCAGGAACAGCATCACCGAGAACCTCAAGGAGTTCCTCGATTCCTGCCCGTTCAGGAGCCTGACCAGCAACGCGGAGCTCGAGGAGCAGTTCGAGAAGATGAAGAAGCTCATGGACGGAGTGAGCCCGGGGGACCTCCGGAAGATCGACAAGCTCCGGGAGGACGTCAAGGGCGGGTTCGAGCAGGTCAAGGCATCCCTCGACAATATCGTCGTGGAAGGCGCCGGACGGTTCCTGGAAGTAGATCAGTGACGCGAGATACGAAGGACGCCCTGGACCTCCTGGGAAGAGTCGGGGAGGAACTCTTGAGATCAAAGTCTCTCTTGGCAGCGGCTTGCCTGCTGTCAACAGTAGAGCACCTGCTGCGGAAGGAGTACCGACTCCTGTCGCAGCGGGGGCAGAACGCGAACGACGTCATCTCTTACGGAATCAGAGCTTCCGCTCTCCTCGCCAGGATGACGCTGACGCTTCCTCCAGACCAGTGCTCCGGGGTTGGCTCCATGGGTAGAGCTCGTCGTTGGGCCGCCCAAGGAGTCCTAACCGTGAGACTACGAATCGCGGCGGCACTCTTCTCCCTGGCGCTGCCCAGCTGCTCCATCACGGGTCCGGCAGGTGGGCCGCCGTTCGTCTTCCCCGGGCTGACACAATCGGAGGTCGAGGTCCTGTCCGGACAGGCCGAGGCCATGTACGAACGGGTCTCCGCTTGCGCTGACGCAGCCGGGACGAGACCGTCGGGAGTGGTGGTCGAACTGTTCCCTCCGGTCAGGAACCCGGGGTGGCGCTGCCCGATCGACACCGGGGGGTGCATCTTCGAAGGCTATCGCCGGATCCACGCCGTAGACTGGAGACTCGGCTCCCCGGAGAGCTTCGGCCACGAACTGATCCACCTGTCACGGCACCTCAAGTCGGGCGATCCGGACGCGCTCCACCTCGGGGACTGGTGGATACCGTCGTACTACTCACGATGTACGAAGAGCGGCTCGTGCCGGTCGTGCCAGGTCGGACTCGAAGACCTGGCCGGGAGCCGACAGTGACCTGCCGCTGCTGCGGGTCCAACGGAGTGTCCCAGGTCGGAGCCAGCCTGTGGCACTGTCAGGACTGCGGCTGCGTGCTGGACCCGTCCGGAGTCCCGCTGGCGTGGCTTACGGAAAAGAAACGGAGGCGACTCTGCCGTCAGAAATAGTGACCTATTTCACATGCGAAAAATGCTTCACAGAAAAGCCCCTCGGCTTCTCCCCGAGGAGCTGGTCGCGGCTTGAAGTGGGCCTGGATCGGCACGGCGTCGTGGTAGTCTGGTGCGTCCGGCATGACCAGCTGGTGGTTCGACTCGACGGGGGCCGGAACTAGATCGTTTGACGTAACCGAAGCATGGCGATGCAGGGCACGGCAAGGCGGGGCGCGGCGCGGCAAGGCAAGGCAAGGGACGTACCGCTCGGGGAGTCGGCGCGAGCCGATGATAGACCGAGGGGTCAGAGAGTTTTGACATTGGAGCACTTGATGCGAATCGAATTCAGTCAGACCACCAAGTCGCGCGGACCAGTGGCCGAAGCGACGATCTTTTTCGACGCGGACGGTCCGTTCCACGGACTGGCCCTGGTGGGCATCTCAATCTGGTCCGGCGAGCGCGGAAACTTCGTGACGCTGCCGTCTCGGGCCTACGAAGAGAAGGGGCGAAAGAAGTTCTACAACTTCCTCCGGGCGGCAGACCCCGAGGACCGTAAGGCCGAGTTCCGCTTCAAGGACTGGGTCCTGGACAGCTACCGAGGCTGGCTCAACTCCGAGACCGACAGGTGATCGGCTTTGGGAAAACAGCGCCGTCGCCACATGAGCCCGGAAGAGTTCTCCCGCCTCAGGCAGGAGGTAATCGTCTCGTCGCAGAAGTCCGTCGCGCAGGAGATGGTCAGTCCCTCGTCCGGGGGCAGGGTCTCTGAGTCAACCGTCTCGAGGTGGGA